>Ga0105240_10013393_pt1 | contig 11262 bp, 10 predicted proteins | sample KBSC54metaG_FD_80426 | JGI IMG/M metagenome (GOLD analysis project Ga0105240, IMG submission 80426) | Corn rhizosphere microbial communities from Kellogg Biological Station, Michigan, USA - KBS C5-4 metaG | ecosystem: Host-associated > Plants > Roots > Rhizosphere > Soil | place: Michigan, USA...
GGGCAGGGAAGGGGACCGGGGCGATCTCGACGACACCGCAGTGGTCGCCCTCCGAGGTGGCGAAGGCTTGTGCGATGGCGGTGTCGTGCGTCTCGCCGGGCCTGGCGCAGAGCGCGGGGCAGTGCGCGCACGAGCTGGAGCGGCTGGTCACGGTGGGGGCGGATCCGCCGTTGCAGGGCTTCGCCGACTGCACCAAGGGGGCGGCCGACTGCACGGCGGCGCTGTCGTGTGCCAGCCACGGTCACGGTCCGGATTACTGCGCCACCCACCCCGACCCGTCGTGCGACGGTGATCTGGTGATCGACTGTTTCCCGCCGACCACGCCGCAGTGGGCGGTCTTGATTGCGCCGTTCGATTGCCGGGCCTGGGGGATGACGTGTCTGAACGGCATGTGCACCGACGGCAAGACCTGCGACGACATCGTGGTGTCGCAGTGTCTGCGCGGAAATGTGATCCGCGGGTGCGATCAGCTGACGAAGATGGAGTACCGCACCGATTGCGGGCTGATCTACCCCGATGGCGTCTGCGACGTGAGCACCCTGGAACCGATGTGTGCCCCTCCCCAGCACGGCCTCTGTGCGTCGCCGAACTCCAGCAGCCTGCCCACCTGTCAGGGAAACGTCCTCTCCGACTGCCAGCAGCTCCTGGACATCAAGCTGGACTGCTCGAAGTTCGACAGCCACTGCGGCACCAGCGATCAGGGAGTCGCCGACTGCCTTCCGAACGCGAACGATTGCACGCCCCAGTCCCCCGACCGCTGCAACGGCGCGATGCTCGAGTTCTGCCAGGACGGCCGCTACAAGGACTTCGACTGTGGGTCCGTCGGCCTGGGCCCGTGCGGCGCCCTGGCGAGCGGCGGGGCCGCTTGCGGCGCGGGGTGAGCGCGCCGTCTGGACCGCCGTCAGCCGATCGACCGGACCACGCCGCCGTCCACGCGCACGGACGCGCCCGTGGTCGCCGAGGCCACCGTGCTGCAGAGGTAGGTGATCATGGCCGCGCACTCGTCGGGCGTGGCGAAGCGCTGCAGGATGGACGACGGCCGCGCGGTGGAGAAGAACTCGCGCTCGGCGGTGGCGAAGTCGACGCCGCGGGAGGCCGCCATCTGCTTCACGAACGTCGTGACGCCCTCGGACGCCGTGGGGCCTGGCAGCACGCTGTTGACGGTCACGCCGGTGCCCGCCAGCGTCTCGGCCAGGCCGCGCGCCACCGCCAGCTGCGCCGTCTTCGTGGTCCCGTAGTGGATCATCTCCGTCGGGATCTGCAGCGCCGACTCGCTGGACACGAAGATGATGCGCCCCCAGTTGCGCGCGCGCATCCCCGCCACGTAGTGGCGCGACAGGCGCACGCCGCTGAGCACGTTCGTCTCGAAGAAGCGCAGCCAGTCCTCGTCGGTGATCTGCTCGAACGGTCTGGGCTCGAAGATGCCCACGTTGTTGATCAGCACGTCGACGTCGGGTAGCCGCTCGAGCAGCGCCCGGCAGCCGGCGGCCGTGCCCAGATCGCAGGCCAGCCCGTCCAGTTCGGCCCCGGGCACCTCGCCCTTCAACCGCCCGATGGCGTCCCGCACCCGCGCCTCGGTGCGCCCCGTGATCATCACGCGGGCCCCTTCGCGCGCCAGCGCGTGCGCCGTGGCCAGCCCGATCCCCGCCGTCGAGCCGGTGACGACGGCGCGCTTTCCCTTCAGCCCCAGATCCATGCCGCCAGGCTTAGCAGGCTTTTGCCGGTCGTGAACCGCGTCGATCTTTTCTTTTAAAAATGGACGGCGAACCGACAGTCTGAGGGATGACCGCCATCCGTGTGAAGGTTTCCGCGCGATCCAGCGCCAGGGCCATCTTCCAGGACGCCGGGCGCAAGCTGCGCTGGTTGGCGCCGCGCCGGCTCTTCGTCGCGGCCGTCACGCTCGGCGCGGTGCTGCTGCCGGCGGCCGGGGCGCGCGCCGACAACCCGATCGTGCAGACCAACTTCACGTCGGATCCCGCGCCCATGGTCTCCAACGGGCGGGTCTACCTGATCACGACCCACGACGAGAACACGGCGGGGCAGCCGTGCACCGCGGTGGCCGGCTACACGCTGTGCCAGTGGTTCGCGTACTCGTCCGCCGACATGGTGAACTGGACCGACCACGGCGTCGTGGCCAGCTGGAAGTCGTTCAGCTGGGCCGGCACCGCCGCGTGGGCTCCCCAGGCCATCCCCCGCAACGGCAAGTTCTACATCTACGTCCCCCTGAACAACACCTCCGGTTCGACAGTCATCGGGGTGGGCGTCTCCAGCAGCCCCACCGGCCCGTACACCGATGCCATCGGCAAGCCGCTGGTCACCGCCGGTTGCTCGGGCGGGACGGGCGACATCGACCCGACCGTCTTCATCGACGACGACGAGCAGGCGTACCTCTACTTTGGAAGAAGCGTTCCCGGCTACGTGAAGCTGAACAGCGACATGATCTCGTACACGGGGGGCGTCCAGTGCCCCACGGTCAACTCGCAGTCGTTCGGGCCCGCGCCCTCCGCCGGCGGCTTCCCCTCACAATACGAAGAGGGACCGTGGATCATGAAGCACGGCACGACCTACTACCTCGCTTACGCCGCCAACAACATCCCGGAAGACATCGCCTATTCCAAGGCCACCTCGCCCACGGGCCCCTTCACGTACGGGGGGACCATCATGAAGGCGACCGGTGCCAGCTTCACCAACCACACCGGCATCATCGACTTCAACGGACACTCGTACTTTTTCTATCACAACGGCGCTTTGCAAAAGGGCGGCTCCGTCCCCGTGAACGGCGACGGCTATCACCGCTCGGTGTGCCTGGAGGAGTTCAAGTACAACTCCGACGGGTCGTTCCCGACGATTCCGTCGACGACCGCCGGCCCGCAGGCGATCGCCAACCTGAACCCGTTCCAGCAGACCGAGGCGGAGACCATCGCCTGGGAATCCGGCGTCCAGACCGAGATGACCAGCGACACGGGGGGCGGAATGGACGTCACCTCGATCAACAACGGTGACTACATCAAGGTGAAGAGCGTCGACTTCGGCACCGGCGCGACCTCCTTCGACGCGCGGGTGGCCGCGAGCGCCAGCGGCGGCAGCATCGAGCTGCACCTGGAGAGCCTGACCGGAACAGTGATCGGGACCTGCCCGGTGGCAGCGACCGGCGGCGCGCAGACCTGGGCGACGCAGACCTGCACCATCACCAGTGCGACCGGTGTGCACGACCTGTTCCTGAAGTTTACCGGCTCCGGCAGCGGCAACCTGTTCACCTTCAACTGGTGGAAGTTCGGCGGCCCGGGCGCCAGCGGCGGCGCCGGCGGCATGGGCGGAACGGGGACGACCGGCAGCGGCGGCGCGGGTGGCGCGAAGGGCTCGGGCGGGGTAGCCGGCGGCGGTGGCGGAGCGTCCGCGAGCGGCGGGGCAGGGGCGGGCGGTCGCGTCGGGACCGGCGGGACCGTCGGGGCATCCGGCGGGACCACGGGCTCTGGCAGCGGCGGAACCCCGGGCAGCGGCGGAGCCGTCGCGACCGGCGGGACCAAGGGCAGCGGCGGGACGACCGCCAGCGGCGGCACCCAGGGCAGCGGCGGCACGGTCGGCAGCGGTGGCGCGACCGGCAGCGGCGGATCGGGGACGTCGGGCAGCGGCGGCACGTCCGGGGGCGGCACAGGAACGGATGGAGGCGGGTCGAGCGGCTGCAGCTGCGAGACGGCCGCTGGTCGAAGCGGCGGTACGTTCGGAATCGCGACGCTGCTGCTGGCGTCGCTCTGGACCAGGCGGCGTTCGAGACGGCAGCGCGCGCTGCGCTAGCGGGGAGGGCGCCACGTCCGAGCGTCCCTCTGCCCCAGACGGGTGGCGATTGACCCGTCTCTTGACCACGTCCAGCGCGGGCGCCCGTTCCCGGGGCCCGCTCGATCGTGAGAAGACCCTCACGTGACGAGCCGACGGTACAGGCCCCAGTACCACTTCCAATCATGGCCTCCGCGTGCCGGTGGCCGGCTGCCTCCCCTTCCTCCGGTCGGATCGAAAAGGGGCGAGCACACCGACCACCGGACTACCAAGGCCCCGGAGAGGGACTCCGGGCGTGACAGCGAACTGGGTCCTGGCAGGAACTCAGTGCGCGTAGGGCTGGATCGCGCAGCACAGAATGGCGTGCAGTTCGCCGGTGCTGTTGTTGGCGCTGACACCCTTCAGGATCTCGAAATCGCCGCACTGGTTCTTGGAGTGATCGCTATCCCAGTCTCCGCCTGAGGTGCTCCGCCGGTTGTCCGAGGTCAGCGAGAAGGTGAGGGTGTGGCAGCTGCTCGGGTTCGCGTCTGCCTGGCTCAAGATGCTGGCGCACAGGATCTTGTCGACCTTGTTGCTGGTGAAGAATCCGGAGATGCCGACGACTGTCTCGTTGAAGGCGCACTCGGCCTTGGTGATGTTGGTTCCGCTGTCCCAGGTTCCCGTCGCGGTGTCGGCGCGATCGTCGCTTCCGGTAAGGGAATGCGTGTTCGTCCGCGATGGCGGATTCGCCACGATGCTCCCGTGTTCGCACTCCATGCCGTGAGCAAACAGGCTGCTGCCGGTGTTGCTGTCCAGCGTGGATATTCCCATGGCGGCGTCGCCCGAGACGCACTCGCCCTTGTATTGGCCGGTATCCCAGTCGCCTTCGCCGGAAGAACCGCGACTGTCACCATTGAAATAGATTTCGTTATAGAACGTCGTCGCGAACGCCATGCTGCCCGAAAGAGAGATCGTCACGGCCGCCATCAATCCAATCTGCACTCGACCCATGTAACCCTCCTGAGATGGGGAACAAGATTGTTCCGCGAGCGCGACCGTACTTTAGATCTCGTATTACCGTCAATGAAGACGTGCGCATCGAGTGTGTGACGAACAATTTACGAACGCGACGCAGTGTCGCTGGGCTGCAAAGTCCGCCTTTCTGCAAGCCGCGACGACTGTCGCCGTTTCGAACGCTCGTGACCGTTGCGTTCTTAGTGGGCGGTCATCCGTTACTGCCGGGGATCGTCTTTCCGACTACGCGAACCGCATGTGGTCAGATCCGTCCAGCGAAAATCTTCGCTCGTAGCCCCGGCATGTCGCGATCCGAAACACCGACCTTCCAGCTTTCCGAAAATGGGCGGACGACGCGTCGGTTGGAGTCTCGAGATGGCCGGGATACTAGAGCTCGCCAGGCACCGGCGGCGGTTCGACGACAGTGGCGGTCCAGTTCGTCGGCGAGCGGCGAACGGTTCCAAACGCGGAGCCACACGGAGACAGGCCAATGACCCCAGGTTTGTTGGATGGCCAGTCTGGCTTTTGGATCGTAGCGTTGAACTGCATCGTTCCCTCCGCGGACCGCCACATCAGAAGAACTACGACGCCATCCGTGGGGGCCTTTTCGAAGTGCCCAGGATCGAATCGAATTCGGAAGCCGTCGCTGGAGCATTGTGGTGCGGCTACTGGAGCCTCACCCGTCCGTTCGGACACACGCGCATCCACGAAGATGTATCCCGAGCCGGACGCCAGCCGCCGGACGCAGACGTCCTCCAACCCGTAAGGTTGGGCGTCGTTGCTGGCGACCGTTGCGCGAAGCGCGGAGATAGCCATGCCGCAATAATCTGCATCCGGTCCGCCGGGGGACGCCGAGGTCAGTGGGGGCAGGGTCGGATGGCATGCCGCGGCGACAAGGAGCGCCATGCCTAGTGCTTTTGTGCTCATGGCACAGGGCCGCCGAAATGGAAGATCGTCTGAGCGTCGATTGTCATTTTGATGACTTGGATGGTCCTCGGATCGCATTCGACGTTGTCGATTCTCTTGGAGCGGAGATATCCGATTCGAAGGTGCGGAAGAACCGTCGCCAGTTCCATGTGTTGCGCATGTCCCGCCGGGTAGTCTACCGGTTCGACGATCAACCTGAGTGGGACAAGGCCGGATTGGAGGCGCGCCCGGCCAGGTTGGTAGGCGCATCATCAGCACGAGCGGCGAGTCATCGAGCAGCAGTGCGAGGCCCGAGCGCCAGCGCGGGGACATGTTGCCTCTCGCATCGCTCGCCGTCCGCTCCATGCCTCGATGTCGACAAGGATCGCGCGGCCGCCAGATGCCGGCTCGTAGCCAGCCCGCCGCGTCTCAGTACCTGATCAGCGCGTCCACGCAGGCGCCGTAGTCGATCGGTTCGCCGTCCCACATCGGGTGGGGGAAGGCCCCGTCGCCGTCGGGGCGGCCGCCGTCGCGCGCGTCCCAGCCGCCGTCCGTCCATTCGAACACCCCGGGCTCCGGCTGGACCACCGGCACCGCAGCGATGCGCTTGCCACCAGGCGCCCAGGCCTCGACCTCGCCGCTGTTCGCGACCCGCAGCTCGAAGCCGGCCTCGTGGACCTGGCGATGGTGGAACGAGCAGAGCGTCAGCAGGTTGTCGAGGGACGTGCGGCCGCCGTGCATCCAGTGCTGGACGTGATGGCCGTGAAGAAACGCGCGATTGGCGCACCCGGGGAAGCGGCAGTGACGGTCGCGCAGCAGCATCGCCCTGCGGATGGCCGCCGGGATGGCCCGGGTACGCCGCCCGATGTCCAAGGTCTGCCCCTGGGCGTCGCTGACCGCGACCACCACGCCCCCGTCGCAAGCGACCCGTCGCAACGTTTCCGCGGAAACGCGCGTTCCGTCCCCCAGCGTCGCCGCGAGCGTGCGGTCGTCCGCGACCAGGTCCTGGTCGACGTGCAGCACGACCTCGCCGCGCAGCCCATCGGCGCGCGCCGCACCCGCGCCGTCGTCCTCTTGCGCCAGGAACGCGGACACCAGGTGGACCAGCGCGTCCGCCGCCGTGGCGCGCGGGGCAGGGGAGGGCGCGGGCCCACCGATGCGCCCCCGCGCGGCAGGCCCGTCGTCCTCGGACGCCCCTGTCCCACCCGAGAGCGCTCTCCGTCCCGCGGTGAGCGCCTGCATGACCAGCTCCGCCTCGTCGGCCGATAGCACCACCTCCAGCTTGACCAGCCCGTCGCCGAGCGTCCGCGCCCGCACCTGGCGCTCGGCGGCGTGCTCCTTGTCAGCCTCCGTGGCGCGCCGGTAGCCGCGACAGATCCGCTCCAGCTGAGCGCCCGTCGCGGCGAGCGCGATCTCCAGCACCCGTTGCTCATTGTCGGGCGTCGCGATGCGTGTCACCGCCCGCACCTGCGCGTAGGACAGCCGCCCCTCGCCGAACACGCGATCGATCGCCGGGAGCGTTCCGAGCGCCCGTGCCACCCGCACCTTCTCGCGCGCCGCCCCCGGATCGATCCCGATACGCCAGGTCAACCAATGGGCGCAGCTCTGCGCGCCTTGCCGGTGCCACCCCTCCGAAACGTCGAACAGCCGGACACAGGTCAACAACCGATGCGTCGCAACGTTCACCCGCCCTGCCAACCGCGCGATTTCCTCGCCCAATGCAACGTGATCGTCGGGTTCGTTGATCATTGCGATACTATACAGACGTTCAGCGTGGCCTGGAAGGCAAAAAGCAGCGTACAGCGAGGGGACCGGGCGCGCCCCCTTGGCCCCCCAGGAGAGCTTCTTTCGTCTGGGCGGAGCATGTATCCCAGTGATTTCCATCGTCGCCGCCGCCCTCGATCGCCCATCAGAAGGCGGCGTGCGCTCCACGCGCAGGCGTTAAAACGATCTCGTCGCGGGTTCTGAATACAGCGACATGGCGGCGGCGCCGCCGGTCGAGGGTGCGACCGGGAAGCAACCAAAGCAGCTCGTCGGTGCGTCGTAGTCACGCCAGGTTCCATCGCTGGGGAATGTACTGCCCAGCAACCCGTTGCATCCGTACCCCGCGAACGGCGCACACACGCGGGGATCCAACTCTCTCAGGCACCCGCAGTAACCGTGCAATGAGGGGAGGGCACAATTGCCCATGTTTCCGCAACACATGCACGTTCCCGCGGGCGCCGTCTGGCAATCGGTGATGGGGGCCGCAATGAAGCACACGCCGCCCCCGCAGTCCGCGTTCGTGTGACAAGAAATGCCAGCGCCGCCCCCGGCTCCGTCCTTGCCGCCGCCCCCGGCTCCGCCCTTGCCGCCGCCCCCGCCGGCGCCCGCCACTCCATCCGTGCCGTCCCCGCCTGCCGAGCCACCCTTCCCGGCGGCCTCGCCGCCGGAACCTCCACCGCCCATTCCCCCTGGAGGCGCGCCCGCAATTCCACCCGCCCCGCCGGCCTGTCCCCCGGCCCCGCCGCCCCCCGTCGAAACGCCGCCAGTCCCGCCGGCCGCACTCAGGCCCCCGATGCCACCCGCCGAGGCCGGCCCGCCACCGCCGCCCGCAGAGTTCGTCCGCCCGCCGCTGCCACCGGCCCCACCCGTCGCCGAGGGGCCCCGGTCACACGCCAGGCCGACGGTGACCATGAGCGACAACGTCAAAAGCAGACGGATCCGGTGCCAGCTCGCGCCGATGGTGAGTGCGAAATGATCCTGTCCCGTGAAAGTCCGGGAAGACGCAACCGTGACAGCGCTGTCGCGATCGCGAGCGGCGCCCCGCACGGAGATTGGGCGCAGATATCGGATCGATCGTTCTTCCTGGCGCATGCCGTGAACGCCCGGCAATGCTCGTGCCACGCGACCCAGCAGTGGGTCGCGGCTCGATCCACGGGCACCAACCGCACGCGGCGGTCCAGGCCCGGCTCAGACATGGAACTTCGACTTCAAGTAGTCGTCCAGCGCCTGCTCGGTTGCTTGGTCGGGATGCCCGCGCACGACGATCATCTCGGCCACGATTCCCTGGAAGCCAAAGGTGTCGAAGTCCCACGCGCCCAGATACATCGGCGCGTACGCTCCGTCGGGCGGGTCGGAGAGCGATTCGGAGGTCCCCGCCTGAAGCTGGCCGTTCAGGACGACCCGGACCGGACCTCCCGCCGACTTCGAGAGGATCATCCGCTGCGTCGACAGCACGAAATCCCCCGCCAGACGCAGGCGGGAATCGCCGGCCTGAAAAGAGAGCGCCGGGTCCGGCACCAGCTCGACGAAGAACGTGGGAGACGCAGACGGCGGCGACAGGTCCGGCTGAGGCGGCGAGGCAATCCAGGGGAGCATCGACGTCGTCAGGACCGATTCGTGAGTCACCTCCTTTTCGGCGAGGAACAGCACCGCCACGGTGAAGTCCGTGCCCAGCGCGAGGGCGTCCTGCTGCGCGGCGGTCGGCGCCTGCTCCGAGATGAAGCGATTCCGCCCGTTGAACCGGACGGCGTGATGGCCGTTCAACAGCGTCATGGTCGGCATCTCGTCGACCGCCGACTGGGCGAGGAAGACGTGCCGGTACGCCGAGCGATCGGTCCACGTCATCTGAGCGGTTCCAGCTCCCTCGATCCCCATGTCCGCGTCCAGCCACACGACGACTCCGGTGAGGTCCAGCGGCGGCGCAAGATCAGTCACCGCGTCGGTCGCGCCGTCGCCGCTGGCCACCGCGCCATCGCGGTCCCCCGCGCCCGCGGCGTCGCCCATGACGACGACATCGCCCCTGCTGGTGGGGACGTCGCCCGGTGCGCCGTCCTTCCGTGCCAGCGAGCCTCCGCCGGTGCACCCCATCGACGCAGCAGCCGCCGACGTCAACAACAATCGCAGGATCAGAGTCTTGGTCATCCCGCTCGCTCCTTCCGCGGTCTCGCCATCCGATCGAGGAGCGCCGCCCCCGCCGACGGACCGGCCATGCGCCGGGAGTCTACACCGCCTTCGGCGGGTGGAACGTCCGCGGCCAGCGCAGGCCAGCCCAGCGCGGTGCGCCGCCCGTGCTACCGACGCGTGACCCAGACGTCGTCGACCCGTCCGGGGATGACCCGCAGCTTCCATCGCGTCGCGAGCTCCCCGAGGCGCGACATCGCGCCGTCCACGGCAGCAGCGGGCAGCGCGCAGGAGATCTGACGGTCGAAGAGAATCAACAATCGCTCAGCGGGCCGCTTCGCGACGGACGCCAGGTTCGTCCACTGCGCCGAGTCCTCGCACCACGCCAGAATCTCGTCGACGTCCCACGGCTGGGCATGGTCAGGCGCCACCCAGATGTGGTCGGGCAGCTGTTCCGTGTCCGCGCCCGCCCAGTTCATGACGGCCTGTTGTGCCTCGGCACTGTGGCCCGGCACAAAAGCCAGCGTCGTCCCATGAGCCAGTCGACTGTGCGTGACGACGGCGGCGAGCTGGTCAGGGTCGACGACCCCGGGGGCCTTGCTGTTCCGCAGCCCCGCGCGCTCGTAGACCGCCGACTGCGTACACCAGGCCCAGGCGCGCTCGGTGGGCAGCAGCACGCGCAGAATGTCCGCCGTCCAGTCCTCGCCGCCCACCTCCTCGAGCGTCGGAACCGATCCAGGCTCCGGAGGGAAATATCCGTCACCCAGGTAGTCGGGAATTCCCAGGTACGCGCGGTCCCGGTCCCGCCAGATGCTGATAGGCCACGTGTTCATCGGTGTCAGTCCTCGAAGATCGGGTTCGCGATCCGGTTGCCGTCGAAGTATCGGGGGACGGGGCCGACCAGTCGTCCTCAGGTGGCAGACAATACCAGGGGTGCCAGCAGTTCCAATCGATCGACCGTCAGGGGCCGCTGTGGGCCTTCCGATCGAGCCCGATGCCGGAGGAGTGGCAGGCTGCGGTTGCCATGGATCGCCTTGAGGAGGCGAAACTCAAGCAGGGAGGGGGGCTTCGATGATCTCGACTTGGGGGAGGGAGTTCGCTTCGCGGGGAATCGCCGCCAAGCCGGGGAGGACGGGCCATCCCGTACTCCATGGTCCGGACCGCCGTTCCCGGCGCCAATGTGTGAGCCTATTGCTGCGAACCCGACGTTGTGCGGACGTACGACTGTTACCCGGCGGCCAATTGCGCGATCTGTTCCAGGAAGTCACGCGTCGTCGGCGCGAAGCCGGTGGGCAGGACATCGGGATGGAAGGTACGCTGGAAGCGGTCATCGATTTCATCTGATTCGCCGATGAACCGAGCAATCTCCGCCACGAGCCGGCGCCGCTGGTCGGGAGGTGTGACCGCTGAGTAAGCGCTCATGATCTCCTGGAGCGTGTCGCCGTTCAGGTCAAAGTCCTGATGAAACCACCCGCCCATCAGGTTTCGAGTAGTGGATAGTGCGACATAAGATTCCTAGAAGGGCTTGGGGTACGAGGTCAGGACGAAGTAGATCCGGTTCTGAGCCACCACCTTCTTCAAGATGAGATTGCCCCGATTCCGTGGACACCTGGTTTATGCCGCCAGCGCATCATCGCGCAAGTCGGCTTCGGCCTCGTTCGGGGTCCTGTAGCGGTTGTGTGAATGCAGCCTGGTCTGGTTGTA
>Ga0105240_10013395_pt1 | contig 11261 bp, 29 predicted proteins | sample KBSC54metaG_FD_80426 | JGI IMG/M metagenome (GOLD analysis project Ga0105240, IMG submission 80426) | Corn rhizosphere microbial communities from Kellogg Biological Station, Michigan, USA - KBS C5-4 metaG | ecosystem: Host-associated > Plants > Roots > Rhizosphere > Soil | place: Michigan, USA...
TATCATAAATCGCTAATCCTGCTAATACGGAACCGCCTGGGCAGTTGATGTACATCTGAATGGGTTTTTTATCATCTAATGATTCCAGATAGAGGAGCTGAGCAATCAATAGATTGCTGGCATCCGTTGAAACATCCTCACTTCCTACAAAGACAATACGATCTGAGAGCAGCTTTGAAAAGATATCGTAGGACAGTGTACCACCGGCTGATTTCTCGTAAATGCTAGGAACGATTGGCATTATAATTCTCCTTTATGCTTAGCTAGGTATTCGAGATATTCCAAGTTATCAAGGAACACCTTATGCTTTCCACTCTTTGGCCTTGACTTACGTACTAAAACCTTATCCGTTACAATGATAATATTAACATCTTTCATGAACGGCATCTGTTTAAACTGGTAATGAATATCATCAATATTGTGCGGATAAGGTAAACCCTTTAAGGTTACTATCACAATATCACCGGCTTTAACAGAAAGCTTTTTAAGCTTCTTTATGTAATCTGTGGAACTTTTCATATTTACGTTCAAGGTATCCTAAATTATTAGGTCTATAGGTATGCTTATTTTCTACCTGGATCTTGGTCACATCTATATCGTATTCCCATTCATATGTTGGACCATAGACAAGAAAATTCCAACAATCATGACAACTTGGTACATCTACAATTTTTCTACGTTTACGATATCCAACATACTGACTAAGCTGTATTGTACCATGTTTCGACTTACTGTGTCCGCAATCTATGCACTTTGGATGCGTTATCATGTTTTTTGGATTCTCCCTCCAACCATTTTAAGTTATCCCGCTTAAACTCCAAGCAACGCTTACTGCAATGTGGCTCAACCAATCCGGAAGCCCAACAAACTGGATCGTGTCGTCCTTTCGGATGACCACACTTCATGCATGGTTCAGTATCAAACTTAGGCTGCTTTGAAGTCATGATAGGCATTAGCTACGCACTTCAGACAAGAATCTTCTTGATCATGAGGAAGTAATCGTTCATGATCTTCACGACGATGACCACATTCACATATATTATTCATTATATTTCAACAGGAAGTCAGGATTAATGCACTTAAAGCTCAATCGACCTCGCAGCTCCTCTGAGTATTCATTGACTAGGGGACGAAACACTACACCTTCACGATGAACATCCTTATTCAAAAGGCTACATCCCTTCGAGTATTCAACAAGCTCATCAACTGTTATCGGAAGGATATATTTAGGGTCAACGAGTGGGACCATCGTTAAACTAAGAAATTCTGTGTATTTGTTCAGCTCATCATAATTAAAGTGAAGTCCAGTATTTATATCAGTCGCATTAAAGATATAGAAGCCCAGCTTAGGTAATTTGAGTTTATTGCCTTGAACACCAGGACCAAGAAGTTCACCCTGAAAAGCAAAGTTACGCTTCAAGCTACGCATCTTATTCTCAAGATCGAGCTCTCGAGCAACCTTCCAGAAAGAATTGGTCTCTGTTTCTTTCATATCAAAGTTACGTGAACAGACTCCAAATTCTCCATCCTTGATATAAACAGTCATGCTAGAACCGTCAACCTTCTCAGTGACATAGAAGGGTTTCTGTTGATGTTTATAGAGCAATTCCGGTACAGCCTGAATCCTCATCTCATCTGTCTTACTTAAGAAATCTGGGAAGTTGCCCTTACGTTCTCCAGCCAATTGGGCTGGAACATAGACCTCGTACTTCTGAACATCAAGCAATGCAGTGACATCGTTTCCAACCACCACATCTGGATCAGCCTGTTTATTAAATACCTGATGAAAAGATTCTGGCAAAATGGACAAAGGCAAACAAAGACCTTGACTCACTTGACCACGAAGCTTAATTGTCTTGATACGAAAATTGGATTTACGAAGGAACTCAACCTCAGGGCTTTCCTTAAGGATCGAATCGACCTCAAAATAAACAACAAGATCACCTACCTTAAATTCACCCTTTTTTGCTACAACCTTCCATCCAAGAATAGTCAAGACTTCAATCGCATCCGCATTGGGGATAGGTTGAACATCAAGAACCTTTTGAATAGAAGCAAGCTTGCGTTCCATTAGAATATTCGCTCCTGGGTTTCTAAATCTACAACATAAAGGGGTTTAAGCTGCGCACGACCAAGTTGTGCATGGGCAATCGCTTTATCTTTATCATTATATTGACCATGAACAATAGTATTAAATTTACCAGTAAAAAACAAACGAAGCTTTGAAAGAAACCCAGGGTCCATGCTAAGCAATTGATAGCGAAAACTATAATTACTCAATTTCCCTCCAGTTGACACCAGCTTCTTCAAAATACGCCTTAGTTTTTGCAACTGAAACACTCCATCGCTCTTCTAATTCTTTAGGTAGTTTTGGAAACACAAAAGTTTTAATCCCAGCTTGAATCATATGAACAGCGCAACGATCGCAAGAAGCAAATGGCCACGTGTAAAGAGTACATCCTTCAACGGATTGTTTTGCATTCAAAACTGCATTCATTTCACAATGAACAATCCTAGAATACTTAATCTCACGGTTCGCATAAAGCTCTGGGGTATCTTCCATACCTTTAGGAAAACCATTATAACCTACTGCTATAATCGTACGATCTGGAGATACGATTACGGCACCAGTTTGCGTACTAGGATCTTTCGACCAGGACGCAATCACCTTGGACAGCTCTAGAAACCTTTGATCCCATTTTAGACTCATAAAATTGTGCGTTTAATTCTTTTTAAGCGTCGTGCATCTAACAGCACACGATCTTCTAGCTATCTCATTTGGACTTAGCAGGCCACCTCTGCTCGCATTCTAATTATAACAGAAGAAAGGCGTTTTGTCAACCCCCTAATCCAACCAATCCTGTTTGCTTATTTCACCACCAAAATCAGCTTCATTTTGATAGCTGAATAGATGAGAGGTTAAATGCCACCCTTTACATTTGTGACACTTATAATGACGTTGCCTCTTTCCGTGTTCCTTCTTGACCTTCAGCAAACCTTGGATTGCTTCACGCTCAGTTATGTATAAGCGTTTTTCTTCACACTTCATTAATCACCTATATTTACAAACCTGTTTATATACTCACGATCTTGACTAAACACTGGGATTTCACGATCCACAGACCATTTACCATTTACCCTAATAACACAGGCACCTCGTTTATTTATAACGGGCAAATCATTCCAGTTTATCCCTTTCTCTTTAAACAGCAAATCTTGCACCATATCAGTGCTCAGACCATGTAACTGCTTAGAAGAGAAATGAGCCTGTCCTACGCTGTTTATGGAGTTTCTAGAGGCATCCTGCTGACGCCACAGGAAGTAATTGCACACTTCGGCATGCGGAAGCACGAAAGCTCGAGAATCGAAGTTCCCAAGGGTCTTAAACTTATCTTCTAGCCTGAACTCAAACCGCGTCAAATTGTGCTGATAGGTTGCCTGATTAAATGTTGAGGTAGCAACACTGGCCGAAATGCTGACCAGCTTCTGCAGGTTCTTTTCAAAAGGTGCCTGAGTTGTCAAGGTATCATAATCTGTAATAAGCAGGCTGATCTCATCTGATTGCCAGTATGCAAGCTTTGTACCCTGAATTTCATCACAAAGACCAAGAGCAGTCTTAAGCATGACTTCCTGGAAGTCAGGATCAAATGGGCGAGTTAAACCACGGGTGAATGTATGAAAAGCCTTGCCATCGATCCGTAGGATCAATGGCAAACGTTTGGTCAAATATACACGATAGGCATCTTCATAACCCTTCATGCGATCGCCAAGGCTATCTTTCTCTGGTTTACTCACTGAGCAGCTCCTGTTTCTTTTTCTTCAACTCCATGAACTTCAAATTGTCACCCTCAAAATCGTGCCAATGTTCATTTGGTTCTGTACGATCAGCTGTTGCACAAGCGAGACAAATACCTGCTTGTCCACAAATACTAGCGAAATGTCTGTTCGCTGCGTGTGTACATTTCTTACAAGGGAAGTCACTCGCGATGATTGCCAAGATAATACTCCTTATCAATCTGTTCTAAATATAGCAGATTATCAAGATTGAACTTAATACATCCACATTTCTTGTTGATATTAAATGAATCCTGTTTCAAACATCTGACCTTCTCAAACCAACCGATAGTATGATCTGTATCAAGATGACCACATGTGCAGATTAAATCTACCATGTGTCCTCAGTAGGCTTAGCAGCTTGTTCAGCTTTCAGCTCCAAATACTCTAGGTTGTCCATAGGTTCGAACAACAAGCATCCGCACTTCTCAGTCATATTCATTCCGCTACCATGGTTGATATATGAATCACAAGGAACCATTTCGAGGGGTTGAACAAAGGGTTGAACATTGTAACCCTGTTTTACCTCAACGTATAGACAATGATGATTGAAGGCGTGTTTACACACCCTACAATTAGAATCACCTTTGTGTAATTTAAGCATTATCGTTATCCTTTTTAAGCCAAGGGTACACGTCTTCCAGCTTTGCCCCTTCTCTTACTTGACGAATCTTATCCATCTGTTCTAAATACTTTAAATTGTCTTTATGCTGCTTGAGTGCACCTTCTGCACTGCTTTCCATCCTGGTTAAAAACTCATCACGGCTGTCTGTGAAAATAAACTTTTTTTTCGGTTCGTTGGCAACCTTCTCAAATATCTCTTTAAGCTTCTCTGGGTCCCAACCCCAAACAGCATTCATTACTTCGACTTCTTTTCTTTCTTCTTAGCCTCAGATTCTAAATAACGAAGATTATCAAGCTTCTTCTTAATATTGCTCCACTCACGATCAAAGCCATCCTTAAATGTATAATCGAATGGTTGAGCCTTAACCCAAACGAGAAACTCATCCATGGCTTTAACTATTGGAAACACCGACTGTCCGACCTTCAGGTTACTGATCTCGCTGAATGGTCCATTGATACCGAGCAATCGAATGCTATCGATACCATACATACCATCGCTGCGAATCCCAAGACCGTAGTCACACCAAAGTGTTACATCCTGGCAAAGCGTGAAGATGATATTATCATTAAGATCAACCGTAAACTTGAACGGACAATCATTAAGCTCTACCAAATCTTTCAGCTTTGTTCTGCGTTGAAGGTGTTTGATACCATAGAGTATCAAGCCTCCGATTGTCATACCTACCACTAAACTTAGAAACAAGTGCATTACTTTTCTCCTCTTTCCATAATATCGCTGATAAGCTTATCTGGGTAGATAATATCGCGAACGTCTTCACCTTGAATCTCGATGAAGCTAAAATTCTCTAAGACCTTTGACGCAGCAGTCATTCCAAACATCTTCTCAAATTCAGATGGAACCAGGTTACTCGTGATGATCGTAACGTGCTTATCCTCACGTCTGTGTGATACCAATAGTGTCAGCTCACGCTTATCATTGTGAGGATTATTAGAAGAGAATGCAGGAGACACGTCGTCCAATAATAAGATAGGCACTGTCATAACAAGCTTCCGATCAGCAAGTGCATCATCTGTGAACTGCGTACGACTTATAAGGTATTCCCCAAACTTTACCTGAGCGATTGGTACAATACCAACAACGCCTTCTCGATCAAGGCGAGGTTTATGAAGCTCTTGCAAAACATAATTAGCTATACGGGATTTACCGTTGCCATTAACTGGAGAATAAATATACAGGTTATTCCCATCTTCTAAAACGTTTGGATCAAAGAGATACTTAGCTACCTTTGCTTGAATCTCTGCTGTGTTTGTCGCACCAAATAAATCTTTAATATCCCAGTCACGATGCAATTTAGGGATAACCGTTCTAACTATATGACTCATTGTTGTTCCTCTTTTTTAGCTTTAAGCTTCGCTTTCCATTTCTCACGAAGTTGCTTTCTAAATTCCTTGCTGCTCTTATTTCTAGCTTTCTGAACCTCATTCAAATTAAACTCGACTTCCTTAAATACTTTGCTATCTTCATTCCACCAAGAATAGTTATTTTTCGTATCCCAATCCAAATTAGATGGAACAAAACCATTTTTCTTGACCTTACGCATTACAACAGGACTGAGGTTCTCATTATACTCAGAGGCTTTCCAAGCTTCATAGAGCTCGTTGTATTTTTGATCATCCACAGACCAATCATCATAAAATTCCTGAAAGGTGCAATGAGGAAGCTTCCAAAGTTTTGCATACTTCTTTACCGCAGACCAAATAGAATATGCATGACCTCTGAAAGCCAATGATTTAATTTTCTTAGTAGCCAAGATTGTATCCCTATTCTTTTTATAGTATTTACGCTGATTTGTCAAGCATTTTGTTTTGTGCTTCCTGTAATACTTCTTACGTCTCCCATTGATTGTCTTCTTATGCGTCTTGTAGTAATTCTTCAAATATTCTTGTCTACTCGTCATGCAAAATCCTCCACGTGTTAAGAAATGTTCTATCTATACGAGTTTAAATTATACTATTACTAATATAGTATAAAGATTCCGCATTTCTTAACAGTATACTTAACAACCCTTTACACGAGACTTCAAATCTGCTACGAATTCGAGATACTCAAGATTGTTATCTCCTACCATATGGTATTCCTTGAGTATCAACATCATGTGTTTTAAATTCTCATCTGATGGATTCATGAAGTATGTAATGAGCCAGTATCCACGTACTTGCCATACTGCGAGAGGTTCGTGAAACTTAGACGGCTGCTTCTCACATAGTTGTTTACTTGTCTTGTTAATCCAATCCCAATTCTCTTGGGATATCCGGTGTGATAGATGCTGCGGAACTATTGGGCAATCATTCAGGTAATTGTAATTCATTCTCTACTTCATCCCTAAACTTCTCATGTATCAAGACTGTATCACAATCAAAACAAATCTCAATCCCACGATGCAAAGACGTTACTAGTGGGTATGAGTAAAAGAAAAGTCGCTTCTCAAGCTTTGCTTGTCTTAAGAAGATAAGTGTCTTCTTATCTATCACTTCAAACGTCCTGCAGAACCGTTTCTAATAATGTGACAGTTCATGCAAATGACATCACAATTAGCCAGCTCGTCCACAAGCTTCTGAGTATTGCCCAGGATCATGTTAGAGAGCGTTCTTTGCCAACGAGGTGATTGTCTATAGGAAAACTGCATTACCACGCTAGGAAATGAATTCTTGCAATCTAGGCATGGTCTGGATCGTGCATCAGCAACGATTCTTGTATTAGTTGCATATGCAGCTTCTTGTCTCGCTTTCTCTGCAGCTTGACGTGCTTGTCGTTCTTTACGTGCAACGACTTTCTCTAAATACTTAAGACGATCGTTATTGCGAAGGTGATAAATCTCGGTTGTCGTGGTACCATCAGGAAGTTTGTTCTGCAATTGGTACGTACCAGCTTTTACCCATTTAAAGTATCCGCCTTGAACCATTTGATTGCGATAACCATCAATGGAACCACCAGCCATTCCGTTTGCACTGGCAAAAACAAGAAGCTCAGAACGTTTAAAGATATGGCCGATTTCTTTGCCATTAACGTACTTAAGGAACTTTTGCCAGCCGTTAGTCGCACTCATCAGCTTTGACCTCCAAGTATCCAAGATTGTCTACTGGTGCATAACCAGGACATGTATCACATTTACAATACGTCCATCTTCCCATCTGCTCAGGCGTACCGAAGTTCTTCAACTCCATATGGAATACTGCTGTGTGAGGGCAAAACCTGCACTTATCCTCAGCTTTAAATCTAGGATAATTATACCACCTTTTCATTCTTCTGTCAACCCCCCGCCCGATAATTTTTCTATAAAAGCCAGATTATCAGGTCTAAAGACCTGACACGGACAAATGCTTCCATTAGTTCTTACAAGTCCGGCGCACTGAAACAACCAATCACCATTAAAATTATGCAGCTTTTGAGCATGTCCACATCTGCAAGGAAAATCTTTATTTAACATTGCTTAACATCTCTAAATACTTCAGATTATCAGCTTTAAACGGATGAGCCGGATGAATCCCTCTTGAACCACCCCAACCATCTTTATAACAAAGAGCACAGGCAAAATACCAATTATGAGCGCCCCATTTTCCTCGTTTATGCTCTGATCTCACGTGAGTGCATATTAAACATACCTTTTCAACGCTTTGCACTTAACATCTCCAGATATTTTAAATTATCCGCCCTGAAGAATCTGCATTCACAAACCCCTTCTCCATAACAACAACCTGTTTCCCAGAAATCATCCCAGCCATCATGCCAACCGTTATGAATAGTCTTTCCGTGACCACACTCACAAATCATGTTATCTCTCATTATCTTTTTCCTCCATGTACTTGAGATTGTCGCCAATAAATTTGTAGCAGATACCAGTTGCATCGTAACCAGCTTCGTACCAACATATAGCACAACGCGTTGCCATAAGGTGATCTTCATAATTATGACCGCACGTCTTGCAAGGGAACAGTAGATCCACTCGTGTACTCCAGTGATTTTAGATTATCTGTCTTGTAATCCTCGCATCTACAGAGGTTACAATAATCAGCAACAAGCCCATAAAAGGTGTGCATCCAATCCACGTGACCACATTTACATACAAGGGTTATAAGCATATTAATCGTCTAGGGTAGGGAATTACACCCATTATCCTCATTCACAATGGAGGCGGAACTCAGGCACAGGATTGCGTAGGCTCGCAATCAGCTCTCCCCGTTTTGTACGCCTATACGCTCCTAGACAAATCCTTTTTAAAATGCCTGCATGGACAGCGTTTCAAAGTCCTCTGATCAACAGCACAAAGCGTTGTGCATTCAAAGATACCATCTCGCTTATCATGCATGCTTAACAGATGACCACAAGTACATTTATTGTCCACTGATTCTCTCCAGATACTTTAGGTTATCCAGCTTAAATTCCTTACATCCATTTGGACAGCAAGGTTTCTGAATCCCCCATCCTACAATAGGACAACAGCCTTCTGGTTCATGAGAAAGAAATGTATGCCCACAGATGCAAAAATCAAGCTCGCTCACTCATTTCCTCCAGGTATCTCAAGTTGTCCATTTTGAAATAATGATACATCGATCCATCAGCAGCAACCCCGCAGAAACGGCAAATAGGATTCTTTGTATACTTATGGGTATAATGTTCTTCTTTCGAATGATTGCAGAGCAGACAGCGATTAAAGTCTAAAGGCTTCAAGGCTATTCACCATAGGGACACCGTAGCGTTTGCAAACAACGTCTACGTTGCCCTTACGCCAAAAGCCTTCAGGACAACAAACAGTAAGCTTCCCTGAGTTTGCGTGAAGTCCCAATTCCAATAAGGATATTGGGGATTTAGTGGTAGGATCAAAATACATCACAATATGAGTGGCATCTTCCATCGCTTGTAGTTCCCATTCAACCTGCTGTCTAAATTGAGGATTCTCAATCGTCTGGACCCAACAAGAATCCCAATCATCCCTACGAGGATTAAGGATCAAGCCATCACGTTCCTTAAGTGAATCAGTAAGACGGGATTGCCAATTATCAGCTTTACCCATCTCTATAGAACCAGCCAAGAAGATTCGCTGCTGACGTGGAACCAGGATATAAGGATTAGGGGCTTTAATCTCGATCATTTGGAAAATCTCCTCATCACATTCTGAAAAGCTTCAACCATGATCTCTCGGGTAACAAGTGCTTGCTTACGAGCCTTAGCGATAAACAACGCTTCATCTTTAACCTGACGTTCGATGCTGTTCATCCTATCATCGAGATAGACAACAGCAGCCGACTTGAAGTTCATTTAAGCAATCCTGTTTCACGAAGACGTTCATCTTCTTTCAGTCTCGTTAGATCATCATGCTGAGCCTTAAGATCATCATCGTGATCTTGGACCCATTGGTTGGTGTCATTTACCTTATCAAGCAACTCATCAAACTTACCGTGAGCCCACCAAATTCCGGAAGCTGCACTGCTGATAATCGTAAATGCAACTGAGATATAAAACCAGTACTTCTTAATCCATTTAAGCATAAGTTCTCCTTACATCTGATCCGTTAAAAATAGGTACAAGAAAAGCGCCCAGAACGGATGACCACAAACTCCAATGATAATACAGAGGATTAGTAAAGCATCTTTATTTTTCATTAAAAGAAATCTCCTAAATGATCTCCGCCCATAAACCCATCATCTTCAATCTCTCCTACCTCATCTTCATAGTCATAGGCAACCGATACAGGTTTATCGTGACTTGGATCGCCACAAGGTCCATCTGATATATCTACAACATCACATTGATGCTCGTACTCAGGTTGCTGACAAGGATGAGCCCAATATTGAGCTGACGTCATTGCCTTATTACAAATCTCACAAACCTTACAATCAAAGTTGAGAGGTGTTTCGGCTAGATCTTTTAAGTCTTTAAGCTTACGAGCATTGACAAGAGCACGTTCTAGGATGACCACTGAATCAGGCCATGAACCATTGAGTACTGAGTTTCTATAGCTAAGCTCTTCCTGTGTATTCCAGAGAGCGTCGAAAATAGACTCGAACCATTCTCGATGCTCAGCTGGGATTGTAGGAAGAACCTCTTGAAATCGTTTATAATCAATGCAAAATTGACAACCACAAACCTTATCATTCATCGACGTATTCCTCTGGAATCTCAACTTCTGATATCACGGTTTCATCCGCATCTTCCTCAGCATGATCCATACCAGTGTATGAAATCTGAGGGTTTTCTTCTTCTAAAAAATATTGATAAACGTCTACTCCATAGTTACCATTCTCGCAGAAGCGCTCAATCAATTTTGGAACAAACACACGGCCATCTGTAAGAATGACCTTTGTCCCTTTAATTGTATCATATAATCCATCATCTAACACGATCTCTTCAAAGGTCTTAACAAACTTACCTTGTCGCTCAAGCTCTTCGTGCAGGAGTTGACGAGCTGTTTTGCCAGTGAGCTGCTCAAACAGGGTTTCAACTGATGGAACTGAATAATCTTGGCTCCAGCTCATTTGATTACTCCTTGTTTTCTCTGTTCAGTGAGTATGGCTGCGTATTGCCAACCAAGCTTATTTAAGGCTGTATCGATAGCATGAAATGAGGTGTATAGCTCAAGTTGCATAGCACGACGCTTAAGAGCTGAAAGATCATAAATAAGCTGATTGATCGCCAAGTTTCTTTTGGCTAAAGCTTTTTTCTCTTTAGCTGTCCACTTTTTCATTTATATAACTCCTTTAGCCGTAATTCGATCTGCTCGGCCAGCGCGTTAGTTGCTTCGTACAAATCAGGTTGATCTACGATCTGAAGGCTTGCTTGAGCA
>Ga0105240_10013396_pt1 | contig 11260 bp, 5 predicted proteins | sample KBSC54metaG_FD_80426 | JGI IMG/M metagenome (GOLD analysis project Ga0105240, IMG submission 80426) | Corn rhizosphere microbial communities from Kellogg Biological Station, Michigan, USA - KBS C5-4 metaG | ecosystem: Host-associated > Plants > Roots > Rhizosphere > Soil | place: Michigan, USA...
CCGGAATCGTGGCGAAGGGGGAAATCATTTCGTAATCCACCCCGTTGGAGGCGGTGCCGGCGATGATGTAATAGACATTGAGCGTGGCATTGGTCGGTCGCTGGCGATCGACTTCAAAGGTGGCCGGGTCGCCGGATTCCATGGCAATGGGATCCGGCGCGTGCAGGGTGACGATGGGAATGGAAATGCTCTGGGCCGAGCCGGCGAACTGGCTCGCGAGAAAAGCCAATAGAACGAGCAGCGTTCGAACCCGAAAAGCGTGTAAAAGCTTATTCATATTGGGTGTCTTTCCTGGGCGGTTTTCAGCTCTTGGAACACTTCCATTACACCGCCGGATGGAATCGCTGTCAAGTAGGGTACATGCCCGACGGCCCAGGCGCGACGGGGCAAATACGAGCCGCAATTCCTTCGCCCTTGATGACTTACAGCGCGAGGAGCAGCTTCTTGATCTCTTTTAAGCGCGCCTTCGCATCCTTCTTTGTCAGACGCGGGAACTTGCCGCCGAGGGTGATGAAATCCCCCTGGCGCGTGAGCATTAACTTATCCTCCTTCACTTCCATCGCCGTGACCCCGCGTTCGCTGGCGAGAATTTTCAACTCGGCAACCAGCAGCAAAAGCTCCACCGGCGCCGGCAACGGACCGAAACGGTCGCGCAACTCCTTCTGGAGAATTTCCAGTGCGGACCTGTCCGTGGCTTGCGCGAGCTTGCGGTAAATTTCGATGCGATGTTGCGGTTCGGGCGCATAACTTTCCGGCAGGGCGGCCGCACTCCCTAGAAAATCCAGGCGCACCTGCACTTCCACGCGCGGCTTCACCTTCTCGCCTTTCAACGAGGCGACGCTTTGCTTCAACAACTGGCAATAAAGATCAAATCCCACCGCCGTGATATGACCGCTTTGCTCCGAGCCCAGTAAATTGCCGGCCCCGCGAATTTCCAGGTCGCGCATGGCGATCTTGAATCCGCTCCCGAGGGTTGAATATTGCTTGATGGCGCTGATGCGCTTGCGGACGTCGGTGAGCAATCGCGCGTGGCGCGGGAGCAGAAGGTAGGCATAGGCCTGGTGTTTGTAACGCCCCACGCGCCCGCGCAGTTGGTATAAATCGCTCAATCCAAAACGGTCGGCGCGGTCAATGATGATCGTGTTCGCGTTGGGAATATCCAGGCCGCTCTCGATGATGGTGGTGGAAAGCAAAACGTCGGCCTCGCCGTTGATGAATTTCGCCATCACCTCTTCCAGATCGTCGGCGTGCATCTGGCCGTGGCCGACCACGATCCGCGCCTGCGGCACGAGCGCGCGAAGCTTTTGTTCCATGTCGTGAATGGTCATCACGCGGTTGTGCAGGAAAAAAACCTGGCCGCCCCGGTGCAGTTCACGCTGGATGGCGTCGCGAATCGCGCGTTCGTCATATTGCGTGACGACGGTCTCGACCGGCAAACGATCGTGGGGCGGGGTTTGGATGGAACTCATGTCGCGCGCGCCGGTGAGCGCCAGGTAAAGGGTGCGCGGAATCGGGGTCGCGCTGAGCGTGAGCACGTCCACCAGCTTGCGGAGCATCTTGAATTTTTCCTTGTGCATCACGCCGAACCGCTGTTCCTCGTCGATGACCACCAGGCCCAGGTCTTTGAACACAACGTCGCTTTGAATTAACCGATGCGTGCCGATCACGATGTCCACCGCGCCCGCTGCGAGGTCGGTTATCGTCCGCTGTTGCTGGGCGCGAGTGCGAAAACGCGAGAGCAGTTCGATGCGGACCGGGTAATCGGCCATGCGCTCGCGGAAGGTGTTGAAATGTTGCTGCGCGAGCACGGTCGTGGGCACGAGCACGGCCACTTGCCGGCCATCCATGACGGCTTTGAAAGCGGCGCGAATGGCGACTTCCGTTTTGCCGAAGCCCACGTCGCCGCAAATGAGCCGGTCCATCGGTTTGGGCCGCTCCATGTCCCGCTTGGTTTCCTCGATGGCGCGGAGTTGGTCGGGCGTCTCCTCAAAAATAAACGAGCCCTCGAATTCCCGCTGCCAGGGCGTGTCCAATTTGAACGCGTGCCCCTCCTGCGACTCGCGGGCAGCCTGGATGGAAAGCAAATCGCTGGCGACGTCGCGCACCGCGCTTTCGGCGTGCTCCTTGGCTTTCTGCCAGCGCGTGCCGCCGAGCGTGTTGAGCGGCGGGCGAATTTTTCCGGCGCCCACATATTTGCTGACCAGGTGCGACTCCGTGACGGGAACATAAAGTTTCGGCGCCGCCTGCGTTGGATCCGCGGGCGCATATTCAATGACCAGGGATTCGGTTTCCGGTTCCGACTTTCCGCCTTCGCCCGGGCCATTGCGGTCAGGTCGAGTTTCGGCACTTGAACGGGCGGCCGCGGCCGGGAGATGTTTCAATCCCAGGAATCGTCCGATGCCGTGCTGCAGGTGCACCACCAGGTCGCCTTCCTCCAACTCGGTGAAATCAATATCGAGCGCCGAACGCGTGGCCAGCGCATGGGGCGACTTCAAGCGGCGCGGGCGCTGAATTTTGTAGCGGCCGAAAATTTCCGCGTCGGTGACCACGACCACTTTTGCCTCGTCAGAAATGAACCCGCGCGCGAGCGACCCCACATGCGCCGTAGGACAGGCATCCTGCCTGTCTCCATCTGATTCTTTAGGAGAAAGCAAAATCGGAGACACGCGGGACGCCTGTCCTGCGAGGTCGTTCCAAATCTCCTGGAACCGCTGCTGCTCGCCGTCGTTATTGCAAAAAACGTGGACCGCGTAATCCTGTCGCGCCCACCGGTGTAGCTGGGCGAAAAATTCACGGCGCTGGACCTCGGCGACCTGCGGCTCGAGGGCGCGCTCGGCCACAGGCCGATAGGCGTCGAGACTTGCAAACGGCAATTCCAGAAAATCCGTTGCGCCCGTTTCGCCGGCGGTTTCAGACAATTCCAGAATGGCTCCCCGGGATGCGGCGGCGTCCTCGCGCAATTCCCGCCAGGAAATGAAAAATGGATCGCCCCCCGCCACCCGCTGGGCATATTCATCCGCCTGAATCGTGAGCGATTCCGGTTCGCACAAAATAAAAATCGCGTCGGCAGGGAGATAATCGAGCAACGTGGCCAAAGGAGCGCGGCCTTCAGGCCGCTTCAAGGCCGGCTCTTTCCCAATCGTCGGAATAGCCGACGCTTCCTGTGTCTGCTGCGCTGAACCGGCGTAGACGCCGTGCTCCGTTTCACTCTTGAGGACCCCGAGTTCCCCGGCGGGCGGAAGCGTGGTCGTGGTGATTTCCTCGCGGGAAATTTGCGTGAGCGGGTCGAAGTAGCGAAGCGATTCCAGTTCGTCGCCAAAAAATTCCAGGCGCACGGGCCACGGACTCGTCAGGGGAAAAACATCGAGAATGCCCCCGCGCAGGGCCAATTCGCCCTTTTGCGTCACTTGCGCTTCCGGTTCATAACCCTGCGCTTCCAGCCATTCCACGAGGTCGAGGGGATCAATCCGTTCTCCGCGCGCGAACGTCCGCAGGCGCGCCCGCAATGTTTCGGGCGCAAACGTTTTCTGCAGGAGCGCGGTCACGCTGGTGACGACAATCGCCGCCTGGGCTTTTGTCGTTTCCGAAAGTCCCGCGAGCGCCACCAGGGTTTGTAACCGATCGGTAATGGTATCCGAATGCGGGAGTTTGTTTTCGTGCGGCAACACTTCCCACGCGGGATAGAACAAAGGTATGGGATTGTTTTGTTCGTTTTTTCCGGAAATGGATGGGCTGAGCCATGTTTCCAAATCCTGTTGAAAACTCTCCTGCGTCCTCAAAATGTCGGTGACGACCACTATCGGCCGCTGGGGGAACATCCGCCGGAGTAACGCAGTGAAAAAAGGGCGCGCGGCTTGAGGAATGCCGGTGCCGGACAAGACGCCCCCCTGCTCCAGACGCCGCGCGAGGGATTGCACGGCGGGAGCTTTCGAGACCTGAGCGAATAAATCGCTTGTCGCTGTTGCTGCCAGATTCTGCGCCAAGCGCGAAAACTTCGCCGCGTTCCGGTGGCGCGTCAAGCGACGAACTCCCGGACCGGCTGAGGGTGGAATTCCAAACCCAATTGGGCCGCTATCGCCCGCTATTTGATCAAGCTGAAGGGCATTTCCACAAAACCGCCGAGCCAGAATTTTTTGTCGGTATTGGAGCCGTCAAATACCGTGCGGGATTGAAACCCGACTCGCAAGCCGTGCCACGAAGTCCGATAATCGAAGCCGGCTTCGATGGAGTCCTGGTTTTCCCGGACTGCCCGCGGATAGATAACATCGTGAGTCTCCGGGTTGAATTGAATGTCGCCGCCATTGATGCTGCCGAGGTGACGATATCCGGCGTCCAGTTCCCAGCGGTCGATCTGCTGGAATAATCCAAACGAGACAATGTACAGGTCATTCGCCGAAGTATGGTTCCATCGAAACAGAGCGTCGGTGTATCCGCCGAGACCGGTCCATCCAAAATGTTTTCGAGCGAGCAGTTCGGGTTCGATGGCGGTGGAACGTGTGCCGGGAGAAAAAGGGACATGTTCGTCAAAACTGCCGGGTAAAATCGCGCCGACGCGAAAAGTCAATGTGGGCGTCCACGGACAGTTCTCTTCGCCTTCCTTGAAAATCTGGTAGCGCAATCCAAACGGAACATCCATGAGCCCCACCGTGGACCGCACGTGGCCGGGCGTGCCGCCATTGGCGAAATACCGCCAGCCGACCGTTGTGTAACCGATGCTGAGATCTGCGGCCCACCTTTGCGATATGCCATATTGCAGGCTGACATAGCCTTGATTGATATCGATGCCGTAATGTTCGCCGCGCAGGGGAAAATCCACGGCGTACCGCTTGTTGCCCGCCCAGAAATGATACGCGTCCGATTCCTCGTAGGTGGCGCGGGCAATAAGCTGGCCGTAATCGGGCACGTTCGCCCACTGCGCGAAAGGTTCGTGGGCGACGTTCTCACTGGCCCGGATTTGCGGGAGGGCCGACAGGGACAGCAAAAGAGCGGCCGCAACGGTCCAATGGACCGGATAACATAAGCGTTTCATCGGATATAACTTTCTGGCAAACAGCCGATATGTTGATTTCCCAACTCCCAGTGGACGACGCTCGAGCCCCCAAAATTCAATCGGCGACGGATGTTAGTCACACCGGAGTTTTCGGGGCAATAGCAATTCACCCGCGTTCGGGGTAGGAAACAACCTACTTATTCCCACTCGATTGTGCCCGGCGGTTTGCTGGTGATGTCAAACACGCAGCGATTGACGCCCTTCACTTCGTTGATGATCCGGCTCGCTAGTTTCTCCAATAAATCGTAGGGCAGCTTCACCCAATCGGCGGTCATGCCGTCTTGGGATTCCACGGCGCGAATGGCGATGGTGTAATCGTAAGTCCGTTCGTCGCCCATCACGCCCACGCTGCGGATCGGCAGCAGGACGGCGAAGCTCTGCCAGATTTTGTAATACCATCCGCTGCTCTTCATTTCTTCGACCACGATGGTGTCCGCGTTCCGCAAAATCTCACAGCGCTGGGGCGTCACTTCGCCCAGGATGCGCACCGCGAGTCCGGGACCGGGGAAAGGCTGGCGCAAAACAATTTCGCGCGGCAAACCCAGTTCGAGGCCGAGTTCGCGCACTTCATCCTTGAACAGGCATTTGAGCGGTTCGACCAGTTGGAACTTCATCTTCTTCGGCAGGCCTCCCACGTTGTGATGGCTCTTGATCATCGCGGCCGGATTGCCGGCGATGGGCACCGACTCGATCACGTCCGGGTAAAGTGTGCCCTGGGCGAGAAACCTGGCCTTGCCCGCGCGCCGGGTGGCGTCCTGGAAAACTTCGATGAAGGTCTTGCCGATGATTTTCCGTTTGCGCTCCGGATCGGTCACGCCTTTGAGCCGGCGCAGGAACAATTTGGAGGCGTCCTCGTATTGGAGTTTAAGTTTGAAGTGCCGCCCGAAAACTTCGCGCACCACCCGGGCTTCGCCGCCGCGCAGCACGCCGTTATTGACAAAAATGCACGTGAGCTGATCGCCGATGGCCTTGTGAATCAGCGCAGCCGCCACGCTGGAATCCACGCCCCCGCTCAGCCCGAGAATCACGCGTTCGGCGCCGACCTGGTTGCGAATTTCCTCGACGGCCTGCTCGATGTAACTGCGCATGGTCCAATCCTTGCCGCAACCGCAGATGTTGTGGACGAAGTTGGCGATGATTTCCTTCCCGCGCGGCGTGTGCGCCACCTCGGGATGAAACTGCAGCGCGAACATCTTGCGCGCGCGATCCTCGATGGCGGCGAATTGTGAATTCTCCGTCACCGCAACCGATTGAAATCCTTTGGGAAGCCTGGTGAGTTTATCGCCATGCGAATTCCAAACCTGGAGCGTCTCGGGAAGGTTGGCAAACAAGGGACAAAAGCTGTCCGTCACACGCAACGCGCCTTTGCCGTATTCGCGTTTCTCGCCTTTCTCGACGCGTCCGCCCAGGAAATGGCCCAGCAACTGCAATCCGTAGCAGACGCCGAGGATCGGCAGGCCCAGGTTGAAAATGGCGCGATCCGGCAGCGGAGCTTTTTTGTCATACACACTGGAGGGTCCGCCGGACAGGATGAGGCCGCTCGGATTCAGGGCCGTGATTTCCTTCGCGGGCGTGTCATAGCGGAGAATGACGGAATAGACATTGCACTCGCGGATGCGCCGGGCAATAACCTGGGTGTATTGCGACCCGAAATCCAAAATAACAATTGTTTCGACCATGGGCTTAATAGGATTCAAAAACAGAAACGAATTGTTTGCCCGTGGCGCGGGACTTTGGCGAGAAAAAAGTAAACTAATCTGAATGGCGGAGCGCCTCTCGACGACGCCCGGAGTGCCGGTCTCCGGCCCGGCATGGGGTGGGACCATTGAAAAACGCGCCGGATCGGAGATCGGCGCTCCGAATCGGCTGCCAGATAATGACTTCCCCCGAAAACATCACCGCAAGTTATTCCGCTTAAATAAAACGTGCTAAAACACCCGCGATGAGGATCGGAGACCCGGCCCGGCCTCCGAAAAATATTTCCACGTTCATGGAACTCCATTACAACGTCGCTCATGCTGGATGAACTTCGCGATAAAGCCGGCCGGCATCCGCACTGGACACTCGTGCTCGTGACGGTGGCGGCCCTGTTGCCGTTTCTCGCGAAGCCGTTCAATATCGACGATCCCCTGTTCGTCTGGGCGGCGCGGCAAATTCATGGGCATCCCGGGAATCCGTACGGCTTTAATGTGGAATGGGGGTTCAAGGAATTTCCGATGGCGAAGGTCACGGAGAACCCGCCGCTGGCCTGTTATTACCTCGCGCTGGCCGCCGGGATTTTCGGCTGGAATGAAGCGGGGCTGCACTTCGCGTTTTTGCTCCCGGCGATTGCCGTCATCCTGGGAACCTACCGGCTCGCGCGGCACTTTTGCCGGTCGCCCGGGCTGGCCGCGCTGTTGACTTTATTCACGCCGGTTTTTTTGGTTTCGAGCACGACCGTGATGTGTGACGTGCTGATGCTCGCGTTCTGGGTTTGGGCGGTCGCATTCTGGGTGAAAGGGATCGAGCGTAAACATTTTCCGACGCTGGCCGGGGCGGGGTTGCTGGTTTCGCTGGCGGTGGTGACCAAATACTATGGGGTTTGTCTTGTTCCACTGCTGGCTGTTCACGGCTTGATTTTCAATCGACGCCCCGGCCTTTGGGCGCTTCCGCTCCTGATTCCGATTGCAACGATCTGCGTCTATCAACTGGCGACATCCTCGCTGTACGGCGCCGGGCTCTTGGGGGCGGCGGCGCATTACACGGCGTTTGCCAAGGTGCATTATGGCTTTTCCAAAGTGTCCGCGTGTTTGATCGGGTTGACCTTCACGGGCGGTTGCGCGGCGACGGCTATTTTCTTCGCGCCGCTCATCTGGCGGCGAACCCCGGCCTTGTTTGCGGTCATGGCGATCTTGGCGATCGTTTTTGCGTTCATCGCGCGAACAGTCCTGCAAAAGTATCCGTTGATCGAAGGAGGCTCCCGGACGTTCGTGGAAATCCAAATTGTTTTTTGGGCGCTGGGCGGTTTCAGCGTCCTGGCGTTGACGCTGGCGGACGTCTGGCGTCGGCCGGATGCGCAATCCTGGCTGCTGGCGCTCTGGGTGTGGGGAACATTTTTGTTCGCGGCACTGATCAATTGGACGGTCAACGGGCGCTCGATCCTGCCGCTGATTCCGGCGGTCGCGTTGCTGATCGTCCGGCGAGTGGAGCAACAGGATGCCGCCCGCGCGCGGCTGCTGACATTCCCCGGCCTGGGCGCGGCGGCGGCGTTGTCGCTGCTGGTCGCGTGGGCGGACGTCTCTTTTGCGGGCGCAGTTTGGAATAATTCGGCGCAAGTGGCGGAGAAATACAGTCGAACGCCGGGCACGCTTTGGTTTCAAGGCCATTGGGGGTTTCAATATTACATGCAACAATTCGGCGGGACGCCCGTTGATTTCAAAAGCTCGCCGCTCAAGCCGGGAGACCTCGTGGCCGTGCCGTCCAACAACACGAATTTGCTGCCTCCGGACCCGGACAAATCCGTCCTGGCCGACACCTTCACGGCGAGCGGGCTGGGCTGGCTGGCGACGATGGACACTACCAGTGGCGCGGGGTTTTATTCGTCGGTGTGGGGTCCGCTGCCGTTTGCCTTTGGGCGGGTGCCGCCGGAAGAAGTCAGGGTTTATCAATTGAGAGCGCCGGCCTTTGCGCCGCCGGGAAATCCGCGGTGACCAGCGCCAACGGTAACAAATCTTGATAATCAGCCGCGCGCAAGGGATTGTTGTCTCAATTCACTTTCTTATGGAACTGCATGGAAAAAATTTAATCGGTGGGAAAGCTGTGGCTTCGGCGGCGGCAAAAACTTTTTCTGGCGTCGCCGCCGCCACGGGTGAAAAGCTTTCGCCTCTCTTTCACGAGGCAACGATGGCGGAGGCCGATGAAGCGCTCGCGCTTGCTGAGAAGGCTTTCGAAGAATATGGCCGGCAGCCGGCGGAAAAAATCGCGGCGTTTCTCGATCGCATCGCGGAGGAAATTCTGAAATTGGGGGATGAATTGATTCAACGCGCCGGCGCGGAAACCGGTTTGCCCGAGGCGCGGCTGGCCGGCGAGCGCAATCGCACGGTCAATCAATTCAAAATGTTCGCCGAATTGGTGCGCGAAGGATCCTGGCTCGAAGTTTCCATTGACCACGCGCAACCCGAGCGCAAGCCGCTCCCGAAAGTGGACCTGCGCCGGATGCTGGTGCCGCTCGGGCCGGTCGTGGTCTTCGGCGCGAGCAACTTTCCGCTGGCGTATTCCGTCGGCGGCGGCGATACGGCCTCGGCGCTCGCGGCGGGCTGCCCGGTGGTGGTCAAGGCTCATCCGGCGCACCCGGGCGCTTCGGAAATGGTCGGGCGCGCGATTCAAAACGCGGCGGACGCCATGGGAATGCCCAAGGGCGTCTTTTCCATGGTCCACGGCGTGAGCACCGAATCCGGGATGCGCCTGGTGCAACATCCCGCCATGAAGGCGGTGGGTTTCACCGGCTCATTGCAAGGCGGCCGGGCATTGTTCGATGCCGCGGCGAAACGGCCGGAACCGATTCCGGTTTTTTCCGAGATGGGCAGCACGAACCCCGTTTTTGTTTTGCCGGATGCGCTGAAGCAAAACGGCAAAGCGATTGCCGAAGGACTGGCGCAATCTGCAACCCTTGGCGTGGGCCAGTTCTGCACCAATCCCGGCCTGGCGTTCGGTTGCGGCGGGGACGAATGGCGTTCGTTCGTCGAGCGCGTGTCGCAGCTCGCCGGAGCGGTTGCGCCGGGCGTGATGTTGCACCAGGGCATCAGCGCGCGGTTTCATGAAGGCACCGGGAAATTTCAGAAGGTGCCGGGCGTCCGTGTGGCGGGCAAATCCTCCGCCGAAGCGACCCAGGGCCGCGCGCCCGCCATGGTTTTTAGCACGGACGCAAAAACTTTCCAGCAACAGCGCGTTCTGCGCGAAGAGGTTTTTGGGCCGTCCACGCTGCTGGTGAACTGCGGTTCGACGCAGGAGTTGGAACAAATCGCGCGCGATCTGCCCGGCCAATTGACAGCCACGATTCATGGCACGGACGAGGATTTGCGCCAGCACGCGAATCTCGTGGCGATATTGCGCGGGAAGGCGGGCCGCCTGATTTTCAACCAGTTCCCGACCGGTGTGGAAGTTTGTCCTTCGATGCAACATGGCGGCCCGTATCCGGCGACCACGGATTCGCGGTTCACCTCGGTCGGCACTTTCGCCATCAAACGTTTTGTTCGGCCGGTTTGTTTCCAAAATTTCCCCGATGCCGCGTTGCCAGTGGAATTACGGAACAAGAACTCCCGGAATATCTGGCGATTGGTGGACGGCCAGCTGACGAAAGACGACTGCTGATTCGGCGGAGCGCCGGTCTCCGACGCGGCGTGTTGCGGTTATGGATCAACCCGACCGGGTTCGGAGCACGGTTCTGCAAAATGAAAATCACTGAAGTTCAGGCGTTCCTGATGTCCTGCGCTCTGCCGGAGCCGATGCGGCTTCCGTTCTGGGGCGGCGAGCGAACCATTCTGAAGCGCGACGCGATGTTGATTCGCGTGAAGACCGACACCGGGCTGACCGGTTACGCGCCGGGCCCGGCGCATGAGCGTGCGCAAAAGGAAATCCACGAAATCATCCGTCCGTTTCTCCTGGGGAAAGATCCGCGGCGCTGGGCGGAATTTGATATTTCCGCGATGCAGAGTGAGTTGAGCCCAATCTCGCCGGCCATTTCGGAAATCACCAAGACTTATCGCGCGGTGGAAATTGCGCTCATGGATTTGGCCGCGCGGTATGAAGGATGTCCGCTGTCGGAGGTCATCGGCGGGCGCAAACGCGATCGCATCAAACTTTACGGCAGCGCCGGCATGTATATGTTGCCGGAAGGCTATGCCCGCGAGGCGGAGATCATCGCCGAAATGGGTTTCAGCGCGTACAAAATGCGCCCGGCGCTGGGGCCGGAACAGGATTTGAAAACCGTCCAACTCATGCGCGCGACCGTCGGGCCGAAGGTGGGCCTGATGATTGACGCGCATTCGTGGTGGCGCATGGGCGATAAAAGTTACTCGCCGGAAACGGTCGCCGCTCTGGCCCGTGAACTGGCGAAATTCAATCCGACCTGGCTCGAAGAACCGATGCCGCCGGACGACCACGAGGCCTATCGCGCGTTGCGCGCGCAAAAGATTTTGCCGATCGCCACCGGGGAGCACGAGCAGGAGGAAG
>Ga0105240_10013397_pt1 | contig 11260 bp, 13 predicted proteins | sample KBSC54metaG_FD_80426 | JGI IMG/M metagenome (GOLD analysis project Ga0105240, IMG submission 80426) | Corn rhizosphere microbial communities from Kellogg Biological Station, Michigan, USA - KBS C5-4 metaG | ecosystem: Host-associated > Plants > Roots > Rhizosphere > Soil | place: Michigan, USA...
AATATCGCGCACTGCTGCGCTGAGCGAGAGAGATGCGATGGCGGATGCAGGGGATATGACGCCGTCCGAGCCGCCACCGTGCGGCTGGATGCGAAAGCCTAACGTCTGCTTTCGACCCATTGCAGGCATAACGGAGCCTTAAGGCTCGCCTCGCACGCAGCGGTCCCACCTGTCCGCAGTCAGCTCCCAGATCTGCGCGGGAAGACAACCTGATACGAAATTTCGATGTCCTTCCCAGACGAGCTGCATGCCTTGTCGATCGGACAACTTCCTCGAACCCACGTTGGCCGCCGCCTTTAACTCCCTCAGAATTGGACGCTGCAGGGTTTCGAACCAGAAGCGATTGGTCGCTTCGCATGCTTCGCCCATCAAGCCTTTTCGTTGGTGGTCAGGATCGAGCCAGTATCCGCGGTTCTCATCTTGTTTCGCAAACAGGCTGATCGCGCCGAGGAAGATTTCCGGGTGTGATCTCAAACGAATGGACCAGGCCCACTCCTCGCCACGCTCCACGGCAGGGAGGGAGACATCTCGGATGTAGGCCACTGCCCCGTCTTCAGGATATGGCCACGGCACGCCTCCGAGCAGGAATTCGACGATCTCCCACTTCGGAAAGATCTTCTGAATCGCGGCCGCATCGGAGAGGGACAGAGGGGTAAGTTGTAGTCGCGGCGTTTCGAGCAATGGAACTCGCGACAACATTTGGCCGCATTAGGAGAGGATGGGGCCTTTGTCATCGACCCCCTCGGGCATGGCAATCAATGTCCGTTTTCCACCCATTGCGGACACTCGGACTCAGGCTACACTGGAAAGATGAACGCGCTTCGTTGGGTTAGTCTTCTACTCGGCTGCGCGTTCGCCGTTGGAGCGGTCGCTTCTTTTCTGACCCTCAGAGCGTTTGCACCCGAAGGGTGGGAGGAAGTTCGACCGGACGCGGTTTGGTCCGGTCTGTTTGCGTGCCTTTCACTATTGGGGTTTGGAGCCGCTTGGGCCCTCGGAAATTCGCAACGCGACTAGCGTCCGCCTTCCACCCAAGACAGGCACTACGTCAGTGGCGCTTCTCGCGTCGCAGCAGGAACCAGCCGAGCGGGAAATAGATAAGCAGTCCAACGGCCCAGATCATTAAGAATTGGTGGTCTCGCGTGGCGTCCATTGGACACGCGTGCTGCGGCGTCGGAAAGCAGTCACCTAGCATCGGGGCGAGCGAGACGCAGCCCACCGGTGCGAAATACAAAGCCGAAGTGATGACACGCAGGACGTATTTCATCTTGTGCAGTCTGCCGCACTCAATGTCAGCTTTCCACCCATTCGAGACATTAGGCGCTTATGTCGGCTTTCGACCCATTGCAGACATTCAGCTAAAGATGCGCTCTCATTTAGCTTAAGGGTTCACATCAGCCGAATGTCTCCCATGGCGCCCCAAGGAATGCTCGGCGAATTGGAGGAGATTCGCGGTGACCTTCGCCGCTTCCTCATCGCGAGGATGGGCAGCGAAGCCGACGCGGACGATCTGCTCAGCGAATTGTGGATCAAGATCAGTTCGGCGGCTCCGGGGCCCGTTTCGAATCCCAGAAGCTATCTTTTTCGAACGGCAAACAATCTGGTACTCGACACAATTCGTAGTGCACGGCGACGCGAGCGCCGGGAAAGTGACTGGACCGCCGATCAGGTTGCCGGCGAGATCGAGTCGACTGAAGTCGCGGATAGGGCCGGCAATGCGGAGCAGGCGCTGATCGAGCGAGACGAAGTGAGGCATTTAACTCGCGCGATCGAGAAGATCCCAAAGGGCGCACAGCGCGTCCTGCGCATGCACAAGCTGGAAGGTCTCAGTCATTCGGAAATCGCCGAGCGATTGGGCATCAGCAAGAGTGCTGTCGAGAAGCATATGGCAGTTGCGATGACTCATCTGCGTCGCTTGTTGGAAAGCTGAGGCGATGAGCGTCCCGCGGCGTCGAATAGGTAACAAGGGAGGTCCGTCGACAAGTGCGACGGGCACAAGAAGATGACGCTCGATCGGACGTATGAAGAGGCAGCGGCATGGCTTGCGCGCCAGCATGGCCAGGCGATGGACTGGGAAGCTTTCATGGTTTGGCTGGAGGCGGACCCACGCAATCGCGCAGCGTTCGATGCAATGGCATTGCTCGATTCGGAGTTGGACGAGAATGCATCGCGAATTTCGAAAGTCATCGCTCGTGACGACCTTTCATCCGCAAACGGATTACCGGGGGTGCGGTGGGCCACATGGGTGGGATTTGGAGGCGCTGCGGTTGCGGCAAGCCTTGCAGGTCTGCTGTGGGTGCAGCCAGCCGCTCACGAGAGGGCAACCCATGATTTCCGGTCTCCCGCCGCAAAGATGGTTCGAATAGCGTTCAATGACGGCGCTAGCATTGCGCTTGCGCCGGCCAGCGAGCTCCGCGTCCGCGGCGATCACATGGATCTGCAGGGCAGCGCGTTTTTTGATATTCCGCACCGGCAGGGACGAACTCTGAACATCCGCGTGCGCGAGTTCCAGGTGACGGACATCGGGACTCGTTTCTCGATCGACAGCGAGCCGGAGGCGGTCACTATCGAGGTAGCGCAGGGGTCCGTCGAGGTGAGTTCCAGCGGACTTGCAAAAGCGATTTCGCTGACGCCGGGGGAAGGACTTGTTGCCGACCCATCAGGTGGAAGCGTACGCCTCACCTCCGTTGAAACGCAGGAGGTCGGAAGCTGGCGGGCGGGCAGGCTTCAATTCAACAATGCGCCGCTGGCGCTGGTCGCCCAGGAAATCTCACGATATTCCGGTCAAAAGGTGGCGGTGGATCCGACCATCTCGGGCCAGCCATTCAGCGGAGTGATCGCGATCAATCATGGTGAGGCGCCGGTTGAAACGCTCGCCCAAATACTTTCACTGGAGATCAAGACCGTGGATGGCGCTCGGCGCCTGCAGCCTCACCGCAAGTAGCGCCTTCTCATTCGCCTCCGAGGCCTACGCGCAAGAGCGCACGATCGAGATTCCTCCCGGACCGTTAGCCGAGTCGATCCGGCTCCTGTCCGGCCAAACGATGGCTTCGATCGGCTTCGCGGGCGCCTTACCAAACATCTCCACCAGGCGGGTGCACGGCGCCTCCTCGGCCGCCGAAGCCTTGCGCCAAATGCTGGCGGGGACTGGGTATCGCGCCATCGCGGTCGGACCGTCGTCCTTTCGAATCATCACGCAGGCTCTGCCGGCCGTTCCGCCATCGATAGGGAGGAACATTTCCCGTTCACCATCCCCGCCTCCGGAGCCCGAGATCATCGTCACCGCGCTCAAGCGTCCCGAGCCTCTGTCGACGCTTCCGGCTACGGACCACGTGCTCACTACCGATCGCCTTCGCTCAGCCTCGGCCGTGCCGGGAACCGATGAACTCGCCCGCGAGGTTCCTTCACTGAGCGTCAGCAGCCTGGGGCCCGGCCGCAATCGACTTTTTCTTCGTGGCATCGGCGACGGGCCGCTCAACGGCTTCAATCAGGGCAGCGTCGCCGTACTGCTCGATGAAGCGCGGCTCAACTATGATGCTCCAGACCCAGATTGGGCGCTTGTCGACATTCAACAGGTCGAAGTCCTCGAAGGACCACAGGGTCCGCTCTATGGAACTGGCGCGCTCGGGGGGATCGTCAAGATTTCCACCAACCGGCCGGATCTTTCGCGCTTCGCCGGCGCGATCGAGGAAGGACTAACGCTAAGCGAAGACGGCGATTTGTCGGATAGCGAATCAGCCACGCTCAACCTGCCCCTGCCGGCCAAAACGGCGTTTCGGGCTGTCGGTTATACTCAGAATCAGGCCGGCTGGATCGATAATGCCAGAGGGGCGCGTGATTCCAATTGGGAGCGGCTCGTGGGAGGCCGACTGGGCTTCCGCTGGTCTCCCATGCAGAACTGGACCGTTGACCTGACGGGAGCGCTTCAGAATCGGCGGGCCCGCGACAGCCAGTATGTCGATGGCTCTATCGGTCCGCTGTCGCGACCCAACCGCTTGCCGGAGCCGCGCGACCTAGACGCGAGACTCGCGATGCTAACGGTCAAGGGGGCGGTCGGTTCAGTCGAGCTTACGTCGATCACGAGTTACAACCGACAGGAAGCCGCCGCGTCTTACGATGCAACGCCGCTCGCATCGGTGCTGGGCACGTCAGGCCCTACACTCGTCAACGACGACCGGAATTTCAGCCTTTTCGATCAGGAAATCAGAGTCGGGAATTCGGACCGTGCGAGATTAAAATGGCTCGCCGGCCTCTCGTTTATCGATGCGACGACACATGCATCGATCGTTGCAAACGACTCTTCCAAGGCGGTGCCGCTGCTGACCCTCGACCGGTCGATCACCGAGGCGGCACTGTTCGCGGACGCAAGCTATGCAGCTTCTTCCGCGCTCACTATCGGCGCCGGCGCGCGCATCTTCTCGACCAAGGTCGACGACGATGGGGTCGCGGCCAACACGCAGCGAGCGCGGGGCCTGCATCGCATCAGAGGCGCGGGCGACATCACCCTGACCTGGACTCCGGCCTCACGCGTAACCGTCTACCTGCGAGGAGCGACCGCCTATCGGCCCGGAGGGACCAACGTCGAGACGGATGCGGCGCAAGCCGTCTATGAACCTGACGAGCTCGCAGGGTTTGAACTGGGCTCGCGGCTGCGGCTGTCGGATGAGCTATCCTTCGCGGCAACGCTCTTTGCCGCAAGGTGGCAGCACGTTCAGGCGGACCAAATGCTTCCCAACGGGCTAGTCGCCACGGCCAATGTCGGAAACGGCCGCGATCTCGGTGTCGAGAGCGGCCTCCGGTTCTTGGTCGCACCGAGTCTTACTCTGACCGGTGGGCTTCTCGCGCAGTCTGCGCAGCTGGATGCGACCCCAAGCGCCGCCGGCATTGAAGATCGCCGCCTCCCAGCAGTCCCGAGGCTGGCAGCTCGGCTCCGGCTGGAACCGCGATTCAAGCTGCTGAAGTGGAGCGGACTTGCTAGTCTTGGCCTAAGATATTTCGGTGCGACGCACCTCACCTTCGATCCGATGCTCGATCGGCGAACTCCTCCGCATGCGACGGCGGATGCGTCGGTCAAGCTTTCACGCGGTGACTGGACGGCATCGGTGGTCGGCGAAAATCTGACCGGCAGCAGCGCTGACACCTTTGGCTTTGGAAATCCATATCGGGTCCGGGCCGAGTCTCAGCGCACTCCGACGAGGCCGCGGAGAATCGGATTCTCGCTTACTCGCCGATTCTGATTTTTTGTTTCGGCGACAACTGGGGCGGCGAAACGGCCGCGGCGTCTTTGAGGCGGCTCAACCTCGAAGGGCATTACCTTGCGCCAACCGCTCATACAACGCGGGACCGGTTTGATGATCGCGCTGGCGGCCGCCTTTACAGGTCTCTTTCTGATCATTGTGAGCCTCGCGGAGCTTCCAAATGAGCGGCGGCTCGTCGCCGAGCTGATGCTGATTTCACCCATGCTGCTGTACGCATTGGCAAGTTCAGGAAAGCGGGCGCGCTGAACCCGGTAATCGGTCACGAACAAACAGGCATCGTGATCATTCCATGACCGCCTCAAGTTCGAAGAATCTCTCCCGCGTGTTCAGAAGCGGATTGCGACAAGCCGGCAAGTAATTTGCACGGGCTGAAACCGTATTGCGACAAGCACACACTGGGAGTTGTCCGAATCAGGCAAAATCTCGAATGCCGGATCGAATACGTCCCGTGAGTGCTCACCCAATGAGCCTTACGGCCTCGCCGTTCGCGGCGGAACTCGGCAGCCGCCTTAGGCGACGCGACATCCGCTGGCACCTGCTCAGGCCGATGAAAGTTTGCGGCGTTTGGCGCTTGCCAGCGCGCCAAGCGGGGCAGAAGGTGGAAACCACGATCGGGAGATCTGCATGGTCCGAGGCTTCATACTGGGCGTCGTCGCCACAATCGTCGTTGCGCTCGCCGGAGCCTATGCGCTCATCGACAGCGGACTTATTCCTGCCAACGCGGACGCTAAACCCGCAGGGCTCGAACTTTGGGTTGCGGGTACGTCGCTCAATGCGACCCTGCGCCGGCAGGCGCCGAGAGAAGCGAACCCAGTTCCGTTGACCAGCGCCAACCTCATTGCGGGAATCACACTTTATGGCCAGCATTGCGCCATCTGTCACGGCACCGCGGGGGGCGATCCGTCAGCCTCTCCGGTCGCTAAGGGCCTCTATCCTGGGCCGCCGCAGCTAGCGACCGACGGCGTGGAGGATGATCCCGAAGGCGTCTCCTATTGGAAGATAAAGCACGGCATCCGCCTCACTGGCATGCCCGCGTGGGGCTCCGCCCTCAACGACCGTCAGATTTGGACGCTCGCGCTGTTCCTCAAACATATGGACAAGCTTCCGCCAGATGCGCAGCAAGCTTGGGCCGAGGTGAAGAACTGACGGCGCCCTTCACGGCGTGCCGCTCGACATCAGTCGACCCAGCGTCGCTCGCTGTTTGTGCGTCGGGCAATTGATCGCTTACCGTCAGAGCTTCCGTGTGTCCCAACCCTTGGCTGTAGTCGAGCACTGACACGTGCTTGCAGTCCGCTGCCATGGTCGCGACTTCGGCCTCTTCGGGCGGGGTGAGGTCGGTAAGGTTCGGATGCCTTTTAGCCAGGAGTTGCCACGCCCGACTGCGCTCTGCGGGGTCGGTGACTTCGTGCACTGAGCAACCCGCGTAAACCGCTTTGACGTCCCGCAATTCCGCTGGTTCGCGAGCCACGATTATCGCGACGCGATTGTTGTGACCGATATTGTCGAACTTCTGGCTCGTCCGGTGGATGAGAAAGTACAGGCGGAAGCCCTGGTTGGCGTAGCCGACCATGGTTGCTTGTGGCCAGCCATCGGGCCGTACGGTAGCAATTGTCATGATCCGGTTGTCGTTCAGGACGGTGATTGCCGGTTGTTCCATCATAATCTCCGTGGAAGTCTACCCGATTGTCGTGCCGAATAATCGGCCGACCCCTGCCGTGAGCGCCATTGCCGAGGCGCCCCAAAACATCACGCGCAGCAAAGACCTGCTGACCGGCGCACCACCAGCGACTGCCCCAAGCGCTCCTAAGGCGGCCAAACAGGCAAGCGAGACAATGGCGACTGTCACGACGAGCAGGGGTGCAGCTGCGAGGATAACCGCCAGTAACGGGGCCGCCGCGCCCGCCGTGAAGGTAAGGGCAGACGCCAACGCCGCTTGAAGAGGTCGCGCTGTTGTGACTTCGGAAATGCCGAGCTCATCGCGCGCATGTGCGCCGAGCGCGTCCCGCGCCATCATCTCTTCTGCTGCGGCACGTGCCGTTTCGGGCGTGAGTCCGCGGCGAGTGTAGAGCTCGGCGAGCTCCTGTCGTTCGAATTGCGGCTGTCGCGCCAGCTCGGCTTCCTCCTTGGCGAGATCCGCCCGCTCTGTATCCAACTGCGAGCTGACGGAGACATATTCGCCCGCAGCCATTGACATCGCACCCGCAACCAGCGCCGCCACGCCCGAAATGAAGACCTCCGTACGGGGAACATTTGCGGCGGCGACACCCACGATTAGGCTCCCCGTAGATACGATCCCGTCGTTGGCTCCGAGCACGGCCGCTCGCAACCAGCCGATGCGAGAGATCGAATGTCTCTCTGGGTGGGTGGTTCTCGACATCAGCGTGGAACGGTCGAGCTGCTACGCCAACTCAACCGGCTGCTGGAGAACCTCCGTCCAGCAGCTTGGGTGTGTGGTGAGCATCGCAGCTCGAAATCGATACATCATCGCGAGCTCGTCGTGGCGCTCGCGAGCGGAATTGCAGACCGCCGCCTGCGCTGCAACCTGCTCCTGCAAGGCACGTCGTCTCAAATAGGTCGCATCATCTTCAACCATTTCGCTCTCCTTAGGTCGCGGTGGCTGAGGGGGTTGGTTGTATCACGCGCCCGCTTCGCTCCCTGCTCTTAGCCAGTTCGACGCAACTGCGAAGATCGTGCCGACCAATTGCCGGTGTTGCTTGTGCTACCCATCAGTAGGACTGCGGCGATCATTGCTGCGGACCTTCAAGGACCGTCGTCGGCTTGACGCTATTTTCGGCGACCGAGTCCGAAGTCACGATGACGGTAGTGCCCGGTTCAATGATGCCGGCCACCGCTCGCCTGAAGTCATCGGCCGCGTGGAAACGCCCCCACTCACTCGTGCTGACTTCTTCGCCATCGCTCGGGGTTACTGAAAGGGTGAGGCGAACCCAATGCTGGCCGTCGGCGTCGGCACTTCGCAGCGCGTAGGCCCATGTTCCCGTCACCGGTTCGTCCACCGTTACCGGCGCCGATCCGATCACCAAACCGTTTCTGAGGACAATTGCTCGACGATCCGAGGTGCTAACGATTATCGAAACGGGTCCTTCTGGCGCCTTCGCGGGTTCCCAGAGGAAGCCGCTCTTGAAGTCACCTTCCTCGGAGCCTTGGGCCAAGATGGCAGGCGCTGGAGCTACGCGGGGCGTGGTCTGCTCTCGAGTGACCACGACGGTCATTCCAACCTTCGTCTCTCGGTAGAGGAGCTTCGCAAAGCCGACCGGCAGGCGAATACATCCGTGCGAGGCTGGATAGCCAGGAAGGTCGCCAGCATGCAGAGCGACGCCCTGCCATGTAAGCCGTTGCATATAGGGCATAGGCGCGCTGTCGTAGAGCGACGAGTAATGCTCAACCTGCTTCTGCAGGATCGCGAAGACGCCGGTCGGGGTGCCATGGCCTGGGCGGCCGGTGGACACCGTGGATGCGGCAATCGGAACGCCGTTGCGGAAGAGGACGGCATGCTGCGTGGCAACATTCACGATCAACATCATTGGCCCGGCGGGCGCGACTTCGGGAGCCCAGACATATTGTCCAGCTTTCAAGTGGGTGACAGCCTCGACCACCGAACCCGACGAAAGATCGACCTGTTGTCCGGAGCAGGGTGAAGCAAGCGCGAGCGCCAGCGCCGCTACGCCCGCGAGATGCCTTGTCCAAGTGCTACCGCCCCTCACCCGTATAATGCCGCAGCTCCCGCTCACGCAACAGAGCAGCAGATTAGGCGTCGGACATGGCCTAGGCCCTACGTAAAGCTCCGTACGCACCTCGTAGCGGCCTAGGACGGAGAGCGATCAAGCTTCGATGCGCTGCAAAGCATGTGTGTCGACGGCGTGACCACCCCAGTGAACTTCATACCTCGGCTGCCCGCTGCGCTCGAAGGCATCGATGTTCTCGATCGTGGCGGAGGCGATTTTCGCAAGCGCTTCGGCGGTGAAGAACCCCTGGTGCGGAGTAACCAGCACGTTGGGAAACGCCAGCAGCCGCTCGAACTGCTTGTCCGCGATCTCCTCGCCCGAACGATCCAGGAAGAAGAGATCGCCCTCGCGCTCATACACATCCATCGCCAGTCCGCGGAGGCGTGAAGATTCCAACGCTTTCACAACTGCGGGTGTGTCGATGACCGCACCACGACTGGTGTTGATGAGCAACGCAGTCGTCTTCATTCGAGCCAGTTCGGGGGAGCCGATCAGGTGATGCGTGGTCTCGTTGAGCGGACAGTGAAGACTCACAATGTCCGAACGCTCCAAGAGCTCGTCCAACCCGACATAGTCGAGGATGCCACGGCAGTCATCGCGCGGCACTGGGTCCGTGCCCAGCACCTGGCAGCCAAAGCCCCGCGCGATGCGAGCCGCCACAGAACCGATGTTGCCCACGCCGACGATCCCCAATGTCTTGCCCACCAGGTCGAAACCCATCAGCCCATCGAGCGAGAAGTTACGGTGCCGGATGCGTTCGTAGGCGAGATGCACCTTTCGGTTGAGGCTGAGCAGCAGCGCAAACGCATGTTCCGCCACTGCATTCGGCGAATAAACGGGAACGCGGGCAACTGCGATGCCGTGAGCTCGAGCCGCCAGTAAGTCGACGTTGTCGAACCCTGCGGCGCGCAACGCAATCAATTCCACGCCCATGTGAGCGAAGTCCGTGATCGTCGTTGCGTTCGCCTGGTCATTCGCGAATAGACAAACTGCCGACGAGCCTTTCGCAAGCCCCGCCGTTTCGACCGTTAGGCGGTCGCGGAAATACCTAAGCTCGTGGCGACCGCCATTCGCGGAGTCGAGGAACTGCTGATCAAAGAGCTTGGTGCTGAAAACCGTGACCTTCATCGCTGCGACTCCTTTAGTGCGCCATCACCAGCGAGATGGGACATTTCTTGAGCAGCGACCGCGTTACGCCGCCGAACAGGAACTCGCCGGCTCTCGTGTGGCTGTAGCCCCCCACGACCATGCAGGACGCGCCGTAAGTCTCAGCCTGGTCCAGAAGCTCTTCTGTCACGGAATTGATAATCCGCAGCGGCTCAACGAGCTCTGCATGGATGCCGTGGCGCGACAGATATTCCAGCGCCCCCGTTGACGGAAACTGCTCGTCCTTGGACTCGTCAACGCTGACCAGTCGCACTCGCGATGAGAGCTTGAGCAGCGGCACCGCCGCCCGCATTGCATTTGCTGCTTCATAACTGCCATTCCATGCGACCACTGCCGTTCCGAACGGATCGATCTTGCGCGTCTCGTCTCCAACAATGAGGAGCGGCGTCCTGATGCGATGGAGCATGTCGCCGAGCAACGTGATCGCAGGGCTTCCGAACTCCCGGTCATACGGCTCTCGGCCGGTGAGGACGAGATCGGCAAGCGCGGCGCGCTGGATCAGGTGAGGCATCAACGAGCCGGTGACCTCTTCGTAGGTCCAGCTCACATCCTCGTTCGCGAGCTGTTGCTCCAACTCGTTCTTGAGTTTCGCTGCTTCGTCCTCAAGGACTTGGACGATCCCGGCGTTCACATAGGTCGCGAAGGCATCCGTCACCGTGTAGGCTTCGATCGGCGTCACATGCAGCAGATGAATGTGAGTGCCGAACGCCCTTGCAATGGAGAACGCGACCTGCAGCCGATCGGCTAGCCCGTCGTCATTGTGAATATGGAATAGCATCGTCTTGATTCCCAGCGGCACCGTCGCCGGCTCGATGATCGACTTGGAGGAATGCTCCATCACCAGTTCGGCGGTTTGCATGTCCGTTCTCCTGCCATGGCTGGACCTTCGCCAGCGCGACTAAGCCATGCGACACTTCTCGTGGGGATAGGAATCAGGAGATTCACCTAACGACCGCCGATCGGAGCTGATGGCAGAACCCGCACCAAGGAGACTGTGATGATGGAACAGAAGGCCATCGAGATTCTCGACCAGAACCGGCTTATGGCACTGGCGACGGCTCGGCCGGACGGCTGGCCCCAGAATACGATGGTCGG
>Ga0105240_10013400_pt1 | contig 11258 bp, 14 predicted proteins | sample KBSC54metaG_FD_80426 | JGI IMG/M metagenome (GOLD analysis project Ga0105240, IMG submission 80426) | Corn rhizosphere microbial communities from Kellogg Biological Station, Michigan, USA - KBS C5-4 metaG | ecosystem: Host-associated > Plants > Roots > Rhizosphere > Soil | place: Michigan, USA...
CACAAAGCCGATACCCGGATCAATACCCGTCACGGGCTTGCCCATCACCCGGACTTCGCCGGAGGATGGTTTCCCAAGTCCCGTGATCAGATTGAGCGTCGTCGATTTGCCGCAGCCCGTCGGGCCCACCAGCGCAATGAATTCGCCCTTGGCCACGCTCAAATTGAAGTCATTCAGCGTCGCAAAGGATTTCCCCTGTGGGCTGAGGAAGCGGCGGCTGACATTGATCAGCTCAATGGCCGGATAGTCATCGGGTTTGGCAAGCACGTGAACGATTCCTGCGCCAAGCTGGGCGGATGAAAGGATGAAAAGGAAAAGCCCGCAAGGTCGTTCCTCGCGGGCCTGCTAGATTACTTTGCAGCCTTCACAAAATCGGTCGTGTAGGTCTTGGAGAGATCGATGGTCTTGCCTTTGATGTTCTTGGAGAAGCCCGATAGCACCGCAAGCACGGTTTCCGGCCCACCGGCGGGCATCAGGCCGTCCGGCGTATACATGCCTTTGCCGGCCTCCAGCGCCTTCACATATCCGTCTTTGTCGCCGACAAAATATTCAGCCGGCATCTTGTCGGCGATTTCTGCGGCACTGTGGGTGTTTATCCACTTCATGGTCTTGACGAAAGCATTGACCAGCTTCTGCACCTGCTCCTTATGTGAGTTCACATAGTCGGTGCTCATGTAAAGCGCGCTGGCCGGATAGACGCCGCCAAGAGCCGCCTTGGCGCCTTCAGCGGTGCGCATGTCGACCATCACTTTGCCGTCACCCGACTTGAGGATACGAGAGATCGTGGGTTCAGTCGTCATGCCGCCTTGTATCTGGTCGGTCTGCAGCGCCTTGATGAAAGTATCACCAGCACCAACGGCCACCGAGGTGAAGTCGCCCAGTTGCACACCAGCCTTGGTCGCAAGGTATTGCGTGAGGAAATTGGTGGACGACCCTAGCCCGGTCACGCCCAGGCTCTTGCCCTTCACGTCGGCGAAAGACTTGATTTCGGGATGCTTGGTGGAAACAATTTCAACTTCGCCCGGCACTTGCAGAAGCTGCACCACCGACTCCACATACTTGCCTTTGGCTTGCAGATCGACGCAGTGATCATAGAAACCCACCACGCCCTGCACGGCCCCGGCCAGCATCTGGTCTTCGGCATCCACACCGGCGGGTTCGTTCAGGAGTTCGACATCGAGACCTTCATCCTTGAAGTAGCCCAGCGCTTCGGTGAGCTTGGCTGGCAAATAGATTTGCTTTTCGTAGCCGCCCACCATCAGGCTGACCTTGTTGTCATCGGCGGCCATGGCCGGGGCCAGATGCATCGCAACCAATGCTGCGCCGGCAAACAGAATGGATCTGAGTTTCATGTAGTCCTCCCAAATGGCGTCAATCTCAACATTGGCTGACGCTTCGACGTGCAGCAAACCATGCCAACCTTACAGACACCTTTCAGACCTCAGATTGTTTTACCTGGTTCAAGCCTAGAGAAGAGACGGCACCCAGCGCTGTACTTCGAAGCTGATCGCTGCTGCGAGTGCGAGGAAGACCGCAACCGCAATGATGATCAAATACGTCCATGGTAGTCGCATCATTCGATGAAATCATACTCGGCCACTACACTTAGTGGAGCCTTAGGCTTAAGTCGATTTCATCCGCAGCACAGCGCGGATCCCGCTGCGTTCGATCCGGTTCTCGATTTGCAAGTTCCAGCCACGATGATCGCAGATTGCTTTGGCGATAGAAAGACCAAGGCCGGTGCCCGGCACTGGCGTATTCGTGGCGCGGTAGAACCGCTCGAAAATGTAAGGTAATTTTTCACCAGGAATGCCGGGGCCTTCATCGAGGACCGCAATCTCATCCTGCCCTGCAGTCAGTGCTACAGAGCCGCCGCGCGGTGAATAGGCAATGGCATTCTCCAGCAGCGCACTAAGAACAAGAACGGCATCGCGTTGATCCAGCGAGAATGTACCCTCACTGCTATAGCTCATGGCTACATCACGCTCGCCAGCGATCGGTCCAAAGGCCAACCGCAAAGCCTTGATTACCGTTTGAATTGGCACAGGCGAAGGCTCTTCGTCGGCTATTTTCCTCTCTGCGCGTGCCAGCCGCAGTAATCGCTCGACGAGCTGATTGGCGCGCTTCACCCCCTCCTTCAAAGGGCCAATACGTTCACGCTGCGGTTTTGTTGTCAGCGCATTCTCAAGGTTGTTAACTTGTATGCCAATGGCAGTGAGCGGCGTACGGAGCTCGTGCGCGGCGTCGGATACGAAGCGCTTCTGCTTCTCGACATTCTCATTCAACCTTCCGATCAGTTGATTCATGCTGGTGACAAACGGTTTGATCTCGAGAGGCAGCTTCTCATCGGAAACCATCGCCGGGTCATCGGGTTTGCGGTTACGGATGAGCCATGCGGTGCGGTCCAGGCTCCGCATCATGCGATCGATCATGAAGCTCAATACAAGCCATGAGAGGGGAATGACGATGGCGATGGGTATGGCAATTTGAAGCGCCGCCGCTGAGGCCTGTTCATTGCTTTCGTCCAACGGCAAGGAGGCGCGAATGGTGTGCTTGGGAGTGATCAGCGTATAGGAGCGCCAGTGCAACTGACTGATCTGGGTGTTGCTGAAGCCCGGTTCTGTCGGTCTAGCGGCGTCATTCGGACCGCCGGAAGACCAATTCAGATTCCCGGTTTCATCCCAATACTGGAGCAGGAACATATCCTCGATGCCAGGCGGCGGTGCGGGCAGCTTCACGGCATCGGAAGACGGACTGAGGGCATCAACATAAGTGGCCAACTGCCGTATTTCGGTGTCGAAGGTGAGTTGCGACTCCTCGCGAACATAAACATAGGTGGTCACTGCCGAAATGATGCCCACCAGCAAAAGCAGTGCTCCCATCGGAAACAGAAGCGAAAGGCGCAGCGAAGTCATGGGCGACCCGTCTCCCGCACTTTCCAGCCGGCGCCGCGCACATTGAGGATGATGTCTTTTGAAAAACGCTTTCGTATGCCGTGGATCAGCACTTCGATGGCGTTGCTCTCCACATCCTGGTCCCAGCCGTAGACGATTTCTTCCAATCGAGACTTCGACCAGACGTGGCCGGGATTTTTCAGCAGGGCTGCTAGAACGGCGAAAGGCTTGGCATTCAGCTGCTCGGACTCGCCATTGAAGGTGACGGTGTGGGTGGCCAGGTTGAGCGTGATCTGCCCATTGGTCAGGGTTGAATCCGCCCGTCCCGCTCCGCGCCGCACCAGGGCCCGCATGCGTGACACCAGCTCGCGCATATCGAAGGGCTTCACCAAATAATCGTCGGCGCCCAAATCCAGCCCGTTCAGCCGATCATTGATCTTGTCACGCGCCGAGATGATCAGCACCGGCACTTTGCCTCCGCGCAGCCGTAGGCGTTTGAGAATGTCGATGCCCGGCGTGCCGGGAAGGTTCAAATCTAATAAAACGATACTATATTCCGAACTGTCCAGTGCCGGGCCGGCATCATCGCCCGACTGGACCCAATCCACGGCCATGCCCTCGTCCTGTAGCGCAACTTTCAGGCTCTGGCCGATCATTACATCATCTTCGATCAACAATACGCGCATGGTTTCTACATGTGCCTGCACGGCGCTCGATGCAAGAAAACAAAGATGCCAAACCTAAGTTTGCCCTAAGTATCTCCTGCCAAGCCTGCCTGCGAAGCAGGAGATCCCTATGAACGCAGTCGGCGCGATGCCCAACAAAAACATGGAACAGCTGTGGAGCAAGGTGCCTCTGGTCACCATCACTTTCTGGCTGATCAAGATCATGGCCACGACGGTGGGTGAGACTGCAGCTGATCTTCTCTCGGCGCGGTTGGGTCTTGGCCTCAGTGTCACGTCGCTGATCATGACCCTTGTCTTCCTCGTGTTCCTAGCCTTGCAGATGCGCGCCAAAGCCTATGTCCCATTCCTCTACTGGGTCACCGTCGTGTTGATCAGCGTGGTGGGCACATTGATCTCCGACAACTTGGTGGATGGCTTCGGCATCAGCCTTACCACGACCACCATCGTGTTCGGCATCATCCTCGCCGTAGTTTTCGTCGCCTGGTATCGCTCAGAGCACACGCTGTCGATCCACTCGATCGTTACCTTCCGCCGTGAATGCTTCTATTGGCTGGCCATTCTTTTCACCTTCGCGTTGGGCACCTCAGCTGGTGACCTCGTAGCGGAAGGCCTCGATCTCGGATATCTCACCGCTGCCAACATCTTTGGCGCCATGATCCTGCTCACGACGATCGCCTACTATGTCTTCGGTCAGAATGCTGTCACCTGCTTCTGGATCGCCTATATCCTAACCCGCCCCTTCGGCGCCTCGATCGGCGATTTTCTGTCCAAGCCGAATATCGCCGGCGGGCTGGGCCTCGGCACGGTCACCACCAGCCTCATCTTCCTCGGTCTCATCGCGGCGCTGATCGCTTACCTCACCGCGACGCGTGTCGACCAGGAAGAGGTGCCGCACAGCGCCTGACGCAACGGCACCCTCCCCTTCCCCACCCCCAATGGAGTTTTCAATGGTTTCCCATATTCTCAAATTGACAATGATCGGTACAGCCCTTCTGTTCGGCGCATCCACTCTGGCCTATGCCGACTGCGAGGCCGACCTCAACCTGCTGGAAACGGCGATGAAGGCGCCAACGCTGAAGCCGGATCAACTCAAGGCACTGCAAGATGCTGGCACGAAAGCCTCATCTGCGCTCCGCAAGGATGACGACGCCACCTGCCACCAGATTATTTCTGATGCACTGACCGCAACCGGTGGCAAGCTTGCGCAAGCTGCCTCGACCGGCGCAGGCCTCGGTGATCTCGCGCCATTCAAGACCATCACCGACGATACATTGGTGTTGGTAAAGAAGGGCGACATGCCCGGCGCCGCTAAGCGCATCACCGACCTTGAAACAGCTTGGGACAAATCCCACCCAGATTTGCAAGCAAAAGATCCTGCCGCTTGGGACAAGCTAGACCATGCCATCGACACGGCCCTCACCACAACGCGCGCCGCCAAACCAGATGTCAAGGCCAGCGCCGATGCACTGACCGCGCTTGATGCCGCTTTGACAAAGTAGGTCAGTGTGGTGCGCCGGTTGTCCCTGCCGGCGCACCTCATCACCCAATGCTAAATCTGGATCTCACTCTTACGCAATGGATCAACCGGCCAGCCGGCCACGTGCCCGGGCTGGATCTCGTCATGATCTTCATGGCAGTCTACGGCTTGCCTCTGCTCATCGCCGGTGTAGCTTTGTTATGGTTCGATCGCGGCGCGCGTCTCCGAACCCGCCATACCTGTATCAGCGCGGCAATCGCCTTCTGTTTGAGCCTATGCGCCAATCAAGTCCTGCTGCTCTTCATTCACCGCATCCGGCCATATGATGTCGGCTTGACGCATCTGCTCCTCAGCCCCAATCCGGACTGGGCGTTTCCATCGGATCACGCCACTGCGGCCTTCGCCATTATCGGCGCCTTGTGGTTCCGCCGCATCGGCTGGCCGCTGCTGGTTGGGGTGCCACTCGCTGTCTTGATCAGTGTCGCGCGCATCTATGCGGGCGTTCACTATGTGAGCGACATCATCGGCGGCATTTGTATCGGCCTTGCCTTCGGCTGGCTGGCGGCGAGGTTCTACCCGGAACGCGCTTGGCCATTCCAAGACGACGGAAACTGGAGGTAACACGTGTTCATTGCTTTTCTCATCATGCTCCGCGAGGACTTCGAAGCCGCGTTGATTGTCGCCATCCTCGCCAGCTACATGGCGCAGTCCGGCCGGTCCGCAAGCTTGCCATCCTTGTGGATGAGGGTGATCGCTGCCATTGCCGCTTCTGCAACTCTGGCCATCGTGATCACCATCTCCGGCGCAGAATTCCCGCAGCAGGAGCAGGAGATTTTCGCCGGTTGCGTCGGCCTCGTCGCGGTGGCGATGCTCGTCGGCATGGTGTTCTGGATGCGCAAAGCCGGTCGCACCATCAAGCAGGAGCTGCAAAGCAAGGTTGATGCGGCGTTCTTGGTAAAAGACAGTGGCTGGAACTTGGCGCTCGCAGTGAGCGCGTTCCTGATCAACGGCCGCGAAGGGGTGGAATCCGTCGTCTTTCTGATCGCCACTTTGCAACAATCTGTCGGCTGGTCGGTACCCGCCGGCGCCCTGCTCCGCCTCGTCGGCGCCGCCGCCTTGGCCCGTTCCGAGGCGGGCTTTACTGCAGCAGCCTGCTCCATTGCTCATACTGATGTGATCAAATTAAATCTGCGACAGCGCGCTAGTTTAAGTTCAATAGTGAACATCCGAGACGTTACAACTGAGGCTTTTTACAGAGAAGTAAATTTGGGTGGGAAACTACACCGCCTTTTCAATTGTTGATCGCGCACGGGCTCAACGCTTTTTGAAAAGGAAATTTCCATGCGTGACTCAATTCTCATTCTGCTCCTCACCTCAGCATTGTCATTGGGCGCCCAAGCCAGTTACCTCTCCGCCCAAACGTCCGGAACGACGGCCGGCGCCAGCGCCAGTGGACAGGTAAATGGTTCTGGAAACGTGGCTGGCCAAGTCAAAGGAGCAGGCAGTGCTTCTGGCCAGGCAGGCGGCGTGGCGTCGGCTAGTTCTGGCGTCACTGTCGGTGCGACCCTCAATGATAAGTCAGATGTTTCGGCTGTAGTTGGCACGCTCAACAGTCCCGACGTCTATGCCTCCATCGACTTTTCCACGCTGGTGGTGAAGCATGTGAGGATAGTGAGGCTCTCCAAGCTGAACGGCTATAGCGCCGCCTCTTTCAAGCTCGACGCCACCACCAAGAACAATATGGCTTCGCTTGACGAAAAATTGGCGGCCAATGCCGCACTATCGGCAGCATTGAAGCGTGAAGGATACCGTGCCTCGGACGTTGTAGCCATCTCGGGAAGTGAAAGCGGCGACATCACCGTTTTCGTGGCCAAGTAATCGCGGACGGCTCTTGTTCAACCTGATTTGATATTCCGGCGCCCTGCAATCGCGCCTTCCATGGGGCGCCGGCGAATAACTTACAACGTTGTGTGCCGAACAGCGCGTTGCGCTACTTGTGCCCGCTCCAACCCAATCCGTCGCAGACGCAAACCAACTTCAGGAGTATTTCATGATCCGCAATCTAATCATTACCACCACTCTGGCTGCTGCACTTGGCTCAGCAGGCCTTGTTGCACAAGCAGCGACGGCGCCTTCTCCGGATGAACATCTGGCCTCTAACATCATCGGCAAGAATGTTTACAACGGGACTGACGACAACGCCGCAAAAGTAGGATCCATCGATGACATCCTTCTCAACAAAAGTGGATCGGTGGAGTCTGTCATCGTAGATGTTGGCGGATTTCTAGGTATGGGCGCTAAGGACGTGGCCATGCCTTATAATTCTCTCAGTTGGGCTGAGAAAAACGGCGAGCGCTGGTTGATCATCAAAGCAACTGCAGATCAGTTAAAGGCGCAGCCTGCTTTCGACCGTAAGGCCTACGATGTTGCTGTCGCAAACAAGAACGACGCATCAACCACGAATACGAACGGCACACACGTTGCGCCATCTGCGAATACGTCTACCGCCGCCGCGTCAGACAAAGCTTCAATGTCGCCCGTGGACCCGGGCAAAATTCGCTCACAGGACCTCGTTGGAACGACCGTCTATGGTGCCAATGACGCGAGTGTGGGCGAGGTCGGCGATATTGTTTTGACCAAGGACGGGAAGATCGACGCCATCATCATCGATGTGGGAGGCTTTCTTGGGGTCGGCAAGAAAGAGGTCGCCGTAGGAATGGACAAGCTCCAGTTTGTAGAAGACAAGAACGGCAAACGGTACCTCTATACGAATTTCACCAAGGATCAGCTGAAGGCACAGCCGGCTTATGATAAGGCAACCTGGGCCGATAAGCGCGATAGTCAGCGGCTTGTCACCCCATAACTCCTTCCCACGTTCCTTGTAGTGATTACACGAGTTCTGGGCTTATTAGAGCCCAGAACCGTTCCATTGAATGGCTGTCGTGCCACGAAGCTGGACTTTGGCGCGCTTAGCTCTCAAAGTTCGGTTTAGGCAATGCAATCAAGCTCGCCTGGAGGCATGACATCATGTCAATCGGTCTAATACTCGTTATCCTGCTCGTTGTCTTCTTGCTGGGCGGCTTCAGCGGTCGTTTTGGCGGCTATGGCTATGGCTACGGCAACACTGGCATCGGCATTGGCGGGATTCTGCTGGTCATTCTGGTTTTGTTGGTTCTTACCCACCGCATCTAAACCTCGATCATTCGTACCGCAGCGCTACGAGAGCGGGACCCTCCCGATCTCATTTTGGTCCGTCAATTCCTTGCAGACGGTGCTGGCTCGCAAAAGTGTCCGTCTAAAGCTATTGCCTTTTGGCGCGACCGGTGGACGGAAAGTTTGTCGGGCGAATGACTGCAGTCGGCAAGCTCCCCTGGCGCGAGGCTGAGCTTCGAACGGCTCGCCGCCCACAAATGCAAAAGCCCTGACCGGGAAGCCAGGGCTTTGCATTCAGGATTTTCACAGAGCAGGTTGGGACCCACTGCAATAGACAGACTACACCCGCTGGAGAGAAGCGCACCTTACAAAATTGAAAAACAACTTGAATCAACCATCGCCGCTGCTGCGAACCCGCCAGAGTTGGCGCGATCCGCGCCTGAAGTGGACTGAATTATTCCAAGACAGCTTTCCCGGCTCTCCATGAAGCTATGCTCAATGGCTTTACTTCATCCAGCAGACTTCTTGGGAACGTTTGCTCCCTTCTTTCGCGCCTCAGATAGGCCTATTGCAATCGCCTGCTTCTTGGATGTCACCTTGCCACCCTTCCCACCCTTGCCGGAGCGCAGCGTTCCTTCCTTGCGCTCCTGCATCGCCTTTTCAACTTTCTTGCTCGCCGCGCTTTGCGCCTTTTTAGCCATTTCCAATCTCCTTCCTATGTTGCGGACGGTTCAATGCTTCAGCAACCAAGCGCTGTGACACGTCCCTGTCACGACGTTCTCGCTTTCCACTGCCCCTGAGCGTCTTGTTTAACGCTCCATTCTCGGGGCGGCCCGTGATGCCTCCCAGCCGTCGTGTAGCCCGGAACCTCCAGAACGCCCCCATGTGCAGTTCTGTGGCAAATGCCCAGAACCGAAACACCGTCCCCAAAATGGATTTGGCATGTGGTGTCGGAATTGCCGTCATCTTTGACGTCTACCCTGGTGCCTTCAAACACATGGCTATTTGGAAACCGGAAAATCATTCCAGTGCTCAATGAAGGTGAAACGCCTGGTGGGAGATATGCTCAGGCATCGAGGTGAAAGCGAATTCCGCGTCATCAAATGCGAATTCCTGGAGGGCGTGCCTGGCGCGGCTCACGCGGCTCTTGATTGTCGCGGTAGGGACCTTGCAGATTTCAGCTGCTTCCTCGAACGAAAAACCTAGCGCAGCGGTCAGAACAAGAGCCTCACGCTGCCCTGCAGGACGGCGCTCTAGAGCTTCCCTGAAGTCGCTCAGCGCAACAACCGCGAACTGTTCCGGTCGCTGGGTATTCCGCGAGACAATCAGGTCCGCGTCGATGCCGACTTCTTTCTTTCTTGAACGATATAAGGAAAAAAATCTGTTGCGCAGAATGGTGAAGGCCCAAGCCCTCAGGTTTGTGCCCGGAGTGAAGAGGTCTTTACTTGACCACGCCCTGAGCAATGTATCCTGAACCAGATCATCCGCCAGATCCCGTCTGGGTGTCAAAGCCATGGCAAACGCTCTAAGCGAAGGAATACAGCCAACAAGCTCGTCCTTGAAACTTACACTACGTTTCATAACTCACCATTTCGATGCGGACACGGCGAATTCCAGAATGTGGTGGCTTTTGGTTGGTTCCCAGAAGATAGAAATTATTACCCGGTCCGAAGGTTCAAAAGTGTACGCAAGCGCTTTGGTACATTCCCATTGAGCTTCATTTGATCCGGGATAAAATCCGCTGTTATGGCGACGAGTAAACAAGACCCTGCTTACGTAGCAAAAGCGCTCGAACTGGCACTGTCAGGTAAATTCAGCAGCTACATCGAAGTTGAGGCTGCAATGGTGATGCTTGGCTATCCGTCCCTGGTAGTTGAGCGACCTGCCTTGGCGGTTGAGATTGATGCGATATGTCAAAAGGCGCAGCGCAAAAGCTAATCAAAGCGGCCTATCGAAGGCCTGCTGCTGCCCCCACCAGTAGCGGGCCGCTGTAGTTCCGTCCGCTTTGCAGCTAGCTTATCGATCAGCCGAGCGACTTTGTTGGAGAGCCGATAGTGGGCTCAGTTGAAAGGAACCCGGCGTATCGCGAAACCGTTATCGATGCGCGCGGAGTGGATAACCCCTTGCTTTCATGTTTCCATAAACCGTACGAGATCCCTCGGGACCCTCGTCCGGGGGGCTTTTCTCTGGTGTAAACCTAAGAGAGTTGGCGAAGCAGCCAGCCTAGTGTTACGGCGAGAATGGAGGCTGATAACCGTTGCAGAAAGCCAAGACGACCATCATGAAATGGGCGGCTTTAAAACCTTAGTGTGCGCCGTGGATGTGAGACTTTGGGTTCTCCTCAACGATGACTGGGTACAAATATCGTTGAGTTCGCGTCGCAGGGCCGGATCCTTGAGTTGGCTCAATCCTTCGTCCCGCCCCTGCAGGATCAAAGCCGCTTCTATTGCGAACACGTCTTGGTATCTGCCGGCGGCTGCCATTAATCGCACCACCTCCAACAGCTCAGTGGCTTTCTGTGCCCGTCCCATCGTCGCCCTCAATTCAAGTTTGGGATAAGTGATTTGTCTTGTGTTGACAGCCGGTTCTAAGTTGGCACTCGGGGTTTTGTTCCGGCTATGAGCATAAAAACTTAGAGGCGAAAGGGGCAATGTAAGAGGGATCGGATCATACAGACGACCTTGCCGGTCTCGCGCGATGCTTGGCGCATTCAGGAAAATTCAAGCCCCTTATTGATAAAGGTTATATTGCGAAACCGGGCGTGCATTTGATATTTTAATACGGATGGATCACCTCACTGCCCAAGCCGAGTTTGACGCTATCCAAGTCGAGGTGAACAAGCTGGCCCGGCAAATTGGATTTGTGTCACGCGTTCTGGAATCAGACCCCGAACATTTAACCGTGTCTATTGCGGATCCGTGCCCTCCCATGCCTCAACAGGTGCCCGGGGACTATTGCATTGAACATGGCAACTGGCCCTCTGCCGAAACAATCCTGAACATCCTGAACCGATACCGCATGGCAAAGGCGAGACTGGCCGCCTTGGTG
>Ga0105240_10013401_pt1 | contig 11258 bp, 10 predicted proteins | sample KBSC54metaG_FD_80426 | JGI IMG/M metagenome (GOLD analysis project Ga0105240, IMG submission 80426) | Corn rhizosphere microbial communities from Kellogg Biological Station, Michigan, USA - KBS C5-4 metaG | ecosystem: Host-associated > Plants > Roots > Rhizosphere > Soil | place: Michigan, USA...
AGAACTTATATTTTGTGGCCTGCCTGGGTGCCTGCTTTGTCGTCGCTAACAGCGATTATTTCTCTGTCCTGATGGGAGGCATCTCTTTTGCCGCTTCGTCGATCCCAATTGCTTTTGTTGTATTGGCGACCCTGCATCGCACTTATGGGCAAGTGACCAGTACTCTCTATTATTCTACCGACAATACACGATTGTATCGGAATCTGGCAATCGCGACCTCTCTGGGGGGAATGGTCGTGGCCTGGGTATTGATTGCCCCCGGTCGATATTTCGGATTGCAGCTGGGTGCCGAAGGTCTAGCCATAAAAACTTTGATTGTGGAGGCTGTCACAGCAAACATCCTGGCGGCATTTGCTTGCCGTTATCTCGGTGTGCGCTTTTTGCCGTTGTTAGGCCATCAAATTATCTGCGCGGGCATTTTTTTGGCGGTTGCGGGGCTAGTACGTTTCTTGCTTTCACTGGTCGTGCATTCAAGCAACGAATTCGTGAGTTTGGCTTCTTACCTGACCGTATCCGGCCTTGTATATGCAGTATGCGCCTTTGGACTTTTATGGTTATTTCCATCGATTGCAGGCATGGAGCGGCCTTGGCTGCGGCGCCAACTGCGCCGCCTGGTCCCGCGGACCGGTAAGCTTTAAGTCGAGACATGCTGTGAAGTGGACGTAAAATCGGTCCGGAGCGACCTTTCCGATGTTGGGTAGAGGCGATAAATGCCGATGGCCGCGAGGCAGGAAAAGAGCATTTGGCCGATATAATAGTTCAAGGTGCCGTAGTGAAAATTCGCGAGCATTACGATTAAAACGAAATAAATTCGCATCTGTCGTGATGCCTCGCGAGGGCATGCCACATAGATTATGGTCCCATAAAGCAGAATATATGCTCCTAATCCAATTAGGCCGTTGACATAAAAGACATCAAAATACGCCCAGTCATGCGTCAGGCCTTTGGTTGCCTTCTCGCTGATAAACGAACTACCCATCAGTAGATCTGATGTTGAGAATTGCGATAGGAACGAGTTCGAAACATTCATGAAAACGCTTATTAGAATACCGAGATAGGCCAAATCAAATTTTTCGAATATGCCGCGCTCCGCGTGCTGGTTCGTTATCGTTGCTCCCCCCATCAAAATGCCAAGCGCAGCAAGAGCGACGACGAAGAACAGGAGCGGTTTTCGTGTCCAAAGTGGCAGAAGGGCCAAAAAAGTTAGCTGACCGGTTCCGCCGAAGGTGAGGCCCAGAGCGATAAAAGAGAAAAACCGGTGAAACTTACCAGGGACTTCCCAAATGAATGACAGCCAGAATAGAAGGGCAAGAAATACCGCGTTGGGCTGTGGATAGGCCGGTAAGCCGAATGGTCGATGCGGCCCCTTGTAGACGTTGGTCACCCAAGGAAGAGCATCGGGCGGAACGCCGGCCGCTACAATGACCACCTCAACCAACGTAATGCCTGCTGCAATGAAGCAGAGAGATTTTATGAATTGTTGTGCGAGCCGGCGCGGGTTGACGAGTTTGGCAAGCCGAAAAAGACCGAGAAGCATGGGGATGATTAGTGCGGGACCCCAAAAAAACTGCATCGAGCGAATGAAAGAAAACGGAAAATCATCCGACCGCAAGAAAGAGTTCAAGATCATCAATTGCACCCCGGCCATGATGGACAAGGGTAAGATGAAATTCTTGTCCGACGCGTGGCGATAGAAGGCCAAGCCTGCCAGCCAAATAAGAAATAATGGTGCTAGCGCGACGTAGGGGTTCAAAACAAAATATATGGGGCTTTGCTGCAGGCCCACGCAGAGGCCAATAAATTGGAAACACGAAATAAGAATAAGAAAGAAGAGCATTAGGCCCTGGCCGTGAAGTTAGGCGGGTGGCGTCTGCCGGGCTTCTCTGGCTCGCATTCCTTGAATGAAGAAGATCACGGGAATGCTTACCGTAAAACCAAACAGGAATCCTCCTACCATCAAGAGCAATTTTCCCAGACTGGATTTATATTTGGTCGGTTCTGCTGGATCTATGACCTGAAGGGCGTATTCCGTATTAGCTTCGGCCATCATACGGGTGCGAATCTGATCTTGTATCAATAGAGCGATGTTGGTGCGCAGTGATTGATTGTCGGGCTTGTTGAATTCGCCATAAAGTTCGGAAATCATGCGGCCACCTCGTTCGATCGCAGCCTTCTGCATCTTACTGTTGACCAGATCGACAAGGCCATTTGCCCAATTGGCCGCCAAGCTTGCATCTTTCCAGGTCACGTGAACTTTGACCAGATTGGTACTCTCCGAGGCCTCGATCTTCATCATCCCGTGCAATTTGATATAGCCGTCTTCCAGCGTCGGAGGTTTGCTGCCGGACTTCCAGTCTTTCGTGGCTGCGTCCCAGTTGGCCGAGAAAAGAACTGGGAGCAGATGTTGCTGAGTAATAAATTGCTGAAGCGTTTCGCGAGCTTCCAGCAACGCCAAGGCCGTATCCTTCCGTTGGCTCGTTGTCTTCCCTGTCAGTAGGCCGAGCGTGGATAAAGCACCGGACGCAGCGTTCATCGCCGGATTTTCTTCGGCTGTAGGAGCGACGAGGGCGACGGCAGTATAAGTGGGTGTCATGACAAAACCAGCGATCAACCCGGCGATTGTAAAAAATGCCGTTATGGCTATCACCGTTGCGCGCCGACTATAAATAACGAAGAAATAGTCGATGCCGTCGAGTGTGTCGGTGTAATTATGCTCCTCGGAAAGGCCGAGGATTCTGGCGATCAAGGTTCGTGAACGCGCCGCCTTGGCCTGATTCGGAAGAGAGCCGGCAGAATTTGTATTGCTAGTCAAGTGCGCCATTCAAGAACCTCGGCGAAGTTCACCGCCTGGATCTCCACCATAATGGCGTCGATCAGCAGGATGCCAACTGCTAAATAAGATATTTGCCAAGATAGCGCTATTTTACAATCGGTCCAACTAAGCTCGGAATTCCAGCTCGCGGTCATGCGCTGACACCCGTTGCGCGATCTTGACCCGGATAGGCCTAAAATGCCAGTAAAAGGCCAAAATCAAGAGGTATGCGATAGTGAAAGCGGTAATTCTCGCGGGAGGGCTGGGCAGCCGGCTCAGCGAAGAAACCGACCGTATACCCAAACCCATGGTGACGGTGGGTGGCGACCCAATTCTGTGGCATATCATGAAAATATATACGCAATTCAAGATTACGGATTTCGTGGTTTGCCTTGGCTACAAAGGCTATGTGATCAAGGAATATTTTCGTAACTACGCGCTGCATAGGTCCGACGTAACGTTGGATATCCGAACTGGCGAACAGACAGTACATCAATCGGTTGTCGAGCCTTGGCACGTTACGCTGGTTGAAACCGGTGCTGAGACGATGACCGGAGGCCGGATGAAGCGTGTTCGAGATTGGGTTTCCGATGGCGCCTTTTGCCTCACCTATGGCGATGGTGTTGCAGATATCGATGTGAAGGCATTGATTGATTTTCATCGGTCGCACGGAAAGCTGGTTACCTTGACCAGCATATTGCCTCCGGGACGTTTTGGCGTGCTGCAGATGGATGGAGAGCAAGTTGTAGGGTTTGCGGAAAAGGCGGATAGCCGCTCCAACCCGATTAACGGTGGTTTTTTTGTGATCGAGCCCAAAGCACTCGACTATATCGCGGGCGATGAAACTATCTGGGAACGTGAGCCAATGGAACGCCTGGCTGCCGAAGGTGAATTAATGGCGTACCGACATGATGGGTTCTGGCAGGCGATGGATACCTTACGAGACCGTCGTTATTTGGAAGATCTCTGGGTCAGCGGCAAAGCCCCCTGGAAAAACTGGCCGTGACGGAAGGCCTTCAACATCTAGACCCCTTTGGCGGCGCTTATCGCAATCGGCGCGTTTTGGTCACGGGACATACCGGTTTTAAGGGTAGCTGGCTTACGAGCTGGCTTCTAGCCCTGGGAGCAGATGTGTGCGGTGTCTCGAAGGGCTTGGTGAGCAATCCCAACGCCTTCTCCGAAGCATCGCTGGAAACGCATATAGCTCACCACATCGTGGATGTGCGCGATCTGGAAAAGCTGCGAGCAATAATTGCATCGTTTAAGCCCGATTTTATATTCCATATGGCGGCGCAAGCGCTGGTTTCGCGCTCATATGTTGATCCGCTGGAAACCCTGACCACCAATACGATTGGAACTGCCAATCTTCTTGAGTGTCTGCGTTCGGTAGAATGGCCCTGTTCCGTAGTTATTGTGACGAGTGATAAATGCTATGAAAATGTTGAATGGCCATGGGGGTATCGCGAAACCGACCACCTCGGCGGCCGGGACATTTACAGCGCATCAAAAGGAGCCGCGGAAATCGTCTTTCACGGCTTTCATCAGTCTTTTTTCCGGCAGACTGATTGCCCAGTGCGATTGGCCAGTAGTCGTGCGGGGAATGTGATCGGCGGCGGGGATTGGGCTCAAGATCGAATTGTAGCCGATTGCATTCGTGCATGGACAAGCGGAAACGTCGTTCAGATCCGGAGTCCGAGTGCGACACGTCCATGGCAACACGTTTTGGAGCCGCTTAGCGGGTATCTGCGGCTCGCCGAGATGTTGTCGAGGTCACCAGCAATGAGTGGGGAGCAATTCAACTTTGGACCGCGCGCTGAGCAGAATCGCACGGTTGTCGAGATTATCGGCACGCTGGCGCGGCATTGGGGATTCCTTCTGGAGCAAGAGCCGTTCGAGGTGACTGCAAACGTGCCCTTTCACGAAGCGGGATTGCTGAAATTGAACTGCGATAAGGCGCTGCTGTTGCTTCGTTGGGAACCAACACTTCAGTTGGAAGAATGCTTGCATATGACGGGTGACTGGTATCGGCGTTTCTATCAGGAGCAACGCAACGCGCTTGAATTGATGGATGAGCAGCGGTCTGCATATGAAAATCTCGCCCGGGAACGGCAACGTGCATGGGCTATCGGGGGGTAAATTGCGAGGAGTGATGCTCACTTCTCTGAAGCGGATTCCCAGCCCCCGGGGCGCAGTACTGCGTGCTATGCGCGCGAGCGATCCAGGATATGAGGGATTTGGTGAGGCATATTTCTCTCAGGTTCTCCCAGGCTGCATTAAAGGCTGGAAGCGACATAGGAGAATGACGCTAAATCTGGTCGTGGCTGCGGGCGCCATTCGCTTTGTTCTGCATGACGGCGTTGACTTTCAAAGTATGGTCTTATCGCCAGAAAGCAGTGAAACGCATAAGCGCCTGACGGTCGGACCGGGGCTTTGGATGGCATTTCGGGGAGAAGGCGATAGCGTTAGCACGCTTTTGAATATCGCGAATATTCCTCACGATCCGGACGAGGCCGAGAATAGGGATGTCGAGGCCTTTTCTTGGCAATGGCCATGTTAGGTTAGTTCTCAATGAACATCGTGGTGGCTGGCGCCGGCGGATTGCTTGGGCGGGCTTTTGTGGCCGGCGCGGGAAAGAATAAAGTTATAGCGGTCGGGCGAGGTGAGCTAGATGTGAGCGACCCGCTGAAGGTTATTGAAATTCCCGCGTCCCGCAAAGCAGATATATTAATTAACTGCGCTGCAGATACCGATGTTGAGGGAGCCGAATCGAATCCTGAGCGATCCTATGCCGTCAACGCTGTCTTGCCGAAATTGTTGGCAGAAGGCTGTTCAAGAGTCGGCACAATGATGGTTCAAATCTCGAGCACAGGTTGCTATGGCGATTGGAAGACCTCGCCATATACCGAAGAGGATGAGTTGCGGCCGACCACGGTTCATCATAAGTCAAAAGCGCTGGGTGAGAGCGCAGTGCGCGCCAAAGCGGGCCGTTGGATGATCCTGAGAACTGGTTGGCTGTACGGAGCATTGTCGTCGGGGCAGAAGAATTTCGTTCTCGACCGACTTAGAGAGGCGAGAGTTTCTGAATTCCTGCTCGCCAACGCTTCTCAAAGGGGAAATCCAACGTTCGTTGGCGATGTGGCAAAGCAAGCCTATCACCTTCTTAAGCTAGGCCAGATTGGGACCTTCAACTGTGTCGCCCATGGACAAGCTACGCGCCGCGATTATGTTGAAGCGATTGTTCGCGGTGCAGGCTTTTCGACTTGTGTTGATGCGGCACCGGAGAATTATTTCTCGCGGCGAGCAGCTGTATCGCCAAATGAGGCGGCCGAGAATGCTCGCCTGATGGGAGCTGGCATCGATGTAATGCCTGAATGGCGTGATGCACTCGCAGCTTTTGTTGAGAATTTGCCCTCCCGTCTGAAAGCGCCAGATGCCTAGCATTTCGGTAATAATGAACTGTGCGAATGGCGTCGAGTTTCTGAGAGAGGCGATCGATAGCGTTTTTTTACAGGAGTTTTCCGATTGGGAGCTTGTGTTTGTCGACAATTGCTCGACCGATGGAAGCGCGGAAATCGTACAATCCTATGCACATGACGGAAGGATTCGGTACGTGCGCACTGATACGCGGATGCCATTGTATGCCGCGCGTAATGTCGGCGTCGCGAACGCCAAAGGTCAGTACGTCTCCTTTCACGATGTTGATGACATTTTGGAAGTTGACATGCTGGCACGGTTGCATGAAGCGATGAACGAAAGCGTCAGTCTGGTCTATGGAGGGTATCGTTACATAGACAGGAATGGAAATTTTCTCGGGCGCAATATACAAGGAAACGCACGAGGAAACCTCACAAACCGGTTGCTATTAAGATCATTCGTTGCTGTGGGGTGCGTTATGGTTCGGCGCGAAGTCATTGAAAGAATGCGCTTTGATCCATCCTATAACATCATCGGCGATTTCGAGATGTGGACGCGCCTGGCCGCTGCCGGGGAAAGGTGTGTGCCGGTGGATAGATTTCTTACCCGAATTCGTGTTCATGGGCGAAATTTATCGATCGTGCAATTTGACAGATGGATCGGCGAAGAGAGGCGCTTTTACCGAAAATTCCTCTCCCGTCACGGGATCCGCTATCCAGCGATCATGGCATATATAGTGAAATCAGAATTATCGCATCTGATAAAACGTAAGCGCATTTAATCCAGCCAGAGAAATCTTCGAATATCTGCGCGCGTTGCGGGACTTAACAGATCCTGCTTTAGAGTGGAGGATAAGGGCGCTACCGACGCGCCCGCCAACATCTCGACAATGGCAAGTCTGGCTTCGTTTGTGTCGTAACACACACGCCACAGGTGACGGTCCGCCCAATCTGGAAATGGGATGACAGTCGGTACATTTCCAGATGCCAGACATAGTGAAGGGATATTGAGCGAAATTGCCTCAAGCAAGGCGCTCGACTCGAGCCCTATCACCATATTCACCGTTCGCAACCAGAGGTGAAAAACTCCATCAACAAATTCGAATTGTCCGGAACTCAATGAAAATAGCCGTTCCACCTCTGCTTTCGGCATTGCCGGATGCCGCTTGATCAGCCAGCGATATGATCGTAAGCGGTCGTCGCCGATAAGGGGGCGCAAAAACTCCGCGACGGCTTCAACGGATTCTTCAGCCAGTGGCAGGGTAACGAGGATTGTGGGAACATGATTTGGCTCGCGATTTAAATCCGTCAGTCCGGCGTATCGGAACCCTGGCGCGAGTGACGTTTTAAGGGAAGGACGACATGTGGCGATCTCACGCCGAAAGCCGTTACCCGTGACTGCCATGACGGGTGGGACCACCCCGGCGGAAATCTCGTGACACGCGGGAAACACGGAAATTTCGAGGCGCGAGCAGGCGGGACGAAAAGCAATATGCTCAATGGGCTTTCCGCTCCATTGGATTGCCGCCGCTGCCGCGTGATCAATATCCTGGCCTTCGTACCAGTCGACAAATGTCTTGATCGCAGCCGGGACTCGCTTTTGCCAGAAGCGAAATTGAAGGAGAGCCGAGATGGTACTTTGAGCAAACCGACCATTCCAGAGCTCCGCTTGAATAAGCGAAGCGATGTTGATTCCCGAGAATATTACTGACGACGGAGTGCGGATTTTTCTGATCCGCAGCCAATGACCAAAAGCGAAAGCATAATCACTTGCCTTGAGATAGTCTTGCACCGGAAGGAAATTCACGTGGGACCGGCGCATGGCACGAAACAAAGAGAAATAGTTCCGAACGCGATAAAATATCGGAATATAAACAAAGCGGAATTGTTCGTCTGGGGTTAACGCATCTTCGAGTCCCGGATAATAACGGTTGAGAAAGGTGCCGCTGGAAAAGCTGTCGCGTAGAATGAAAACATCTAAAGCTGTAATATTCCGATGGAGAAGTGGCCGGCGGCCGTTTCGGGTGAATTTTGCTGCTGCGATCGCGAATATTGTGTGAAATATGCTGCTGGAAATGTCGCGCATAATCCGAACGGCCAATCTGGCGCGGTGCCGAGCTCGCGCCGCGAACTCGACCTGCAGCGCGGGGTGCGCGATTGAGCGCAATGCCGAGACCATTGCGCTATCGTCAACGTACACTTTTAAACGCCAGCCCTCCTGCAGTAGTGTTTGAACGAGAAGTATCTGGGCACAGCGAGCAAATAATTTGCTCACAAAGGAATTGCGAGTGCCCGGTCTGCTTACCCACCAGTCGATATCATGAAGGTGATTTTTGGAGGCTGCGCCGATTGCTTCATCGAATAATTCGAGGGCTGATCTTGCGCACTCATCCAGCTTGCGCAATATGGCCGGATCGAGCCTGCCACCCTCTGTCAAATCGATCTCTAAGAATCGCATGTGCTTCCCGGTTTGTTGCTAATATTGGCGTATTTGCTTATCTTCCAACCGCTGGCGAACTGTATGCGGAGAATCTCTTGCCCCGGAATATTGCCTACCACACAGACGCCATCGCGTCCTATTTTGCAGCCAACCGACGGCAATGGAACCAGTTTTATCCCTCGGAAAGATGGATCATCGATAGGGTAGCAAAGGAGAGGGATGGGCTGGGCAGGGTACTGGATGTAGGCTGTGCGTGCGGGGGGCTGGCGGCCGCGCTAAGCGGTCGACACCAAGCTGAACACTTCACAGGGATCGACATCAATTCACAGGCTATTAATGTCGCAAAGACGGCGCAGGATATACGCATTCCCAGCACGTTTGTTCACGGCGATGTTACTGAGTCGACGGCGTTGGAAGATGAAGTCTTCGACACGGTTTTCAATCTTTCGTGTGCTGATTGGAACGTGGATTTTGGAGGGATTCTCGCTAAGAGCTGGTCTTATGTTGCGGATGGAGGAGTGATGATTATCTCGCTTCGTCTTACTGATGGATATGGCGAGCGGGAGTTCGACAAGAGTCACCAGTTTATTCATTATGGTGAGGGGAAGGATATTCCGGAAGACGCGGAACGGGCCGCCTATGTCGTATTGAATGTGTCGGAGGCGCTAGCTGAAATATCGCAACTGGATCCCGCGCGCGTTACAGGGTACGGCTATTGGGGGATGCCCTCCGCCACTGCGAGAACGCGTTTTGATCGATTGGTGTTCAGCGTCTTTGCAGTGGAAAAGAAGGCAGTTGGGCAGGAGCCGATCTCAATGACACTCGATTTGAGGTTGCCGGCGGACATCTGGGTAAAACCAGCGAAGTTTTTTCCAGCCAATCCGAACAGCATCAAATAGGTATCGCCGTGAAGCAATTAATAAAGACTGCTGTTCCGGCAGTACTTCTCGCCCCCATCAAATTTTTTCAGTTTATGGCTGGCTTATTCAGCATAAGGTATTTCTTTCAGGGAGACGTTTTCGACAAATTGCTGGAGAAAAAGTCTGTCGTGCATCTGACGGGAGGGCGCGCGCTCATTTTTCATACTCCAAACAACCTCACTCACTTTCGCGCTCTTACCTTTCTCACTAAGGAACCGGAAACACTTCGTTGGATTGACGGATTCGGGGAGAAGACAGTATTTTGGGATGTGGGCGCGAATGTTGGCCTCTATTCGCTATACGCGGCAAAAACAAGATCCTGCCAAGTGTATTCCTTCGAGCCGTCGATCGAAAACACTTACCTGTTGAATCGGAATATTGCGGAAAACGATCTGCAGGAAAAAATATTTGCGTTTCCCTTTGCGCTATCGGAAAGCAGTGGGCCCAATATGTTCCAGCACAGCAAGATCCAGTTGGGAGGAGCAATCAATAGCTTTGGCGTGGACTATTCATATGACGGGAAGCCGGCGAATTTTATTCATAAATATAAAGTTTTCGGATTTAAGGCGGATGATCTGCGGGGCCTGTTCGATATACCGCCGCCGAATTATTTGAAAATAGACGTTGACGGGATTGAGCATTTAATCGCGCGAGGTGCGAGAGCCACGCTTTCCAACCCTGCGCTGGAATCTGTTCTAATAGAACTGAATCTTCAATTTCCCGAGCAGCGGAATGAAATAATTTCCATTTTCGAAGAGTGCGGCCTTTTTCTCCAAAGCTTTGAACACGCCGACGGATTTTATGGCGATGCTTCGTTTAGCGGCATCTACAATCACATATTTACTCGCACGCGACCTACCGTTGGCGCTTGACGCTAAAGCCACTCGTTACCTGGAATGACGGCCGTCCGAAGGCCTGCGATGGCTGCACGACCCATCGCAAGTACGGCTTCTTCTGAACTGCCCCCGATATGAGGGGTAACCAGAACATTCTGGAAAGAAAGCAGTTCTCGGTCAGTGGGAGGCTCCTGCGCCAATACGTCCAAGCCGGCTCCTCCGAGATGCCCGTTTGCTAAGACTTCCTTTAGCGCCTCCTCATCGATAAGGCCGCCACGTGCGGCGTTGATCAGTATCGAGCCAGGCCGCATCGAATACAGCTTTTCCCGCGACATGAGATTGCGCGTCACGGCGTTGAGGGGAAGATGTAGCGTCACGATTTCCGCCTCCTGAAGAACCCGGTCAAGCGAGGCTGGCTCGACTTGCGACCGGGCATAAAACTCAGGAAAGGAAACGATATCATTTGCCAGCACGCGACATTCAAAGCTTCGCAAGAGTAATGCCAGATCCTTCCCGACGTGACCGCACCCAATAATGCCTACGGTCCGACCGCTCAGCTGCCGACCTTGTAACTGGCGCCATTGTCCAGCCCGGATTTCGTGGCTGGCTTGAGGCACCAATCTCAGGAGAGAGATCATCATGCTTATGACGAGCTCCGACACCGAGCGCTTATTCACCCCTCCCGTCCAACCGAAGCGGATACCGCGGCAGCGCAGCGCGCCAATATCGATCATGTCGTAGCCGACACCATACTTTGATATGATTTTGAGATCGGGGAGTTGGGCAAGAAGCTGGTCATTCACCTTTTCAAGCGCGGTGATTGCGGCGTCATGGCCT
>Ga0105240_10013406_pt1 | contig 11256 bp, 8 predicted proteins | sample KBSC54metaG_FD_80426 | JGI IMG/M metagenome (GOLD analysis project Ga0105240, IMG submission 80426) | Corn rhizosphere microbial communities from Kellogg Biological Station, Michigan, USA - KBS C5-4 metaG | ecosystem: Host-associated > Plants > Roots > Rhizosphere > Soil | place: Michigan, USA...
CTGGGTGGGAAGTCCGAGGGCGGCGAGTGCCTGAATGTTGGCGAGGGGCGCGGGCTGTGAGTTGCAGCAGGCAACGAGAGCCATGGCGGCGCCGAAGCTGAATCCTACGACGATGATGGGAAGATTGAATTCTGCACGAAGCCAGTCAAGGGCGGCAGAGACGTCGGCGGATTCGGCAAGGCCTTCGTGATGACCTTCACTGAGGCCGGTTCCGCGGAAGTTGAAGCGAAGTACGGGGAGGCGGAAGCCGAAGTCCGGGCCATTGAGGACTTTCATGGCGTGATAGACGACTTTGTTGTGCAGCGTGCCGCCGCCGAGCGGGTGGGGATGGCAGACGAGAGCGGCGAAGCGGGAGTTGGGAGCGCCCTCGTTGAGGGGGGCTTCGAGACGGCCGGAGGGGCCGCGGAGGTCCACGTTGCGGAGCGTGGTGTAGGTGACTGCGGATGAATCAGAGGGTGCTACGGGGGACTTCATCAAAGGTTCATTTTACGCGGTTTTTGACGGGTGATTTGAGAAGCGGGTTGATTTCAGAGATCGAACTGATCAGGAGCAACTGCGGGTCCCTCGGCTGCGCTCGGGATGACAGTCGGTGATGTGGTGGGGGCGGTGTTGGGAAGGGGAGCGTCTGTGAGCGATTGAGAGCCGTTGAAGCATATGAATCGCGTTCAGGCGGATGTGATGCTGAGTGGGCTGCGATATTCTGGCGGTACGATGCGTGAGCTTGAGCCGATTGATCCGATAGGGTTTACGAAACAGCTTTGCGAGATTGAGTCGACGACCTACTTTGAGGGGCAGGTTGGGGATTTTCTTGCGGCGTTTCTGAGCGGGCGGGGCTGGGATGTGGAGCAGACCTCTGTGCCGCAGCCGGAGGAGAGCGCGGGAAAGGGGCCGCGTTGGAATGTGTATGCGGGGCCAGCGGGGCAGAAGCCGGATCTGGTGTTCTCCACGCACATGGATACGGTGCCTCCGTACATTCCTTTTCGCGAGGACGACGAGTTTATCTATGGACGCGGGGTTTGCGATGCGAAGGGGATCATTGCTACGCAGGTTGCGGCTGCTGAGGTGCTGCGGGCGGAGGGTCTTCGCGTAGGTCTGCTGTTTGTCTCGGGTGAGGAGCGGGATTCGGCTGGGGCGAAGGTAGCAAATGAGGCGCCGAAGGGGAGCAGGTTTCTGATCAACGGAGAGCCGACAGACAATCGGCTGGCGCTTGCGTCGAAGGGCGCGCTGAGGGCGGTGCTGAGGGCGTCCGGGAAGATGGCTCACTCGGCGTATCCGGAGCTTGGGGAAAGCGCGGTGCATAAGCTGGTTGAAGTGCTGGGGCGGTTGCTGAAGCTGGAACTGCCTGTGACGGAGGATGTGGGCCCGAGCACGCTGAACATCGGGCAGGTGCATGGCGGGCACGCGCCGAATGTGATTGCGGATAAGGCTGAGGCGCAGGTGCTGGTGCGGCTGGTGGGCGATTCGGAGCCGGTGCGGAAGGCGCTGATGGAAGCTGCGGGAGATCTGGCGGAGGTGGATTTCACGTTGGAGATTCCGTTTGTACGGCTGAAGGCGGTGGAGGGATTGCCGACGATGGTGGCGAAGTTTACGACGGACATTCCGCAGCTATCGAACTGGGGCGAGCCGCTGCTGCTGGGTCCGGGATCAATTCATGTGGCACACACTCCGCATGAGCGAGTGGCGAAGAGAGAGCTGCTCGAGGCGGTTGAGCTTTATATACGGGTTGCGAAACAGTTGCTGGCCTGACGGACGGCATCCAATCTTTTTTCTAAATCCCCAAAGGAGATGATGATGAGCACTTCTATTTATGACGTTCCGGTGAAGAAGATTTCGGGCGATGACGCGTCGCTAGCGGAATTCAAAGGCAAGGTTGTGCTGGTGGTAAATGTGGCGTCGAAGTGCGGACTGACTCCGCAGTATGAGGGACTGGAGAATCTGTACGAGCAGTACAAGGGGCAGGGACTCGTGATTGCGGGTTTTCCGGCGAACAACTTCAAGAGCCAGGAGCCGGGCACCAATGAGGAGATCCAGAGTTTCTGCACGACGAACTATGGCGTGAAGTTTCCGATGTTCAGCAAGATTTCGGTGGCGGGGGATGACAAGCATCCGCTTTACAAGCTGCTAACGACCGCGCAACCGAAGCCGATTAGCGTATCGGAGGTTCCGTTTCGCGAGAAGCTGAAGGGTTATGGGATCGAGACGAATGCGGATCCTGAGGTGCTTTGGAACTTCGAAAAGTTTTTGGTCAGTCGGAATGGCGAAGTAGTTAAGCGGTTTTCGCCAGATACGCTGCCGGATGCGCCGGAGCTGGTGGCGGCGATTGAAGAGGAACTGGCGAAGGAGTAGAAGGACACCCGCACTGAACGACTCAAGGGGAGTTCCTCGTTTTCCATGTCCCCCAACTCAGGGGATATGGAGCACCGGCCAATCTTTCGATGAACGAATTGGTTGGTTGCCCGGAGCTTTTGAAGGGCAACTGCGGGTTCTTCGACTGCGTGCACTTCGCGCACTTCGCTCAGGATGACGGTCTGTATGGTTATGCGTGCTCTGTTGCGGCGACTAGTGCGACGTGCGCGTTCGAGCAGCTGAATTGGCCCTAGGCTTCTGTTGAAACTGGGAAGAAGATGCGGAAGACGGTTCCGCAGTTGGGGCGGGTACGGACGGCGACAGTGGCGTGATGCTTGTCGAGAATTCCTTTGGAGACCCATAGGCCGAGGCCAGTGCCGGCTTCGCCTTTTGTTGTGACGAAGGGATGGAAGAGGCGCTGAAGCATCTGCTTGTCCATGCCTGAGCCGTTGTCAGCGATGGTGACGGTGACGCCTGATGTTGTGCCCCTTGTGGATGGGCGAACCTCTAAGATGAGGCGGCCTTTATCCGGTAGTGCATCGAGTGCGTTAGAGATCATGTTGGTGAAGACCTGCTGAATCTCGCCGGGCTGGCAGAGCACGGTGGGCGCCGGATGGAATCTGCGGTCGATGCTGATGCCGCGCACGCGGATGACCGGGTCGTGGAAATAGACGACGGAGTCGAGCACTTCGTCCAGGGCAATTTGGGCGGGTGCGGTGCGCTGACGATAGAACTTCAGGCTGCGTGCGGTGATGTGGGAGAGGCGCTGCAGTTCCTTGTCGGCAATTTCGAGGAGGTCCTTTGAACTGGTTGAGAGGCCTTCGTCAGTTTTGGCGAGGAAGAGAAGGTTGGTCACCGCTTCGAGGGGATTATTGATCTCGTGAGCGATACTGGCGGCCAGTCGTCCGGCCGCGGCAAGTTGTTCAGAGCGGCGCAGGGCCTGTTCGGATTTGCGAGCTTCGGTGGTGTTGCTGCAGTAGAGGATGATGCCTTCGCCGGGTTGCGGGTAGACGTTGAATTGGAACCAGGACTCGCCTTCAGGGCTCGAGAAGAACTGCTCAAATTCAACGGGAACGCGCTGGTCCATAGAACGGCGCACGTTGGCTTCAACCTCGGTGCCGGTGATCTCCGGATAGAGGTCCCAGAGTGTAGCGCCGACCAGGGACCTGCCTGAACGAGCGCCGAGCTGGGCGGCGGCTGCATTCATGTAGGTGATGCGGTACTCGGTGTCCATGGTGCAGAAGGCAATGGGAACGTGCTCGAGGGCTTCTCCGGCGAACTGGCGGGCGCGATTGATCTCCTGGGTGAGTGCGGCTTTCTGCTCTGCGGCTTCGCGGCGCATGCGCGCCATTTTGAGCTGGGCATCGACGCGGGCGATAAGTTCGCGGGCGGCGAACGGCTTGGTGAGGTAGTCGTCTGCTCCGGATTCAACTCCCTCGATGCGGGCTTCTTCGCCGGCGCGGGCCGAAAGCATGATGATCGGGATGAGAGCTGTGGCGGGATCTTTGCGCAGAGCGTCGACGAGAGCGAAGCCGTCCATCTCGGGCATCATCACGTCAGTGAGCACGAGGTCCGGAGTGCGGTTTTGCATCGCTTCGATTGCTGAGCGGCCGTTATCCGCAGTGATGACAGAGAAGCGGGTGGCGAGAAGGGAACGGACGTACTCACGCATATCGGCGTTGTCGTCGACGAGAAGGACGAGGGCCCGGGCAGTGGGCGAATCGTGATCAGCGCCCGGGCTATCCTCGGCTGAGCCGGTGATTTCTTTCTCCAACCGGTCGTGTCCTGGAAGCCATCCGAGGGCTTCCTGAACGTAGGCGATGGCTGATCCCTGGAGGACGAGTGGGCTGGCAACATCGCGAGCGATGTTGCCGTGCTTGACATGTTCGTGACCATACGGCATATGGACCCTAAACTGAGTGCCATCTCCGACGATGCTTTGCACTTTGATTGTGCCGCCGTGCATGGTGACGAGTTCGTGGACAAGAGCGAGGCCGATGCCGCTGCCTTCATGACTGCGACGCCGCGCCCCTTCGATGCGGCGGAAGCGCTCGAACAGGCTGGACAGATCTTCTTCCGCGATTCCGGTGCCGGTGTCGTGAATTGTGAGCAGCGCGCCGCTCTCTTCGGCTGAGATGGAGACGCGAATCTCGCCATCGAAGGTGGCTTTGAGAGCGTTGGAGAGGAGATTGAGGACGATCTTCTCCCACATGTCGCGGTCGACATACACCGGCTCGGGAAGGGGCGGGCAATCGATGACGAGCTTGAGGCCGGCGCGTTCGACGGCGGAGCGGAAGACGCTGGCGAGTTGCGCGGTGAGCAGGGAGAGGTCAGTGGGTTGGTAGGTGGCCTGCATGCGTCCGACTTCAATGCGTACGAAATCGAGCACTCCGTTGACGAGCTTCAGCAGGCGCAAAGCATTGCGATGCAGCATCTGCAGCGATTCGACAGAGGGAGGTGTTTCATTCAGAAGGGCGTCTTCGACCGGGCCGAGAATCAGGGTGAGGGGAGTGCGAAGTTCGTGGCTGACGTTGCTGAAGAAAGCGGTTTTCGCGCGATCGAGGTCGGCAAGTTCTTCGGCGCGCCGTTTCTCTGCTTCGTACGCTTCGGCATTTGTGATGCTGGCGGCGATCTGTCCGGCGGCGAGATCGAGAAATTCGGCATAGCTGTCGTCGAACTGACGGTATGGGTTCAGAGCCGCGATGAAGACACCAGTTGGTTTTTCCTGGCCGCGGCGAAAGATGGGAACGAGGCGAGCCTGATTGGGCTGCTTGTTCCACACGCCTGAAGGAAGGCCGGGGAAGCGGTCGTTGAGGAGATCGAGGGTAAGAGGCCGGTTGGTGTCAAAGAGGACGTGTACTGGCCAGGGCGCGGACACGGATTCGCTGTCCATCTCTTTCGGCGCTGCAGGATGACCAGGCTCGATTCCGTTTTGAGCGGCAAGGCAGAGGTTGGGTCCAACATCCTCAAAGCAGTAGACCAGTGCGAAGGGGATGTCCTTCTGATCGGTGAGGCCCCGTCCGATAGCGGCGAAGGCTTCTTTTCTGGTGTTTGCCTCGGCAAGGGCCCTGGCAAGGGTGCTGAGGGACGTGAGCTGGCGCTCGCCGCGGACACGCTGCGTGTCTTCCATAACGACGCAGAGCATGCCTTCGATCTGGCCGTTAGAGCCCGCGAGGGGGCTGTAGGAGAAGGTGTGGTAGGTTTCCTCAGGAAAGCCGCTGCGCTCAAGGATGAGGCCGAGCGTTTCATCCCAGGAAGCCTCGCCGGTGGTCATTACGCGCTGGATTCGCGGGCCGATATCGGGCCAGATTTCGTGCCAGACTTCGGGGGCCGGTTTTCCGAGAGCCCAAGGATGTTTTTTGCCTAGGGTCACACGGGCGTAGGAATCGTTGTAGAGGACGGTGAGCTGCGGGCCCCAAGCCATCCACATGGGGAATCGTGAGGTGACGAGGATGCGAACGGCGGCTTTGAGGCTGTCGGGCCAGCCGGCAACATGGCCGAGAGGGGTCATTGACCAGTCGTAGGAACTGATCAGCTCGCTCATTGTGCCCGGCTGCATGGTTCCTGTTTGTCCGGCCCAAAGCGGGTCGTCATCGTGCATTAGAACGTCTCCGGCTCCGGCCCGACTCGATGCAGAAGATCGGATTGACTCGCGCCATCACGAAACGTTGAACGGATCTCAGCATTTCCGGAAGTTTCAACGTTCACAGCATCGAACTTAGATGCTTCGATAAAGGTGCTGGTTGTCGGCAAGGCGATGAATTCCTTGTCCCAATTTTTGAATCACGTAGGGGGGATGATAACCCGAGCTGAACTGGAAGCGCAATCGAGGGGACGTGTATGCTCGGCGCATGGACGAGCATCAGTCAGACACCGCGGTCGAATTGAATCAATTGCAATCGGCATCCTCTTCTTACCTTCGATCGGCGCGTCATCAGCCGGTGAAATGGCATGGGTGGGGTGAGGCTGCGTTCTCGCGGGCACAAGCTGAGGACAAGCCGATTCTGCTGGATATCGGTGCGGTGTGGTGCCACTGGTGTCACGTCATGGATCGCGAATCGTATGAGGATACGGAGATTGCGCGCATCATCAACGACCATTTCATCGCCGTGAAAGTGGATCGGGACGAGCGGCCGGATGTGGATTCGAGATACCAGGCTGCGGTATCGGCGATCAGCGGTCAGGGCGGATGGCCGTTGACGGCGTTTCTGACTCCGGATGGTCGACCGTATTTTGGAGGGACGTATTTCCCGAGGGACGATCGCTATGGACGGCCGGGGTTTGGCAGAGTGCTGTTGACGATGTCGCAGGTGTGGCAGGACCGGCGCGATGAGGCGCTGGAGTCGGCGTCGAGCGTAATGGGAGCGATCGAGCATAACGAGTCGTTTTCATCCCGCAGCGGCGATCTGAATTTTGCACTGGTGCACAAGATTGTGGCTTCCGCGGTGTCGCAGTTCGATCCTCAGCATGGCGGATTTGGTTCGCAGCCGAAATTTCCGCATCCGACGATTCTGGATCTGCTGCTGCAGGTAGGTGTGAATCGCGGTGTGGAGGAGGCGACAAAGGCGTTTATCGTGACGCTGGAGCAGATGGCGCGAGGAGGAGTTTACGACCAACTCGCGGGAGGATTTCATCGCTACAGCGTGGATGAGCGCTGGGTGGTGCCGCACTTCGAGAAGATGATTTATGACAACACGGAGCTGCTGCGGAACTATGCGCACGCGTACCAGAGCTTTGTGCACCAGGATTTTCGTAATACGGCGGAGGAGATCATCGGGTGGCTCGATGCAGTGATGACGGATCGCGAGCGGGGCGGGTTCTATGCGTCGCAGGATGCGGACATCAATCTGGACGATGATGGCGATTACTTCACCTGGACGCTGGATGAGGCGCGGGCTGTCCTCGATGCTGAGGAATTGGCGGTAGCAGGGCCTTACTGGGACATCGGCGAGCTGGGAGATATGCACCACAATCCCGCGAAGAACGTGCTGCACCGGAAGTTCACTGTAGAGGAGGTTGCGGCGCAGACGGGGAAGGCGGTCTCGGATGTAAAGTGGCTGCTTTCTTCGGCGCACCGAAAGCTGCTGGCCGCTCGGGTGGAGCGGCCGACGCCGTTCATCGATGAGACTCTCTACACGGGTTGGAATGCGATGGCGGTAACGGCGTACCTCGAGGCTGGGCGCGTGCTTCGTGCGGAGGAGCCGCGGCGGTTTGCGCTGATGACGCTGGACCGGATCATTGCGGAGGCTTGGGACGGAGATAGCGCGCTGCGACATGTGATTGCGTACGGCGGAGGTGTTGGAGAGGGAACGACGGAAGACGTGCCGGGGACGCTGGATGACTACGCGATGACGGTGAATGCGTGCATTGATGGATGGATAGCGAGCGGGCAGATGCGTTACTACCAGGCAGCGGTGAAGATCGCAGACGCGATGATCGCGAAGTTCTACGACAGGACTGCAGGGGCGTTTTTTGACACGGCTGCAGCAGGTGATGGGGCTGTTCCGCTGGGAGCACTCACAGCGAGGCGGAAGCCGTTGCAGGATTCGCCTACGCCGGCAGGGAATCCGACGGCGGTTTCGGCGCTGCTGCGGCTTGAGGAGCTGAGCGGACGGAAGGAGTATCGCGAGATCGCGGAGGATACGCTGGAGTCGTTCGCGGGAATTGTGGAGCACTTCGGGCTGTATGCCGGGAGCTACGGGCTGGCGCTGGAGCGGTTGTTGCTGGATCCGACGCAGGTGGTAATCGTTGGAGCTGGAGCGGAGGCGGATCAGCTTGAGGCGCTAGCGACGGCGCGGTATGCGGTGAACAAGACGGTGATCCGGATTTCGGCGGAGACGATCGAAGCGGGGGCGATGCCGGACGCGCTGGTCGAGACGGTGGGGAACGTGCCGAGGCCTGAAGATAGGCCGACTTGGGCGCTGGTGTGCCGAGGACGGACATGCATGCCGCCGGTTTGGGATGCGGAGGGGTTGTTGAAGGCGATGGAGTAAGAGGTTTGGTTGTTCAGGCTTGAGCATTCTCGTTCCCACCCAAGCGGAGCTTGGATGGGGCACCCGCCTGTTTGTAAAACGCACATCTCTTCCGGGATCCGGCACCCGGCTCTGGTTCGATCAGGAACTGGTGAAGGGGTTGGACTCCTGCGGTTTGATGGTGGTGGGGTCGGGCTTAGGAGCGTCGGCTAATTTTGCGGTTGGCGTTTTTGGGTCGTTGGCGCCGGAGTAGACGCGGTAGGGATCGCCCGGAAGCAGTCCGTTTTCCTCGAGGGCGAGGCGGACGCGGCGCTTGAATTCGCGGACGGGGCCGTATTGCTTGGTCGGCTTGGTTTTGAAGACGACGGGGAAGATGAGCTCGGAGCCTTTGACGGCGTCGACGCCGAGGACCTGGGGATCGGCGACGAAGAGATCCTTGAAGCCAACCTCGGTGCGGACGTCCATGGCGATTTCCTTGAGCATGTCCATCACCTTGTCAGGGTGAGCGGAGAAGTCGACGCTGATGTTTACGGTCGCGACGGAGTAATCGACACTCTGGTTGGCGACGGTGGTGATCTGCGAGTTAGGAATGACGTAGACCGTGCCGTCGCTGCCATCGCGGAGGATGGTTTTGCGGAGGGTCATGGACTCGACGACGCCAGAGACTCCAGCGATTTTGATCGTGTCGCCGACGTTGAACTGGTCTTCGAGCAGGATGATGATGCCGTTGAGCAGATCGCGGAAGATGTTCTGAGCTGCAAGGCCGATGGCGACGCCGGCGATTCCCGCGGTGCCGAGGAGGGGCGCAAGGTTGACGCCGATTGCGGCCAGGAACTGCATGGTGACGATGGCGACGATGACGGTCATGCCGGTGGCACGAATGACGCCGGCCATGGTTCTGACCTGGGAGATACGGATATGGCCGGCGGCATGCTCTTCGGCGATGCGGACCATGCGGGTAGTAACCAGCGAAAGAATGCGGTAAAGTGCGAAGCCGATGAGGGCTGCGATGAGGAGGTGGGGCAGCCTCAGGCGGATGAATTCCTGGGCATCGCCGATCCACTCGTCGAGGACTTTTCCGAAGAAGCGGCCTTCGCTGCCGATGGCGGATAAGGAGGCCAGAAGAATTACAGACATACAAACTCCCATATCAAGTATCTATATTGTGCAGAAAAGATGCGGGGCGCGGCCCAGCCCCTGGGACCCTAACAGAAGCTGACACTGCTGAATGTTATCGGGCCGAAGCAGATTGGAAACCAATATAGAGCAACAGATGACCGCGGCTGATGAACGTGGCTGCGGTTCTAAAGGCCTTATAGCAGTTTCTCAACCTGTTCTGAGGTTGATATGAAGGCTTCTCCTTACTGCCCCGCGACGCGATTCGATCGCGTTCTTTCTTCAGCAGCTTGTATAGCCCGGATGATAACAACTGGTTTTGTCTTTGCTTGTATGCTCTGCCTGGGCATTCGGGCCTACCATGTGGGCATTGAGGCGAGGCGGGCGCCGGTGCTGGAAGGCCCGCAGTTCAGTGGTGAGCTGGCTGGTGCGGACGGCTCACAGTTTGGGCAGTTTGTTGTGGACAGGGGTCCCGTAAGGGTGAACGTCGAGGCGTACAACAAGAAACGGGAAAAAGACATTGCAGATGCCAGCGGAAAACTGCTTACATTAGCCATCGACCTAAAAGCGGAACTGGAACGCGATCCGGCTTCAGGGGCGTCGCCGAACACCGCGAGGAAGGTGAAGGAGATCGAGAAGCTGGCGCACGATGTGAAGGAAATGATGAAGATCAATATGGTCGGGCCATACTAATCAGAGCATCCGGCACTATGCAGGCTCCTCACAAGGAGGTCCCCATGCGGAGTTTCAACTTCAATTTTTCAAGAGCGGTGAGCTTGAGCGGTCTGTGGCGCAGAGGGCTTTGCCTGCCGGCAGTGTTTGCGCTGGCGGTGGCCTGCACCGCGCAGGACGGAAAAACGCCACCCTCTGAGTCTGCAAAGGCGGCAGTACAGACAGCGGATTCAAAGCCACCTCAGGTTAAGGACAGCAAACCGGCTGCTGCGGCCAGCAACGATCGGAAGAAGCAGATTGCCGACGAGAGCGCGGAGCTGCTGAATATGGCGCTGGCTCTGAAGGCAGAGGTGGATAAGACCACGAAGGATACGCTTTCATTGAATGTGATCAAGAAGGCGGATCAAATTGAGAAGCTGGCTAAATCCGTCAAGGACAAGATGAAGCAAAGTTCCGGCAGCTAGAGCTGGAGTTTGCAGCACAAGGATTCGAAAGATGCCCTGCCCCGGGGGGTGAACGTGCAGAATCTGGTGCGGTATAGAGGCCCTTCGCAACGCATTAACACTGCGGTCTTCCGGGGACGCGTTTGCGTGATGCTCATTGCGGCTGGAATGGTTCTGCTTTCGGCGGGGGTGGCAAGGGCTCAATCTACCGGTGATCCCACTCCGAATGCGCTCGATCTGGGGCCGCGCTGTCCGACGTGCCCGATCGTGATTGCCGCCAGGCCCTTGTCAGAAAAGGATAAGGAGGACCGGGCGGAACACACTACGCAGAAGAAGGACTACAGCGTGGCGAACGCCAAGCGGAAGCTTTACATCGATGATGAGACGAACAAGATGTTGATTCTGGCGCGGGATCTGAAGGCGAAAATCGATGGCCTGGGTTCGGAGCGACCTTCCGCTATCATGCTGCGGGAAGCGGCTGTGATCGAGTTTCTGGCAAAGGATATAAAAGAGAAGATGAAGCTGTCCGTTAACCCTGATTGACGGCCCAGGGGAGCCGAGGAATGCGTTCATGGATGCGGTGGGGGAGAAGGGGTGCGGCATTGGTGCTGCTCGCTGCCGCGGCGTGGGTTCTCCGTGGGCAGTACACTCCTAATCCACGAGTTCAGGTCCCGAGCCAGCCGAGTTATGGGGACGGGGCGGATCTC
>Ga0105240_10013407_pt1 | contig 11256 bp, 11 predicted proteins | sample KBSC54metaG_FD_80426 | JGI IMG/M metagenome (GOLD analysis project Ga0105240, IMG submission 80426) | Corn rhizosphere microbial communities from Kellogg Biological Station, Michigan, USA - KBS C5-4 metaG | ecosystem: Host-associated > Plants > Roots > Rhizosphere > Soil | place: Michigan, USA...
AGCAATGACGAGAAGCGGCCAGCGCCGCTTCCAACTCGACAGGGCGAGTTGCTCAGAACTCGATGGACACGAACCCGTCGTCGTCGACGACGGTGCGATAGGTGTTGATCGGGATCATGCACGGCGGCGCGACCACTTCGCCGGTCTTGATGTTGAACTGGCCGTTGTGGAAATCGCACTCGACCACGTCGCCCATGATGCAGCCTTCGGACAGGGAACCCGGCCCGTGCGTGCATTCGTCGTCGGTGACGTGGAACTCGCCGTCCAGGTTGAAGACGGCCAGGTTCAGGCCCTCTTTCTCGACGCGGATCGCGTGCCCCGGCTCGACCTCATCGGGTTTGCACAGTGCGACCCGGCGACAAACAGCTTCCGACATGAAGGCAGGCTCCCATTGACAATTGATGACACGAAATGATATCGTCGTTTTGGATAAAGGAACAGCGTTCCGTCATAAGGAACGCTGGCCCGCAGGACATTTCCAGCCATCCCGACCACCATTGACAGTCGCGGCATCCGCCGCTTTTCGGTTGAAAGAATACCTCCCATGCTCAAGAAGGAACAGAACGATCTCCTGACGCAGACCGGTCCCGGCACGCCGATGGGTGAGCTCTTCCGGCGCTACTGGCAGCCGGCGCTGCTCGCCAGGGAACTGCCCGAGCCCGACTGCCCGCCCGTCCGCCTGAAGCTGCTGTCCGAGGAAATGGTGGCTTTCCGCGACAGCGAAGGGCGGCTGGGCGTCATCGACGAATTCTGCGCGCACCGGGGCGTGTCGCTCTGGTTCGGCCGCAACGAAGAGGGCGGCTTGCGCTGCCCCTACCACGGCTGGAAATACGACGTGAACGGACAGTGCGTCGACGTGCCCTCGGAGCCCGCCGAGAGCGGTTACTGCAAGACGATCAAGCTCAAGTCCTACCCGATGGTCGAGCGCGGCGGCGTGCTCTGGATCTACATGGGCCCGCCGGAATTGAAACCGCCGCTGCCCGAGTGGGAATTCGCGACGGTGCCGGCCAGGCAGAGCTATGTCTCCAAGCGCCTGCAGGAGTGCAACTGGCTCCAGGCGATGGAAGGCGGCATCGACTCCAGCCACGTTTCGTTCCTGCACAGCGGCGCGCTCAACAGCGATCCGTTGTTCAAGGGCGCCAGGGGCAATCAGTACAACCTGAACGACTTCAAGCCGCACTTCGATGTGGTGCCGGCCGACGGCGGCCTGTTCATCGGCGCGCGCCGCAAGGCCGAGGAAGGCAAGTCCTACTGGCGCATCACGCCCTGGGTGATGCCGTCGTTCACGATGGTGCCGCCGCGCGGCGACCATCCCATGCACGGCCACTTCTGGGTGCCGATCGACGACCACAACAACTGGGCCTGGAGCTTCGACTACCACCCGACGCGCGAGCTCACCGAAGCGGAAGTCAAGGCGATGGACGAAGGCAAGGGCATCCACGTGCGCTATGTGCCCGGCACCTTCCGACCGCTGCAGAACAAGGACAACGACTACCTGATGGACCGTGCCGCGCAAAAAGCGAAGGTCAGCTACAGCGGCATCGAAGGCATCGCGATGCAGGACGCTTCACTGCAGGAAAGCATGGGGCACATCCAGGATCGCACGCGCGAGCACCTGGTGTCCACCGACAACGGCATCATCATGGCGCGCCAGCGCTTGATGAAAGCCGCGAAGGCGCTGGTCGAAAAGGGCGAGCAGCCGCCCGGCATCGACGCGAGGGCGCAGAAAGTGCGCTCCGTCGCCATCGTGCTGAATGAAGGCGAGCCATTCAAGGAAGCCGCTGCCGACGCGCTGCGCGCCGAGCCGGGCAAGAAGCACGCTTCGGTGTGATGCCCAAGCCCCCGATCGCAAGGGCCGTACGTGCAGTCCTTCCGCAAGAGCGCCGCGCAATTGCAGGCGCTCGACCGGATCCGCGATTGGACGAGGGAGCGCTTCAGCCTGCACGGCGACGACACGCTGCTGGTGACCGAGGTGGCGTGCTCGCAGCCCGGCTGCCCGCCGCTGGAAACCGTGGTCGCGTTCTGGACCGAGGGCAACAAGCGCCATCATTTCAAGGTGTTCAAGCCCGCCGCAGATGTGACGCCAGACGACCTGCCTTATTCGTGGATGAAGGACGGGCTGGTGGTTCCCGAAGGTTTTTCCTGCGATTGTTGCTGACGCCATCGGCGTAAAGTTCGCTTTTGCCGGCAGCCGGCACCTGTACATTTTTTTAATCGAGCTGGATCGCCATGTCCGAACGCAAGCTGACCACCGTCACCCGTACGCAGGGCAACAACCAAGCCTTGAAAGAGGGCACCGTCAAACCGCAGACCTTCGAGTTCGACTTCATTGAAGTGCCGGTGCTCATCGACGGATTCCGCCGCATGGTGCGCGGCCTGGAGTTCGATATCTGCGAGATGGCCCTGAGCACCTACCTGTGCGCGCGCGAGCACGGCAAGAAATTCACCGCACTGCCGATCTTCCTGGTGCGCGCCTTCCACCACGGCGCGATCCTTGTCAACACCCAAGCCGGCATCAAGACGCCCAAGGACTTGGAAGGCAAGCGCGTCGGTGTCAATCGCGGCTACACGGTGACAACGGGCTTGTGGGCGCGCGGCGTGCTGCAGCAGGAATACGGTGTCGACCTGGGCAAGATCACCTGGGTGCTGTCGGGCGACGAGCATGTGGCCGAGTACAAGCCGCCGAGCAATGTGGTGCCGGTGGAGCCGGGCAAGAAAGTTTCCGACATGTTGATTGCCGGCGAGTTGGTCGCAGCCATCGGCGTGGATGTCGATCACCCCGACGTGAAGCCCTTGTTCGCCAACCCGCTCGAAGCCGGTTTGGAGTCGCTGCGCACGCGCGGTCACTATCCGGCCAATCATGCGATCGTGGTGAAAGACGATTTGCTGGCTTCCGATCCCGGCCTCGCCGCCGATGTGTTCGAAGCTTTCACCGAATCCAAGCTTCAATACGTACAGCGATTGAAGGCAGGCCAGATCGAAAAGCCCACGGCAGTGGACAAGCTGCACCAGCGTGTCATGGAGATCACCGGAAGGGATCCGCTGCCGTACGGCATTGAACCGAATCGCCAGATGCTGGGCGAACTGGTGTCGCATTGCCTGTCGCAAGGCATCATCACGCGCAAGGTCGATATCGATGAGATGTTCGCGGCCGGCAGCCGCGGGCTGGTCGGCTGAACCGGCTCCGCGCCACAAAGGAACGCAATGGACAACTCGCAATCCCCGGTGACCGTGCCCGTGCTGCAGCAGATGAAACGCGACAGCCGCAAGATCGTCGGCGTGGTCGCTTGGGATTTCCAGATGGCGCAGGTCGTCGATCGCGCGGGTGTGGACCTCGTGTCCGTCGGCGATAGTGTTGGCGTGAACCTCTGGGGACACGAAAACCCGCTCGAAGTAACGCTGGACGAGATGGTGCTGGTATGCAAGGCGGTGCGGCGCGGCGTCAGGCGCGCCATCGTCAGCGTGGACTTTCCCTTCGGTCCGCTGCAGCAAGGCACCGATGTCGCGCTCGCCGCGGCGATCCGCTTGGTGAAGGAAGCCGGCGCCGACATGATCAAGCTCGATGGCGCGGCGGATTTTCCGCAGGCGATCGAAGCGCTGGCGCGCGCCGGCATCCCGGTGTTCGCGCATTTCGGCATCACGCCGCAGACGGCAATGCAATTGGGCATCGACTACAAGACGATGTTGAAATCGGGCGCGCAATTGCCCGAGAGCGCGACGGCTCGGTTGGTGGAGCAAGCGCGGCGAATGGAAAGTGCGGGCGCGTCGTTGATCGACTTCCAGCACTCCGGTCCGGTCGCGGGCGCGGCAGTGACGGCGGCGGTGAAGATCCCGGTGATCGGCGGTCTCGGCGGCGGCCCGTGGCTGGACGGCCGCATGCGCATGGCCCACGCCGCGATCGGCTACGCCGCCTCCGCCATCGATGCCAAGCCCGATACGTACGCGCAGGTCTCGAGCATCGCGCTCGACGCGATCAAGGCCTATGCCGACGACGTGCGCAATGCTCGCCAGATCAAGGGCGGCATCCCGGTCAAACCCGCGGCCTGACACACACCATGCCCACCGCAATCATCGACGGCATCTCGACCCGCTACGACGTAGTGGGCGAGGGTCCGCCCTTGCTGATGTTCTCGCCCGGCGGCTTTGACGCCACGCTGGAGAAATGGACGTCACTCGGTGTCTACGGCAAGACGAAGATGTTCGAGCACTTGAAGCGCCGCTATCAATGCATTGTGTTCGACCGGCGCGAGACGGGTCAATCGGGCGGCCGCATCGAGCGCGTCACCTGGAATCATTACGTCGCGCAAGGCAAGGGCCTGCTCGATCACCTGGGCATCGCCAAGGCGCACCTCATGGGCGGCTGCATGGGTTGCGCGCCTGTCGTCGCGTTCGGCGTCGTACATCCGCAAGCGACCTTGAGCATGCTGCTGTACTGGCCGGTCGGCGGCGCGAAGTACCGCATCAATGGACATATGCGATTCACGCAGCACCTGGCTTTCGTGCAGCAGGAAGGATTGGCCGCGGTGGTCGCGCTGGCGAAGTCCAGTGGCAAGAGTTTTGGCGAGGATCCGCGTGGCGGACCGTGGGCCGCGGTGCTCCGCAGCGACGCCGCGTTTGCGGACACGTATGCGAAGTACGACGTCGAGCAATACAAGCTGGTGGTGACCGGGATGGTTCGCACCTTGCTCGATCGAGATACAGCGCCCGGTGCCGAAGCGGAAGACCTGATGCGCCTGGACATTCCCACACTGATCGTTCCGGGCCGCGACGCGTCGCACGCCACTTCGGCCGCACGCTATCTCGAGGAGTGCATCCCGAACGCCGAGTACTGGGACGTGCCGCCGGCCGACCAAACGGAGGTCAGTGCACCGGCCCGCTTGCTTGAATTCCTCGACAAGGTCAGCGCCGCGCCGCTGGCCAAAGCTTGAGCGCAGTCATCACGGCGCGTTGCACTACATGATCATCGACATCCATTGCCATTACACGACCGAGCCGCAGGCGCTGCACCTTTTTCGCGACAAGCAGCTCGCGGGCCTGGCCGATCCGGCGCGGCGACCCGCCAAGACGGACCTCGCCAGCCTGAACATCAGCGACGAAGCGCTGATCCAGAGCGTGCAGCCGCAACTGAAATTGCAGAAAGAGCGCGGCAGCGACCTCACCGTGTTCTCGCCTCGCGCGGCCGGTATGGCGCATCACGTGGGCACCGAGCAGACCAGCCAGCAATGGGCGCGCATGTCCAACGACTTGATCCATCGCTTGTGCACGCTGCTGCCGGACAACTTCGCGGGCGTGGGGCAGTTGCCGCAATTTCCCGGCGTGCCGCCGAAGAACTGCCTGCCGGAACTGGAGCGAGTGGTCAACGAACTCGGCTTCGTCGGCGTCAACCTGAACCCTGATCCCACCGGCGGCTGGTGGACCGATCCGCCGATGACCGATCGCTATTGGTACCCGGTTTACGAGAAGCTGTGCGAGCTGCAGGTGCCCGCGATGATCCACGTGTCGTCGTGCTGCAACCCGAATTTCCATCACACCGGCGCGCATTACATCAACGCCGACACAGCCGCATTCATGCAGTTGATCCAGGGCGATTTGTTCAAGGACTTCCCGGACTTGAAGCTGGTGATCCCGCACGGCGGCGGCGCGGTGCCGTTCCACTGGGGCCGTTATCGCGGCCTTTGCCTCGCGCTCAAGAAAGTGCCGCTGACCGAGCACGTGATGAAGAACGTTTTCTTCGACACCTGCGTGTACCACCTGCCCGGCATCGAGTTGTTGACGAAGGTCGTGCCCATCGACAACGTGCTGTTCGCGTCCGAAATGCTGGGCGCCGTTCCCGGCGTCGATCCCGAGACGGGCCATCCGTTCGACGATACCAAGCGCTACATCGATCAGGTGCACGGCCTGGACGAAGCCAGCCGCTACAAGCTGTTCGAAGGCAACGCGCGCCGTGTTTATCCGCGGCTGGACGCGCTGCTCAAGAATCGCGCCACCCGAAACCAATGAAACGAGACCTACTCATGGCACAAGAAACACTCAATGAAATCCGCCGCGACATCGAACGTGTGAGCCCCGATGTGGTGGCGAAGGCTTCCACTTTCGCCGCGTCCATCCTGGCCGACGTGGCTGGCCGTCGCGGCACGCTCGATGGCCGAATCGCGCCGTTGTCTCCGGCGATGCGCCTGGCCGGTCCGGCGTTCACGATCGAGGTGCGCCACGGCGACAACTTGATGATCCATGCGGCGATGTCGTTGGCGAAGCCGGGTGACGTGCTGGTGATCGACGGCAAGGGCGATCTCACGGCGGCGCTGATGGGCTCGATCATGATCAATGCCTGCAAGAAACTCGGATTGGCCGGCGTGGTGATCGATGGCGCGGTTCGCGACACCGACGAACTGCGCGAACTCGGCTTCCCGGTGTACGCAGCCGGGGCCAACCCGAACGGCCCGACCAAGTTCGTGCCGGGCCGCATCAACTGGCCGATCTCCTGCGGCGGCATCGCGGTGCGCCCGGGCGATTTGATCGTCGGCGACGCGGACGGCGTGGTGGTGATCGAGCGCGAGAAGGCGCCGTCGCTGCTGGACGCCGCGGGCAAGAAGGTGGCGGAAGAACGCAAGCGGCTGGACGACATCGCGGCCGGCCGCAACCTGAAGCCGAACTGGCTCGATGGCGCGCTGCGCGCCGCGGGGTTGCTCAAGGAAGGCGAGACGCTCTGAGCGCCGCACTGCGCACGCCACACGAAAATCTTTCGAGGAACACGAAATGGAACAAGTCCTGGCCGCCGTGAAGACCGGCCCCAGCAAGATCGAGCTGCGCGAATACCCGATGCCGGACATCCCGGCCGACGCCGCGCTGCTGAAGATGGAAGTGGCCGGCATCTGCGGCACCGACGTCAAGATGTACAAGGAGCCGCTGAAGGGCGCGCCGGTGATCATGGGCCACGAGAACATCGGCTACATCGCCAAGGCCGGCCCGGAGTTCACCAAGCGCAAGGGCTTCAAGGAAGGCGACCTGGTGTTCGTCGAGCACTACGTCGGCTGCATGAAATGCGAGTGGTGCCATAAAGGTGAATACCGCCACTGCGAGAACACCGACTGGCGCTACAACCCCGATGGCATCCGCTACGGCTACACGTCCACCGAAAAACCGCCGCATTTGTGGGGAGGCTTCTCGCAGTACGTGTACCTGCCGTGGAATTCCGTGGTGCATCATGTGCCGCCGGGCGTGACGCCGGAGCTCGCGGGGCTCGTGACGCCGATGGCCAATGGCGTGGAGTGGTCGCTGTTCGACGGCGGCGTGGGCTACAACGACTTCGTGCTGATCCAGGGGCCGGGACAGCAAGGCTTGTCGCAGACCGTGATCTGCAAGCAGGCCGGCGCCAGCAAGATCATCATCACCGGAACATCGAAGGACGCGGCGCGGCTGGAAGTCGCGAAGGCGCTGGGCGCGGATCACGTGATCAATGTGCAGACCGAAGATCCGCTAGCGAAGATCAAGGAGTACACCGGCGGGCGCGGCGTCGACGTGGTGCTCGATTGCACCGCGGGCGCCGGCACCTTCCCGATCCTGCTGGGCATCGAAGCATTGAAGCGCAAGGGCGGCCGGATGGTGGTGCAAGGCGAGATGGGCGACTTCCCGAATTTCCCGCTGGCCAAGATGACGCTGAAGTGGATCACGTTGCACAGCGCGCGCGGGCATAGCTATCGCGCCTGCGAACTGGCGCTGGCGCAATTGGCTTCGCATCGCTTCCCGCTGGAAAAGGTCACGACGCACAAGTTCGGGCTGAAGGACGTGGACCTCGCGATCAAGTCGGTCGGCAACGAAGGTGTGCCGAACGTGATCCATGCATCGCTGATGCCCTGGCTGTAAGGGCATTCGCAAGGGCACTGGCGTGGACACTCGCATTCCCGTCACCGTGCTCACCGGCTATCTCGGCGCCGGCAAGACCACGCTGCTCAACCGCATCCTGGGTGAGGACCACGGCCGCCGCTACGCGGTGATCGTCAACGAGTTCGGCGAGATCGGCATCGACGGCGACCTGATCGCGAGCGGCGATGAAGAGCTGTTCGAGATGAACAACGGCTGCATCTGCTGCACCGTGCGCGGCGACCTGATACGCACCTTGCATGGCCTGCTGCAGCGCGGTGGCCCCGATGCGAAGCCATTCGACGCCGTCATCGTGGAGACCACCGGGCTGGCCGATCCGGGTCCGGTGGCGCAGACCTTCTTCATCGACCCGGTGCTGCAGCAGCATCTGGCGCTCGACTCGATCACGACGGTGGTCGATGCGCGCCATATCGCGCTGCGCCTGGAGGACAGCCGCGAGGCCGCCGAGCAGATCGCGATTGCGGACCAGATCGTCTTGAACAAGACGGATCTGGCCGGCGACGCGGAACTGGCGAGCTTGGAAGCGCGCTTGCGCCGCATCAATCCGCTGGCGCCGATTCATCGCACCGAGCGCGCACGGGTGCCGCTCGACCGGATCCTGGCTCGCGGCGGGTTCGACCTGGACCGGATCGTTTCGCTCGAGCCGCAATTCCTGGCGGGCGCAGCGGGCGAAGCTGAGCACGTGCATGACGAGCATTGCGGGCATGAGCACGGCCACTCGCATCAACACGCGCACGAGCACGACCATCACCACGACGACGAGATTTCGAGCGTCAGCCTGAGCTCGCAGCGGCCGATGAACCGCGAATTGCTCACCGATTGGCTTGAACAGCTGGTGGCTCGGCAAGGTCGCGACATCCTGCGCCTGAAGGGAATCATGGACCTGCGATCGGACTCCAACCGGTTCGTGGTCCAGGGCGTGCACATGTTGCTCGAAGGCCAGGCGCAGCGGCCCTGGAAAGCGGGTGAGGTGCGCCAGAGCCGGCTGGTACTGATCGGCCGCAAGCTCGACGCGCAAGCCTTGCAGGCCGGCTTCGACGCTTGCGCCGCCTAGCACCCGTACCAAGTCTCCAGGATTGACACCCGAGCTCGACCTGCCTACATTATCGTATCTCTATGCGGACCACCGTTCCGCATACAGGAACTTCAACCATCATGATGAATGCACCTGCCGAGGCCGGCACCCGCGCGCTGGACCCGGCTGAAGCCACGTCCGCATCGCAGCCGCGCACTTTTTCGATCAGCCTGAAAGGGGTCGTGATCGGCTTGTGCGTGGCGTTCACGCTCTACATTGCGGTGATTCCGCTGGGGTTCCTGCTGTGGCAAAGCTTCTTCACGCCGCAGACAGCGTCGAAAGCAGCGGTCTTCACGCTCGAGAACTACATCACGGCGTACACCAGTTCCGAAACGGCGCGGCTGTTCTGGAATTCGGTGCGCTACGCGGTCGGCGTGTCCTTGTTTTCTTTCGTCCTCGGGACGGGGTTGGCCTGGATCAACGAGCGCACCAACACGCCTGCCAAGGGCCTGTTCTATGGCCTCTCGCTGATTCCGCTGGTGATCCCGAGCATCCTGTTCACCGTCGCCTGGATCCTGCTGGGCAGCCCCAAGATCGGTATCTTGAACCTGGCGCTGATGGATGCGTTCGGCCTGCAGAACGCCCCCTTCGACATCTATTCCTTGTGGGGAATGATCTGGGTGGACGGCCTTCACTACTCGCCGATGGCCTTCCTGCTGATGACCGCCGCGTTCCGGTCCATGGATCCGTCCCTTGAAGAATCCGCCACGATGAGCGGCGCCAACGTGCTGCAGGTGATCTGGCACGTGACGCTCAAGCTGGCGTGGCCGGCGATCTTCGCGACCATCCTGATTCTGTTCGTGCGCGCGATCGAGTCGTTCGAAGTGCCGGCACTGCTGGGCCTGCCGGTGGGCATCCAGGTGTTCACCTCGTCGATCTACCAGGCCATCCATCGCTATCCCAGCCAGGTGGGGCTGGCGTCTTCCTACGCGGTCACCTTGCTGCTGATCACCAGCGTCGGCATCTTCTTCATCTCGCGGCTTTCCTCCAGCGGCTCGAAATATTCGACGATGACGGGCAAGGGTTTCCGTCCGCGCCAGATGGACCTGGGTCCGTGGCGCTGGGTGGCCGTGGCGATCTTCTTCGTCTACTTCAGCCTGATCGTGCTGCTGCCCTTCCTGGTGCTGCTGTGGTCGTCGTTCCAGAAGTTCTATTCCGTGCCTTCGATGGAAGCGCTGAAGAACCTGACGCTGGACCCGTACCGCTTCGTGTTCACCTACCCGAACCTGATGCGCTCCGTGTGGAACAGCCTCGTCCTGTCGTTCGGCTCGGCCACGTTGATCATGCTGATCACTTCGGTGATCTGCTGGATCGTCGTGAAGACCAAGCTGCCGGGGCGGTGGCTGTTGGACAACCTGGCATCCTTGCCGATGGTGTTCCCCGGCCTGGTGCTGGGCCTGGCGCTGATGATCTTCTATCTGAACGTGGACATCGGCATCTACGGGACGATGTGGATCATGTTCATCGCGTATGTCACGCGCTTTATGCCTTACGGCCTGCGTTTCAACACCACGTCGATGATGCAGATCCACAAGGAGCTGGAAGAGTCCGCGGCCATGAGCGGTGCCTCGTGGGGCACCACGTTTTACCGGATCATCCTGCCGCTGCTCAAGCCGGGACTGCTCGCCGGCTGGATCTACATCATGATCGTGTCGATCCGCGAGCTGTCCAGCTCCATCCTGCTGTACAGCCCGGGCACCGAGGTCGTCTCCATCGTCATCTGGGAACTGTGGGAGAACGGGCAGTACGTCGAGCTGTCCGCATTGGGAGTGCTGTTCATCGGGCTGCTGTTCGGGCTGGTGATGCTGGCCCAGTACATCGGCAAGAAGTTCGGCATCAAGGAACACTGAGATGAACCAGATCCATCACGAGAACACGCGGAGCGCGCCCCATGCTTAAGATCCAGTCCCTGTGCACCGAGTACACCAACGAGCTGGGGCAGCCGGTGAAGGCCGCGCAGGACGTCACTATCGAAGTCCCCGAGGGTCACTTCTTCACTTTGCTCGGCCCCAGCGGCTGCGGCAAGACCACCACGTTGCGATCGATCGCCGGGCTCGAGCGGCCCAAGTCAGGCGAGATCAGCGTCAATGGCGTGCCGGTGTTCTCGGCCGCGCGCGGCGTGTTCGTGCCGCCCAACCAGCGCGGCTTCGGCATGGTGTTCCAGTCGTACGCCATCTGGCCGCACATGGACGTGTTCACCAACACCGCGTTCCCGCTGCAGGTCGGCAAAAAAAGCTACAGCCGCGCCGAGATCGATGCCAAGGTGATGAAGGTGCTCAAGGCCGTGCAGCTGGATCATC
>Ga0105240_10013410_pt1 | contig 11255 bp, 8 predicted proteins | sample KBSC54metaG_FD_80426 | JGI IMG/M metagenome (GOLD analysis project Ga0105240, IMG submission 80426) | Corn rhizosphere microbial communities from Kellogg Biological Station, Michigan, USA - KBS C5-4 metaG | ecosystem: Host-associated > Plants > Roots > Rhizosphere > Soil | place: Michigan, USA...
CACGCTGAAGGCCAGCGGCGAAAGCTCCACCGACGCGATGATCGCGGTGCTGAAAGCCGCGTTCGAGGAACAAGGCGCGACCGTCGCCGAGACGGTTCGCGCCGCCGCGTTCGACATCAAGCCGGGGGTTACCTCAGACGAGGGCGATGGCGACGACTGGCCCCATATTCGCGAGAAGATCCTCGCCGCCGATATTCTGATCCTCGGCACGCCGATCTGGATGGGATCGGCGGGCAGCATCGCCAAGCGCGTGATGGAGCGCATGGACGCCTTTCTGGAGGAGACCGACGATCAGGGCCGGATGCCGAGCTACGGCAAAGTCGCGGTGGCCGCGATCGTCGGCAACGAGGATGGCGCGCACTTCGCCTCCGCCCAGATCTTCCAGGCGCTGAACGACGTCGGCTGGACGATCCCGGCCATCGCCGCCTGCTATTGGGTGGGCGAGGCGATGGGCTCGACCGATTTCAAGGATCTCGATGCCACGCCGAAGATGGTCGCGAAGACGGCGAAGATGGTCGCCTCCAACGCGACCCACCTCGCGAAGCTGCTGAAAGCCGACACCTATCCGGGTTGAACGCGTTGCGCGCGCCGCCCGTGACCACGACAGAAGGATATCGCCGATGACCAGTGCCGTGCGCTACGAACCCCAAGTCGAGACGATAGCGCCGGACGAGGCGGAGACGGTGCGCGGTCTCGAGGAGCAATTCAAGATCATCCTCGACACGACATCGAAGGATTATGGCCATGGCGTCCGCGCGGTCCATGCCAAGGGGCACGGCATCGCCCGGGGCACCTTCCTTGTCCATGGCGATCTGCCCGCCGAGCTTGCCCAGGGGCTGTTCGCGGCGCCTGGTGAGCACGAGGCCATCTTCCGCCTGTCGACCAACGCCGGGGACATTCTCGACGACGCGATCGATCTTCCGCGTGGCCTCGCGCTGAAGATTCTTGGCGTCGAGGGCGCCCGCCTTTCCGGATCAGAAGGCGATGCGACGCAGGATTTCGTCATGGTCAACGGCCCGGCTTTCGCGGCGCCGACACCCAAGGCCTTCCTCGCCAATCTCAAGCTGCTCGCCAAGACGACCGACAAGGCGGAAGGCGCCAAGAAACTGCTATCTGGTCTGTTTAGGGCGGCGGAGGCCGCGCTGGAAGCGGTGGGCGGCCAATCCGCTTTCCTCACGACGCTCGGCGGTGCGAAGCCGGTGCATCCGCTGGGCGCGACCTATTACAGCCAGACGCCATTCCGGTATGGCGACCATATCGCGAAGTTCTCGCTGGTTCCGGTGTCCGCGGTGCTTAGGGATCTGGAGGACGCCACGATCGATGCGAGCGGCCGGCCTGACGCGATCCGCGAGAACGTGCGCGAAGGCCTGATCGAGCAGGGCGGCACCTGGGAATTTCGCGTCCAGCTCTGCACCGACCTGGAGGCGATGCCGATCGAGGACGCGACGGTGGTGTGGGACGAGAAGAAAAGCCCCTATGTGACGGTCGCCACGCTCGACGTGCCGCCGCAGGTCGCCTGGCAGGACGGCGCCAGTCAGGCCATCGAGGACAAGCTGGTCTTCAGCCCCTGGCACGGGATCGCGGCGCACCAACCGCTCGGTGGAATCAATCGCGCCCGCCGGAGCCCCTATCAATTCTCCGCCGACTATCGCGGCCATTTCAATGGTTGTCCCCTCCATGAGCCCCGCGCGCTGCAGGAACTGGCCGACTGAATTCGCTATCCAGCCTGTGCCAGCCCAAGGCGGGCATCGTCGCCTACACCAAGGCTCGCCAAACAGCTGATCGAGAAGGGGCGTGCGCGCCAATATCGTGGCACCGGGTCCGGGTCTGGACCGTCCTCCAGCCGAGCGACGGCCAGCCGCAGGAGAAGGTGCGCACATTCGGATAGGGCAGCGCCTTCGGCCGACCGAGGCAACCCGTCGCGCTGGCCCCCGTTTACGTCCTGCTGGTTAGTCAGGAGGAGAGCGACATCAACGGCGAAGTCTGTGCCGTGACCGGCGTGAGGAGAGGAGAGCGACGATGCCCCGTGGCGACAAGAGCAGCTATACCGACAAGCAGAAGCGCAAGGCCGAGCATATCGAGGAAGGCTACGAAAAGCGCGGCACGCCCAAGAAGGAAGCCGAGGCCCGCGCGTGGGCGACGGTGAACAAGGAGAGCGGCGGCGGCAACAAGTCCGGCTCCGGTCGCGGGAATAAGGACAATCACAGCGCCTCGTCGCGCGGTGGCAAGGCGCACAAGTCCGGCTCGGCGGAGCAGCGCTCGGCGGCGGCCCGCAAGGGTTGGGACACCCGGCGCCGGAACGGCAACGCATGACCAAGCAGCGCGACGACAAACCTGAGATCAAACCGTTCAAGGGCCCGGCCGGCGGCTGGGGCTCGGTACGCTCGCTCGCCGACATCCTGCCGCGTGAGCATCTCGGGCCGGAGGCCTATCGCGAGCTTGCCCGCCAGAACAAGCCGGACGGCTTCATGTGCGTCAGCTGTGCTTGGCCCAAGCCCGCCGACCATCACCCCGCCGAATTCTGCGAGGAGGGGGCTAAGGCCACCGCCTGGGAGCTGACCTCCTATCGCACCACGCCGGACTTCTTCGCCGAGCACACGCTCACCGAACTGCGCGGCTGGAAGGATTATGACCTAGAGCAGCACGGACGGCTGACCCACCCGATGCGGTACGATCCCGGGACCGACAAATATGTCGCCGTGGCATGGGATGAGGCGTTCGACGAGATCGGATCCGAATTGAAGCGCCTCGATCCCAAATCGGTGGTCTTCTATTCCTCAGGCCGGACCAGCCTCGAAGCCTCCTACATGTACGGGCTGATGGCGCGGATGTTCGGCAACCAGAACCTGCCGGACAGTTCCAACATGTGTCACGAGTCGACGTCGGTCGGCCTCAAGGCGGCGCTCGGCGTGCCGGTCGGAACGACCCAGCTGAAAGACTTCAAGGACTGCGACGCGATCTTCTTCTTCGGCCAGAATGTCGGGTCGAATGCGCCGCGCATGCTGCACGACCTGCGTGCATGCCGGAAGCGCGGCGTCGAGATCGTCACCTTCAATCCGCTGAAGGAGCGGGGGCTGGAGCGCTTCACCGATCCGCAGAACCCGATCGAGATGGCGACGCTCCAGGAGACCGCCATCTCCACCCAATATCATCAATTGCGCGCCGGCAGCGACATCGCCGCCCTCATCGGCATCTGCAAGTTCCTGATCGATTGGGATGATGTGGCGAAGGCCGATGGTGGCTTGCCCGTTCTCGATCATGATTTCATCAAGCAGCACACCCAGGGTTTCGAGGATTTCGCCGCGACCATCCGCGCGACCACGTGGGCCGATATCGAGCGCGAGACCGGGCTCGCCCGCGAGGAGCTGGAAGCGTCCGCGCGCATCTACGCCAAGGCCAAGGCGGTGATGGCGATCTACGGCATGGGCATCACCCAGCACGTCAAGGGCGTCGAGAATGTCCGGATGATCGTCAACCTGCTGCTGATGCGCGGCAATGTCGGCAAGCCCGGCGCCGGGCCGACGCCGGTGCGCGGCCACAGCAACGTGCAGGGCCAGCGCACCGTCGGCATCACCGAGAAAACGGAACTGGTGCCGGTCGAGAAGCTGGAGGCGCAATATGGCTTCAAGGCCCCGCGCGAAAAAGGGCTCGATACGGTCGAGACTTGCCGGGGCGTGATCGACGGATCGGTGAAGGCCGTCGTAGGGCTGGGCGGCAATTTCCTGCGTGCGGTGCCCGAGACGGAGGCGATGGAGGCGGCCTGGCCTAGGCTCGATCTGTCGGTCCAGATCGCGACCAAGCTCAATCGCAACCATCTTTTCGCCGGCAAGGTCACCTACCTTCTGCCCTGTCTGGGCCGCATCGAGCAGGATGTGCAGGCGAGCGGACCGCAAGCGGTCTCGGTCGAGGATTCGACCAGTTGCATCCACGGCTCGCGCGGCAAGTCCCAGCCCGCGAGCCCACATCTGCTTTCGGAGCCGGCGATCGTGGCGAACATCGCCAGGCGCATCCTGCCGCCGAACCCCAAGGTCGATTGGGAGGCCTGGACGGCGGATTATGCGACGATCCGCGATGCGATCGAGGAGACCTATCCCGCGATTTTCAGGGATTACAACCAGCGGATGTTCACCCCGGGCGGTTTCTGGAAAGGCAACAAGGCTTCCGAACGCATCTGGGATACGCCCAGCAAGAAGGCGGAATTCCTGACGCCGAGCGATATCTCCGCCACGGGCTTCAAAGACGCCGATGGGCGGTACCGCCTCATCACGCTCCGGTCGAACGACCAGTTCAACACCACTATCTATGGCTATCACGACCGGTTTCGCGGCATCAAAGGCACGCGTGACGTACTCTTGATGCATGCCGAGGACATTGGTGCCGCCGGGCTTGCCGAAGGACAGATCGTCGCGCTCGAAAGCGATGCCGGTGACGGAGTCCACCGTCGGCGCGACGGGCTCATCGTCACGCCCTACGATATCCCGCGCGGATGTCTCGGCGCTTATTATCCAGAGGCAAACGTCCTCATGCCGGTCGAGCACCATGCCGAGGAGAGCCACGTGCCGGCGGCCAAGTCGGTACCCGTCAGAATCCGTTCCTGATCGAGACCGGGAAACCATTGGGCAGGCATGCGTTGGGCCCGTCGAGGGGAAAGGCCGGTGCTAGGGGAAGATCGACGGTTTGGCGCAGCTATTCCGACCCGGAGCGAACAGCGTGGCGCGCACGGCGCTGGTGCTTTTGCTCTTGTCGCCTCTGCTGCTCGTCTTCGTCCTCATCCTGCAGCATACCGGCACGATCACCGGGCAGGACCGCTTCGTCGAGCAGACGGTTCCGTTCAGCCACAAACATCATGCCGGCGAGCTCGGGATCGATTGCCGCTTCTGCCATATCGGGGTCGAGACCGGCGCGAAGGCGACGGTGCCGTCCACGGAGGTCTGCATGACCTGCCATTCGCAGATATGGACCAACGCCCAGATGCTGGCGCCGGTGCGCAATAGCCTGGCGACGGGGACGCCGCTCGTCTGGTCGCGGGTCAACCGCCTACCGGACTATGTCTATTTCGACCATCACGTCCATGTTCGGAACGGCGTGCCCTGCGCCGCCTGTCACGGCGATCTCCGGCAAATGCCGCTGACCGCGCAGGCGACGCCGATGACCATGCAATGGTGTCTCGATTGCCATCGCGATCCCGCGAAGCGCGTCGTGCCCCAGGACCGGATCACTTGGTCGCGCCCCTATGACGCGCCGATCCCGGACGACGAACTCCAACGCATCCACGCGCATCTGCTTGGTGTTGAGCGCTCCCGCAAACTCACGGATTGCTCGACATGTCATCGCTGAGCGAACCCGACTTTGTCGCTCGGCGCGAGGTGCTGCGGCTCATCGCGGCAGGGGCTGCGGCCAGTCTCGCGGGGTGCTCCAAGCCCGACCAGCCCATCGTCCCCGCCGTGGAGGACAAGGACGGCGATCGCGCGGGGCGGATCCGGCGTTACGCGACGACGACGACGCTCGCCGGCTACGGTCGCGGCGCGACCGCGCTGGTCGTCGATGGACGGCCAATCAAGCTCGAAGGTTCGGCGAGGCATCCGGCCAGTCTCGGCGCGACCGATCTCTTCACCGAGACCGCGATCCTCGACCTCTACGATCCGCAGCGGCTGCGAGCGCCGGCAGGTCCCGCCGGCATAGCCGGCTGGCCGATGCTCGAGCGCGCGTTGATAGCGCGGCTGGCGGGCAGCAATGGCGAGGGTAGTGTGCTGCTCACGGGCCGCATCACCTCGCCAAGCCTTCTTACCCGCATCGCCGAGGCGCGGACACGGATGCCGGGGCTGCGCCACATCCGTTCGGAAGCGATCGGCGACGATGCCGAGCGCGAGGGCGCGCGTCTCGCCTTCGGACGGCCGCTTACGATGCGACCGCGGGTCGGTGAGGCGGACGTGCTCGTGCTGCTCGATGCCGATCCGCTCGGACCGGGACCCGATCAGGTGCCTTTCGCCCGCGCCTGGGCCGACCGACGGCGCGCGCCCGGCAAACCGCAGCGCACCTACGTCCTGGAGCCGTCGCCGACCCAATCGGGCATCTGTGCCGACCGGCGGATTGCCCTGCATCCGGCGCTGGTTGTGAATGCCTTGCTGGCTGTCGCCGGATCGCTGGGGGCCGGGAACTCAAGTGGCGCCGACCTGCCACCCGACCCGGCCGCGCTCGTCGCCTCTGTCATCAGGGATCTCAATGGCGCGCAGGGCCGGGCGGTCGTCATGGTCGGGCGCGGACAGCCGCCCGAGGTTCATGCCCTCGCGGCTTGGGTTAATCAGCGCATCGAGGCGCCGATCGATTGGATCGACCCGGTCGATCCGGATCCGTCCGGCCACGTCGAGAGCCTCGCGGGCCTAGCGAGCGACATGGCCGCCGGGCGCGTCGCGACGTTGATGGTGCTCGATGCCAATCCGGTGCTCCACGCGCCTCCGTCCTGGCATTTCGCCGAGGCGCTTGAACGCGTGCCGCTGAGCGTCTCCTTCTCGGCCTTTCCCGACGAGACGGCGATGGCGACACGGTGGCGTGCGCCCCTGGCCCACAGCCTCGAAAGCTGGGGCGATGCGCGCAGCCCGGACGGGACCGCCAGCCTCATTCAGCCCATGGTGAAGCCGCTCTTTGGCGGGCGAGGCGCGCTGGCGGCGCTCGCCATGCTCGACCCCGCGGGGCCGCGTCCCAGCGATCATGATCGTGTCCGTCACCAGTGGAACGCGATCGATGACGGTCATTGGCGGGATCTTCTTGTGGCGGGCGTGATCGAGGGCACGGCGGCGGCTCCGGTTCCCCCGGGTGACGCGAGACTGGTGATGCCAGCGCCGGGGTGGGCATCTGCGGCGACAATCATCACCTTGCCACCCTCGCCGACGCTCTGGGACGGGCGCGGCGCGACCAATGCCTGGGCGCAGGAATGCCCAGATCCCGTGACACGCCAGGTCTGGGGGGCGGCGCTTCGCATCTCGCCCGGCGACGCGCGGCGGCTTGGCGTTGACGATGAGGATCTCGTTGCCTTCGCCGGGCTCAGCGCTCCGATCAAGATCGTCGAGGGACAGGCCGACGGGGTCGCGACCCTGCCGCTGGGCCACGGGCGAACCGCAGGTGGCCCCATCGCGACGGCACCGGGCACTCTCGGCGCCGGGACCGACGCTTACCGTTTGCGCGGGCCCCGTGGCGACTGGCTGAGCGGGGGGGTGACGCTGGTCCCAACCGGCGCGAAGGCCCACACGCCGCGCAATCAGAAGGACTTCGCGCTCGATGGCGACGCCGCCTCGCTCTTCCCCGTAGTGGCCCCCGGCGAGGCGATACCGAAGCCGCCCTCCCGCACCACCCTGCTCGGTGCAGGGCCTGAGCGACCACCCGACGCACCGCAATGGGCAATGGTGATCGACACGTCGGCGTGTATCGGCTGCAACGCCTGCGTGGTTGCCTGCCAGGCCGAGAACAACATCCCCGCGATCGGGCCCGAGCAGATCGGCAAGGGGCGCGACATGCACTGGCTGCGCGTCGATCGCTACGAGCATGAGCATGGCGGCGGGTATCAGCCCGTACCCTGCATGCAGTGCGAGACGGCACCGTGTGAACCGGTCTGCCCGGTCGAAGCGCCGGTGCACAGCGCGGAAGGCCTCAACCTGCAGGTCTATAACCGCTGCATCGGCACACGGACCTGCCAGGCGAACTGCCCCTACAAGGTGCGCCGGTTCAATTTCCTCGATTATGCCGGCGCCGATCTATGGGGCGATCTCGATCCCGCGCCCGTCACCGCGCAGCGCAATCCCGACGTCACGGTGCGCGCGCGCGGCGTCATGGAAAAATGCACCTATTGCGTGCAGCGGATCGAGACGGCCAAGCACGAGGCCGACGCGACGGGCGAAGCGCTGGTAACGCCGGTGACTGCCTGCCAGGCCGCATGCCCGACGCAGGCGATCCGCTTCGGCAATCTCGCCGATCCCGCTTCCGACGTGGCGAATCTTCGCCGCGACCCGCGTCATTATGCATTGCTGGAAGAGCTCGGCACCCGTCCGCGCACCACTTATCTCGCCAAGGTCCGCGACGTCGGCGACGGGGAGGGCGAGGTATGAGCGACGCGGCGCGCTGGTTGCTCCCCTCCATGTTTGATCACAAAGCGATCACCGATGCGATCGCCGGTCCGCTGGTCGAGGGCAAAGCCGGAAAGCGCTGGTGGATCGCCGTGCTTGTCTCTCTTGCCGTCACCGGTATCGGTGTCCTCGCGACGGGCATTTCCTTCACCTACGGCCCGGGTATGTGGGGCAACAACTCGGCGGTCGTCTGGGGCTTTCCGATCGCCAACTACGTGTGGTGGATCGGTATCGGCAACGCCGGGACCCTGATCTCCGCCCTGCTACTTCTGACGCGACAGAAATGGCGCAACGCGATCAACCGCTTCGCCGAGGCGATGACAATCCTCGCGGTATCGATCGCGGGGTTGTTCCCGATCATCCATCTCGGCCGGCCCATGTATTTCTACTGGATGGCGCCGTATCCAAACACGATGGGGCTCTGGCCGCAGTGGCGCTCCGCGCTCGTCTGGGACTTCTGGGCGATCCTGTCCTATCTGCTTTTCTCGCTGATCTTCTTCTATCTCGGCCTGATCCCGGATCTCGCGACCTTGCGAGACCGCGAAGGACCGCGGCACTGGCGTCGAATCTGGGGGGCGTTCGCCTTGGGCTGGCAGGGTACGCCCGGGCAGTGGCGCTCGCACCAGCGCCTGCAGCGCGTGATGGCGGTGATTGCGACGCCGTTGGTTTGCTCGGTTCACTCGATAGTCGGTCTCGACTTCGCCGCCTCGCTGATGCCCGGATGGACCGAAAGCGTCTTCCCGCCCTACTTCGTCGTAGGCGCCTTCTTCTCCGGGTTCGCGATGGTCGTCCTCCTGGCGCTGGTAATCCGCGCGGCGCTCAGCCTCGAGGCATTGATCCGCCCGGCCCATCTCGACGCCTGCGCAAAGATGTTGCTCGCCGCGGGCTCTGTGATGCTTCTGTCCTATGGCAGTGAGTGGATGTCGGCGCTCTGGACCGGCGAGGCCGCTGACCTGCGCTTCCTTCGATTCAGCTTCACCGGGCCTTATGCCGGGCTTACCTATGGGATGATCCTCGGCAACTGCCTTCTTCCCCAGCTTTTCTGGAGCCCGGCGCTCCGGCGCTCCGTGCCCGTGCTGGTAATCGTCTCGGCAGGCGTGCTGGTCGGCATGTATTTCGAGCGCATCCTGATCATCTGCAACACGCTGTCGATCGGCTATGAGCCGACGGCCTGGACGCTCTACGTTCCAACGCTCGTCGATTTCGCGATCCTGCTTGGGACAGGCGGGCTGTTCGTCTTCGCCTTCCTGCTGCTCTCCAGGATTATCCCGCTGGTCCCGATGTACGAGATCCGCGAGCTGGCCGAAGCCGCGAAGGGGGATGCCCGATGACGGCGCTCGCGCTCGCGAGCTTCGCCGACGAGGCAGCGTTCCGTGCGGGCGTCGCGAAGGCGGACGAGGCCGGGCGGCGTGTTGTCGGGCTCTGGTCGCCCTATCCCGTCGAGATCGGCGCGATCGGCGAAGGGACGGCGGCGCCGATCACCTGGATCTCGATCGCCGGCGGGCTCGCGTCCGCGCTCCTCTTCTACGGCTTTATCTGGTGGACCGCGACCCAGTCCTATCCCTTCGATAGCGGCGGGCGGCCGCTGCACAGCTGGCAGGTGTTCCTGATCGCTCCGATCGAGTTCGGGGCGCTCGCGGCCGGTGTCGCCGGCATGATCGCCTTCATCGTGCGCGCGCGCCTCACCCGGCTGCATCATCCGGCGTTCGACATCTCCGAAGTCGAACGAGCCTCGTCCGAGCATTTCGTGTTCGCGCTCGCCTGCGACGCAGGCGATGGAGGCGCTGTGCTCGCCTTGTTGGCCGAAGCCGGGGCCGTGCACAGCCGGATAGTGACCCGATGAAGGCGCAGGGGTTGATCCTGTTGCTGTCGCTGGCCGGCTGCGACCTGTCGATGACCAGGCAGGATCGCCATGAGGCGCAGGGCGCCGCGACGCTCTGGAAGGGCGGTCCGGCGGTTTCGGGCGACGCACCGGACGGCAGCATCGCCCAGGACCAGCCGGCGCGCGACGCGGCGCTCGACCAGCCACCCCCCGTCACCGAGGCGCTGCTGGAGCGGGGGCAGGACCGCTACAGGATCTTCTGCACCGCCTGCCATGGCGAGGACGGCGGAGGCGAGGGGCGTGTCGTGCAGCGCGGTTTCCCGCGTCCCCCCGCTTTCGGATTGCAGGATCACCCGCGCCGGACCGTCGACGTGATCACTCATGGTTCGGGTGTCATGTACCCCTTCGCGGATCGGATCGAGCCGTCCGATCGGTGGGCGATCGCCGCTTATGTCGAAGCTCTGAAGCGGTTCCACGCAGACCAGGCGACGGGGAAGGGAGGAGCGTGAGGGCCCATGCCGGCCTGGTCGCGGTGGTAGGCATCGCCGTGCTATTCGCTCTGGTCGCCGTTGCACCGCACGCCGCCGCCGATGGCTGGAGGGCCGCGTTTCTGTGGCTGAGCGCACCGCCGATCGGTGCCGTCGCGCTGCTGCTGATCGCGCGCGTCGTCGGTGCCGATTGGGATGCGGCGCTGAAGCCGATGCTCGGATGGACACCATGGCTGGCCCTGCTCGCCATCCCCCTGATCGTCGATCAGGCGCTCTTCCACTGGCCCGATGGTCATCTCCATATCTGGCTTTCGCCCCCGGCATTCGCCTTGCGGTCGGCGGTGGCGTGGGCGTTCTGGGCATGGCTTGCGCGGGCTCTGGCCCGTGATCGGGTGCTTCCGGCCGGACCATTGCTGCTCGCCCACGGACTGGTCGTGTCGCTGATGGGATATGACTGGCTGCTTGGGAGTGCGCCGGCCCAGCCCAATTCCGCGGCGCCGATGATGCTCGCAGTCGTCCAGATCGGAGGCGCATCTGCGCTCGCCTGTGCGGCGGGCTTCGGCAGCCCGCCACAACGTCGCGACCTCGCGTACCTGCTGGTCGCGAGTGCGCTCGGCCTCGCCTATTTGCTCTACATCGATTTTGCGATCGTCTGGTTCGGGGACCTTCCGGCCCATGTCGGTTGGTACACCGGGCGGCAGGCCATGCCGGCCGCGGTCCTGCCCGGGCTGGCATTGCTGATCGGCCTGTTGGCGCCGATCCTGCTCGTCGGTCTCGGGCGCAACGACACAGCGCGGCGCCAAGCCGGCACGTCAGCCTTGCTCGCGC
>Ga0105240_10013414_pt1 | contig 11253 bp, 11 predicted proteins | sample KBSC54metaG_FD_80426 | JGI IMG/M metagenome (GOLD analysis project Ga0105240, IMG submission 80426) | Corn rhizosphere microbial communities from Kellogg Biological Station, Michigan, USA - KBS C5-4 metaG | ecosystem: Host-associated > Plants > Roots > Rhizosphere > Soil | place: Michigan, USA...
AATCATTCCGGCCAGCGCGAGTAATGCCGCTTTTTTCAGGGTCATGCCTGGAGTATGAGACGTTCGCCGCGCCGCGAGCAAGCCCGGGGCAATGTGCCTTGGGTGTCAAAATACCTGTATGACGTGGAGCTTGGTTCTTTCGCCATGGCGTAAAATCGCGTTGGCGTTCACGCTCCTTCTGCCCTTTGGAACTCGCGTTGGCGCCTACCAGTCTCCCGTCCAAACAGCGGAACAAGGGAGTGCAAACGAACTCAAGTTGACTGCTGCGGAAGAAAAAGATTCGTATGAAATCTATTCGATGTTGCTGCGAACGCAGATGCCGCCACAGTGGAACATGACAGCGTGGGTGATTGTTCGGGAGACTCAAACGTTTCCCAATTTTGGATCGGCGAATGGCGGCGTTTGTATCGAGACTTCAAAGGATCAGGAATCCATTTATCTGCCCGTCATTGACGATTACATTGCGAAGAATAAGAGGAAGCTTGTGCTGGAGCGCAAGTTCGATCTTCCACAGTATGCACTGGATGGGAACCTTGGAAATCAGCACGATTCGACGGCGATCTCCCGGCGCTTCCGGCCTTCCTTAATGTGATCTTTGATGTTTCCGCTGTGGGCTTCAATAAGGACGGGTCACGAGGGTTGGTCTATCTGGGCCATCATTGTGGAAGTTTGTGTGGCGGCGGACAGTATCGTTTGTTGGTGAAGAAGGACGGACGCTGGCAGGCCGACGGCGAGCATCAGGGCCCTTCTTGGTTGTGGGGCTCGTAGCCGCAATTTCATTGGGCCGGATTGGTGGTGCGGTTCGGATCCTGCGGTATGAAAGTGGTGCCCGGGGTGGGACTTGAACCCACACTCTCCTTGCGGAAAAAAGGATTTTAAGTCCTTTGCGTCTGCCGATTTCGCCACCCGGGCCTGACTGATTATAAAGCCTTTACCTTCGTTTTGCCTTTGGTACTTTTCCTTCTGTGGGGGATTTTGTGGGTACCTTGTGAGCCGCACCCATCTTTTTCATTGCCGAGCGCATCGCGTCAGACGAAGGGTGTACATAGCGCTGCGAGACCGTGACTGACTGGTGACCCATCAGTCTCATTATCGTAAATGGATCGGCTCCAGTTTTACCGAGCCTTGTGCCGAAGGGATGCCGCAGGGAATGCAACACAAAATCGGCCGCCAAGTTCATCTGTGCTCGCACTTCGGCGTGTTGCTGATCGAGCCATGTGTGTCGACTACGCGGGCCTGAAAGGTCTCTTGAAGAAATAAGCGAAGAACGGGAACAGGCGACCCGGTTCGAACAGCCGAAGCAAGCGGATTCCGGTAGCGCGACATAAGGCCAAGAAGCGTAGGAGCAGCCTGAGCGCGGCGGGTTTGTGCACCGCGTCGCTTGGCTTAGGAATAGCTCCCGAAGCTAACAGGACCGTCGCATCGAGGTTTGAATCAAACTCGATAATCGAAAAGCTCCGCACCGTCGCTGCCTCGATCTTCCGTTTGGCCTCAACAATGTGACCTTTGGTCAACTCAAAGTCCCGCTCCAGCGTGGTGTCGATCACAAGGACGCAAGTAAAGGAAGCGAATTCCATTACTACTACAGCGGCCGTTTTGGGGATTTGCCTTAGTGTAAGTTGCGCTCTTTTGCGGGGTACTCGCCCGGTCTTGTGCGGGGAATCACTGTGAGCTTTCGGCAGAGATGCGTAGGATTGGTAGCGCTAACCGGCGTTTGCCTAACGTGCAAATCTTCAGCGCTTCTCTGCCATGATTGCCTCCATAGCAGGGTCGCGGCCGTCGCGAAATAGCGGAAGACTAGGCGGCGCATAGATCTGCGGGGCCAGCCATGGTCGGTAATCCATTGCGACCGAATATTGCCAAAACAGGTCAGAGAGACTGACTTGCATCCCGCTGTGCGGCAGTACCAGCTGGACATCTTCTCCGATAAAATTCGGACTCGATCCGGTCGGCTCTCCTACAAACACCGCGTTCGTGAACCGTTCCAGCATCACCGACAATCCCATGGCCGCAGAGAAGGTCTTTCTGCCCACAATCACATACAGACTGTTCGGTTGATCAAGCTTAGGATGCTGCAGAAGATCATGAATGAACGGAGGGTCGTTGAAGTTGTCTCCGCCTTCGTTATCACGAAGATCAATCACCAGCCGCTCGACATCATGTGAATCGACAAACTGAAATAAGCGCTGCCGAAATGTCTTCAGCCGTTCAAACCCGGAAGGACTGGAAATAGCATTGAACTTGAAATAAACAGTCTTCGAATCTTCCAGATATTTAAACCAGTACGGCTTGTCAGCGTCCCTTTGATACAGCGGAAGTTCGCGTTCCGATGCCGGTCCGAGATGGACCCAGGTGGAGTCCGGCTCTGATTGTGTAGCCGTAATCGTGACCGATTGAATCTGGCCATCGGGAAAACCCAACTCAACTGGCACCACGGCAGAGAAAGGCTTGTTGGTCAGGTCCTGCTGAAGATACGGATACCGGAGTAGATCCGGGCCAAGGTCAGTTAAGCGCATCTCGTTTTCACGCCCGATAAGGAGCCTCATTTCCTGCAACGCTTCGTCAGCATTTTGGTGATTGATGGAAACGAGACGAGCCCCCAGCAGGCTCTTGTACGAGGGAGCCGCAGATACGATAAACAGTCCCTCCTGAAACTTATAGAAAGCTACAGGAAGTGCAACCGGCCATTCCCTAAATCCAATCATCGTATGGCCGTCCCCAAGGAGTGCGACGATCTTCATCATCTCTACTTCAATCTGCAGGTCAGTCAGGGATGAGATGCGGCGATCAAGCTGGAGCACCGCGTCATCAAACTTTTCTCTCGAGGTGGCACTGGCATGATTGCGGTACCCATAGTGCAGCCGTCGGGCTTCACGTGCAAACAGATGAAGGTCGAAACGCCAGCCTTGGACTCGTGAGAGGTGAGCGGGCGGTAATCCCACCTCTTCACGAAACCGTGCAAGCCCTCTTAGCGAGGCAAATGTTTCATCGTGCTGGAGTTCATCGAGCGGCCGAAAACCGGCGGCCAGCGCACGGTCGATCCAGTCCATAGCTTCTCTTGCGTCGCCAAGCTTTGCATAATTACGAGCGATTTCCATCATAGGCGAGTAACAATAGCCGTAGTAGCCCGGCCCCTGCCCCAGTCCCATAACCTTCTGATAAGCAGCGATTGCGAGGTGATATTCAGCTCGATGGGCCCTCGCATTCCGTTGCCGAACCTTCCGGCGTTTCCACCACGGCGCTAGTCTTCTCCGTGTTGCGCGGTCGCACCAGCATCGCCGCCAGGGCATGCAAGGCTCCCTTGAGTTTGTCGCAATTGGCCTCGCTCAGCGGCGCTTGCCTCGCTGCGTCCAGTACCTGGCCCAGTTCGTCCAGGTTCACATCGACACGGCGCCGTTTGGCGGACTTCATCCTACCTCCGCAAGCAGTTCGCGAAAACCGTTTCGTCAGCGGATACCCCAGAACCTCTTTGATCGACCGGTTCGGTACGTAGCTATTCGATTGTTTGCCGCGGCCCGTCGTCTTGCCGAGCAAAACCCAGTTGGCCGCGCGGTAACAGGTCCCGCGGAATCGCTCCGGATCCACGAAGGTCTCCAGAAAGTAAATCGGATGCCCGTACATGCGCTGCCAGTCATCCGAGATCCGCGCCGCCATGCGGCCCAGAATATGCGACGCCAGGTGCTCCACCCGTACCCACGGCAGGATCAGGAATCGCGTGTTGTAAGCGATGAAGCGAATGTTGCGGCGCCGCGCTTCGGCGGTCCAGCCGATGTAAACGTCGCGGCTGCCCAGATGTCGAGGAGCCGAGGACCATGCCAGGCAGGCGACTGGCCGCCCTGGGCCCATACCAGGCACTTCAGGTGCTTTCCCACCGGTTGCTCGTAGCCGAGAAAGTGATGCTCCTCCATCAAGCTGTTAAACATCGGGTCTTGGGACGTGCGGCGAACCTGCTGGAACTGCAGTGGCTGTAGGTTTCGCAACTGGTCTTCCATGGGAGTGGTGTCGACCTGCGCCGGCTCTGGCCGGGCTCTGTTTGCCAGCGGATTATGCCGCACGTAACTCACCGGTGGCAATGTGATCTGGCCAGCCCGATGCAGCATCAGCAGCATTGAGAGGAGTTATCTTTTACGCGTTGCCGTTGACTTCCCCACTGTGCCTAATTCTATGCGAATCCGGCCTATGAGCTTCATTATAGTGGACCCATCCGCTCGTGATAGTGAACGCATTGCTGCCAATTCGGCCCGCTCACACGGAACTCCGGGCGCAGCAGCAGAGATCAAAATCGAACTAAACCCAAGACCAAAAAAACTAATGAATTGTGAAGGGTCGAAAACCGGAGGCTGCGGCTTTGGGGTAACAAGGTCAACCCTCCGCTGCAGTCAGGAAGGAAGTAGCCAGGTCGATCACTCAAACCCGGCCGCCCCGGCCCACTGCACGACGGCAGGGCCCACGCCCGATGGACGCTCCAGGTAAAGTATCAACTGCGTATTCTTTTCTAGCAACTAGGAAAAACGCTAGTTTTCCTGTGCCGGAATTCCGGAGGGCGGTAATAAGTACTAGTAATACCGGGCCTTGATCTCGCGCGTATTTGGGCTATCATTCTGGAAGTATGTACCATCTGACGCTTTTCCGGCCGAAGGCCCAACGGTTCCTGATTGGGCTCGCTCTTGTTCAAGCTTTTGGAACGCTCGCCTTCGGCGCGGTCATCTACGACTCCAGTGCGGCCGGGGAATTGACCGGAAGTCGAAGCGATCCCGCCACGAGCGGGGTGGTGACAAATATGACCAGCTTTCAGATTGGCTGGACGATCACCAATACAGGTCCGTCAGCCTGGCATTACATTTATACGATCTCGGGTGTAGTCGCCAGCGGGGGGCAGGGGTTGAGTCATTTCATTCTGGACACTTCAGACAATTGTATAAATACTACTAGCGGCACTTTCACGGATGCGAACTGTGTTACGAACGCCACCATGTCCGCTGGGACAGTCACTTTGGTGCCGGGAGACTATTCAGCTAGCGCGCCAAATCCTAACTTTCCGGCCGGGGCCGACATCATTGGAGTCAAATTCAATGTGGTCGGCGGTCCAGCACTTCCCGTGACGATCGCGTTTGACTCCGATAGGGCGCCTGTCTACGGTGACTTTTACGCCAAAGTAGCAAATAGCTCGTCGGCTTACAACAATGGGCTGACAAATCACGCTTCGACGACCTTATCAGATTTCATAGCGCGCCCGGACACGTCGGGTTCCGTTATCCCCGAGCCAGCAGTTGGTATGCTTTCCGCCGGAGGTTTATTGATCCTCGGCTTCGTGCGCTCGCGTATGAAAGCTGCCCGGGCTACCGCACGATCATAACTGCCGCCTGCGATATCGCCGCGATAAGACGGCAAAGCCAAGGGCGCCGCAGCCGAGAGTAGCAGGTTCCGGTACACCGGAGTCCGGACCGCCTGTCGAAGCCGGCAGCACCGCATCGACAAATATCAATCCCGAACTAGCGACATCGTTGTTAATTTCGACAAAGTCTACGCTGCCGGAAGTTAAAGACGCAATTCCAGAGCGGGAAACCCCGTTGACGCTGAAGCCAAAAGTCGAGGCGCCTACCACGTAATCGATATCCCATTCCTGCCATACATCGGTCGCATAGGGACGGTAGTCTGTGTGAGCGTAAAGCCCGAGCCGATGGTCTCGACAAACCCCGCTCCGTTGGGACGGATCCACACGCGGGCTGTGTTGAAATCGGAGAATCCAAGTGCTCGATTTCCACTATCGAGGAGGAATTGTCCGCGCGCGTCGGCATCGGCACTCTTTGGGATGTATACCATCATCCGAAGGATCACTTCTCCGGACGTAACTCCGGTGCCCGCGTTGGTGCCGATCAATCCTACCAAAGAGCCGCCGTTGCTGGTTGCGTCTCGAAAGAGTTCCACGTAGCCGTTTCCCTGAAAGGCTCCAGGAACTGGTGCATTTGTGACGGTGACACCGTTCTGGACAAAGGTCCATGATCCACCAGTCGGGTTATTGAAATTGCCGCTTTCAAAATTATCGAAGAATACGACGGAGCCGTCGTCTGTGATGGTAACCGCTCTTGCAGCGGACGGCAGCATAGCTAAAAACGCGGTGCCGGTGACTACTGACATTCGCAATGCTTGAGACTTCATACACTCCTCCGGTTGACGCGATAGGGTCGCGGCGTACCTTCCCGGAGCCGTTCCAGCGCGGCCAGCATAACTGTAAGAGGAGAGCGGACATCGTCCGCTGGAATAGTCGCACATCCAGGTGAATAGTTATGAATCAGCTCAAAACAAGGCAGTTTTCGCTACTTTCGCGCATCTCGTGCTACACTCGCGCAAATGGACTCAGGTGAGCGGGCCGGCCAAAGCGGGGGTTGGCTGCGCCTGGGCGAGGCTACCATTCACCTCGAGCGGCGTCAGTTGGTGCGCGATGGCGAACCCGTTCAGGTCTCCTGGCGTGCGTTCGAGGCGCTGTGCCGCCTGATTGAAGCGAACAACGAAGTCGTCACCCGCACCGACCTCTTCACCCGATTGTGGCCGGGTCTTCATGTGGAGGATTCCAGCCTCAACCACTGCATCGCTCAGCTTCGCCGAGGCTTGGGCGAAGAAATAATCGAAACGGTACCAAGGATCGGTTATCGTCTGGTGGAGTTGCCGGTTCCTTTTCCTTCGGATAAAAAGGAGCCTCTTGCCGAGGAGCCGACGATTGTCACGGCGCTATCGGACCCGCCCGGCGTGGCCCGAACTCAAAGCAGAGCGTGGGTAGTTGGGGTAGCCGTCTGTCTCGCGCTAGTGATGGGGGCCGGGCTGAAGAAGTATTTCGATCGCCAGGCGCGGCGCGATGAGGCCCGCCGCCTCACACAGGAAGCCACGACGATGGAGCACTGGGGCAATTTTGGTCACATCACCGGAGCGATGGAGCGGTTGAACAAGGCAATGGCGCGCGATCCGGACTCGGCCCTCCTCCACGCCCGCATCGCCGAGACGATGCTGCGTGCGGGGCAGACCGATCCTGGGCAGGAACGGATTGAGGCGGAGCGTTCGGTGCGGATGGATCCGAGCTGCGGGGAGTGCCAAGCCATCCTGGGGTGGATCCTGTTCTCGCGCGAATGGAAGTGGCAGGAAGCCTCCGAGCATCTCCGGCGGGCCAACCAACTGAATCCCCAGGATGCGTACGCGCACCTTTGGTATTCGCAATTACTGGCTGCCTCGGGGCGGCTGCCGGAGGCGCTCGGTGAAGTGGACCGGGCCATTCAACTGGAGCCTTGGAACCATGCCCACGTCGCCATGAAGGGTGGGCTACTGTATTTGTCCCGGCAATATGATGCGTCGATTGCCCAGTGCAGGGCGGCGCTGGGGCTCAATCCCTTGTATCCCGCGGCGAGCAACTGGCTGTTTAAGAACTATCTCATGAAAAAACGATACGAAGAAGCGGCTCGAGCCACAATCTCCGCCGATTCCATTTACGCCGGTCTTTCTACGGATGTCGAGGAAAACCGCGCTTCGGAGATGCTCGGGGTGCTGCGAAAAGGCGGCATCGCCGCAGCCTCGCGCCGATTTCTGGAGGTCCTTGGCGGCCCCCAGACCCGCTTTCGGCGCTATGATCGCGCCATCTGGCGGATGCAGATGGGCGATGACAGCGGCGCTACCGAAGAACTTTGGGAAGGCTTGAGCTTCCGGCCCTACTTCATGATCTTTCTTCGCGTGGACCCGATGTTCGAGCGGCTTCACGGTCAGAAGAGATTTGACATGTTGCTGGCCAAAATCGGCCTACCAGCCGATCAGGACCCGCGCTAAGGCACGACCATAACCGGCGCCTGCCAGAAGGCCGCCTTCTGGCCGCCTGGATCCAATATTGTTACCTGACAATTGTATTCACCGGGTGGAAGCTTATTCAGAGAAACACTGAATTTGAGGGGTACGGTTTTCAGACGGTTATTCAGACCGGTCGTCACGGAGAGTGGGGGCGTTTCGAATGCTTTTGTTTGGCCGTGATAGAAACTGATGAATGCGACCAGAGGCTGAACGACCGCCGCTGCCGGTTGGTAGGCCTGCAGATAGACGTACATTTCTCGGCTGCGGCCGAATACTCGCGTGACGCTGGGAATTAGTTTCTGTCCGTCCTGCACTAGCGGGTTCGTTATTTCGGCCTTGTCTTTGTCTTTCACGGCGTTGTAGAGCGCATCTTTGAGATCCACTCGCTGACTGCTCAGGACCACGGAACTGATGGGGATCCGCTTCTCCTCTTTATTCAGGTTGGGGATAAGGAATTTGGTTTGATACGTCCCGATTCTGCCCGTCTCGGCGTCGCGCGCGAGAAACTTGATGGTGTACTTTCCGGGAAGAAGAGTGAAGGCCGTATCGTATTCAATCGGACGCTTCGATAACTCGGCCGCGGTCGCGTCGGTCAGCTTGATGTTCACTTTGTCGCGCACGTTTTGAATGGTCGTGCCGAACTCGTCTTTCACCTCGCCGATGAAATCGATAAGGGTGCGTTCCGCGCCGCCGCGACGGGCTCGCGCCAGCTCACTCCCGGGAATTTTGACGATGAGCGGGACGAAGTATTCGGCGCGATTCAATTGGAAGTAGTCCAGCTCCATGGCGATGGTCAGCTCAGTAATAGGGTCGCCCAACATCAACGCGTCCTCAAGTTGCCGTTCCTTGTCGGCGACGGTGAACTTGTTGAACTGCTTACCCGAGTAGTAGCCTTGGCGGTAGTCCAGCGTGGCCGTCAAGCCGCTATTCATCGAAATTTTGATGCGGCGAAACTTTCCGTCCAAAGCTGCATTGCTCGTGTAATAGCCGATGATGTAATAACTGGAAATGGCTTTCTGCGCCTGGCTGATTCCCCTCGAAAGATCGTTGTTATCGAGCAGCGCTTTCCCGCCGGTGTCCGCGGCCATTGCCCACAGCGTGTCCTGCGACCGCTGAAAGTTGTTTGTCAACGCCATGGCGGAGGCGCCGGTATACATGCCGGCTCCGCCTGGAGATCCTTTCGTTGCGTCACCGAGCGGGGCTTCCGCCACCAGGCCGCGCGCGTCCACCGGCCAGAACGATACGCCGGCGCGAATTGCCGCGTTGATGGTCGCGTGCAGTTGCGCCTGGTTGTCCACTCCGTTGAGTCTCAAACCACTGGCGAAGTAGATCAGCGATTTCTTTTCGTTCAACTGCCCCAACATTTTCGCCGCCGTTTGGAGTGCGGACAACTGACGGTCGGTGTTGAAGATGTTGAACTCGCCGTCGTCCTGACCAAAGGCGGCTCCAGTGTCGGCCGTGCTGGCGTCGTTCGCGTCTTCATCGAATCCCTGGCCCTCTCCGACGACCATCGTTTGAATGATGCTTTCCAGCCGATCGCGGTCATCGGTGAAATCCTGCAACACCTGGACGGCGCCGCCCCCAAACATCATGATAGCCATGAGGTCCGCCGATGTCATTTGCGTCCTGAGGAACTTCTCCGCCGCGCCGAGTGCGCGTAGCTGATCCGGGACCGGCATTGCTGTCATGTCGAAGTACAAGGCCATCAACCGGCGGTCTTTGTAACGCGTGTTGCCGGGGGTCTCAGGCGAGATTTGGGTGTGAGGCAGCTTTTCGAATATCTTGACTCCTCTGGCGGTGGGCGCGGCTGCGGGTGCAGCGATGGGAGTCTCCGGCAATTTTTGGAACTCGAAAAAGCGGATCGGCTGGGGCGCGCCGTCCTCGGTGACGGTGAAATCTTTTGCGGTCAGGCCCTCAACGAATTTGCCGCTCTTGTCTTTGACGGTGACGGTCTCGACTACGAGCTGGGTGCTGGATTGAAACGTCGTGGTTCCGGTCGATCCGGCCGGCGCATTCTGACCTATCTGCTGTGCGTTCGCAACGAGAATACATGTCAAAAACGTGATCGTGAGTCGCATGGTTAGAACCTCACTCGCAGACTGGTTTGCACGCTACGCATCGCATTGGCCGTGATTGGCAGACCGAACTGCGCGCTGGTGGCCGTTGTGTTCCAGTTGGGGAAAGTGACGTGGTTGAGCGGGTTCGAGGAGTCGATTCGAAGATCTGCGCTGAGGCGATCGCCGACGCGGAACGTTCGTCCCATGGAGGCAAGCACGGTGAGTTGCGCCGGACCGGTGATGGAATTTCTTCCGGCATTCCCCCACTGGCCCGAAGCGGGCGCTGTGTAAGCGTTCCGATTTAGAAAGGCGCCTCCAGAAGCGGCATACAGATCGGCTCCGGTGTAGTCCGGACGAATGCTTCCGGTCACTCCCGTTCCTTGTACGGCTGCGAGGTAAATCGGAGTCAGGGGGAGACCGCCGCCGGCGGTGACCTGGGTGACGAACGTCCAGTCTTTGAAGAGTGCGCCTTTCCAACCGCTCAGCAATGTTCCTCCGCGGATTCCCATACCGGTGCTGTATTGCATCTGCAAGGTCAGTAGATGCCTCTGATCGAAATTCGAAAGACCTCGTTCGGCGCTCAGGTCGAGCCAGTTCTGGGCGATGACATTTCCTGCCTGACCTTTTCCGCCGAGGGCAGAATCGTCGATCGATTTCGAAAGAGTGTACAGGGCGGTTGCCGTGAAGCCATTGTGGAGCCTGCGGCGCACTTGGAGTTGACCGGACTCGCGCGTCGAATTTCCATTCGAGGTCAGGTAGGCGTATCCAGCGGGATTCAGCGCTCCGGTTGGATAGGTATTCGGCAGGAATTCCTGCATACCCCTGGTTCCCTTGATGCCGAGATACGTGCCGGTTACTACGAGCGCGCCGGGCAGATCCTGTTGGACCGATACTTGCCAGTTTTGGGCATAGCCGACCCGGAAGTTCGGGTTCATGGCGAAAGTATTGGGAGTAATGGATGGGGAGGCGTTGAACCCGTTCGCAAGAGTGAGCGGATTGTTAGCGCTGTTTTGCACGCTCAGACTTTTCGACAACGGCGATTGCTGCGCCATCTGTATGGCGATCGATTGGTAGACCGAGGTGTTGTAATACACACCGTAGCCGCCGCGAACCACCATGGACGACGCGGGGAGTGGACGCCAGGACATTCCAATGCGAGGCTCAAATCCCCCCTTATCGGGACGGGCGAGCGAGTCGGGGTATTTTTGACGGGTCAATGGGCCGGTGGGATTGCTGGCGACTACAGGCGCAACCGCAGTGAAACCCGGCGCGATGTCGAGGTTTACCAAACGCCCGTAGAGTTCCGTTAGGGGTGAACCATATTCCCAGCGAACGCCCGCGTTCAAGGTGAGCCCGGGACTGATTCTCC
>Ga0105240_10013415_pt1 | contig 11253 bp, 13 predicted proteins | sample KBSC54metaG_FD_80426 | JGI IMG/M metagenome (GOLD analysis project Ga0105240, IMG submission 80426) | Corn rhizosphere microbial communities from Kellogg Biological Station, Michigan, USA - KBS C5-4 metaG | ecosystem: Host-associated > Plants > Roots > Rhizosphere > Soil | place: Michigan, USA...
CCGCATAGCTGAACCAGAAATGGTTGGACAGCATCAATCCGCCGCCGATTTCGCCCTTGTACCGGTTGGGTCTGAATTCCACAACTTGACTCGCCGTGATGGGTTGCGGAATTGGCAGATTGAGCCTCTTTGCAAAGTCAGAGACCTGCGGGAGAATTGCGACCAACACCGCGTTGGAATACACGGCTGTCATGTGTATCAACTCCATCATAATTTGCTCACTGGTTGTAGGAGTTGAGACCTATGTCCTGTGCTCCCAAAACCTTGAATTGCTTGCCATTCACATAAACGTCGGTCACGTCGGCCCTCGTCCGAGCGTACTCAATGGCATCCTTAATTCCAAGCCCGTTAAGGGTCATTCCTTCGGGAATGTGTTGAATAAAGTGAATGTGGTCAAAGTTCAATCCGCTGCTGATGATCGCGATATATTTATCTGCTGACCATCCCACAAATGTATGAGGACGCATTGCCGCCAGAAGAAAATCCTGAGTTGTCATGCTTTTCTTCGGAACACCAAAAGCCTCCGGCAAAGTCCCGGTCGCTGTGGAGCAGCCGTCCAAAATCACTAAACGAAAAGAGTGGCGATTCGTTTGGCCGTCGGGAACCGTGTGCAGTGCATTGGCGATTTCCGTAGCGGAAATGAAACGATTTGTGTGGCCGGGATTGACACCTATTCCGTCCCCTTCCCCGTGACCAACATACATGAAGTTCCGTGAGCGTGAATGATAAAGTGCTTGCCGCAACGCCGCCCAATCCGACGTAGGATTGGGATCGGACTGATCGCCAACACGAAGGGCAAAGGGATGATTATCAACATCGGGACTCGGTCGTACGGTCAAAGTTTGGCCCTGAGCAAAATTGATGTAGCCATCCAGTTCGTTATACAATTCCTCGTGGCCAAGAATGTTGTCCCAATAGTGTTGAGCGGCAAAAACCCAGTCGCCTTTCCCGGCCCACGGGTCGGTTTGTTTGTACGTTTTGATCGGCGGATCGGCGTAAGGAGTGCTCACTTTGAATTCAAACCACGGCTCATTGGTGTAAAGAATGTTACCCGGTGGTGGCCCGGTCAAATCCCACGTGAAATAAATGCTCCCGTCGTCAGTGTGTCCGCCAAAGGTGCCAATGTAACCAGCATTGGCTCCATAAACATCCACCGCCCAATCTACATTGGTGTGCGCTGACTGCGCTGACACAAGCAACTGGTTCCCTAGTTCCCCGAAGCTCGACATCCAGTTGGTGAAAGAAATTTCATTGAAAACGTTCACTGTAACCGGCGGGGAATCCGCTTCAACCGTGTAAATATCCCCTTCATTTGTTCCCGTAATGACCTGCCACACCGCGTGTGCGAAAATATCATGGCTTCCATTGGCCATCTGCGAAGTATCAACTGGCACCTGTAGCGGCAGTGGAAAAGGAGATATTTCGCTGGAGCTATCGGTCACCGGCGAACCGTCTTCCACGATACTCAGGCTCACCAGAGTACCTGCATCGTTACCCACTTCGACCGGGATCATCACGATGTTCGAAACGCTGCTTCCATTGGTGATACCAAATATGTGTGCGCCAACTCTGACCACGCGATAAAAGCCAGTTTCCGGTGGTGCATTTGTGCCGCCATCGCCGCTTGGTTCGGCTCCGCCGTTCGGATCAAGCGGATCACCCGCATCTTCTAATTGCATGAAGTCGTAACCGCTCACAGAGCCATCGGTACCGGGAACGGTGATTGTAAAATTAGAAAAATCAAACCCCGCTGGATAAAGTTTTACGGGAGCGGAACCACCACCACCATTCGGTGTTGCCATCGGTTCGGAAGGAGTTGACAGCAATTCCTCCTCCCCTCCGGCCATCATTGACATTGAAAAATTTCCACCCCCATCACAATTAACCGGGTTCAGGACAACGCCCCAGTTGGTGTAGTACATTTCATTGGTTCCGTATAAGGCTGACAGACCCGTTTCCAGAGTCTGCCATGAATCTGTTGACTGAATTGTGGGGCGATATTGAACGATGAATTGTTCGCTGCCATCGTCCAAACAGGGCCACCTTAAAACAACGTTCGTGCATTGAACTGAAATTTGTAAATGCTCAATGGCGAATGAATGAAGTGATGACGCAAATAAGAGTGCTGCTGTGAGAATTGTTCCCAGTAAGAATTTTTTCATATTTCCCGTTACCTTTCCATAAGACGACATCCCACCCAATTGAACCGATTCTCCTCCTCCGAGGAAATGTTGCAAGTCCTAAACATAAAAATCCCCAGCGCGGACAATCACCGGGGAAATTAAACAATAACGGATTACGGTCATCGATGAAATCTTGCAGCCGAACGAAACCGCATTCAGTAAATCCGTGAGGAATTCCACTCAGATCAAACATACGGACTTTTTGTTTCCGATCCTCCAAAAATCGACTGGATGAACGCCTCCCTCTCTCGTTTCATGGTCTCGTAATTTTCTGCTGCTCGCTCCGCACCAAACATAGCGATTAGTTTATCCCATCGTTGTTGAGTAGCTCTCGATTGCGACAATTCACCGCGTTGAATTTCAATCTGCTCGGCTCTCCGCTGGAAATCAGGCAGCCCAAGTTCAAGCTCAAGAGCTTGTTGACGTATAATTGGGGAGTTCTGGGTGAATCGATCCAATTCGGTCTGCAATTTTGCAGTTTCAATTTCGAGGGATTCTGCCTGCTTCGCGAGTTCTCTTTGATGAAGACGCGGTCTCGCCGTCAATGCCATCCCGCTCAAGATGAGCGACGTGACAAATACAACCGATGTCATCCAACCGGGGACAGACAAAGGCGGCCCGACTGGGGTTGGCTTGGGGGACGCGAAGTCACCGGTGTCGAGAGGCTGGCTCATAAAGAGTCCCAGCAGCCACGCTGCGCTGAAGGCCAATCCCAAGCCCCCAATCAATGTGCAAACCCGCTGCCAGAATGGAAGCCGAATGCTGACCTGTTCTCTCTTGAGATTTATCAGTTCGATTTTTTTGGCAGCCAATTTCTTTTCAAACTGCTGCCGCCCCAAATCAAAAACTTCCTTTTTCCGCTGTAGGCCGATCAATTGATCCAAGGCATCGCGTTCGGTCAAATACGTGGCACATTTCACGGCTTCTTCTTTTTGTGAATCAGTCAAGAGGCCCGTGGATTCTTCTAAGACGGATTCCAGCCCTCTTTGCACGTCTTTCAATCTATCCTTATCTTCCCATTGCCGGAAACTTGCCGTGGTAACGTTGTGCTTTTCAAGCAAGTCTTTGATTTGAAGTGCCAAGGTGAGTGCGGCGCTTGGATTTTCATGCAGATGCTCCTTTAGGCTGGCCACGTCATCAGCAATCTGTGAGACGTGCTCACGAAGGCGATCCAACTGGCGCTCTTGATCCCGTTGCTCCTGTTCGCGTACAGCCCGTTCGGCTGAGACGCGCTCCAATCCTGCGAGTGTCTGGTTAGCCCGGATCAATTGAAGATTTTGCGCTACATTTGAGGCTAAATTTGCATAATCAATCCAATCGCGCTCTTTTTTCATGATTTGCCTGTGATTCTCACTTTGATGCGATCCAGATCAGAAGTGGGCCATTCCAGATTTTTCGTTGCATTTGCTCCACCCAAACTGCTCAGCCCGTGAGATCAGCAGGCCGGGCGCATTTATCAAAACCTTTAGCCCTTTCTTTGAATTGTGGTCTCAACGAAGTCCGAAGGCTCGCTTCATGACAGCAACCTATTTACAGGAAAAGGGCCTGACGGTCAAGCGGTATACCGCTATGCCGTCGGACGCGCTGGTTGTGTATTTAGGAGGGAATGGGCAGTGTAAATTCAGATTTTTCGACAGCACTGGCCGTAGTGATCAAAAAGCACCGGCTGGCCAAGGGTTTGTCTCAAAATCAGCTTTCAAAAATTTCCGGTGTCAGTCAAACCTACGTTGGCGAAGTCGAACGAGGCATGTACAGCCCAACTGTAGACGTGGCCAGTGCGCTCGCCGAGGCACTTGGAATTCCATTCTCCAAAATGGCGGCAGAGGCGGAAAAACTGCGAGGAAAGGCATAAAAGTTTTTGCCTTTTTCGCATTTCGTCGCAAGTTATCGCTCCCCAGCACTTTTCCAATCAACAGACTGGTAAATATCTTTTGGAGGAGATGAGTATCTGATCCCGGAACTTGGGTAGGCCGACAGAGCGGCCTAAAGAAGTCACTCGCATCTGCAAATTTCTGCTAATGGCCTGACAAGGAAAGCGCCGTCCCAAATGATTCCGTTTATATTCAGCGCCAGTTCCTCGAAACCGACTTGGAATCCGGCCTCGGCTAAAATCCTGAGTAGTGAAGCATAAGTATTTTCGTAGACTTTCAGATTGCCGTTTGCCTCAAATTGAAACGAGAATTCCACGAGTTCACCATCGTCTGACAAATTCATCCGCAATTTGGTGAATCCAGACTGACGCAAACGATGCCGAAGCACTCCGAGAGCAATCCCCACCTGATGCTTCATTTACTATTATTTTGCCGGAATTGAAACTCCATACCCTTGGCAGATTCGCGGACGAAAATGCAAGCCGAAGACCGATTAGGGCGACTCTTCCCTTACTACTTTTTTCCAGCCCGAACCTTCGCCCAGCGCGCACGTTGGGCAGCAGCGATCTTCGCTTTCGCTGCGGCTGACATGGTGCGCTTTTTCTTTCGGCCATCGGTTGCAAGATTGGAAGTGCGTCCATTGCTAACTTCAGTGCCAAGCAAGCGATTTAATTCGGATTCAAGGCTATCGATTTTCTCTTTGATTGTCGCAGCTTGTCGCAATTGTTTCGCTGATAGATTTTGAATGCTCATAGAGTGATTACTGACAGAATTGGAAGAGTTGCGCAATTGGTTATTCGTAGTTGGTCTCTTGACTGAGAGGGTGGAACAGACGTATTCAATCCACATGCCACCACTGCGAATTATTTCCGCGAAGACGGAGGAGCAACCGCACTATTTTAATTTCACGAAAGCTCAAATCGTCGGAATACCCGGTATGCCGCCGCATCCTCACTATCCCCAGTTGAAATACGACCCTTTCCCAAACGCTCAGCCGGAAGACGTGGTGCGTACCGAAATCATCGGCAGGAAACTGATTTTGACGGCACAATTACGCGGGCCGTCCGACGCAAATCTGATGAGGACTGCCCTTGAGTTTCAGGGGCGTCGATTTGCGGTTAAAGAAGTGGTAGAGTACTTCGATACTCCTTCAGATGACAGGCTTTTTGATATTAAAGCGGAAGCATTCACCGTACTTAACGAGCCGCCCGAAGTGCTGAAGCAAATTCTTCGGATGCTGGCAGCAGAAAATCCTCAGTAAAACCACAGACAGCATTAGGGGGATCGCGGCATTTCCGTATCCCGACAAGCCATCATTCCGTACATGACGATCAACAATTGCGTTTGATCCCCTGCTGCTTTTGTAGGACTTAGCGGCGGCCTCCTGCTTGCAGTTCACTACCGGATTCCGCCGGGGGGAGCGTCGACGGCCACCACGAGAGCGCATCCTTGTTAGGGGCAAAATTGGTGGCGTATTCACAAACCCACCCCATTTCATCCGGCCTGAAGTTCCCCAGCACGGGTTGCAGTTCACGCATCAGGTATAATATCGCTCGGAACCTTTCTCCTCCCGCCGGAGTTGGTTTGATTGTGACTGTGGCATTGTGATCCCCGTGTGAAACCAAATGCGCTTTTTCAATCCATCCTGCTTTCGACATGGCCTCCAGCACCAAGTTCATTTTGTAGGGGTCAAGCATGGCTCAACCACTCTCAATACCGGTGGCGCTTGTCAAACACGTTTCGTGACATTCGCCCGTTGAAACGTACCCGCATCGCCTCGTGTCGACTTATAAATCGTCGATCCTGAGACTTTCAACAAGGTAAGGGGGCGAAGCAACATTCGCTGACGATGGCGATGATAGTACGGGCAAAGGGCGAGCCGGTTGGACAAACACCATCGGCACATCTGATGGCGCTGACAAAATGCTCGAACATTTAAGTTGATGAGAATGGACGGCAGGGCTTAAATCCGCTTCATGCCTGCGCAGGCATCTAAACAACCGCAGCAGAATGAGGGGGATAAAAAGCGAACCGAATTTCGTATCTGGGCTTTTATTGTTGCCACCATAACAAGCGCGCTTGGCTACTGTTTTCTCACTGGCTCGTGGAGCGGAATTATTGGGGAACTTTTTATTTTTGGATTTGCCTACTGGTGGGGAATGATCATCGCGAGTTTGACCCTCACATCGCGGTCGATTGTGTATCCGATACTGGCGCTCCTCTCGGCCATGATCATCATCACATACAGCTTCAACAAAACGACAGAGTACAAGTGGGAGGAACGCATTGGTGCCGTTGCACGGGACGGATGGATAAGTCACGCAACTGGCCGGGGTGCTGCAAGCCACCATGGTGGAGTTGACCACTGGATTATGCAGTCACATTCTCGGGCTTTGTCCGAACAGGAACGTTGGGGCAGCGTGCTGACCAGATTCTGGTTTCTGTTGCCGGTTTTTGGAATTTCATCTGCGCTTATCGCTGAGCATTGCGTTTTTGGTAAGGAAAAAAGAACCTTGAGAATATAAATTGTGTGGCTAAATCACGGGACGGAGGGAGGCTCGCCCAATCTACTCGAAATTCATCCGACGAACGGAGAGCCAAATTGATTTTCAGTTGCGCAGATCGCGGCGAGGGAAACATAATCCAAGCCATGAGAAGGATCGTTGTCGCTCTTCTATTATTCGCGCTTTTATTTTTGCGAAGCACGGCATTTGCATGGAGCGCGCAGGGACACATGACAATCGCGGCATTTGCATATCTCAACTTGCCTGCTGATGAACAGCGACGCGTTTGCGAAATCCTGAAACATCATCCTAACTACTCGCGGTGGGTGAGTGGATTTTCTACCGATGCGGCCCCGGTCGACTTGGAAACACTCATCGTCATGCGTGCGAGCACGTGGCCCGACGAAATCCGGCGCAAAGGCAATCCGTACGATCATCCGAACTGGCACTTCGTAGACTACCCTCTGGAGCCGTCTGCTTTTTCTTTCAAACCAAGTCCATCGCCAACAAACGATATTTTGTATGGCATCGGTCAGTCTGAGAGAATGTTGGGCGCAACGAACGTCTCCGACGAGGATCGCGCCATTTACCTCAGTTGGATATTTCATTTAATTGGTGACCTGCACCAACCGCTGCACTGTTCCGCCTATGTGACCGCTGAGTACCCGGCACCACGTGGAGACAAGGGAGGCAACAACTTCTTTGTGAAACCGGGCCAACGGGGCGTGAATCTACACAGCGTTTGGGATCAGGCGCTCGGTTTGCGAGCCAATCCGAGAACGGCTTACAACGTGGCAATTCGACTTTCCGGCCAATACCTGAGAAAAGATTTGCCCGAACTTACGACAAATAAAACTGTCGAAGGGTGGAGCAAAGAGAGTCGAGCGCTCGCAATTGAGGCGGCGTACCTGAAGGGAACGTTGAAAGGGAGCAAACAAGCTGAGGACGCGCCGCCGCTGCCGGACGGCTATATCACCACGATGAAAGGTGTTGCTGAGAAGCAGGCCGCACTCGCAGGTTTTCGTTTGGCGGATGAAATCAACCGTTGTCTGCCAAAGTGAAACCGCTGAAAAATCCAGACCTGCATCATTTGCGCGCCGCCGAAGGATGGCTGGAGCTTGGTGATCATATTGAGGCCAATCAGGAACTGGAGAACATCTCGCCAAAATTAAGATCACACCCATCCGTGTTGGAAATCCGCTGGCAAATTTATGCCAATGACAACAAATGGGAAGCGTGCGTAGACATCGCCTGCTCACTGGTCAAACTCGCGCCCAAACGCTCAGAATCATGGATTCACCGATCTTTTGCGCTCCATGCGCTGCACCGCACGCAGGAAGCTTTCGACAACCTGCTGCCTGCGGCGCATAAATTCTCCGATGTCTGGCAAATCCCGTACAACCTCGCGTGTTACTGCTCGGTACTTGGGAGGTTCGATGAGGCGGCGAATTGGTTCAAAAAGGCGATTTTGATTGACGACAAAACAGTACAAAGGGCTGGAATTGATGATCCAGACCTAAAACCCTTGTGGGATAGCATGAGCACGACGATATGGAAAAAGGAGGAGTGATCTTCGACAAGGCAACCGCAGGTGCTGTCGCCTTTATCCGATACAGACCATTTGATTTCCATAGTGAGTGCAATAACTTTTCTTTGACAGAGAAAGAGGATGGACATACAACCTTCAATGCGGCAGAACATAAATCAATAGCGTTCAAGGAGATGAAACACAGCATTCTCTTAAACATCCCTGCTGACGACACGAGCTTGGAACCGTATAGATAATATCGAAAGGACAGGCGATCACAGCCAAACAAGTCTCCATGAAAATAATCGTTTCAATTCTGGTAGTCTCACTTTATGCAATATCTGCTTTTAGCGAAAACACGGCTGATGCAGGTGTGAAACTCGAAACGGGAGGATTGCAGATCGTTTTGCCTCAAGGATGGGAAGTGTTGAATCAATCGACGAATTTTTTTGTTCAACAGCGTGCCCGCAACCTTGAGCGCAATTACGGGCTCAGCGCGGGAACGTTCAAAAGCGATCTGGCCCTTGATAAATACGTCGCATTAGCCCTCGCGGGATTTGAATCAGGGCCGGAACCGCACTTCGAGAAACTTTCAAAAGTCACCGGCGTGTCTGTGGCCGATATTGAAAACATGCTTCAGTCCCAAATTGGGCGTCAGGAGCTTCAAGTCATCAAGCAGGCGTACCGCTCTAACCGCTTTGAAGTGTTGGATGCGAGAAGGATTGAAGTTGCAGGTGTGGCAGCCTATGAACTGCATTTGAAGATGACCGTTTTAGCAACTGGTGGGATTCTCTACACTCGCCAGTTCACATTTGCCGGTGCTTCTCCCGGAGAAATGGTCAATATCACTTTCGTTGGCCCCGAGAACATTTTTCAGGATAACAGCTTGGCTAACGCAATCCTCAAAACAGATGTCGTTCAGCATCCTGAAATCAGCGAAATTTCCGGGTCTGGCTCTGACTCCGCAGTGATAGACCGGAAAACATTTTCCGTTTCATTGCCAAACGGTTGGAAAGAGCGAACAACCGATAGACTGTATAACCCCGATTCTTTTGTTTGCTTTATAGGCCCGCGCTCTTGCTTATTTAAGATAGAAATCGGCAAAAACTCGCCCGGAATTTCGATTGATGGACTGCTCGAATATGAGGTTAAGGTATTTCAAAAAGACTTTACAGGCGCAACAACTTCCACGATTGCAAAATGGGCTAATTTCGATGGCAAAGGTCTGGAGATTGAAGGAACGACAAAAAAGATGACTCATGATCGATTGAGTATTTTTGCGTTTGAGAATGCTGATAACGTTTGCCTTATTACCGAATGCGGAACGCTGGCGGACTTAAACGAGTATGCCGGTGATTTCGAGAAAATCCGGCAGACCTTTCGGCTGAAATGAGTATTGAGAGGGCAGCGACGCCAACAATTCCGGCACAACTACGGATATAACCATGAAAATCCCTTTTCTTGCGACGGTATTGCTGGCGATCTTCTCGTCGGTCGCAGTTGGCGCGACCAACTCGTTACAGCGATTTTGCCCAAGATTCTCCACGAGCACCAAAATCACTTGGGCGGCCCCCACAAATCAGTTGCCAAAGCAGCTTTGGATTTACCACCGACTGCCGCCGCAGCCTTTCCCCGGACCACTGATCGCCGCTGCGGCCAATCTTGCCTCCATCGAAACTAAGTCCTTCCCACCGTCGTCCACGAATTCGTTTTTTATTCCGAGCCTGCCAGATGCCTGCGGCCACGGAACGGTCGTCTTTTCTCTCCAACCGGACAGCGGCACGATTTCATTTTCGTCCACCAACCGAAACCAAACGACGAACGACCTGCCAAGCGAGGCAGTCGTGACAACGCGGGCATTCGAATGCGCGAAGCGATTGGGTCTTAAGCAGGCAGAATTAGTGCCGAAAGCGTTTTGTGACTCTTTCAACGCCCCCGGCACGGGGTGTGGCTCGTCAATTACCGGGCTGTTCGGACGTGGGATTTTCCTTTCTCGAATTCTGGATGGCATTTCGTTCTATGGTGACGCAAATAACGGCTCGGATGGTTTGTGCGTCGACTTTGGGAGCGGGGGGAAGATTCGCTCATTTTCACTGGTATGGCCACGCCTCGAACGTTTAAGGCAAAGCGCCTGCATCAGCCCGGAACAAATAGTGCGTTGCATCCGTGAACAGCGAATTATAGTTGTGCCCGGCGATAATGAGGAAAATTACTTCGACCGAATTCAACGACTCACTACTGCCAAGGCGTTTACGATCCTGAAAATCAATGCCGCCTATGGTGAGGGCATTTTCGGAGAAGCGCCGACAAACAGCACGCCCGCGCAGTTCATTACCGCGTTTGCGGAAGCGGAGGCCCTCGCTGATGTTGGAACGAGCAAAATGCAGGTTCGGTTCGTGTGCCCGATTATGCAGTCAGACTTCGACCGGCTGATCGTGCAAAAGCACGAATAGCAATTCGTTTAAGTAGTCTGCCGATTCTTGTTGGCTGTCATGCTGATATTCAGTTCCTGTTGAAATCTTCGCGGCTTTTCCACTTCGTCAAAGAATTTCTCAGCTTTTTTCTCCGCAGGCGGTCTGCCATCCCGGCGTAAATCGAAGCCAGTAATCTGATCTGGTTCGGCTTCAAACCCTCAACATGCTTTTTCAATTTCTCATCAATTATTTTCATGCCGTAATTGTGGATGATTCACATGGACATTGGCTGTCCATGTGAGCAGTTGTGAAAACATTCGATGTGAGCGTTGATTCCCATGACGATGGGCGATTTGGTCAGATCAAAAAATTCACGCTGATGCGATTTGAAATTTTCGGCGGAAAGGGTTGGCCGCATGGAGATTTCGCTGAGGGATTTCGTCGCCGAGCACTTGACTGTCTCAGATACGGAGCATCTAATAAAAGAAACTTACGGAAGGGCAGAACATGGACATCGATTCAACTACAATTGCACGGTTTCGGGGAATCAAGCGTTTCGTGGTGCTGATGCTGGAGAACCGGTCATTCGACCATCTGTTCGGTTATCTCAAGGCGGGCAATGCCGCAGTGATGGGCCTGACCGGCGACGAATCCAATCAGAAAAACCCGAATTCACCAACTGATCCAACGATTAAGGTCAGCCGGGCATCGTCCTTTGTCATGAGATTCGATCCCGGCCACGAGTTTTATGAC
>Ga0105240_10013416_pt1 | contig 11252 bp, 4 predicted proteins | sample KBSC54metaG_FD_80426 | JGI IMG/M metagenome (GOLD analysis project Ga0105240, IMG submission 80426) | Corn rhizosphere microbial communities from Kellogg Biological Station, Michigan, USA - KBS C5-4 metaG | ecosystem: Host-associated > Plants > Roots > Rhizosphere > Soil | place: Michigan, USA...
CACCAGTTCCATGCCGGAGAGCTTGGGCAGGCCAAGGTCGATGATCGCCAGATCGAACGGCACTTCGCGGCCCATATACTGGCCTTCCTCGCCATCGCTGGCCGCATCGACGGCATAGCCTTCGCGCTTGAGCCGGGCGGCGAGGGTTTCTCGCAGCGGTGCTTCGTCCTCAACCAACAAAATGCGCATCGCTACTCCTCAACTTGATCTGGTTGGCGGCCGGCAACCCGGCCGAATCACTCGGGATGATGGCGGGGAGGATAAGACTGCGGTGGGCCCTGACGCGGATAGGACGGCGGCGGGCCTTGGCGTGGATACGGCTGTACCGGGGTCTGATGCGGGTAAGACTGCGGGCCGTCGCGCCACGGCTCGTCCTCGACGACGCGGATCCGTCCTTGTGGCGTCAGCACCTTGACCCGATACACCTCGCGACCGTCACGCTGGATCGGTTGCGCCTTCAACACTTCACCGCCCGTCTCGCGCTGAACCCTGCGTACCGAGGCCGGCAAATCGCCGTCGCGCGGGTCGTTCCTCGAGTACCTGTCCGCCTGCGCGTCGCCCGCGCCCACCGCGATCAACGCGAGGACGACAGTGAGGATGTGCTTGGCGAAGCGCTGCGGCATGTGCGTAGTTGGCAACTCTGGCGATGATCGGGCGATGAACGAGACGAAATTGCACGCGATACCGTTCAGGTGGAACGGCAGAGAGCATGATCGACTTCCAGCAGTGAATCCGTCCTTAACACTATGCTAACAAAGTGATCTGCACGGATGTGGGGAATGCCGGCGTCTGGTCCCTCGGCGGATGTGGGCCCGCAAAGCCTCTGGAAACGCCTACGACAGCACCTTAAGACTTCAAAAAATTTCGCCGACACAGCAACGCAGGCTACCGCCCGCTTTTTCGATCTCGTCGAGCGGCACCGAATGCAGCCGGAACCCGGCTTTTTCGAAACCTTCGCGGCTCGTCGTCCGCAGCGCAGAGGCCGCCGCCTGACTCATCCATACCGCGTCGCTGGTCGTGGCGATGCAATTGCCGGCGAAGGCCAGCTTCTCGGCGCGATCGAGCAACACCGCATGCGGCGCATACAGCGATGCGATCGCATCCACGACCGCCTGATCCGCGAAACCATCCGGGCAGATCGACACCGCGCGCCCGGCCAGCACGCTGAGTACGACATTCGTGTGGTATTCGCCGGGCGCCAGATCGAACAATAGCGTCGTACGCAGACCGAACGCGGCGTGCATCGCAGTCGCACCGGCTTCGTCGCAACGCTCCGACAATCCGCAAAAACCCAGGCCGCGCGCGCGATCGATGATCAGCGATCCGGTCAGTTCGCTGACGCCATCCTGCTTGCGCAGATCGTGCATTTCGTAGCCGAGCGCATCGGTGAAAAACCCGCGGATGTCGGCGCGTTCGGCTTCACGCTGGCGCACCGAGTGGCGCATGCGCGCGAGCAGCACGCGTCCCTTTGCGGCCTGCGAGGCGCCTGCGGTCGCGAACACGTTGTTCGGAAACACCGCATCGGGCGTCGCCGAATCACCTGCGAAACAGATTGCCGGCAGCGTTTCCGCGAGCGCACGTTGCAATTCGCGATGCTGGCGCAGCGCGCGTTCGCCATCGACGGCGCGCGCCATGTCCATGTAGAAATTGTCGGACGCGGATTCGGCTGCCAGCGCGAAACCTTCCGGTGCGACCAGGAAAACCGCTTTCGGGCAGGCGGGCGCGATCGGTCCGAGCGTGCGTGCCAACTGGAGAAATGCCTTGGTATCGCGGGTGATCATGCAGCATGCCTTGATGTGCTGCGGGTTACCGCGAGCGCACGTTCGACCAAAGCCCAGTCCGCACCCGGCTTGTGCGCACCTTCGCTGAGCACTTGCCGGAACGCGCGCCCGCCCGGCTGCCCGTGGAACAGGCCCAGTACATGCCGCACGATGTGCTTGAGTGCGGCGCCGCGCGATAACTGCATCTCCACGTACGGCCGCATGCGCAACAGCAATTCCTCGCGCGGCCTGTCGCTTGCGCCGGTGAGCGCATTGTCCAGTCGATGCAGCACGTACGGGTCGTGATAGGCAACGCGGCCAAGCATCACCCCGTCGACGTGTTCGAGATGCGCGAGCGCATCTTCGACACGCGCGATGCCGCCGTTGATCAACACCGTCAAATCCGGACGTTCGCGCTTGAGCCGGTATACCCAGTCGTAGCGCAGCGGCGGAACCTCGCGGTTTTCCTTCGGGCTCAAACCCTGCAACCACGCCTTGCGCGCATGCACTGCGAACACCTTGCAACCGGTCATGGCGATCGCATCGACGAATGCGCGAAACACTGCGTAATCCTCGACTTCATCGACTCCAAGCCTGCACTTGACGGTCACATCCACCGCCGTCTGCGCGACCGCGGTACGCATCGCCGCGATGCACTCGGCAACCAGCGACGGCTCGCGCATCAGGCATGCGCCAAAGCGCCCGGCCTGCACGCGATCCGATGGGCAACCGACATTGAGATTGACCTCATCGAAACCCAGCGACGCGGCAATGCGCGTGGCTTCCGCCAGCGCCTCGGGTTCGCTGCCGCCGAGTTGTAGTGCGAGGGGTCGTTCGATTGCGTCGTAACCGAGCAACCGTTCGCGATCGCCGTGCAGCACCGCCTGCGCATGCACCATTTCCGTGTACAGCCGCGCGCCGGGCGCGAGTTGCCGATGGAAATAGCGGCAATGCCGATCCGTCCAGTCCATCATTGGCGCGACGGACAGGCGCCAGCGCATCGAGTCGACTGCGCCATGCAGTTTCAAGCCCGTTGTCTCGGTCATTCGGACGTTTCCGCAAAGTGGTTCGGCCGCAGGGTCAACGCCGCAGGAGCTTGCGCAGCGGGCCCATGCGCTGGTGGATTTCCTTTCGACGCGCCATGGCCGAAAACCAGGCCTTCGCGCATCGGCGCCCCGAGATGGTACCGCGCCAAGGAATGGACTTTGACGCCATGCCCGGGCAACGCCTCGATCGCGTCCTTGAGATCGGGAAATAACCGCGATTGCCAAGATTTTTGCCTGCACTATGCAGCGGCCAGTTCGCGCCACGCCAGCCGACGCGCAGGGGGATTGAGTATGTCGTGGCCCGCAATGCGTTGCTCGCGCAAGGTACTGGTCGGGGCATCGAGCAAGTCATCTTCGTAAGGCGCACGCACCCGACCGAACTTTGCGCGTCGCCGCAATGACGCGCCCTCTGTCCGATCGCTGGTTGATTTTGCGTTACCCAAGTAAAGAAAGGCCGATGCGGCACATGCCGTTCATGGCCCGACGGGGATGAAGAACGCAATACGGGCTGCCCGGGGCGCAGCAAACCCGAAATCAATCGCGCCGTCATTGGCGTTAAAGCGCGCATCGATGCCGGCTGGTCGGGGTTCGGCTGCTGCGCATCAAAGGGGAGACGACGCATGAACATTTCGAATCGCAAGCAAACCGCGCAGCTGACGCTGTGCATCCTGTTCGCATTGAGCGGCGGCAATGCCATCGCTGGTGTCATTGCCTGCAACGGCCCGGGCACGAGTGCCGGGGCAGCCGGAAACAAATCCAGCGCCTGTGGTTATGGCGATACGGTATCTGGCAATTACGACAGCGCGTTTGGCTATGGAGAAACCGTGACCGGCAGCGCCAGCAGCGCATTCGGAGACATCAATTCGATAACCAGCAACCGAAGCAATGCCTTCGGTTTTAATAACCACGTAGATGGCTACCAAGGCAACGCGGTCGGCTACAACAACAGGGTGTATAGCTCCGCGCAGACTAGCAATGCGCTGGGCAGCAACAACACCGTCGGTACCAGCGGCGCAGCCGCCGGCACCTACTCCCACGCCAGCGCGGTCGGCGGCCACAATACCGCGAGCAACACCGATGCCAGCGCGTTTGGTTATAGCAATACCGCCTCAGGGCTCACCAGCAGCGCGTTCGGCTACAAGAACACCGCATCAGCAAGCGATAGCACTGCGTTCGGTTGGAAAAACACGGCGTCCCAATTCGGCGCCAGCGCAGTCGGTTGGAACAATACGGTGACCTCCCAATGGAGCAGCGCGTTCGGCTACCAGAATGCGGCATCCGGCGCCAGCAGCAGCGCGTTCGGCTACGAGAGTTCGGCGTCCGGCAGCTACACTCTCGCGGCGGGCTCGCACGACACCGCAAGCGGTTACCGTAGCAGCGCGGTTGGCGGTGGCAATATCGCGGCAGGTATCCGTGGTACTGCGTTCGGCAATTCCAACACGGAATCCGGTAACTACAGCAGCGCATTCGGCTACATCAACAAAGCGTACAGCTCCGCGAAACTAAGCAACGCACTGGGCGACCACAACAAGGTCGGCACCAGCGGCGGCGCAGTCGATGCGTACTCCCACGCCAGCGCCGTCGGCAGTTACAACACGGCGAGCGCCAGCGACGCCAGCGCATTCGGCTACAAGAACACCGCATCGGGCCTCAAGAGCAACGCGTTCGGCACCAACAACATCGCGAGCAACTCGGAGGCGATCGCGTTCGGTTACGGCAATAAAGCCTCCGGGCACGACAGCAGCGCTTTCGGCTACAAGAGCACCGCGTACGGCTTTTACAGCTCTGCGCTCGGATACAAGAACACTACGTCTTCCAACTTGGACGTCGCCGTCGGCAGCTTGAATAGCGCATCTGGCCCGATCGCCAGCAGCGCGGTCGGTGTCGGCAACACTGCATCCAACACGGAATCCAACGCGTTCGGCTCCAATAACGCCACGGCGGGTTTTGACAGCAGCTCGTTCGGCTACCACAACCATGGATATGCCTCTGCCAAGAAGAGCAACGCGCTGGGCGACAATAACAAGGTCGGTACCGTTGCCGGCGCAGCGGATGCATACTCCCACGCCAATGCCGTCGGCAGTTACAACACCGCCAGCGCCACGAGCGCCGGTGCGTTTGGCTACGGCAACATTGCGAGCAACAAGGCGACGAGTGCGTTCGGATACAAGAACACTGCGTCTGGCTACAAGAGCGTCGCGGTCGGTTTCAAGAACTACGCAACCACCAATTTCGCCGTTGCGGATGGATACCACAACACCGCATCCGGCTTTGCCAGCGTGGCGATCGGTATCGTCAATAGCTCAAGTGGATACAAAGACATTGCTGTTGGTTTTGGCAATGTCGCATACAGCAGCCACGGCAATGCATTCGGCACGTACAACACCGTGGGTGGCGACAACGCCAGCGCGTTCGGCATGCACAACACTGCCTACCCATCAGCCACCCTGAGCAATGCGCTCGGCGACCACAACAAGGTCGGAACCAGCGCGGGAGTTGCCGGCACGTATTCCCACGCCAATGCGGTCGGCAGTTACAACACCGCGAGCGGCGGCGAGAGCAGCGCCTTCGGCTACGCGACGACCGCCTCGGGCACGGACAGCAGCGCGTTCGGCGCCAAGAGCCTGGCGACGGGCACCAACAGCACGGCGGTGGGTTTCATCAGCCGCTCGAACGGCCAGGCAAGCAGCGCACTGGGCTACAAGAACATCGCCAACGGCGTGGACAGCAGCGCCCTGGGCTACAACAACCAGACCGCCGGCAAGGCCAGCAGCGCGTTCGGATCGGGCAATGCAGCGACGCACGCCGGCGGCAGTGCGTTTGGTTACGACAACACGGTCAACGCGAACAACGGCAGCGCGATGGGCTGGCACAACACGACCACGGCCAATGGTGCGAGCGCGTTTGGCTTCCAGAACGTGGGTTCGGGCACGCACAGCAGCGCGGTGGGCGCGAAGAACCTGGCCTCGGGGCTGGACGCAAGCGCGTTTGGTTACAGCGACGTGGCGAGCGGCCAGTTCGCGAGTGCGTTTGGTTACAACAACACAGCGAGCGGCAAGGGGAGTTTTGCAAGCGGCGCGGGGGCGACGGCGAGCACGAAGGGCGGCGTGGCGATCGGCGGCTGGTTCGATGCGAACAGCAACGGCGTGATGGATGCCGGCGAGGTGGCGAGCGCGAGCGGCCTGGATTCCACGGCGATTGGCAGCGGCGCCTCGGCGACGATGACCAACTCGGTGGCGATCGGCTCGGGATCGATTGCGGATGCGGCGAACACGTTCTCCGTGGGCCGGGTGGGCAAGGAACGCCGGATCACCAATGTCGCCACGGCGGTCAATGGCACCGATGCGGTGAACCTCACGCAAGCCACGACGCTGGCCTCGACGTTGGTGGCGGGCGTGCAGACGACCGCGAACACGGCGCTGAGCACGGCCAACAACGCGCTGAGCACGGCCAACAACGCGTTGGCCGAGAGCAACGCGCAGGTCACGGCATTGGCAGGATCGAACGGTTCGGCCGCGATGACCTCGAGCGATGCGGCCGCACTCGTCGCGGCGAATGCGCATGCCGATGCAGGCAACGCAACGACGCTGGCCGAGGCCAACGCCCACACCGATACCAGCGCTGTCGCGACGCTTGCTTCGGCCAACAATTACACCGACAACAAAGTGCAGGCGTTGTCGATGGATTTCAGCGGCCTGAGCAGTCGCGTGGACGACATCGCGAACAAGGTCGGCGTGCTCGACGATCGCGTCAATCGCGTCGGTGCAATGGGCGCGGCGATGGCGCAGATGTCGGCGGCCGGCGCGAGCAATGGCAACAGCTCGCGGGTGTCGGCGGGCGTGGGTTATTACGGCGGCAAGTCGGCGTTCGCGGTCGGCTTCCAGGCCACGCTGACACCGCACACGACGGTAACCTTCGGCACCGCTTACGACGGCGACAAGAGTGCCGCGGGAGCGGGCGTTTCCTACGGCTGGTAAATAGCGTTTGTAAGAGTTCTTCGAAACACGCCATCACGGCACATGTCGTGATGGCGACGCGCTCTAGCTAGATGATTGCGGAACCTGCAACGGCGCGACAGCCTCCTCGTCGCGCCGTAGTTGTTTGAGCGGGTCATCATGGCGACACATCGCGCCAAACCGCACGAGATGTGATCCACCTACCCTCGCTGGCCGTTTCCGGCCGGGGCACGTTGTCCGAATGCGACGCGCATACCGGGCGCGCAGATATCCCCGTGAGATGTCCGGGGCTGTCCGGGCTTTCCGTTCAAAGATAGCGACAGCGGCTGAGGCGCATTTCGCGTACGGAGGCATCAGATGGGCAGCCGATGCGCTATCCGATGAGGCAACCGCTGCCACTGACAACGCCAGCCAGCGTGGCTGCGCGCTGATTCTTTCCGTTCCAGGCGCCATTTAGGCGCATCCAACCATTCGACAGCAACAATCGGAGCAAGCCATGAAATCGCCGAAACTCATCCAGACCGCGCAGCTCACGCTATGCATCGTATTCGCGATCGCGGGCAGCAATGCCGCCGTCGCCGGGACCGTCTCGGATTGCTCGGGCGGCGGTACGTCGACCGCCGGCGGCACGAAAGCGGTCGCCTGCGGGTACAACGACACTGCGAGCGGCAAATACAGCAGCGCGTTCGGATTCCGCAACACGGCGTCCGGCTACAAGGACAGCGCATTCGGTTACAAGAACACCGCCTCCAACACCGACAGCAGCGCCTTCGGCTACGCAAACACCGCATCCGGCGTCAAGAGCAGCTCGGTCGGATTCGCGAACTTCGCGGTCGGTTCCTACAGCATTGCTGTCGGCTCCAGCAATTACGCCAAGGGCACGTCCAGCACCGCGATTGGCTCCAGCAATTACGCCAAGGGCAATTTCAGCGATGCAGTCGGCAACAATAGCCAATCCATCGGCGATCGCAGCACGGCGATCGGCGCTGCCGACTCCGCCCAGGGCAACGACAGCAGCGCGCTCGGCCGCGGGAATATCGCATACGCGAATGCCGGCAGCGCGGTCGGTCGCTACAACCGCGCGCACGGAGTCGGGAACAGCGCCGTCGGCAACAGCAACAAGACCTACGGCACCAACAGCAACGCGTTCGGTTACAAGAACACTGCCTCCAACACCGGTAGCAGCGCATTCGGCTACATGAGCACAGCTTCCGGCAAAGGCAGCGTCGCGTTCGGTGGCAGGCAGGACCTCAACCACGACGGCATCGTGGATCCGGGCGAATACACGCTCGCATCGGGCGGCTACGCGACGGCCGTCGGCATGGATTCCGTCGCCAGCGGCACTTACAGCAGCGCGGTCGGATTCGGGAATACCGCATCGGGTTCCGACAGCAGCGCGGTCGGATTCTTCAACACCGCCTCCGGCGGCTTCAGCGACGCCTCCGGCTACCGCAACATCGCTTCGGGATTCGCCAGCAGCGCTTCCGGCCTGTTGAACAACGCGACGGGCTCAGAGAGCATTGCGTTCGGCGCCTTCAATCATGCCATCGGCGACTACAGCAGCGCGGTCGGCTTCAGCAACACTGCCGGCAACAGTTACTACCACTACAACACCACGACCCTGGTCGGCACGACCTACAAATCGAGCAACGCCACGGCGGTGGGCTCGAATAACCAGGCCATCGGCAACTACAGCGTCGCGCTCGGACGCAGCAACGTCGCCGGCAAGCACTTCGTGGACGCATACAGCGCCGCGCACTTCACCGCCAGCGACAGCGCGCTCGGCGTCAGCAATACCGCGACCGGAGGAAACAGCACCGCGGTCGGTTTCACCAACACCGCATCGGGCGTCGACGGCAGCGCGGTGGGCTTCTTGAACACCGCATCCGGCAATTTCAGCGACGCCTCCGGCTATCACAACACCGCGTCCGGCTATGCCAGCAGTGCGTCCGGCCTGGCGAATAGCGCGACGGGCACCAAGAGCAGTGCATTCGGCGCTTTCAACCAAGCGACCGGGAACAGCGGCAGCGCGTTCGGCTACTTCAACACTGCGTCCGGCATCTTCAGCAGCGCGGTTGGCGAGGGCAATACCGCATCCGGCTATGGCAGCGCGGCCGTGGGTCGCGCCAACCAGGCCACCTACAAATTCAGCATCGCCATCGGCAGTGGCAACCTGGCCACCGGTTATCGCGACGTGGCGCTGGGCGCATCCGGCGGATCCTACGGCACTGGCGACTTGGTGATCAGCGGTCGTCGCGATTTGAACCACGACGCCGCGACCACCCCGAACGAACGCAGCACGGCCACGGGCAATTACAGTACGTCGATCGGCACGCTGACCAACGTCAACGGCAACTATTCCTTCGCAGCGGGTTATGCCGACAACGTGACCGGTGACAGCAGCAGCGCGATCGGCGCCAACAACACGGCAAGCACCTTCAGGTCGGCCGCAATCGGTTACCACAACACCGCCAATGGCGGGCTTGGTTTCAGCGACGCCATCGGCCTCAACAACACGGCCAGCAACTATGGTGCGAGCGCCATCGGCGATACCAACACAGCAACAGGCAAGCGCAGTACGGCAGTTGGCGGGTTCAATCACGCCTATGGCCAGTACAGCGACGCGTTTGGCCGCGCCAACACGGTGTACGCCAACGCCACCAGCAGCAACGCATTCGGCTACAACAACAAGGTCGGCGTCTTGAGCGGTGCTGGCGCATACACCTTCGCCAACGCAATCGGCAGCGGCAATACCGCGAGCAACACCGCCGCCAGCGCGTTCGGTTATGCCAACACCGCATCCGGCCTGCTGGGTACCGCGGTTGGCAACAAAAACAAGGCAACAGACTCCGGCGCCAGCGCGCTTGGTTATGCCAACACCGCATCCGGCTTCTTGAGCAGTGCGGCAGGCGAAGGCAATACCGCATCCGGCTATGGCAGCGTGGGTCTGGGTCGCCTCAACCAGGCGACAAACAAATTCAGCATCGCCGTCGGTAGCGGCAATCTGGCCACTGGCTATCGCAGCGTGGCGCTGGGCGCGTCGGGCGGATCCTACGGTACCGGCGATATCGTGATCGGCGGTCGCCGCGACTTGAACCACGATCTCGCAACGACCCCGAACGAGCGCAGCACGGCCACGGGCAACTACAGTACGTCGATCGGCACGCTGACCAACGTCAACGGCAACTATTCCTTCGCAGCCGGTTACGGCAACAACCTGACCGGCGACAACGGCACGGCGGTCGGCTTTGCGAACACGGTGACCGGCGCCCACAACAGCGCGCTCGGCGGCAGCAACAAGGCCGGCGGCGATTTCTACAACAACGCCACCCACTACCACGCGAACTATGCCGCCGCCATCGGCACCGGCAACACGGCGTATGGCGCTTCCAGTGCCGCGATCGGCAGCGGCAACACCGCCGGCCAGATGTCCGTGGTCGGGGCGAGCGTGGTGACCACCAAGGACGACAGCGCCCTGGGTTCGGCCAACAGCGCCACCGGCGGCTACAGCAGCGCGATCGGCAGCCTCAACAGCGCCACCGGCTACCGCAGCGGCGCGATCGGCATCAGCAACGTGTCCACCGGCATCGGCAGCATGGCGTTGGGCAACAACAACGGTGCCTACGGCAAGGCCAGCGCCGCGGTCGGCCACGGCAACATCGCATCCGGCGATCGCAGCGCAGCGGTCGGTACCAGCAATACGACCACCGGATTGCGCGCGAGCGCGTTCGGCTTCGGCGATGCCGCCTCGGCCACCAATGCCAGCGCCTTCGGTTATGCGAGTACGGCCAGCGCGCTCGATGCGAGCGCGTTCGGTTTCAGCGACACCGCCAACGGCAAGGGCAGCTTTGCGGCCGGCGCGGGTGCCAAGGCCAGCGGCAAGGGCAGCATGGCGCTGGGCGGCTGGTTCGATGCGAACAACGATGGCGTGATCGATCCGACCGAGGTGGCCAGTGCCGTCGGAACAGATTCGGTGGCGATCGGCGCGGGCGCATCGGCCGGTTTCCTCAACGACACCGCGATTGGCGAAGGCGCGCAGGTCACGGCGAGCAATGCGGTGGCGCTGGGTGCCGGATCGATTGCCAACGCGACCAACACGGTCTCGGTGGGCAGCGCGGGCCATGAGCGGCGGATCACCAATGTCGCAACAGCAGTCAACGGCACCGACGCGGTGAACCTGAGCCAGGCCACCACGCTGGCCTCGACGCTGATCTCGGGCGTGGCGACGACCGCGAACACGGCGTTGAGCACGGCCAACACCGCACTGAGCACGGCCAACAACGCACTGGCCGAGAGCAATGCGCAGGTCACGGCATTGGCTGGATCGAACGGCTCGGCCGCGATGACCTCGAGCGATGCAGCGGCCCTCGTCGCTGCGAACGCACATGCCGATGCGGGCAATGCGGCCACGCTGGCGACGGCCAACTCCTACACCGACACCAGCAGCGCGGCGGCGTTGTCCTCGGCCAACACGTTCACCACCAACGCCG
>Ga0105240_10013418_pt1 | contig 11252 bp, 10 predicted proteins | sample KBSC54metaG_FD_80426 | JGI IMG/M metagenome (GOLD analysis project Ga0105240, IMG submission 80426) | Corn rhizosphere microbial communities from Kellogg Biological Station, Michigan, USA - KBS C5-4 metaG | ecosystem: Host-associated > Plants > Roots > Rhizosphere > Soil | place: Michigan, USA...
ATTCCCGCGAGGAGCGTTGTCATGCCGCGGGAATTTGCGTCCAAATTGGCTTGCCGTGCAAGTTGGCCATAGGAAGCGTTTTCATCGGCTATGCGATTGCCCAGTGGCGGCGTTTACCTGGGAGTCACCAGGACCATGGTCTGGCCAGAGGGGCAGTCGGGAAGGGTGCGAAGCTGGGCGCCTTCGGTGGAAGTCGCAGGGTACCAGGAGCTGCCCTTCTCGGGAGAACGCACCATTTCGCCGCGCGCCATGACATCGGGGCGGTTGACGTCGTCCTGGGCCATGGTCTTCAGGCGGGATTGGGCCTCGGGGGTGAACTTGACGAGGTAGCGGGTTTTTGAATTCTTGCCGCCGTCGCAACTGTATTTCATGGCGCGAACGACCGTGGGTTTGCCGCTTTTTCCTGGCAGGGGAGGCAAGTCGCCGATGGGATGGATCGACTCGTCACCGGTTTCCTCGTCCACGAAGAAAGCCATGCCGGTGTTTCCGGCCGGGTTTCGCGAAGTGGTTCCGAACAGCCAGTAGGACAGCCCCGCGAGGACCACGATGACGGTCACGATGACGGCTCCGTACTTGTTGATAAACTGCCGCATCGAGGCTCCATGGGATGTTTCGAGGCACCTTGCGAAATTTAGTGGAGGCCCTGATAATAAAACCCGTGGGTGCATCTGTCAAAACAGCGGCGCCGCGCTCTTGCCGGGGAATACCGGACAAAGCCACCAGGTCGATGGACCAAAGTAAAGGTAGTGACGGGATGAAATCACCGACGTTCAGCGAATAATGTTGCCTTCAAACCTGCGCCGCCGTTCCTGCCGCGGCGGGGCATCTGCCACAGGAGATCCATGCGAACCTTGATCAACAAGTACGGCCTGCCCGCCGCGATCAGCTTCCTGGTCCTTGCCGCCCTTTTTGCATGGCTCTGGTCGGAGCGCCGCGGGAACGTCACAGGCGATCAGACCCGGGCTTTTTTTGTGGATGAGGAATCCGGGGAGGAAGTGGTGAGGCCGGCCTCAGACCTTCCTCCGGTCGTCGGAAAATCGGGCCGGCCGACGCTGGTCAAGGCCATTAAATACGGCTGCAAGGGGAATAATCCGGAGGTACTTTACTGGATGAAATACACCCCGGAAGCCCTGGCGGCGCTGCAGTCTCTGCCGGCGGACGATGCCCGGCGCGCCGACATCGACCTCCGCGGCCAACTGGTTCGCTCGCCCAAAGCCGGCAGCGCCTGGGTGCCTCTCCGCAGCCGCGAGGGCGATCTGGTGACGCGAGTTCCCGACTGCCCCGATGGCAGTCCGATGCAGGCGATCTACCCGCGATAGCTTCATCGCCAGGACGCGATAAAGGGCGGAAAGGGAGGTGGGCAGGGGGATGGCCGGAAATTCCGCTTGCTTTTTCCATGCTGGAAGGAATAATTCAGGTACCAGCGTGCCTCAGGGGCGCGCAGGCCCATTTCTCCCAGCTCTTGGAATTATAGCGTTCTCTCCGGGCACACCCTTTGGTGATGCAATTTAGTTGAAGGAGCCAACATGGTTCGGCGCGCCGGTTTTACGCTCATCGAACTCCTGGTTGTCGTGGCCATCATCGCGCTGTTGATCGCGCTGCTCCTGCCCAGCCTGGGACAGGCCCGCGAGCAGGCCAAGCTCGTGAAATGCGCCGCGAATCTGCATGCCATCGGCATCGGGCTCATGAACTACGCCAGCAGTAATAATGACCTGACCCCGCAGGCGGAGAATTTCAAATTCCCCAACCCCGGCGACACCATCGGCGATTTCGCCTATGGAGACCGCACCAAGGGATGGTTCTCCCCGCCGATGGTCTATTACTCGATGCAGTGGCCCGAAGCGCTTTACATCGACGGAGACATCCAGACCGGCACGGGCAACAAGGGCGGCAGGGCTAACAACAACGCCTCCTGGGCCACTCCCATCTGCTGGGAAAAACTGTTCATCTGCCCGGATCACGACAAGACCGTGCAGCAGAATCAGGACGGACCCAACACCTGGGGCTATGGCCTCGCGTGGCAGGCGGCATCGAACTGGGATCCGACCGGGGGCGTGGGTTCGGTGTGGAACACGTATGTCCGGCGGCTGGTTCCCTCGCACATCATGGCCGCGGAGGGGGAAGTGAAAATGGCCCGCGACGGCGCTTACACTCCCGATCCCGCCACCAGCATCTACGGCGTTTTCCAGCGGCACAAACGCGGCACGACCATGGGCGCCAATTTCCTGCTCGCCGACAGCCACGTGGAGTGGAGCGACAAGTGGGGCCATTATCCCTCGTTGTACGCCGACTGGGATCCCAGCGCGTCGGACATCTCCACCGGCAAGTTCGCCTCGGGCAAAGATATCTGGCTGCATCCGCATCATTGAAGCGCGATCGAGGGCCTCAGTGCGGGGCTTTGATGTTTTCCTGCAGGGTGCCGCACGGGCCGCCGCCGGTGGCGGGGACTTTTTCCGTGGGCTCGCCGTTGAAGCGCAGGAGGGGTTTGTACCACTGCGAGACTTCGATGCAGGAGGTGGGGACGTAGTGGCAGATGAAGGCGCGGCGGAAGCGGGTTTTGCTGGTGTTGGGAAAGCTTCCGTGGATCAGCGAGCCGTTGAAGAACAAAACGTCGCCGGCCTTGAGGATGCAGGGCTCGGCCTTCATTCCCCGGGGGATCGCGACGTGCTCGGTGGTGAAGAACTGGGTGGAATCGGACTGCTCCGGGCAGGCGATGTCGAGGGTGTTGGAGGTGGGCACGACGGACATGGTGCCGTTTTCTTCGTCGCAGTCATCGATGGCGACCCAGGCGGCGAGGCAGGTGCCGGGCTGGACGCGGAGGTAGAAATTATCCTGGTGGAAATCCTGGCCCCGGGCGCCGGGGGGCTTGAAGTAGAACATGGTCTGGGCGGCGATGGGCGGTTCCTGCATCAGGTCGGAAAGGCACGCTTCGAGGCGCGAGTCCAAGAGGTAGCGCAGGGAGAGCGGGCCCAGCGGATGATCGGGGTGGCGGTGCGGATTCATGATGCGGGGGTAGCGCGCGAGGGGGTCGGAAGGGTCGTAGGCGACGTTCTGGCGCTTGGTCTCGGAGAGGTTGGGGATGGGTCCGTCGGCGGCGGCGGCGGTGAAGGCCTCGCGAATTTCGGCGACTTCTTCCGGAGAAAACAGCTGCCGGCGGATCTGGTAGCCTTCCTTCTGGAAGAAGGCGAGTTCGATTTCGGTGAAGCCTGAGAGCGGGGTGGCGGAAGAGACCATGCGGATTTCTCCTTGGAACAGAATCACGAGCCACAGATTTCGCAGATTTCACAGATTTTTGATTTTTTCCGTCGTCAATCTGCTGTGAAATCTGTGGCCCGTCGCATTTTCGACCCACACATCACACCGCATTGGGCTGGGTTTTGGAATTGCCGGGCGTGCTGAAAACATCTATTATCCTGCTATGGTAATCAGGTCTGAAAATACGCCGCATTCGTTGACCGGGGCGCTGGTTACCGGGCATTTCAAGCAGAAACGCGGGTATTGGGCGTGGCGCGAGCGCGGGACGCAGGATTGGCTTTTGATATACACGGCGGGCGGGAGCGGGCGGTTTGGTTTTAAGGCCGGCGAGGTGGTGACGCGGGTGGGGGAGGTGGTGCTTTTAAAGCCCGGCACGCCGCACGATTATGGCGTGGAGCCGGAGCTCGAGAGCTGGGAATTGTTGTGGGTGCACTTTCGGCCGCGGGCCCAGTGGCTGGAGTGGATGGGCTGGCCGCTGGTCCATGAGGAAGCGCCGGGGTTGATGCGGCTCTCGCTGGGCGAGGAGATGCGGCTTCGGGTGCACAAGCGGCTCTTGGCGATGCATGCATTGGCGACGGGCTCGCATCTAAGGCGCGAGGCGCTGGCGATGAACGCGCTGGAGGAAGTGCTGCTGCTGTGCGATGAGGTCAACCCGCTGCAGGCCCAGGGGCGGCTGGATGCGCGGGTGCGGTCGGTCATGGATTTCATGTGCCGGCGGCTGGGCGAGCCGATGCGGCTGGATCGGCTGGCGGGGGGAGTGAACTTGTCGGTGTCGCGGCTGGGGCATTTGTTTCGCGAGGAGCTGGGGGTGTCGCCGCAGCGGTTTTTGGAGGTGCAGCGGCTGGAGCGGGCGAAGCAGCTCTTGGCGCTGACGGCGGAATCGGTGAAGGAGATTTCGTACAAGGTGGGGTTTTCCAGCCCGTTTTATTTCTCAATGCGGTTCAAGCGGTATACGGGGAAGAGCCCGAAGATGTGGCGGGCGGAGGAGAGGAAAGATGGCCCTTGAGGCCGCAGCCTATCTCTCTTCTGCCTCCTTGATCTTCTCCGGGGCCGGTGCCTTGAACTCGCCGTCGCCCACGCGGATCTCGACGGGCGCCGTGGCGATCTGGCCGCCCCAGAACGGGCGATCCTGGTCGGCCGCGGCCGGTTGGTATCCATCCGCCTGGTAGTAGCCGGTTACGGAGTAGATGCCTTTTTGAGATGTGTCGAGTCCGAGATCCTTCAGTGACTTGACGATCACGTCGTTGGCAATGCCCGCGAGCGTCCAGGACTTTCCAGGTTGGATCGTGATCGACCTGGGCGCGTTCTTATCCCACCCGGCTTGCACGGGCCGTCGCAGGATGCGGCTCTGCCCGTCCGGCGTGACGACGAGGTAGAAGTCAGCGCGGTAGCCATTCGAGTATTTGTTGTCCCAGACGAGAATGGAGTTGCTGGCGCCCGCGGGCTTCACGTTGCGCAGGCTCAGGGTCAGCGAGATGTCGTCGCCGGGCTTGATCGTGGTCTGCTTCACGTGCAGGCAGGGCTGCAGGCCGTCGGCCACATCGCCCCAGGTGGAGTCGGCGGTCCAGACCTCAATGTTGCCCGGGGCGGGGACTTCGAGGCGTTCGGTGCGGGGGATCCAGGCACAAACGGCCTGCCAGCTGGCTCCGTTTCCACCAGCCGCCATCCGCTTTGTTTCAAGCACGAGCCGCAAGTCACCTGCCAGCTGCTCAGCGCCGGAGATCGACAAGTTGTCAGCCTGCATGACGTCGCGCCAGCAGACCACCTTTGCGCTTTTGGCAAAGGCAGGGCCGACTCTGACCTGAAAGTCCCGCCGCTGCGCATTAGTCTGTTCCAGCCGGTTCAGGAACACCTTCTCCTCGGCCGCGTTGCGAATCACTGCAAAGCCATTGTAACCGAGCATCTGCAGCGCCTTCGCGCGCCCCATAGCGTCGGTCTTGGCGCTCCAAATAAGGTCGTTGACTTGCACCCTTGCGTTACTCTCCGGAGGGGGCTTGGGCGTCTCCGACTTCGGCTGTGGGTGCGGCGCCGGGGCTGCTCCGCTCGGGTCTGGGGCCGGTTGGGTCGCGGCACCCGCACCGGTCAAAAGCAGGATCGCCGCCGTGACCATCGCCGCCAGTCTCATCTTCGCGATGAACAGCATGTGTATCACTCCAATCGGTGTTGTGCAGGCTTGGCCGAAATTCTGTGATTTCCGGCAGGTATCGGATCGGCCATGGCTGCCGATTGAGTTTTAGTTAGCCGGACAGCGGTGTTCCGGCGGTTGGTCACCTTCCGCGCGCGCGCCCGCGTGGCGGAATTTTTTCGTGTGAAAGTTTGCACCGGTTCTCCCGGCTGCAGTTCGATCCCGAAGACTTCCGCTAGTTCGTTGGTGCCAAGCGTCTTCTGGCCCGAAGCCGACGTACTGTTCACCAGCTTATTCACGTCCCCGGCTCGGGCGATGAGTTCCAGATGATCGACTTGTCGAAGGGTGAAGAGCAGTTCGGGCTGATCGTCCAATCTCGCCCCGATACCGTAGAGCACCGCGGCCAAATGCTTGCACATGTAGGCGCCATCCGGACAGGAGCAATCCAGCTTGATTTCTTTGGGCTTGGGAAAGAGACCGCTGTCTGCGCCGGTGATGATTTGCATGATGCCCGCGGATAGTTTTCCCTGAAGCAGTTCGATAAGCGATCCGATCTTGCCGGCGCACTGGGAGCGGATGGCGTTCCAATGGGCCGGGGGACAGGCATGAAACTTGATATCTATTTCATAGAGTTCCGAGCCTGAGACCAGCGCCGTGACTCGCCCAGCCATGATTTGCAAGTCCACGACCGAGCCGTTGCGAACGTACGTGCGCCCGCGCGGGAGGCGGTTGGCGTAGTCGCTGTAGTTTTCCATGTTATCGCACCAGGCCTTTCCCCAGAAGGTCCGGGCAATGGTGCGCCCCGCGATTTTCACGGGCCTGATCGTACGCCCCTTCTTCGCCAGCTTTGCGACCTCTTTCGCCGCGTTAGCCTGCCGCTTTGCCACCGGAACATAGGGCCTGAAACCGTATCCGTACCAACCCATGGCGTTCCTCCTGAACTCGAGACCCATTAATGGGCGTTATAACTCCGTGGCCTTGTTTATATCCAGCGAAACGAAACGCAGCAATTCCTGATCGGCCATTTCGGTGAGCATTTTCTCGCCGCCGCCGTCCAGCAAATCCCTGGACAACCCGACCTTGGCTTCGATCATGTCCGCGATGCGTTCTTCCACCGTGCCTCGGCAGACGAATTTATGCACCATCACGTTTTTCTTCTGCCCGATGCGGAAAGCGCGGTCCGTCGCCTGGTTTTCCACGGCCGGATTCCACCAACGGTCGAAATGGATGACATGGCAGGCCGCGGTGAGGTTGAGCCCCGTCCCGCCGGCCTTGATGGACAAGATAAAGAACGACGGTCCTTCATCCCGCGCGAAGGCGTCGACCATCTCCCGCCGCTGCTTGATCGGAGTACCACCGTGGAGTACCAGCCCGGGACGACCGAAAATCCTGCCGAGATGTTTCGCCAGGGGCTCGGTGATTTCCCGAAACTGTGTGAAGACCAAAGCCTTCTCCTGGCGCTGGGCCAGTTCATCACAGAGCTCGGAGAGCCGATCAAACTTGCCGCTATGCGCGGGATCATAGGCCCCATCCCCCAGCCACTGCGAGGGATGATTGCAAATCTGCTTGAGACGCATCAGGGAGGCCAGCACGATCCCGCGGCGCTGGATTCCGTCGACTCGGTGCAGCGCCTGGTCGAGTTCGCGCACCGCCTGCTCGTACAGCACGACCTGCTGCCTGGTGAGCCCGCAAAAGGCCGTGACCTCTGTTTTTTCGGGTAAATCGGCGATCACTCGCTTGTCGGTCTTGAGTCTCCGGAGAACATATGGCCGCACCAGCGTCCGTAACGGGGCGTACGAGTTGTGGTCCTGGCTCTCCATGGCTTTGACCAGCCGGCCGAACTCCTTGGCGCCGCCGAGCAGCCCCGGATTGAGGAAGTCGAAGAGCGACCAGAGGTCGGAAAGGCGATTCTCCACCGGGGTTCCGGTGAGGGCGATGCGGCCGAGGGTTCGGAGTTCCTTGACCGCCCGGGTCTGGCGCGTTCCGGAATTTTTGATCGCCTGGGCCTCATCAAGGATGGCCAGATTCCACTGGTGTTGGCGCAACGCCTCCAGGCGGTTGAGCATTCCGTACGTGGTGATGATCAGGTCGTGGCGGTCCAGCATCGTTGCCAGTTGCTCCGGGTCGTCAAGAATCAGTGTGGACTCCGACGGATGGGCCACGGCGACCGAGAGATCCGGGGCGAAACGTGCGATCTCGGATTTCCAATTCGCAATGAGCGAAGCGGGGACAATAAGCAGGTCCGCGGCGACGGCAGGTACACCACTGGATCGACGCTGCTGACGGACATGCAGCAGCACTGCGAGAACCTGGATCGTCTTGCCCAAGCCCATATCGTCGGCCAAACAGGCGCCCAGTCCAAGGCGGTTCAGAAAACGCAACCAGTTAACCCCGGTGTGCTGGTAGGGCCGAAGCTGGGCATGGAGGTTCGGGGGGGCGATCGAATCAGAGGCCGGGTTGCGCAGTTCGGCGAGGGTTTCTTCCAGCCATTTTCCGGGCACGATGCCGGTCCATTCTTGGACGCCTTGGGGAACCGACTCGGCGGCGTTGCTGCTCAGGGCAGTGTCGGCCAGCAGGCGCATTCCTTCAAAGAACGTCACGCCTCCGCCGCGCACATCGCGTTCGACTTGCCTCCAGTGTCCAGCGCCGCCGCTAGTTTTTCGCGATCCACTTCAACCCATTGACCGCGCAATCGCATCAATCCGCTGGTGGATGCCAGGGCTTCCTCAAGTTCAGCCTTGCTGAGCCCCTGCCCGTCCAGCGCGGCGGAGACGGAGAAATCCAAAAGCGCGCTGGCCCCCAGCGCCGATCCCTTGCGCTCGCCGATCCTGACGTTGACCTGCACTCGAGGCGGCGCAGCCATCTTCCACCAGTTGGGAACCCGCGCGATGATCCCGCTGGCTTCGAGTTGCGGTATGTCCTTGAGGAACTGGTAGGCCTGCCTGGGCGCCCAAGCCAACGCCTGGTAGACGCCGCCGGTCTCCACCAGATCTTTCACCCAGGCGCTTTGCTCCGAGGCTCGCTGTACCGGCGTCAAGAGCGCCACCAGCGCGGCCTTATCTTTCGCCCCAGCGTGTTCCTGCAGGGCCCGTCCAAGCGGCAGATGCTGCACCCGCCCCTGCGCCGACACCCTGCTGGCATACGTGGCCATGAACGCGAAGGGATATGCCTCGTCACGCTTGTTCTCCGCGAGATGAAAGGTCACATGCCCCACCGTCCGCCACAACGGATTGAGTTCGCGCAGATACGCCGGTGCGCCACCGGGATGCGCGCGGATCTGGGCCCGCACGCGCTGATCCAGGTCCTGCCAGCATGACGCCAGCACGTCCGCGTTGAGATACTCCAACCCCTTCATCGGCGGCGCCTGAAGCGCGAGAAATCCCAGTTCCTCCCTGGACGGCGCGGCGATCTCTTCGATTTCGGCGGTCCCTTCCAATTCAGGAGTTCGGCAAAGTTGGGTCAGATACGCGCTGGCGAAATCCCGCGCAAAGCCCAGGGACGGCGGCAAGACCGCCGTAAGTTCCGATGACACCAAGCACAATAGGCCTGCTCCAACTCCCGTTTCGAAGGCCTCGCGCAATGCTGACGCTCGATGGAGTGGAAGGGCGCCGGGTGCCCTATCGTCCACAGCCTGCTCCAATATCGGGCGGCCATGGGGAGTGATGCACAAGTTCAGGTTCATCGCAAAGTGTTCCACTAGCCTTTCTCTTGATGTGACAAAGTACGCAAAATCGCATCAAGGACTGCATCGAGCTGTTTGCCCAAATCTTCCGCCAGGAAACGTAGGACAAAATAGCCGTGCTCCTGCAACAGTTGGTCTTTGCGTCGGTCGCGCCTGTAGGCGTCGGCATCGGCGAGGTGTTGAGCGCCGTCCAATTCGATGGACAATCGCGCACTGCTGCAGAGCAAATCCACTTCCATTCGGCCCCGGCCGTCAAAGGGAATCGGCAGTTCGGTATTCAGCCGGAATCGTCCGGCGGTTTCCGCCAACGTTTCCAGGCGGCGGTATAAAAAGGCCTCACTTGAACTTCGCGCACGGTTAATGCCCTCTGCATCGGGGGGCATCGATCGCGTCACATGGACAAACAGGTTCGCCAGCGGCGTATCCACTCCATCACGAACCAACCGTTGGACGCTGGCCGCGTAATCGTTTTTCCATTGAGGATCGACGGGAAGCGGAACATCCGCTGGCCAGCCTGGAACGGCACTTGCCGGAAGAAAGATTGAATAACCAACAGCTTCATAGCCGCGGCAACGCCGATCGAACATTCGTGACAGCATCGGCACCTGAAGGTCGGCATAGTCATACACACGCACTTCACGTTTGCAGTCGTGCAGACGGTGCAGCCTGCCGACGTATTGCGCGATCGTTCCGTGCCACGACACCGGCAACGTCAGAAACAACGTGTCCAGGCGAGCATCGTCGAACCCTTCTCCGATATATTTCCCAGTGGCCAGCAGGACGCGTTCTTCATTCTCGGGGATCGCGGCCAATCGCGCGCTGATGCTGGTAAGTTCCTTCCTGCCCATGCCGCCCCGAAGCACAATGAGGTGGCGAACTTCGGATGAAAGCTTGGCTTCCAGATAATCAAGGTGTTCATTGCGTTCCGTCAACACCACCGGCGAACACCCTTCGCGGACGGCTTGGACGACTTCCTTGCAAATCATCCGGTTGCGGAAGTTGTCGGCGATCAGTTCATCATACAGGTCATGAAACTGGACTCGCACATCCGGGTTGGCCGCCGCCAGCGGCCGAAACGATGTTGGCCGGACCAGAACGGTATGTGCAAACGGACGCGAAGCGGCCTGCTCTTTCGCATCGACACGATGACGCACCGGACCGCACTGCATGAAGATAATCGGATGATGGCCATCTTTCCGGGTGATGGTGGCGGAAAGGCCCGTGATGTATTTTGCTTTCACCCGACGAACCACCTGTTCAAAACTGTGCGCGGACAGATGGTGGCATTCATCCACAACGAGATGGCCGTAGTCGCCAACGCGATCATCGACGACACCCTTATGCACGAGACTTTGAATCAGAGCCACGTCCAGCGAACCGGTCGGCTTCTTGCGGCCGCCCCCGATCCGGCCAATAGTCTCTGGCGGCACATTTAGGAATGTTGAAAGCCGTTCCACCCATTGTTCCAACAGTTGGCGGCGATGCACGAGGATCAGAGTATTGACGCCGCGCTTGGCGATGATCCATGCGGCGACCACGGTTTTTCCGAAGGCGGTAGTGGCCGATAGTACCCCCGTGTCATGGGCGAGCATCGCGTTCGCAGCAGTTATTTGTGCGGGCCGCAATTCGCCTTGAAATAGTACCTCTAACGGCTTGCCCGCATGACGTTCGTCTCGAATTGATGGCTTGATCTTCAAGTCGGACAAAAGCTTGAGCACATCATCCAAACATCCTCGAGGTAAACCGATGTGATGCGCGTGGTCTTCCGCGCAGGCGACAATGCGCGGCTTTTTATAAGTCGGGAGACGCATCGCCTGGGCTTTATAAAACTCGGGATTCTGAAACGCCGCCAGCCTGAGCAGTTGGTTGCGAAGGCCGGGGGGCATCGCATCTATGGCGACAAAAATCTCATTACCGAGAACAAGTTCCAGACTCGTGGGCAACGGCCCGGTGATCGGGGGATCGGTTCGGCGACGGGATGGCGGCGTCAGCCAGGGCTCGGCATCATCTTCCTCCGCCAAGGCGAGACGTACGCCGACAACGCGCTCCTTGCGTTCGGCATCACAGACTATTTGTTCTACGGCATCGCGTTGAAGCTTCCGAACCGTCGACAAAAAAGCCCATTGGTCGGGATAAGGAAGAAACTGTTCGTCGAGAAAAACGCTGTTGCCAAGTTCCCTCGGTCGCTTC
>Ga0105240_10013419_pt1 | contig 11251 bp, 11 predicted proteins | sample KBSC54metaG_FD_80426 | JGI IMG/M metagenome (GOLD analysis project Ga0105240, IMG submission 80426) | Corn rhizosphere microbial communities from Kellogg Biological Station, Michigan, USA - KBS C5-4 metaG | ecosystem: Host-associated > Plants > Roots > Rhizosphere > Soil | place: Michigan, USA...
CGGATACGGCGCTGCGCTGTTGCCGCGCGAGGAAGGCGCGGCAGCGCTGGATGAGCGCATCGCGATCGCCCCGCTCACGCCGCGCCTGTGGCGCCCGCTCGGCCTGGCCCACCGGGCTGGCAGGCCCGAGACCGCCACGCGGCACATGCTCGAGGCGCTGGCGGCGATTCGGCAGCGCTGAGCACAGCGCAGCCGCTCCAGGCGGGGACAGGGAAAGTCCCCGCGCTGTCGGCATTCGATCCTCAGTTGCCCGACACTGCACACCTCATGAGCAGCAAGCGAGGACAACATGGCTGACGTTCGATCGATGTGCGCGATCGGCCTGAGCGGTCAACTGGGGCTGAACGGCCAACTGCCGTGGGAGGGCGACCGCCGTCCCGAATTCGAGGCCGACGTGGCGCGCTTCTTCGACATGACCCGCGGCCACGTGCTGATGGCCGGCCCGCGCACCATCGGCGCGGTGCCGCAGTTCGCGCATGCGGACCGCACGCTGGTCACGCTGCGCTCGGGCGACGACCCGCAGGCGATGATCGACCGCTTTCCCGGCCGCGTCGTCTACATCGGCGGCGGGCCGCCGGTCTGGGACGTCTACGCCCGCTTCATCCGCCACTGGGACATCACGCGCCTGCCGTACGACGGCCCTGCCGATCGCTGGTTCGACCCGCGCTGGCTGCTGACCGGCGCGCAGGTCCGCTCGCGCTGAGAACGGCCGACGCCGACCTGCCGCAGGCTACTTCTGCGGGCGGTCGAGCGTCGCCTGCACGGGCTCGAGCTCGCCGACAGCCGACCACTTCGTCGTGTCGAAGCGGAACTCGGCGACAGCGCACGTGGGCATGTCGACGATGTCGCTCGACAAGCGATGGGCGAGTTCCGCGAACTCTGGGTTGTGCCCGAAGAGCATCGCGCAGTCGACCTTCCCGTCGAACGCACGAATGATGGCGAGCAGGACATCGACGCTGCTTTCGTACAGCCGATCGTCCGTGACGATGTCCTTGCGCCGGCAGCCGATCTCGTCGGCCACGAGCTGGGCCGTCGTCAGCGCGCGCAGCGCCGGACTCGATACGAGGAGATCGGGCTTCACCTCGCGCCTGGCCAGGCGCTTGCCCATCTCGGGCGCCTCTTTTCGCCCGCGATCGGCCAACGGGCGGTCCCGGTCGGGCAAGGTCGGATCGTCCTTGTTCGACTTGGCATGCCTGACGAGAAACAAGGTCTTCATCGCGCGCGCTGTCGAGGGTTCTTCGCCACTATGCCGGATCGCAGACCGGTCTTCAAGATCGTCGCGCGTCGCCCGCCGGGCATGTCGGCCTACGCGTTCACATCACCGGCGACCTGCTCGATGCAGGCGATTGCACGCTGCGCCATCGGCGATGGACTCCGGTTGTGAAGGCTCACCACGCCCATCTCGGAAAACAACGACGGCAGCCCCTTGATTCGCAGCGGAACCAGCTTGCCCGCCGCGACCTCGTGCTGCACCGATGCGTCCGTTGCAGCCAGGACGGTGTCGGTGGACAAGGCCACCGCCCGGAGAATGGCGACATCGTCGCACTCGAGGGCGAGCCTCGGCTCCTGTCCCTTGGGCAGCCCGAGAAGGCTCGCCAGTCCCGCCTTGACCACGCTCGGCAGCTTGGTGGCTGCGATACCGCAACTCCACACCTCGGTCAGCTGACACGGGCGGCCGACCAGCGGGTGGTTGCGGCGAACGAAGAAGCGGCCGGGCTGGCGGCCCAGCGGGCGGATATCGAGGGCCGCGTCCTGCGGCACGTCGCGTATGTCGGCGACGAAGAACTCGATGTCCTCGGCGCGCAGACGATCCAGCAGCTGCCTCCAGTTGCTGACCTCGACGCGCAGGCCCACGCCAGGATGCTGGCGCCTCAAAGTCGACATCGCTCGCGGCATCAGCGTGGCGGCCGGAAACGGCCCGACGCCGAACGCGATGTCGCCCAGCTGGCTGTTGCGATAGAGATCGACATCGCGCTGCAGGCAGCGCGCATCGAACAGCAGCCTGCGTGCCCGCTCGATCACGAACTCGCCTGCCGGTGTGGGTCGCACATCCCCGACGTCGCGGTCGAACAATCGGATGCCCAGGGTCCTTTCGATGGCCTGGATGCTGCGACTGAAAGCCGGCTGGCTCAGATGGACTCGTTCGGCCGCACGGGCGAAATGCAGGTCGTCGGCAAGCGCCACCAGGTGGCCGAGACGTCGTAGGTCCATGGGTGATGCCTTGCTCTGCGTGCATTGGAACGTTGTTCACAATGCATTGGACACATTACCCGCCCCGGCCTAAAAACGCAACTGCCGCCGCAAGCCCCGAGATCGAAGACATACGCCGCCATGAGTCCGCTACTGCAGAATCTGCTGATCGTGAGCTTCATGCTCGGCTTTGCCGGCCTGGAGTTCGTGACGCGGCGCTACAAGAACAGCGTGCATGCCACGGCCGACGACACCAAGCTGGAACTGCTGATGTTCCTGAGCCTGGTGGCCGTCACGCAACCGCTGACGATCCTCGTCGCGGGCAAGCTCTGCGCCTGGCTGATCCCCGACCGGCACGGCGCGTGGTCGGACCTGCCCTGGTGGGCCATGACAGTGGTCCTGCTCGTCTGCGACGACATGACCCAGTACTGGTGGCACCGCGCATCCCATACGCCGCTGCTTTGGCCCTTGCATCGCGCGCATCACACCGCCCAGTACATGAGCATCCGGATGACCTACCGGAACAACTTCTTCTACTACCTCATGATGCCCGGCCTGTGGATGGCGGGCGTGCTGCTGTACCTCGGCTTCGGGGCGGTCTACGGGTTCTACCTCGTCGTCAAGGTGGTCGTCATCCTGGGTGCGCACAGCGCGTGGCGCTGGGACGAACCGCTGTACCGCATTCGCGCGCTGCGCCCGCTGATGTGGCTCGTCGAGCGGACCATCTCGACCCCTGCCACGCATTGGGCCCATCACGCATTGACGAATGCCGACGGTGTCGGCCACTACAAGGGCAACTTCGGCAATCTCCTGTTCTTCTGGGATGTGCTGTTCGGCTCCGCCCACATCACGCGGCAATATCCAGCCAAGGTCGGCCTGCAGGACGACCTGCTCTACGGGCAGGAACGCTGGTTCAACCAGATGTTCTATCCGCTGGTGCAATCGCGGCGCGAGCACTCGGTGCTGCGCATCGGCGGGCGCACGCCCGCAACGCTCGCCTGTGCCGACGATCCGGACTGACCGTGCAACCGGGACGGGCGTTGCCCGTCTCGGCCGGTCTCTCAGATCCCCAACAGCTTCTTGGCCTCTCCCAAGGCCTTCATCGATTCGTCATGCTTGCCGGCCTTGTGGTCGGCCTCGCCCTGGGCGCGCAGCTGTTTGACCTTGGCGGCATCGGCTTCGCTGAGCTTCACGTTGGTGGCCAGCTTGGCATCGATCGCCTTCATCTCGTTCGGGCAGTTGTGCGCGAACGCCAGACTCGCGCAGCCGGCGAGCGCAATCATCAGCAGCAGTTTCTTCATGTGCAATCCTCTCGTCGGCCGCAGGCCGCTCGACAACTCTAGGCACGCGGTGCGGGCGCGGCATTCGGACAAACGCGAAGGGCGAGTCGAACAGGCCCCCCCCCCGCCTTCACGTCGTTCGGCGCGACGATGCGCGCTACCGGCGCTTACCGTTGCGTCGGATCGTGATCGGTCCCAGCGCTGTTGCCCAGCCAGCGCGACCACACCGTCTGCGAGAGCGGCCGATGCGCGGCAGGCGGTGCCTTTGCCGTCGTGCCGATGCTGACGAAACCGGCGAGCTGTTCGTCGCCGCTCACGCCGAGCGCGGCGGTCAGCGCGGCGTCGAAGCAGCGTTCGCCGCTCAGCATGATCGCGCCGTAGCCGAGCTGGTGCGCCGCGTTCAGCAGGTTGCCGAGCGCGGCACCGGCGGCGAGCCATTGCTCGCGCAGCGGGATCTTGGTGCGCATCTGCGGTGCGACGACGAAGCCCAGCAGCACGGGCGGCGTCAGTGCATGGTCGCGCGCGCGCAGGATATCGACCGGCGTGGCGAGCGGGTCGCGGCGCCGCTTCTCGGCCTCGAACAAGGCGGCCAGCTCGGCGCGCTGCTCCGCACGAAACTCGATCACGCGCCACGGGTGCAGGCCGCCATGGTCGGGCGCCGAGAGCGCGGCCTGAAGGATGAGATCGAGCGCAGCGAGGTCAGGCCCCGGCGAGACCAGCCGCTTCGGCGAGACCGAACGGCGCGACAGCAGCGGCCGCAGCATCTGCTCGCGCAGCGCCGCGTTCGGTTCGATGCTTGTCGATGCCGGCTCGGTACTCATGGTGCAGCTCAGGCTTTCAGTTCGCGCGAGGTGATCGTGTAGCGGAAGCGGTCGGGGTCGAGCGGATCGTAACGGCCGTTCGCGTTCTCCGCTTGCGGGTACATGAAGAAACCGAGCTTGCCGTAGGCCGAGCCGGGCAGCGCCACGTCGTGTGCGGTGTTGTAGGCGAGCCAGTTGCCTTCCCAGCCGCCGAACAGCGCCTTGTTCACCGGCGCGACGACCGGGTGCTTCGTGTCGCGGATCCACTCCGGCGTTTCGAGCCGCATCACCTTGCCGACGTCGGCCGGGTCCATCGCCACCCAGCCGTGCCGCTTCAGGAAGACCTCGGCGCGGCAGTGCTGCGCACCCTGCAGCTTCGCCGGGTTGCCGCCAAGCTCGCGGTAACCGAAGGCCGAGGGCACGAGGCGGATGCCGTAGACGTCGCGTGCCGGAACGCCGACCGAGCGGCACAGGCCGACGAACAGGCCGTTGATGTCGCCGCACTTGCCGCCGAAGTTCGCGGTCTCCAGCATCGTCTTGATGTCGCCGACGCCGCAGCCGCGCACCTTCGGCTCGCGGTAGGTGTGCGAGACGACCCAGTCGTAGATGCGCTGCACCCTCTCTTCGTCGCTCTTGGCGTTGCCGATCGCTTCGAGCGCGGTCGCGTGGACGATGCCGTCGGTGGGCATCAGCTCGGTCGGTTGCGTCCAGCGCTTGAGCGTGGCGCCGTCTTCGTCGGCGCTGTGCGGGCGCTGCCAGTCGGTCAAGCGGCTGCGCGTGCGCACGCCGCTGGTCACGCTCAGGCGCGGCGCGCTCTGCGCGGCGTCGAACTCGGCGTACAGCATCGTCGCGCCGTAGTGCGGGTCGGCGACGATGCGCGCCGTGCTCGCGTTGCCTGTCCATTGATGGCCCAGGCTCTGCTGGTAGTCGGTGTCGATCGACGGCAGCGGCACCCAGACGCGTGTCGCGCCCTTCGGCTCGGCGACCTCGATCGTCGTCGTCATCTCGAACCCGCGCCACTCGGCGCGCTGCGCAGCGAACACCCGCTCCTGCGCTGCCGCGCGAAGACCTGTTCCTGCGGCAGCGACACCCGCGGCCCACGTCATCCAGTCACGCCGACTCAACTCCGACATCTCTTTCCTGCTCCATGCACATCGCCAGGCGGCGACGCGCAATTATCCAGAAAGCGCGTGCCCCGCAGCCGGTATCCTTTCCGCCATGACTTCTCCATCGCGCAAACCCGCTCGATCCGACACCTCGGCCCCGCCGGCGCAGGCTCGGCGCACACCGGGCATCCGCCTCGAATACGGCTTCGCGCCCGCGGGCCAGCGTGGCGCCGAGGTCGCCAATCCTCTGTTCGATCTTCTCGGGGCGGTGCTGGAGACCGGGTCGATCCGCCACGCCGCCGAAGCATTGGGCTGCTCGTACCGTCATGTGTGGGGCGCACTCAAGCGGTGGGAGCAGACGCTCGGCGAGCCGTTGATCGTCTGGTCGCAAGGCCAGCGCGCGCGCCCGACCGAATTTGCCGAGCGCCTGCTATGGGCCGAGCGGCGCGCCCGTGCGCGCATGCAGCCGCACATCGAGGCGCTGCGATCGAACCTGGCCGGCGTGCTTGCCGACGCGCACGACGAGCGCCAGCAATTGCTGACCATGCGCGCGAGCCATGACATCGCGTTGCCGGTGCTGCGTCAGCACGCGGCCGACAGCGCCAACCTGCACCTGGACATCCGCTTCCAAGGCAGCGCCGACAGCCTGCGTGCATTGAATGACCGGCAGTGTCTGGTGGCGGGCTTCCACGTGCCGGCGCTGCGCGGTGCGGCGCCGGTGTTCGCGAGCGCGCTCAAGCCGCTGCTCAAGCCGGGCCTGCACAAGCTGATCGGCTGCTCGCGCCGCACCCAGGGCCTGATGCTGCGGCGCGTGCACGCCGGGCTCGTGCGAACCTTCCCCGACCTCGTGCGGCAGCAGCTTCGTTTCGTCAATCGCCAGACGGGCTCGGGCACACGCCTGCTGATCGACCACCTGGTGCAGGAACATTCGATCGATCCGCGCGAGATCATCGGCTTCGACACGCATGTCGAAGACACGCATGTCGCGGTGGCCGCGTGCGTGGCGAGCGGGCTTGCCGACGCCGGCATCGGTGTCGAAGCGGCGGCGCTCGAGTTCGGATTGCATTTCGTGCCGCTGGTCGAGGAAGACTATTTCCTTGCCTGCCTCAAGCAGAACCTCGCGCACCCCGCCGTGCTGCGCCTGCGCGAGGTGCTGGCGGGTTCGGCATGGAAGGACGTGCTGACGCATCTGCCTGGCTACGCGCCGGCTTCGGCGCCGGGCAGCGTGCTGGTAATGACGGCGGCGTTGCCGTGGTGGCGCTATGCGAAGGCCAAGCGCGCATCGTCCGGCGCGACTGGCGAAGGCCTCGCGACGATCCAGCCGAACCAGGGCCTGCTCAGACCGGAATCGGTTCGCCGTTGACGATCCACGGCGTCCCGAACTTGTCGATCAGCATGCCCCAGCGCTTGGCCCAGAACGCCGATTGCATCGGCATCGTGACCTGGCCACCGGCGGCGAGCGCGTTGAACACCTTCTCGGCCTCGGCAACGCTGGCGTAGTCGACCGCGATCGAGACGCCCTTGATGCCTTCGTACGGCATGTTGGCCGGCGCGTCGCCAGCGTACAGCAGCCCGCCGCCCGGCAGCGCGAGCCGTGCGTGCAGGATGCGGTGGGCAAACTCCTTGGGCATCTGGTCGGCCATCGGCGACTCGGCGCCGCTCATCAACACCTCGAGCTTGCCGCCGAGCGCCTTTTCATAGAAGCGCATGGCGTCGGCGCAGTTGCCGTCGAATCCGAGGTAGGCGATCGCTTGGGTCATGGCAGGTCCTTTCGGTACGTTGGGATGGATGACAGGCGTCTGAGCGAGTCCTGTACCTGCACGACGAACGGGCCGGTCCGGGATCGACGCACTACAGCGCCTGTTACATCCTCGCGCCAGTCGCGATCCGTCGCCTTTGCCCGACACCGCAACAGCAGCATCTGCCCGAAAAAGTGGCATCGGCCGGCCTCAGGGACTAGGATCGCCCGTTCCAGCAACGATGGATCTGCAACCATGGCTGCCCGTTCAATTGCATCCCTGACGCTGAGTTTCGGCCTCGTGTCGATTCCGGTGAAGCTGTATTCGGCGACCGAAAGTTCGGCCTCGATCAAGTTCAACCTGCTCGCGAAGGACGGCTCGCGCCTGAAGCAGCAGTACGTGTCCGAGAGAGATCAGACGGTCGTGCAGCGCGCCGACATGGTCAAGGGCTACGAGTTCGAGAAAGACAAGTTCGTGCTGTTCAGCGCCGACGAGCTGAAGGCGCTCGAAGAGAGCAGCACGCACGCGATCGAGATCGTCGCGTTCATTCCCGAGAAGGCGGTCGACCCGATCTACTACGACAAGGCCTACCTGCTCGCACCCGACAAGCGCGGCGGCAAGCCGTATGCGCTGCTGATGGAAGCGATGCGCAAGAGCGGCCGCTGCGCGCTCGCGAAGTGGGCCTGGAAGTCCAAGCAGTACGTCGTGCAGGTGCGGCCGGTCGAAGACGGGCTCGTGCTGCAGCAACTGCTCTACGCCGACGAGGTTCGTTCGCTGAAGGACCTGAACATCGAGCCGGTCACGATCACCCCGCCCGAGCTGCAGCTCGCGCTGCAGCTGATCGACCAGATCTCCGAAGAAAGCTACGACCCGACCCAGTACGTGGACGAGGAAAAGCAGCGCATCCTCGCCGCGATCGACGAGAAGATCAGCGGCAAGCACGTCGTCGCGTCGGCGCACAACGAAGAACCGAGCAGCGCGCAGGTGATCGACCTGATGGATGCGCTGCGCGCGAGCCTCGGCAAGAAGCCCGCTGCCGCGAAGGCGGCAAGCGCCGCCGAGACCGAGGTCAAGGAACGCAAGGGCGCCAAGCGCGCGGCAAAGGCTGAAGAGACCGTGCTCGCGCCGGCCCCCGCGAAGGCACGCGCGAAGAAGTGACCCAGTCGGTCGAGCAGTCCACCTTCACCCTGCGGCGGGTCCAGGCGATGCTTGGGCTTTCACGCACCGTCGTCTCGGGGCTGATCAGCGCGGGGTTCGTCGCGCCCACGCGCGGGCCGCGCAACGAACACCGCTTCACGTTCCAGGACCTGATGCTGCTGCGCACCGCATACGCGCTGCAGGCCTCGAAGATTCCGCCGCGCAAGATCCTGCGTTCGCTGGCGCGGCTGAAGGCCACGCTGCCGGCCACCCTGCCGCTCACCGGCTTGCGGATCACCGCCGTCGGCGCCGATGTCGCGGTGCGCGACCGCGACGGGCATTGGGCCGCGGAGAGCGGGCAGCTGCTGATGGATTTCGAGGTCGCGCCGGCCCCGGGCAGCAGCGTGGCCTTTCTCGATCACGGCCCGGTCGACACGAAGAGCGGCGCCGATGACGCGGACGCATGGTTCCGGCGCGGCGAGGCGCTCGAAACCTCGAACCCGAAAGGCGCCGAGCAGGCCTACAAGGAAGCGCTGGCGCGCCGCCCCGAGTTCACCGACACCTACCTGAACCTCGGCGCAATGCTGTGCGAGGCGGGGCGTGCCGATGAAGCGGTCGGGCTGTACGAACACGCGCTCGCGCTGTGCGCGCCGTCGGCGCTGTTGTTCTACAACCGGGCAGTCGCGCTCGAAGACCAGCAGCGCACCCGCGAGGCGATTGCAAGCTACGAGCAGGCGCTCGGTCTCGACCCGGCACTCGCCGACGCGCACTACAACATCGGCCGGCTGCAGGAGATGCTCGGCGACGCCCGCGGCGCGCTGCGCCACTTCAGCGCCTACCGCCGCCTGCAGCGTTAGCCTTCGTCGCGTGGACAACAAGAAGCCCGCCGACCCGCTCGCGCGCTACTGGTCCAAGCGCAACTTCGGCCTCACATCGGAGCCGCGCGGCGAAGCGGCGGACGGCAAGCGGCGCGGCGGCAAGGCACTGTCGTTCGTGATCCAGAAACACCACGCGAGCCGGCTGCACTACGACTTCCGCCTCGAGCTCGACGGCGTGCTGCTGTCGTGGGCCGTGCCGAAGGGCCCGAGCTACGACCCGTCGGACAAGCGCATGGCGATCCACGTCGAAGACCATCCGCTCTCGTACGGCAGCTTCGAGGGCACGATCCCGCCGAAGCAGTACGGTGCCGGCACGGTGATCGTCTGGGACAACGGGACCTGGGAGCCCGCCGTCGACCCGCACGCAGGCCTGAAGGACGGCAAGCTTGTCTTCGCGCTGCACGGCCACAAGATGGCGGGCCTGTGGGAGCTGGTGCGGATCGCCAAGCCCGGCGACCGCCAGGAGGCATGGCTGCTGTTCAAGAAGAAGGACGACTACGCGCGGCCGCATGCCGAGTACGACGTCGTCAGCGCGCTGCCCGACAGCGTGATCACAAAGCCACCCAGGCAACCGGCATCGGCGCCCGGTCGCGAAAGCCGCGATGACGACGGCGGCGAACTCGTCGGCGCGCGCAAGGCGCCGCTGCCGGCAAGGCTCGAGCCGCAGCTCGCGACGCTCGCGACCGCGCCGCCGAGCCGAGGCGAGTGGAGCTGGGAGATCAAGCTCGACGGCTACCGGCTGATGACGCGCATCGAGAACGGCAAGCCGAAGCTGATCACGCGCGGCGGCCACGACTGGACCAAGCGGATGCCGAAGCTTGCAAACGCGATCGGCACGCTCGGCATCGACAACGCCTGGCTGGACGGCGAGATCGTCGTGCTCGGCGAAACCGGCCTGCCCGACTTCAACGCCCTGCAGAATGCGTTCGACAGCTCGCGCACCGCGAACATCGTGTACTTCCTGTTCGACCTGCCCTACTTCGAGGGCCACGACCTGCGCAAGGTGCCGCTCGCCGCGCGGCGCCGGCTGCTGAAGCAGTTTCTCGACGAGAAGCTCGACGCACGCACGAACGAGCAGCTGCGCTTCAGCGCCGACTTCGACGCCAACGCCGCGTCGATCATGCATTCGGCCGCGCGCATGGGCCTCGAAGGCGCGATTGCCAAGCGCAAGGATTCGCCCTACGAATCGCGCCGCACCGAGACGTGGTTGAAGCTGAAGGTCAAGCAACGGCAGGAGTTCGTGATCGCCGGCTACACCGATCGCTCGAGCGGCGAGGCCGAGATCGGCAGCCTGCTGCTGGGCGTGCACGACGACGCGGGCAGGCTCGTCTACGTCGGCAACGTCGGCGCCGGATGGAGCGCCGCGACGGCCGCGAAGCTGTTGGCGCAGTTGCGCAAGCTCGCCGCCGACAGCCCGCCGTTCGCGTCGAAGGCGGTCCCCAAGCGCGGCCGCTGGACGACGCGCGAAGCCGGAATCGAGCACTGGGTCGAGCCGAAGCTGGTGGCGGAGGTCGAGTTCTCCGACTGGACGCCCGACGGCCACATCCGCCACGCGAAGTACCTGTCGCTGCGCAGCGACCTGGACACGGGCGGCGTCGTGCGCGAACGATCGATCACTCCGCCGGCAGCACCGCCCGGCGGCAGCGTGGCGGGGGTCAAGGTGTCGAACCCCGAACGCGTGATCGACGCGAGCACCGGCATCACGAAGCTCGAACTCGTTCGCTACTACGAATCGGTCGCCGAATGGATGCTTCCGCATCTGAAAGGCCGGCCGTGCTCGCTGGTGCGCGGACCATCGGGCATCGACGGGCAGCTGTTCTTCCAGAAGCACAGCGACACGCTGCATCTGCCGCAGGTGAAGGAGCTCGACCCCGGGCTGTGGCCCGGCCACACCGCGCTGCTCGAGGTGCCGACCGCCACCGCGCTGGTCGGCGCCGCGCAGATGAATGTGATCGAGTTTCACACCTGGAACGCGTGCGCCCGGCGCATCGATCAACCGGATCGGCTGATCTTCGACCTCGACCCCGGCGACGGGGTGCGCTGGGACCGGGTGCAGGAAGCCGCGCTGCTGACCCACTCGATGCTGCTCGAGCTCGGCCTCGAAAGCTGGCTGAAGACGAG
>Ga0105240_10013420_pt1 | contig 11250 bp, 11 predicted proteins | sample KBSC54metaG_FD_80426 | JGI IMG/M metagenome (GOLD analysis project Ga0105240, IMG submission 80426) | Corn rhizosphere microbial communities from Kellogg Biological Station, Michigan, USA - KBS C5-4 metaG | ecosystem: Host-associated > Plants > Roots > Rhizosphere > Soil | place: Michigan, USA...
CAGCCTGCGCTGTCGCTGCACGTCTACGGCGGCGAGCTCGATCGCTACCGGAGCTTCGTCGAAGTCAGCGACAACCTCTACCGCATCGCGCAGCAGCAGGCGGTGCTCGATGCGGTGTCGATCTGATGCGGCAGCGTCTCCTCACGGCAAGGTGAAACTGATCGGCACACGCGCCCAGCCCGCGTAGGCGACGCCGCCGCGCATGCCCGGCTTGAACTTCCATTTCATCACCCCCTCACGTGCAGCGCGATCGAGCTCGTGCGAGCCGCTGGATTTGTCGATCTCGATGTTCTGGACGCTGCCGTCCTCGCCGACCAGCACGCGCAGGATCACCGTGCCTTCGATGCGATTGGCAAGCGCGGTGCGCGGGTAGGCAATCTTAGTCCGCGTGCCATAACCGAGCGTGGTCGGTGCGCTGTCGACCGCGGCACCGCTGTCGGCCGGGGCCGCCGGCACGGTCCTGTCTGCGGGCGGCGCAATCGAATCGACTGGAGTCGCGGTTGGCATAGGCGCCGGTATCGGCGCGGTGATCGTGATCTGCGGCCTCGGCGGCGCAGGCGGAATTTTCTTGATCTTGATCGGTGGCGCGGGCAAATCCGGCTCGCGCACGGCGGGCAACGGCGCCGAAGGAATGGTGACGACGATGGAATCATCTTTCGTCATCTCGCGCAACTTCATCGCCACCGGTGGGATCAGCAACATCAACGCGAGGAACAGATGCAGCGAGAAACTGCCCGAGTACGCGGCGACGCGTGGCCAGCTCAAAGCAAACGCACGGTATGGCGAAGGCAACGAAGGCACCAAACGCAAAGCGAGCGCAGTCATGACGACCTCCTTCAGCAAACCGACGCGTCCGGCGCGACCGCACAGGCCTGCCGTCGGTGTGGACTACGCTAGCAACTCCATCGTCGGTGTGGCATCACGATTTTCTTGAATCGAAGCGGGCTCCCGGGATCGCCATACCGTGAAGGCGAAGACGCCGAAGGCGACACCGAGGAGGTGCGCCTGCCAGGCGATGCACACGCCACCGCCGAGCCCGGAAAGACTCGCCGCGCCGCTGGTCGCTTCATATGCCAGCTTGCAAGCGAATGCGCCGACCGTGCCTGACAGCAACCTGCGCATCGTCGGCACGTCGCACCACAATGTCAGGCTCAGCATTGCGCCGCATGCGACGCAGAGCGCCGACGCGCCGCGATAGACGAGCAGCTCCGGCACGGCGAAGTACAAAGCCAGCGACAGCAGCGGCGGTGCGCAGGTCAGCAGCGACGCAAGCACACGCCATCCGCAGCGGCGTTGAACGCACATGCCGAGCATCGCGAGCGTCGACAGGTCGACGCCGGCATGCCGCGCGGAAAAATGCACGAAGTGCGCCGTCCACAAGCGCCAAGCCTCGCCATCTATCAGTGCCTGGCGGTCGTATTCGCAGGCGACGCGCAGCGATTCCGGCAGCACAGCGAAAGCGAGACCCAGTGCCAGCGTCGCCAGCGCGAGCCACGGCCATCTATACGGGCTTGCGCTGCGCATGGAACAGCACGAGCAATGCGCCCGCGATCAGCAAACCGAATGCGCCAATGTCACCGCCGCCGCTGTAGCCGGCCTTGTTCTCGACCTTCACCTGCGCGTCGTGCTTGGAACGTTCGCGGAAATCGTCCATCGCCGTCTTCAGCTGCGGAATCAGATCATCGACGGCCTTCACGTAGCCCACGTCCTGCGCGTGGCGCGCACGTTCGCTGAAGCTCGCCAGCGTGCCGCTGCCCTTCACCTGGCTCGAACCTGGTGCGCGGAACAGCAGCTTGCGGCTGGCCACGTCGAACACCGAGGCATCGACGAGGGTCTGCACGTCGTACTTGTCGCCGCGGATCACGTACGCGCCGACGATCGTCCAGTACAGAACCGCCGCCGCGCGCGTGTCATTGAACTGCACCTGGTCGTAAGACAGCAGCGCGATGATCTCGACGTTGAACAAGCGCGCGACCTGATCGAGATTGTCGAAACCGCCGCGCGCGTGCAGGTAGTTCGACGGAATCACCTCGATTCTACCGATGTACGCGTACTGCGAAAACGCCGCCTTGACGCGTTCGAGCAGCAAGCGTTTCGACTGCTCGGACGCACCCGAATCCCATTGCCCACCCGGCACAAAGGCGATGCCGACGCGAACCGGCGGACGCAATGTCGTCGTGCCCGGCTGCAATTGCGGCGCTTCGCTCGCGTTCGGATAGAGATAGTCGACGACACTCGCAGCGCGATGTTCCTGTTGCGGGCGGAACAGCGTCGCGCAGCCGGCGAGCAGCAGTACCGCCGCGGCGACGATGAGGTTTCGCAGCGACGAGTTAGTCGGCATTGCGTGCATCGCGATGCTCCTCAAGTGCGGACAATGGATGATCAAGCAGACCTTGCGCCGCGAGCCATGCCGGAATGCGTTCGGCGAACAGGCCACGATCGATTTCGTGGGCGCGATCGAGGGCGACGAAATCGACGCGCTTCGACGCTGCGCCGAGGCGCTGTCCCAGCGCGAACGGGATGATTCTGTCCCTGCGACCATGCTCGACGTAGACCGGCCCGGAGAATTCCCGAACACGCGCCAGCGTGTCGTAGGGATAGCGCAACAGGAAGCCCGGCAGCAGATAACGGTGCGCGATGTCTTCCAGCGAGGTGTAGGTCGAGACCAGGATCAGCGCACACGGCATGCGCAGCCGCGTCAACTCGCCGGCCACCCCTCCGCCGATCGAATAGCCCATCGCGACGATGCGTTTTGGGTCGACGCCAGGCTCGTGCGCGAGCCAATCGTAAGCGAGATCGGCACTTTCGCCGAGTTGGGCATAACTGGGCCCGCCGTCGGCACCGCCGTAGCCCGGATATTCAAGCTGCAGCACCGAAACGCCGGCACGCACCAACGGCGGCATCGCCGCGAACGAATTTTCGATGCGCTCGAAGTTGCCGTGCAGATAGAGAATCGCGGGATGGGTCGCCGCGCTGCCCGGCGCAGGCCAGTACACCGCTCGCACTGTGCCGAACGATGCCGGCAGTTCGGTCAGGCGCGCACCGGCGGGCAGCTCGACGCTGAGCGCATGACGCTCGCCCGATGCCGCCGGAAACAGGACCGCCTGCTGCTTCGCGTACATCACCCCGCCGTAGAGCGGGTAGATCAATAACAGGGGCAGCGCGAACGCATGCAGCTTCATGATCGATTCCGGCAAAGGGCATGGCAAGAATTCCGCCGATCCGGCGACGATGCAAATCGCCGGGCCGGAGCGCTACACCTTCATCTTTCGCGTATCATTATTTGATACTTCTCATGGATGCGAACCGATGGGCACGAGCGCTACCTTGCTGCAGTCGATCCGCGCAACCTTGCGTGCGCGAGGCATGACCTATCGCCAGCTCGCCACTGCGCTGGGAGTCAGCGAACCCACCGTGAAACGCGATCTGTCACGCGGCGATTTCTCGCTGAGCCGGCTCGATGCGATCTGCACCGCACTCGAGGTGTCGCTGGTCGATCTGCTGCAGACGCCGCCGACGAAGAATCAGCTCACACAGCTCAGCGAGGCGCAAGAGCGCGCGCTCGTGCGCAACCCGCAACTCCTGCTGGTCACCTACTTGCTGGTCAACGACTGGAAGTGGGCCGAGATCACCGCGACCTTCGACTTCGACGACAACACGCTGACCTCGGCGCTGCTCAAGCTCGACACGCTGCGCATCGTCAACTTTCGTCCGCCGCGGCGCGTCGGCAAGCTCACCGCGCGCAACTTCGCCTGGCGCAAGGACGGTCCGGTGCACGAATTCTTCCTCGCGCGCGTTGCACCCGAATTCCTGCGCGCGCGCTTCGACGGCCCACTCGACGAGCTGCGCCTGATCGGCGGCATGCTCTCAGCGGCGTCACGCGCGCACGTCAAGGCCGCAATCGAACACGTGGCGCAGGAGTTCGAAGACCTCGCCCACCGCGACGCACGCCTGCCGCTCGAAGCCAAGGACGGCTGCACCGCACTGTTCGCGTTCCGCCAGTGGGAGTTTTCCGAATTCACGCGGCTGCGGCGAAGATGATGTGAGTCGGTCAACCCGCTATCTGTCGACCATCGCGACGAGTGTCTGCTGCGAGCGGGGCCTTGCGCTTTGGAAATCAAGGTTCACCGGAGTTTTGGGCAGCAACGGTGAAGGGCCGGCGGTGGTCGGAACACTCTTGTCCACTTCGTCCAACTTCAGACTCTCGGCCCACAAAGTGCCCTTGCCGGACAGCAAGAAGCCGAATGCGATGCCGGCCGCCTCCTGCGGAACGTCGAGCACGATTTCATAGCGGCGCCACTGGGTGGAGCCGAGCACCGGCCGCGACTGCATGTTGTCGAACCCGAGAATATTGGGTTTGTTACTGGTCTGCCCATCGATACGCAGCCACAGTCCACCCCAGCCTTTAACGTCCACCGAACGCAGCATGCCGGAAAGACGCAGGCGCTTGCCGCGATACGCATCTGCGGCGATTGTCTGCATGATCGTGCCGAACTTGTCGTCAGTCGCTTCCGATCGCGACTGGATGACGGCGCACTTGCCGCCGGCAGAACCTGCGGTGTCGGTACCGGCGACATAGGAGGCGGGAGACGATCCGGTCAAGTACCAACCTTTCGGCACACCCTCGACGATCGCGGCATGTGCCGCTGCCGAAAACAACAGGAAGAAAATCAGACCATGCAGGATTCGCATATCAGGCTCCAGGCAAAGGAAACAAGGTGTCCGCGCAAAGACCGGGGAACGCGCGACATTGCTGCGCAGACCACACGGTTTCCCCGGTATCGGTCGGCAGCGCGGGGCTCAGCAGCCAGTCGCTGACGGCCTGGGCATTGCGCGCATGAGCTTGCGCAAGCGCGATATCCTCGCGCGAATGTTGCGCGAACCAGACCAGAATCAGCGCTGCTGCCGCTGCCACAGCGGCCGAGCCGAGGTGCCAACGTCTGCGCGTGTGGCGCTCATGCTCACGCGCATAGCGCAACAGCATCGCATTCACCGATGCGGGAGCATGCTCGCGTGCCGCCCGCCGATACAGGTCCAACAAGGGCTCGCTCATCTCCAAGCCTCCAAAGATTTTCGCAATCGCGCATAGGCGTAACGCAAGCGACTTTTCGCCGTGTCGTGGCCGACACCGGTAACCGTGGCGATTTGTTCGATGCTCATGTCCTCTTCGGCCCGCAGCAAGAAGGCTTCGCGCTGCAGCAGTGGCAACCGAGAAATCGCGTCGAGCAATGCCTGACCGACGTCAGCGCGATGCATGAAATCGCCCGGATCAGGGTTGCCATCGTCGACGAGTTCGACTTCATTCGGGTCGACGGAATCGACGCGTGCGAAAGGCGAGCTTGCACGCCGGCGCTCCACTGCACGGTGGTGCGCGATGGTGAAAAGCCAGGTCGTGAATCCGGAGCTGGAAACGTAGCGATCCTTGCCGCGGATGACGGCAATCCAGATTTCCTGAAAGACCTCGTCCACCTCTGTCCAATCCGACACCATGCGACGCACGAATCGATGCAGGCGGTCGCCGTGCCGTTGATAGAGCTGCACGAACGCGTCGGCATCGCCATTGCGGTAGCGCTGCATGAGTTCCTCATCGCCAGCCGCCACGGCGTGCTTGCGGGTTGACGATAACGCTGCGGTATCGCGCTCTCTCGCCTCACCCGGAAACAGGGCTGACATCATTGACGGCAAGGCGATGGCGGACATATGCGTCGTTATTCCTGGATTCTCATCTACTGCTATCGGGGCAGAGCGCGAATCGGGGTTAATCCTTCATCCGGAATTTCCATTTTTTTCATGTGGCGCGCCTGCCTGAGAGACGACGAGCAGCACCGCAGCAAGCACGACATAGGCCGCGCTGAACTGCCAGACCAGACCGCGCGCCGACTCGGCGAGCGTCCACGGCAGGTAGATGGTGCCGAGCGGATCGACCGAATGGATGATGCCGAAGAAGGTCAGCGCGGCGCCGGCGAGCAGGATCGCGGCGGCCTTGCGTGGTCGTCCGTCGATCAACGCGACGACGAAACTCGCCCAGACCATCGAGGTGATGATGAAACCGTTGCCGAGGATGAAGATCACCGCCATCTCGGGCAGGCCGTGGTCGGCGTTCGCATACAGTTTCGCGAACTGGTCCGGCGCGACGATCGACGGATCGCCGAGCTTGATCGCGACCATGCGCGCGACGGCCGGGAAGAAAGCCATGACGACCGCGGCGAAATACTTCTGCTCCGTCGCCTCGAACGCCTGCATGGTGATGTGGATCGCAATGAAGATCAGGATCGGCGCGAGCACGGCCAGCGGAATCAGTTCGACCAGATTCGAAAGATAGCCGAATACGCCGCCGAGTCCGACGAAGAGGCCGGTCAGGAAGGTGTAGCCGGTGCGCCCGCCCATCGCGCGATACGCGGGCTGACCGATGTAGGGCGTGGTCTGCGCGACGCCGCCGCAGATGCCAGCGACCAGCGTCGCGACCGCCTCGGTCAGCAGGATATCGCGCACCGGGTAGTCGTCGCCCGCTGCGCGCGCGCTCTCGGTGACGTTGATGCCGCCGACGACCATGAGCAGGCCGAACGGCAGGATCAGCGCGAGATACGGCAACGTGTACTTCAGTCCTTCGATGAAGCCCAGATTCGGCCACGGCAGGTTGAAGCGCAGCGTCGGCGCGCTCGGCGCGTGGAACCCCGGGCCAAGCAGGTCGAACGGGCCGAGCGCGTAGTAAAGCACGATGCCGACGAGGATCGAAAACAGCACGCCCGGAATGCGCCCCGGCAGCGGCGCGTGCGCGACGAGTGCGTAGAGGATGATGCCAAGGCAGGCGAAACCGACGACCGGCACGCGCAGCACGTCGACGAGCGGGAAGAAACCCATCAGCACGAGCGCGATGCCCGCGATCGATCCGAGCAGTCCCGCGCGCGGCACATTGCGCATGACCCAGTCGCCGAAGAATGAGAGCACGGTCTTGAGCACGCCCATGACGACGAGCGCAGCCATGCCGAGCTTCCAGGTCGCGTCCGCCGCCGTCATTTCGTCCATGCCTTGCTGCTTGAACGCGAGGAAGGCGGGACCAAGTACGAGCAGACCCATGCCTATCGTCGTCGGCGCGTCGATGCCGAGCGGCATCGCACAGGCATCCGCACGCCCGCTGCGCAGCGCCATGCGCGTGTAGACGAAGTTGCCGATCAGCGCGCCGAGCGCGGTGCCCGGAAACATCTTGCCGAAGATGACCTCGGCAGGGAAATGGAAGATGCCGATCAGCGCGCCCGAAAGGAACGCGAGCACCGAGAGGTTGTCGACGACGAGGCCGATGAAGCCGTTGACGTCGCCAGAGGTGATACGCAGCGCGTTCGCTTTCGTCATATCAGAATGACACGTCGGCAGGTTGAGACACACGCAGCACGGACAGGTCGCCCGTCTCCTTCTTCCACGCAGCGCGAATCGCGTCGAGGTCGGCGCGCTGCTTCGGCGCGTCCGCATGCAGCAGCATGATGACCTTCGAATGCAGGCGCTCGACATGGCTCTGGCCTTGCGTGCGCCATTGGCCATAAACATCGAACACGCTCAAGCCATCAGGAAAACGCGGCGTCACCTCGCGGTCGAGGAAGTCGCGCCAGCGCTTCTCGTTCGCAGCGACGTTTGCCTCCTCGCCAGCGTCGGAAATGACGCCAACGCCGAAGTAGAGTTCGGTGCGCAGCCAGTTTTTCGCCGCATCGGGGTGCGACGCGTCGCCGGCGAGCGTGCTCGACGTGGAATGCGACGGCACCGTCGCTGCGCAGGCGGACAGCAGCAACCCCGACAACATAAGCGCAGCGAGTTTTTTCATATGGACGTCTATTCCTTACGCACGGAAAGTTGCCTAGTATTGGCTGCTTTGGCGCTGCGGCGCAACAAACGCTCTCTGCTTCCTGGAAATAACGATGAAAGAAAAAATCAGTTCGCCCCGCCGCCGTCCGCTCTTCGCCGCAATCGCGGCTCTGCTCACCACCGCGCCTGCCGCTTATGCCCAGCAGGCTGCCGACGCGCAGACCGCGAACCTCGACACGATCATCGTCACCGGCACGCGCGCGCCCAATCGCACCGTGCTCGACTCGACTTCGCCGATCGACATCGTCACCGCGGATGATCTCAAGGCCGCCGGCGCGGTCAACGGCGAGCTCGGCCAGGCGCTGCAGACCCTGTTGCCATCGCTGAATTTCCCGCGCCAGTCGAACGCGGGCGGCGCCGACATGGTGCGCTCGGCGCAACTGCGCGGCCTGTCGCCCGATCAAGTGCTCGTGCTGATCAACGGCAAGCGCGTGCACACCTCGGCGCTTGTGCAGACCGAATCGACCACCGGCCTGGGCACCACGCCGGTCGATCTCAATGCGATTCCGATCTCGGCGATCAAGCGCGTCGAGGTGCTGCGCGACGGCGCCGGCGCACAATATGGCTCGGACGCAATCGCGGGCGTGGTCAACATCATCCTCGACGATTCGCCACAAGGCGGCGAAATCACGACGAGCTACGGCGCCTACCACACCGATTTCGAGCCGACGAACCGCACGATCACCGACGGTCAGAGCGGTACCCTCAGCGCGAAGTTCGGCACCACGCTCGGCGCAAACGCCGGCGGCTTCGTGCGCGGCGGCGTCGAGCTCAACAACCACAACGCGACCAACCGCGCCGGCTTCGACAATTTTGCCGGCGATTCGACTCCGGACAACCTCAAGCTGCTCGGCAAGGTGAACTACGCCGCGGGCGATCCCAAGCTCGAAAACTATTCCGGCTGGCTCAACGGCGCGCTGCCGCTGTCGGACGCGGCGACCTTGTACGCGTTCGGCACCTATGCGCACCGCCATTCGACCGGCGACAACTTCTTCCGCTACCCGGACGACGCGGCGAATGTGAAATCCATCTATCCGGACGGTTATCGCCCGGTCGGACTCGGCAGCAGCGACGATCTCCAGGGCACCGCCGGCGTGCGCGGGCATCTCGGCGACTGGGACTACGACGCGAGCTTGACCTACGGCGACAACGACTTCGACTACCGCCTGCGCAATTCGCTCAACGCCTCGCTCGGCACCGCCAGCCCGACCTCGTTCGATACCGGCGAATACGAGTTCGCGCAGACCGTCGCCAACTTCGACGCGACGCGTGGCGTGAACCTCGGCGGCCGCGACTACACGCTCGCGCTCGGCGCCGAGGCGCGCCACGAGAATTTCCAGACACACGCGGGTGACCCAGCGTCATATGCGATCGGCCCGGTCGCCGGCGTGCCGATCGGCGCGCAGGCCGGCACGAACCTGACTCCGGCCGATGCGGCCGACGTGTCGCGCAACGTGCAGGGAGTGTACGCGGAACTGTCCGGCAACATCACCGACGCGCTGTTCGTCGACGGCGCCGTGCGCTACGAGCACTATGGAGACTTCGGCAGCACGACCAACGGCAAGCTCAGCGCGCGCTACGAGATCACGCCCGAGTTCGCCCTGCGCGGCGCAGTGTCAACGAACTTCCGCGCGCCGTCGCTCTCGCAGATCGGCTTCGAGTCGACTTCGACCGGCTACGACAACAACGGCAACATCATCGATTCGCGCATCCTCTCGGTCAACAACCCGATCGCGCGCGCGCTTGGTGCGAAGCCGTTGCAACCGGAGAAGTCGCACAACTACAGCATCGGCTTCACCGCGCGGCCGGCGGAGAAGTTCGATGTGTCACTCGACATCTACAAGATCGACATCGACCATCGCGTCGTTTTGTCCGAGCAGATCGGTGGCGATGCGCTGACCCAGTTCATCGAAACCAACTTCGGCATTCCGGGCGTGCAGGCGGTGAACTTCTTCACCAACGCGGTCGACACGAGCACGAAGGGTGCCGACCTCGTCGCCAACTACCGCCTGCCGCTGTACGACGGCACGCTGACCCTGACTGGCTCGTACAGCTACGCCGACACGCACATCGAACGCGTCGCCGACACGCCGGCCGAGCTCGTCGCGCTCGGCAACGACAACGTGCTGTTCGGCTTGCAGGCGCGCAACATCCTCACCAACGCGGCCCCGCGCAACCGCGGCATTCTCTCCGCGCGCTGGGCCGACTCGAAATGGTCGCTGCTCGGCCGCGCCACGCGCCAGGGATCAACGACGCGCGTGTTCGACTTCGGCGGCGGCTTCACGCCGACGCAGACCTACGCGCCGAAGTGGCAACTGGACGCCGAGGTCGAATACAAGTTCACGCCGGCATTCTCGGTCGCCGTCGGCGGCGTCAACCTCACTGACAACTATCCGACACGCTCAAGCGACGACATCAACTACTTCGGCAACCTGCCCTACGACATCATCTCGCCGATAGGCTTCAATGGCGCGTATTACTACGCGCGGGCGCGGCTGACTTTCTGAAATCGGAATCGAACGTCTTGCGAGCAGGGCCTCAGACGCTGCGCGTCGCCACTGCTGGCGGCACACGCGAGGCGCGCGTCGCCGGTCCGAGCACGGCGAGCTGGCCGAGCAGCCACAGGCAGGCGAAGCCGATCGGCACGTAGTACCACGGCAGCAATTTCGCGCCGTCGACGTGGGTCAGCAGCCACAGGCTCAACGCGTAGGAGAGCAGGCCGCCGAGGAGCAGGCCGCAGGTCGTGATGACGAAATTCTCGGTCTGGAAATAGCGCAAGATCGAACCGCGCGTCGCGCCGAGCGCGCGGCGTGTGCCGATCTGCTTGGTCCGCTGCGCGACCCAGAAGCTCGCCATGCCGACGATGCCGAGCGCGGTGATCGTCAGCAGCGCAACGATCACGCTGCCGAGGATGATCGCCATCGCGCGATCGCTCGCATAGGCGCGTGAACGCACCGTTTCCGTGCTGCGCATGTTGCGTACGATGCGGCTCTGGTTGGATTCGCCGAGCTTGGCCTCCACGGTTTTCATGACCTCGTCGCGACGCCCGGGTTCGGTGCGAATCAGATAAGTCGAGCCGTTGCCGTAGGCCAGGTGCGTCGGCCACATGACCGAGTACTCGATGTCCTCCGCATCGACCCAGGGCTTCTGCAAGGCCTCGACCACACCGATGATCGTGAACGGCTCGTTTTCGTCGTAGATCTGCTTGCCCACCGCGTTGCCGTCCGGGAAGAGTTTTTGCGCGAGCGCCTGGGTGACGATCGCAACGGGCGAGGTCTTGCGGTTGTTCATCGTCATGAAGCTCACTTCCTCGGGCTTGAAGTTGCGCCCGGCGACGAGTTTGAGCCCGTAGGCATTGATCGCATGGTCGTCGACCATGTAGTAGGCCGTGCGCGC
>Ga0105240_10013421_pt1 | contig 11250 bp, 12 predicted proteins | sample KBSC54metaG_FD_80426 | JGI IMG/M metagenome (GOLD analysis project Ga0105240, IMG submission 80426) | Corn rhizosphere microbial communities from Kellogg Biological Station, Michigan, USA - KBS C5-4 metaG | ecosystem: Host-associated > Plants > Roots > Rhizosphere > Soil | place: Michigan, USA...
CGACATCGAACTTACCGTTCACGCGCCGCTGGCATTCTCTCCAATTGATAATCCTGAAGATGGCCGGCTTTACAGCACAGTGGAATTCGCCCACGACATCGGCGCGACGTTGGTAAACATCCACTTGGAAATGATCCGCGGTGCGGAACAATTTGTCGACGGTCTGGCGACCGCCTTGCGCCTGACTTCCGATGCCGGCCTAAAGCTGGCCATCGAAAACACCGTCTGGACCGGGCCCGAAGATTTCAACGCACTCTTCGCCGCGCTGAACGAACGCCACGACCTGCCAACCGCGCACGCGGGCATGTGCTTTGATCTCGGTCACGCAAACCTGTTCGGCGCGACCCAAAACAACTACTGGCGCTTCCTTGATTCGCTCGCACCCAACGTCCGCATCATTCATCTGCACCTGCACGAAAACCTCGGCGACCGTGACAGCCATTTGCCCTTGTTCACCGGACCGTCGCGTCACAATGCCACCGGCATCGCGGGCATGTTAAGCCGCGTCCGCCAGCGCGGCTTCGACGGTTGCGCCATCCTCGAACAATGGCCATCGCCCCCGTCCTTGCTGGTGAACGCGCGTGACGGATTGGTGAATTTGCTCCATGTTGCCCCTGCCTTAGAGACGAGCCACGCATGATCATCTATAATTTGTTTCCGCTTTTGGCCGGCAATGTCCGGGACTGGACGCCGCATCTGCAACGCGCCGCTGACCTTGGTTTCGACTGGGTTTTCGTCAACCCAATCCACTACCCCGGCTTCTCGGGCAGCTTGTATTCGGTAAAAGACTATTTCCGGATGAACCCGCTATTCGTGGAGGATACCACTCCCCGCAAGCAGGCGACGGAGTTCAAGCGCATGGTGGCCGAGGCGAAGAAGCGCGGCCTGAAAGTCATGGTGGATCTCGTAGTGAGCCACTGCGCCTTCGATTCCGATTTGGTCACCGAACATCCGAAATGGTTCAAACGCGAAGGCGGCAAGATTGCGCATCCGTGGTGCATGGAAGGGCAGAAAAAAGTCGTCTGGAAAGACTTGGCGCAGTTTGATCACAAAAGCGCGGACAAGGATGGCTTGTACAAGTACCTGCTGAAGGTGGTCGAACACCTGATTGGCCTTGGCATTCAGGGTTTTCGTTGTGACGCGGCTTATCAAGTACCGGAGGCGTTCTGGCGGAAGCTGATTTCCGACATCAAACGCACCAATCCCGACGTAGTTTTTCTCGCCGAAACGCTCGGGTGCTCACCGGCGGAGACCGTCCAGACGGCGAAGTCCGGTTTCGAGTATATTTTTAACAGCGCGAAGTGGTGGGACTTCGGCAGCCCATGGTTGCTGGAACAATACAACCAGACACGCAGCGTGGCGAAGTCGGTGAGCTTCCCGGAAAGTCACGACACACCACGGTTAGCTGAGGAATTGGAAGGCGATGTCGAGGCGTTGAAACGACAATACCTGTTCAATGCACTCTTCGCAGCGGGCACAATGATGCCCATCGGATTCGAGTTCGCCTTCCGCAAACATTTGCACGTAGTAGACACGCGCCCAACAGATTGGGAACAAACTGGCGTGGATTTGTCAGCGTTCATCAAGGCCATCAATCGCATCAAGGCCGAGAACCCCGTGTTCCAGGAAGACGCAGAAACGGAGGTCCTTTACTCCGATAACCCCAACGTGCTTTACCTCAAAAAGCGCTCGCTCACGACCGGGCAGGAAGCCCTCATCATCCTGAACAAGGACCGGCACAACAAGCAGCACTTCCGCACGCAGAACCTTTACATCGCCATTCACGGCGAAGGTCCCCTCTTCGACGTGTCGCCGGAATACCCGTTGGATTACCTGGCAACGCCCTACGAGTACGGCCTGCGTCCAAGCCAGGTCATCGTGCTGGTGACGAAGCCGAAGAAGTAGGAACGCGGAATTTATTCCGCCAGTAGGGCGCGTCACCCCGTGCGCGCCGGTCTCAATTGCCCAAACAAAAAAGCCCGCCGATTGGCGGGCTTTGAAATCTATCGGAGCAACGCTTACGCGCGTTCCATGTATTTGCCCGTGCGGGTATCAATCTTGATCTTCTCGCCCGTCTTGATGAACAGCGGCACTTGAATCGTGATGCCCGTCTCAAGGGTAGCCGTCTTTTGCACGTTGTTGGCCGAGTCACCGCGAATGCCTTCGGGAGAATCGGTAACGGTCAAAATCACACTGGCCGGCACTTCGATGCTCACAGCCTTCTCTTCAATGAACGTCACCACGACCGGCGCGTTCTCCACGAGATAGTTCTTCGCATCGCCCACGAGTTCGGGGGTCAGCGTGACGGTTTCGTAGTTTTCGGGATCGGTGAAAACGTAGTCCGTTCCATCCTTGTAGCTGTATTCCATCTTGGTGGTCATCATCGGCACCACTTCAATCTTCTGCTGCGAGCTGAAGCGGAGGTCGGAGGATTTGCCGGTGCGGACGCTGCGGAGCGAAACTTGCACGAAGGCGCGCAGGTTGCCGGGCGTGCGATGCTGGACATCGAGCACCACGGAAATTTCACCATTCTGGTCAACCGCCATGCCGCGGCGAAGTTCGCTTGCGTTTACTGCCATATCAGGAATTCGTTAAATTGTTCTATACTTTCCCCAGTGGGGAGGGCGGAAGCTATGTTAATTGAGCCCCTTTGCAAGCCTCGAATTCGCCGAATTTCGGCCTGTTAGCGAAAGAAACGGCGAAAAGCTGCGCCACAATGACCCTTTTAGACGTCAGCTAAAGGTTATTCACAATCCCGGTTGCCGCGTTGACAAGTCGTTCATCCGTCATAAACTCCACGCCCCTGACCGGAGAGGGCGCATACAACCATGCGTTCCGAGGTCGTTTGGAAGGGAAGTGACATCAATTGACTGAGATTAAACTCAAAAAGGGCGAACCGATCGATAAGGCGCTACGCCGGCTGAAGAAACGGCTGGATCGCGAAGGCACCTTGCGTTCCGTCCGTGCCCATCGGCATTACGAAAAACCGAGCGAAGTGCGCCGTCGTAAGGAGAAAGTTTCCCGCTTCTCCGCCATGCTCGCGCGTCGTTACGCCGACTAGTCAATAAGTTGGTTTTACTGCCGGTCACCGTGAAAACGGTGGCCGGCTTTTTGTTTTCCGTCCACGCCGGGTTTAGCGTGACGTGAGGACGGGCGGTTTGTCAGTCAGCGATGGCTCCGTTGTTTGGCGTGACAGGTTTCGAAAAAGTAAAAACCAGGAGATCGGTGCGAAGACCAGGTATTCAATCAAGGACAGGAAAATAAACCCCGTCACGGTCAACCATGATTTACGCACGCGACCGCTCGTTCCTTCGCGCAAAACTTCACCCAGCGAGAAGAGGTAGAGATACGGATTGAGATTGTTGTAATCACCCACACCGTGGCCGCACTCGGAGCAAAACCAGCGTGTCGCTTCGTGCGGACACTGACAATGCGGACAGACTGCTAGGGCGTCTGGCTGCTCCATGGCAGCGGCAACATCCGGTCCCCACGGATCAGGCGACGGTGGCTGGGCAAGCCAAGCCTTCGCCGCGCGAACTAAAATCGCCCCGACGATGCCTGTCGCCGCCAGAACTCCGACCATAGATTCCCGTGAGTTGAGCATATGGCCTTTCCGCTGACCCGCACTCACCGAGCCGGGCCAGCTAAATTTGTTTCGGCATCTTCGTCCACGCGCCCTTCTTGGCGGATGATTTAACAGCCGCTTCAATAAACGCCATCCCCGTCCAACCGTCTTCGATATTCGCGTACTTCGCGCCATCGGACTTGATGCCTTTGCCGGACTTCCATTGCCGCACATCAGCCTCGAAGCAGCGGTGCAGGCGCCCGAAAGCGTCGTGGAAACCTTCGTTATGTCCCGATGGAGCCGTGGGCTCCGCCATCAAATCAGCAGGCACATTCTTTGGCAGGAAACCATCACCGGGAGTGACAGCACCGCGCCAGTACTCGCGGTCGGGCTGACCGGGCAAGAGAATGGTGACGAGTTCCGGCTCTTCCTGACGCCAACGAAGCGTACCCTTCGTCCCGGCGACTTCGATGCCGAGGTCATTCCTGTGGCCGATGCAAATCTGCGACGCGCGCACCAGCGCTTTGCCGCCGTTGCTCAGTTGGCAGTACGTCGTGAAATGATCGTCCAGCTTGCGGCCTTGCACGAAGGTTTCCAGATTCGCGCTCAGCTCGGTCACTTCCAGGCCCGTGACGTAGCGAAGCTGCATCAACGCATGCGTGCCGATATCGCCGCCACAACCGGACGCGCCTGCGAGCTTGGGATTCACGCGCCATGAAGCTTGTGTCTGCCCCGAATCCTCAAGCTTCGTCGCCAGCCAGCCTTGGATGTAATAGCTGTCCACCCAACGCACTTCCCCGAGCAGTCCGCTCTGCACAATGAAGCGCGACAGGCGGCTGGTCCAGTGGCCGACATAAGTATGCGCCACCGCGAAGGGCACGCCGGTCTTGCGCTGCAATTTCACGAGTGCGGCGGCCTCCGCGAGATTCAACGTCAGGGGCTTTTCGCAAAATACCGCAATCCCGGCCTTCATCGCCTTGGCAGCGGGATCGAAATGAACATGGTTCGGCGTAACAATGACGACGTAATCAAGGCGCTGCTCGGCGGGCAGGTCTTTCTGCGCCGCGAACATCGCGTCGTAGGACTCGTAACCTTTGACCGGATACGCCCAGTCGGCCGCCGCTGCGAGGGCCTTCTTGGGATCAGAAGAAAGCGCTGCGGCAACTACGCGCCGGGTGCCGTCGAGATGAACCGCGCGCGCTTGCGGATGAACAATGAAAGCACTGCCGCCGCCGCCGATGAGTCCTACGTTGAGAGGTCGTTGTGACATAGAATGAAAAGTGATGCGTGATACGTGATGAATGAGAGTAGGCGTGGGCGAACCCCGTTCAACTCGAAATTTAGGTTCGGAGTTCCGCCTTTAGGCGGTTCAGAGTGCTGCGATGTCCGTGTTCCCTACTTACCCCAGCAACTCATCCACCTTCGCGCCGATGCTTTCAATACCATGACGAACAAGCGATTCGCCCACCAAAATTGCCCCGGCACCACACTCGGCCAACCGGCTGACATCGTTGCGCGTGTGAATACCACTCTCGGCCACCAACAGAGTTGCGGCTCCAGCTGTCGCCGATTTGCCAATTCCCATCTTTGCAGCGATACGCTCCGTGTTTGCCAGATCCACGTTGAATGATTTGAGATCGCGATTGTTCACCCCGATCAGCGGCGCACCGATGGCTTGTGCGCGAGCAAGCTCAGCTTCGTCGTGAACTTCCACCAATATCGCCAGGCCAGCATCTAAGGCGAGCGCGTGAAATTTCTTTAGGCGCGCATCATCGAGAATGGAAACGATAAGCAAAATGGCATCCGCACCCCATTCAGCGGCTTCTAGAATCTGGCGCTCGTCGATGATAAAATCTTTCCGCAGCAAAGGCAGCTTCACCGCCGCACGGATATCGCGAAGATATTCAAGGTCTCCTTGGAAAAATTTCTCATCCGTTAACACCGAGAGACAGGTCGCGCCTGCCTGCTCGTACTCAATCGCAATACGCACCGGGTCGAAGTCTTTGCAGATAACGCCCCGGGAAGGTGAGGCCTTCTTCACCTCCGCAATAAGCGCAATCTTGCCACGACGCGGCTTCCGCAGCGCGCCAAGAAAATCCCGCCGCTCATCGTGCTCAAGCATCGCATCGCGGATATCTCCCGCAGCGATGATGCGCGCAGGCAGCTCAGCGACCTCGCGTTGCTTCTGCTCAACGATTGTATCGAGAATGTTCATGGTCGATAACGAGTCCACGCAATTACGAATCCCAAAATCATTCCCAGCGTGTGCGTAGTTGCGCTGGTTAGAAATACCAACCGGTCATTTGAATGTGCCTCGGGATTTTTGCCAGTCAACCGATCTGGAATCTCATCAATCGTCACCGGCTTCTGCCCCATGGCGTTTTTCTTAAGATGACCCAAGCCCCAAAGCGCGAGAATTTCCACCACAACAACACCCAATATAACCCATGGATATTCTCGAACTTCCTTCAAAGAACCTGTCTTGAGGCAGTCACCTATCGGGATGGTAAAAGCGAATCCTGGAATAAAGAAGAAAACAGCCATCAGCTTTAGAATTCCCAGGTTCATATCAGCATCTACTCCTCTTCGTCCTTCAGCCCCTGCATACGTTTGAGCGGACAGCCCGCGCGTAGCCACGCGTTGACGAACGGGTCCAAGTTCCCATCCATCACACCTTGAACATCGCTCGTCTGCTCGCCCGTGCGCAGGTCCTTCACCATGCGATACGGTTGAAACACGTAGCTGCGAATCTGGCTGCCCCACGAGATGCTGCCCTTCTCGCCATAGAAACGTTCCATCTCACTCTTGGCCGCGTCAAGTTTCATGGCGAAAAGTTTCGAGACCAACATTTGCATCGCGGTGGCTTCGTTCTGCGCCTGGCTGCGCTGCGCCTGCGACGCGGCCACGAGCCCCGTCGGGATGTGCGTGAGGCGCACGGCCGTTTCCACTTTGTTCACGTTCTGACCGCCCTTGCCGCCGGAGCGGAACGTGTCGCGCTGGATTTCGCTTTTCGGAATGACGATATCACTCTCCATTAGGTCGGTGAGTTCGGCAATCGTATCGATGCTGGAGAAACTGGTGTGGCGCCGCTTATTAGAATCGAATGGCGAAATACGCACGAGCCGATGCACCCCGCGCTCGGCCTTGCAGAAGCCGTACGCGTTGTCACCTTCCACGCGAAAGGTCACGCTCTTGAGCCCTGCGGAATCGCCCGGGAGCGCGTCGGTGACTTCCCACTTCCACCCGCGCAAATCAAACCAGCGCCCGTACATGCGCGACAGCATCTCCGCCCAATCCTGCGCCTCAGTGCCACCGGCACCCGCGTTGATGGTGAAGATGCAATTATTCTTGTCGTGCGGCCCGCTGAGAAACGTGCGCAGTTCGAAGTTATCCAGCTCCGTGAGAAACTTGTTGGTGTCCGCCTCGACCTCGGCCTGCAGTTTCATCTGCACTTCCGGCGGCTCGGCCTGCGCCAGTTCCACCATCGCATGCAAGTCATCAAGCTGTTTGCCGAATTTGCTGAGCGGATCCAGCTTTCCGCGCACATCATTGGACTCGTTGATGACCTTCTGGGCAGCTTCCTGGTTGTTCCAAAAAGTCTCGCCCGCCATCAAAGATTCCAGCTCCGCCAGCCGTTGGTTCAATTTGGCGACGTCAAAGAAACCTCCGCAGATGTTTCAGTTTCTGCTCCGCCGTCTCAATTCGTGGGGTGATGGTCTCGAACATAACGTAAAAATTAGTGGAATGAACGGGGCCGCGCAAACGAGGAATCCGCTCGCGCCACCAACAGCTCTGCCTCAGATCAGAATCCCATCTTCGCCAGTTCGGACTGCAAAGCCTGCTGAAAAGCCTGCACATCCGCCTGCGATGGCCGATAGCCCTTCTGCTGTGCCGCTAGTGCGAGTCTGCCCGTTTGGTCAAGCGACCACTCGGCACTCTGCCCGTCGCTGAAAGTCACCTTGCCGCTCACCAATGCCCCCGGCCGCGCGATTTGATCAACACTCACGGAAACATTCGTCGCCCCTGCCGGCGGGAGTGTGGGTTCATCCAAATCATGCACCGGCGCCGGTTGGGCCGCAGCCGACGGAGGCGCCGGCGGAGGCGTGGGCAGCACAGGTTCGGGCGCTTTCACCGGATCTTTCGGCACCAGCTTCAAGTCATCCACGAGAAACCGGACTTCCATATACGTCATGGCCAGCTTGAACTCGGCGGCGATGCGCGTCTGTATCTCCGACAACTTCGCGCCCTGCTCAATCCACTGTGCAACCTGTTTCTTCTGTGCGTCATCCAATTTCATTGTTCGCAATATAGCCCGAGACCATCCCCCAGCGGGAGGAAAAATCCTTCACCGATCCAGACACTGATTTTGCCCCACTATCATCATTCAAAGCTGTTCATGACCGCCAGCTTCGTTAATGTTATCCAAGCGCTCCCACTTAAACCCTATGTCTAAATTGGACGCAGACAAAATAAAGACCGCGTTCCGGGAATTTGCGGGAGATGAACGTTATCGCAAATTCGTTCGCGCAATCTCCCAACGATGCCCCGAAAAGGGGCGGCTCTTCTTCTGGCAGGAGCAACTATGGAACGAGTTCTCGTCGGCGCATCCAGAAGACACCACCTCTCAAGGCGAAATCCTGCGAATTCTTCGCGTTTGCTATATCCACAATTCCGACTTGGCACCGATGCCTCCAGTCGACGAGCCGGCAGCTGAATTCCGCCGGACCCCGGAATACGATCAAGCAGTCGATAATCTCTTCCCGCTCGCCACCGGACACTTTTTCTACTGTCCTGAATGCCACCGCGAACGCCAAGAGTGGATGTCGGAGCACGCGGAACTATGCCGCGTCCTTGGCCGACAGATTTCCTTCGAAGCCTATTGTAATGAGATTATCGAAGACCTCTCTGACGACAACGCTGCCGCTCGGGAGGCAATAAAGGCCAGGATGAAACCTGCTGTTGAGAAAATGGCCGCCGAGATCGCGGCGGACACGTTACCCGGAGATGAAATTTGGGAGTGGGACACGGGCATGTATGCCCTATCCGGTGCCCAGGGCGTCGCCATCGTCCGCGATGGCAAAATCGTGAAAAAGTGGTGTACCGCCCGAGCTTAGCCAGCCATGAACTAACCTTCGCCTTCTTTCCATGTTTATCCGTGGTTAATTAAAGGTTCGCCCCATACGCAATAAACTTCCGATACTCCGTCAGAATCGACAGCAACGCCGCCACAAACGCCTTCTGTTGCAAAAACGAATTTGCCGCATTCGGTGTCTCCAGCAAAATCTCAAACGGACGCGGCCGCAGCTTCGGTGGTGCGCTCAGCATTCCCTGATAGCTCGCACGGATGATTCCATTCCGTGCCGTGAATCCATCGATCACGCCTTTTTGATTACGCGGCAAAATTTCCTCCGCTGCGCTGAGGGCCGGCTCCAACAGGTTCTTCGTCAGCGTGTTGCCATTGGCAAAGCCATAAACCCCGTCGCTCGCATGGTCCGAGTGCAGCGAAATCACTCCGTCCAGCGCGTGCGAAAACAGTTCCGTCTGCAACAAGCGCACTTCGGGCTCCTTCGAGTTGTTCCAGAATTCACGGTTCAGGTCGTGACCCGTGCGCGCGTAACGCGTGCCGTCCTCAAAGCCCGTCGGATTGCAAACGGGATACGTGAACAAGCAGTAGCCCGTGGCCAGTTCTGGATTCGCATCCAGCACGCTTAGGAAATCCGCGATGGCATAAGCGCCCGCCGGTTCATCCCCGTGGATCGCCGCAAAAATGCCGACGCGTATCGGATCTCCCCCGCCCTTCGGTCCGACAAAAAAGTAGCGCGGCAATACGTAGCGTTGCCCGCCCCGCTCGAACTTCGCATCGTGCTTCGCGATCAGATTAGGCGATTTCGCCGCCAGCCGGTCAATCGGATCAAGCAGTTCCGCCAACGACCGCTTGGTCGTAGGCGCAGTCACGAAACCATTTTGGAAAGTACTCATAATTGCGTTCATAGTTTTTTCCTCGGAGCGCCGATCGCCAGTGGTAGGCCAGTCCTTGCCAGTGGCGCTGCCACCTCGGACCTGCCACCTCCTGACCCGGCAAGTTCATACCCAATTCCGTTCAAAGTTGGTTTTGTTCACACCGACCCACTCCAATGCTGCATTCACTCGATTCTTATCCGCGCCAATCCGCGCTCTCCCAACTCGCCGGTTCGCACGTCACCCCTGCCATCCTCAACCCTCAATCCTCGCTGTAGCCTCACTGAGCCGGTCAAGCCGCACCTTCTCCGTACGCTCCACCTGCACAACGCGCGATTCATGAATCGTGATTTGCACTACGCCAAAGCGAATCCCGCCAACTTGTTCCTGCACCACCTGCAGCCAGCTCGGGTTTGCCGCCTTCACATCTAAGGTTTGGTTGTTTGTTGCCATAGTCGTTATGGGGTCACCCTACGCCAATAAAACATAATGTCAATCGATTTTATAGACATTATAAAACTGCTATTTGTTAATGTTTTCTGAGATACCAGCCATTGATACCCCGTAAAACGAATGCCCAAGCCGCCTTAACTTGATAAACCCACTAGACATTGCTACTTTGCAACCAATATGAAGCTCTCACTCCGCGGCGAATATGCTTTGCGCGCCATGCAGGTACTGGGCACGCATTACCATCCCGAGGACGTCATCCGCATCCAGACTATCGCCAAGGCGCAGAACATCCCGCAGCGGTTTCTCGAGCAGATCCTCAACGATTTGAAGTCTGCCAAACTCGTGATGAGCAAACGCGGCGTCGGCGGCGGTTATCGTCTCGCCCGACCGCCCCAACAAATCACGCTCGCCCCTATCATCCGCCACATCGAAGGCGCACTCGCGCCCGTCGGCTGCGTGAGCGAACACTTCTATCGAAAGTGTTCCTGTCCCGATGAAAGCAAATGCGCATTGCGCTCCGTCATGAAGGACGTCCGTGAAGCCATCGTAGACATCCTGGAGAAAGTCACCGTCGCCGACCTCTGCGAACGCGCCGAGAAATTAAAAGGAGAACCCGCCGACATTCTCGACTACGTGATCTAAGATTGTAGCAGCCCGACGTCAGTCGGCTCTATCTAGCGAGCGAAGAAACGCTCGTGCACCATCGAAGCAGCATGCCTATTCCCGGACCGCGGCTCTGTGAGCCGCAGCAACGCTCAATCGCAATAACGGCTCCGCTCGCACCCCGCTACCGACCACCGACTACGGACTAAATCAAAACTTTCTCAATGGGCTCATCCGCTGAAAGCGAGCGCTCCTTCAACCAAACTGGATTATAAATCTTCGACTGATACTTATGCCCCGAGTCACAAAAAATCGTCACAATCGTTTTCCCTGGCCCATGCTCCTTCGCATAACGTACTGCCCCCGCGATATTCACTCCCGCTGACAACCCAAGGAACAATCCTTCCTCACGCAACAACTGATACAAAATCGTCAGCGCCGTCTGGTCCGCAATGCGATACGCGTGATCGACTTTGATACCTTCAAGATTTTTCGTCACCCGCGTCTGACCGATTCCTTCGGACACCGAATTCCCTTCCGCCTGCGTCAAATCCCCGCGTGTGAACCACGACCACATCGCGGCACCGTGGGGATCAGCACATACGACCGCCACCTTCGGGTTCTTCTCTTTTAGAAAAAGCGCGTTGCCCGCCAGCGTGCCGCCAGTGCCA
>Ga0105240_10013422_pt1 | contig 11250 bp, 11 predicted proteins | sample KBSC54metaG_FD_80426 | JGI IMG/M metagenome (GOLD analysis project Ga0105240, IMG submission 80426) | Corn rhizosphere microbial communities from Kellogg Biological Station, Michigan, USA - KBS C5-4 metaG | ecosystem: Host-associated > Plants > Roots > Rhizosphere > Soil | place: Michigan, USA...
GGAGGCCGGTTCGTGATCTGGAGAAGGCCAACTTTCACATCTACGAGGATGGCCTGCCGCAGAATCTGACGCTGTTCCGGCATGAGGACACCCCCGTCGCCGTTGGGTTGGTCGTTGACAACAGCGGGAGCATGCGGCCTAAGCTGCGCGACATCATCGCCGCTGCGACGGCGTTTGCGCGTTCTAGCAACCCGGAAGATCAGATGTTTGTCGTCAACTTCAACGAACACGTCTCCCTTGGCCTTGCTCCCGAAGACGAATTCGTTAGTGATCCGGACAAACTGAAGGATGCGATGCTGCAGATCCATGCGAAAGGTGAAACCGCTCTCTATGACGCTTTAGCAACCGCGCTGAACCACATCCGTAAAAGTGTCCTCCATAGGAAGGTGTTGATCTTACTCAGCGACGGGGGCGACAACGCCAGCACTCTTGGGTTTCCAAAGCTATTGACGATGGTTCAGCAGTCCGACGTCATTGTTTATTCAGTGGGCCTCTTCGATGAATACGACACAGACCGTAATCCCGGCGTCTTGAAACAACTGGCCAAGGCGTCCGGGGGAGAGGCATTCTTCCCGAACGAAATTCCGGACGTGACCAACATACTTCAAACGGTTTCGCAAGATATTCGCAATCAATACACCATCGGGTACGTTCCGAACAATGAAAAGCGGGATGGGGCGTATCGCAGTGTGCGCGTGAAACTAACCGGACCCCATTCCACTCGGTGGATCGTGCGTACCAGAGCTGGTTATTTCGCTACATCGCCGGATTCTTCAGCGAGCGAGCCCCAGAAGGCGAAGGAGCAATGACGAGGGCGAAACGAGGGGAATCCTCAAATTGGGCGGCAGTGTCCTTATCCGGCCGTGCCTGGCTGCCGTTACGTGGCGTGATGTATCGATCGTTCGAATACATCTCTACCAAGAGCAAAGAACGGCAGCCATGGAATGCGAAAGTCTGTCTCGAGCGGTTAACCGATCGGCCACTTCACGACTAAACAACGGCACGCTGCTGCGGAGTGTTCCCGCGGGTGATTGGAAGCGTGATACATACGCTTGCGTTGAGCGTCAGACAACCAACGCACTCTTACCGGCCGCAGGCGGGATTATATCCTGCTAACTGCTGTCAGCCGGAATCAGGCCTACGAGGTCGAGTCCACCCGTGTCATCGTCTCTCTCGAAGATTTTTACCTGCTAAAGGACATCGGCAGACTGCTGCTCACGTTGCTTATTTGCTGCCCGTTCTACCATGTCGGATCGGCTCCCAAGAGATCATCCGGCATATCTTGTCGGAACTAAGGATTCCGGCAGACCGGCTTCAAGACCAATGGATCGCAATCCTTTGGTGGACACTCAAAATCAAGAAAATCATAAGAGGGTATTTATCTATCCTTAACGGAGCGCAAATACTCTTAAATCGGAAAGAAGCGTTAAGACGCCAGGGTGGTCGCCACCGCGGTTTGTTGGCAACTTCGGCTGACGTCGCGTCGAAAGGAGGACAGCAATGTGCGATTACTCTCTATGTGGACTACCAACCCGTTTGGCAGTCGAAGGCGAAGAACTGGTCGTTCATAGGTTTCGGACCGGATCCATGGGACTGGCTTCGCCAATGGATTTGCGAACAGCCGAAAAGCATCTGCCGCGAAGCTTTTGGGGATACATCAAGGGGATTCTTGACAACCCGGAGTCACCCTTGGTTGTGGCTGTTTGCTTACCCCCGGGGGCGCAGTTGATCCTGAAAAACGTTCCGGAGGAACTGCAGCGGCGGTGGACCATTGAGGAGCTGGAGGATGTCTTCTTCGTACAAATCAGCGCCAATGTGAACACCTATCGAGATGCCATACGCTTTCGCAATGGGCGCGAAGTTCTTCTGCAAAACCTGCGCGAAGGCATCCGAATGCAAGTACTGTCCTTGGATAACGTGTACGCCGACAATGACAAGGACCTTGCAATCCCTGTGCTTTAGCCATTCGTGTCGTCTGCATCCTAGTATCCCAGCGTCGGGAGACTGAGTTAAGATCCGTTATAGGGCCGATGTTGGTCTCGCGCGGCCCCCGGAACGGAACGATGCGTCCACTAGTCTGGCATCTGACGGCTTCGATCGGTTCGGTCGTGGCTATCATAGTGGTGTGTGCGCGTGTTCCCCACGTCGACCATGCGACAGTGGCGTTGCTACTTGTTATGGTCATCGTGAGCCTCGCAAGTGCCTGGGGCTTGACGGAGGCCTTGACTGCCACCGTTGTCGGTGGCATTGGCTTCGAGTATTACTTCCTGCCAGCGCGCGGACTCAGCATTGCAAACCTCGAGCAATGGTTTGCGCTGGGAGCATTCTTGATCACTGCGGTCGTAACCAGCCAAATAGCCGCGACGCTAAGGCAGCGCCGAATCGAGGCTGTCGAGCAGGAAAGTGAGAAAGACAAGCTCTATAAGCTTATGAATGTTCTGCTGAATACCGGGGGCCACGAGTCCGCCTTGCAGCGATTGGCGAACGAGCTATTAGCAATCTTAGGAGCCGAAGGCGTAGTTCTTTACGACAAACATTCGGGGCAGTTTTTCCGCTCCGGCCAACACACCGGGGCCGTCTCGGATTTCGCGCTTCGTGAGACGGCTACCTCCGGGCTCCAGATTGCGGATGAGGCGGTTTCCCTGGCTCCGGTCCGCCACAGCGGCGAACTCGTGGGGAGCCTTGGCATTTGCGGGGCGACGTTCTCCGAAGCGCTCCTAAGCGCGCTGGCGGGGTGCGTAGGATTGGGGCTGGCAAGGCGGTACGCGATCGAAAAGACCACCGAGGCCGAGGCTGTGCGGAGAGCCGAGGAGCTGAAATCGGCGGTCCTGGACGCCATGGCGCATGAAATCAGGAATCCTCTGAACTCCGTCAAAATTGCCGCGACAACGTTGCTTTCGGGGCATGCGGGCAGCGAGGTGCATAAGCATGAGATGCTTACGATCATCGACGAGGAAGTAAACCGGATGGACCGGTTCATCGACGAAGCCGTTCAACTGGCTAGGGTGGAGGCCAACGAACTCTCCTTGAAGAGAGAACCGCAGAACCTCGCGCAGCTAATTACAGCCGCTATTGCAGAGATGGGAGCGCTGGCCGGCGATCGTCGCATTCATTTATCCCTTCCCGAATCGCTTCCTCCGGCCGAGTGCGACAGAGACATGATCGCGCGGGTACTCAAGCAACTTCTGGGCAACGCGCTGAAGTATTCACCCGACGATTCGCCGCTTAAGGTGTCGGCGGAGTTCACAGGAGCGGCCGTTGTGATTGATGTTGTCGATCACGGTCCCGGTGTGAAGGATGAGGAACGGGATCGTATCTTCGAAAAGTATTATCGTGGCCGCGCGGCCAAGTCCCGTACGCCGGGAACGGGCTTGGGATTAGCGAGCGCACGGTCCATTGTGGAAGCTCATGGGGGCAAAATTTGGGTGACCAGTCCGCCCGATGGCGGTGCCGCCTTCCACGTGTCGCTGCCAGTAAACGGAAACGGCGACAGCCACAGCGTGTGGGCGTGATGGCAGCTTCGAAGGTCATGATTGTCGATGACGAGCCTCAGGCTCGGCGCGTGCTGAAAACGGCCCTCATCTCGCGAGGATTCGAGATAACCGACGCGCGCAGCGGCGAGGAAGCGCTCGAGAATTTACGGCATGAGACGCCGGACGTGATTCTGCTCGATCTGACGATGCCCGGTATTGGTGGTCTGGCGACCTGCCGGTTAATCCGCGAGCGCTCAGAAGTGCCGATCATGATAGTGTCCGCGAAGAAAGGCGAACTGGAGAAAGTGGAGGCTCTGGAGAGCGGTGCCGACGATTATGTCACTAAACCACTCAGCATCGAGGAACTAGTTGCCCGCATCCATGCTGTCACAAGAAGACCTTCGGTAGGAACGCACTCCCGCATCGTACGGCTGGACTCGGTGGAGATCGATCTCGAAAGCCACGAGGTAAAACGGGACGGTACTGTCATTCATCTGACGTCCAAGGAGTTCAAATTGCTGTATTACTTCCTTCAGAACGCTGGAAAGGTGGTAACGCACCGCCGGCTCTTACAAGCCGTCTGGGGGCCGGACTATGGCAATGAAGTCGAGTACCTGCGGGTGTTTATTAACCAACTGCGAAAGAAGATCGAGCCGGATCCTTCCCATCCGAAATTCCTTCTTACCGACCCATCCTCCGGCTATCGTTTCACCCCCGGCCACATGGCATTAGGAAAATCCTAATATTTTCTTTATTTTGCTCTTGTGACTCATCTGTATTCTCAATTTAGATAGACAGCTCGAAAACACAAACCTGGGTGAGATGTGTGCCCTAGTGAAGATTTCTCGGGCGAGATTTTACGTAACTTCATAATCACGAAAGGAGATTCACAATGTTGGACGAAAATGTGGGGACGGACCCTCACGCGCAGATCTATCTTCAGCCGATCGCTGCACCGTCAATCCTGGGTCTGTACGGTCTGGCGGGAGCGACCTTCATGGTGGCTGCAAATATGGCCCACTGGTTCGGGACCTCGGCGACGTCGCTATACCTGTTCCCCTTTGCTGCGATCTTTGGCGGATTAGCCCAGTTCCTGGCTGGGATGTGGGCATTCAGGGCACGTGACGGGGCGCCACCGCCGTACATGGAATGTGGGGATCATTTTGGATGGCGTACGGGATATTGAACGTGATATTCGCCGTCGGCAAAATCCCACCTCCAGTGGGAGCGTTTCCTGAAATCGGCTTCTGGTTCATCGTGCTCGCCGCGATCACTTGGGTCGCGGTTGGTGCGGCGTCGGCGGAGAGTAGTGCCCTTGCCATCTTATTGACGTTCCTAGCTGCGGGATCCACCACCGCCGCGATCGGTGAACTTACCGGCCTCGCCTGGCTGATGACACTCACCGGTTGGCTGTTTATTATTTCGTCAATCGTTGCGTGGTATACAGGCAGCGCGCTCATGCTGGAAGAAGCTTGCGGCCATGAGGTTTGGACTCTGGGCAAGAGCAAGCAATCCGGAATGCGCGTTTCGACCGGCATGGGCGAACCGGGCGTCATTCGAGGGCAGGCCTAGTCCGCGTGGCAACGGGCTCAGAGAGTTCTGCTGGCACTTGGATCGTCCCCAGAATCTGCGCGATTCAATTCCTCTCAAGTTAGGCGAGGATTCCTCCCGTCACGCAGATTTCAGGGGAAGGAAGGGCAGAGAATGCTGTGCCCTTCGATACCGGGCCACGATGTCGCATTAGTTGCTGGAAGCAAATCCGGCGATGGTCCCGCGATTATGGGTAATCTTGCAAGTCACCGATCCGATACGGCCCCAATGGCAATGGAATCGATCTCGATTCGACGGCGCGCGGTCCGGGATTTTCCGCCTGCGTATTTTGCGTTGGTGATGGCGACCGGTATGCTCTCGATTGCTTGCAACCAGGAAGGGCTGCTAAGACTTTCGTGGGTTTTCCTGTCGATAGCCACGGCCGCACTTCTTGTGCTAGCCGGTATCACGCTGCTTCGCTTGGTCTGGTTCCCACGTTCCGTCTATCATGATTTCCGGGATCACAACCGCGGCGTCGGGTTCTTCACGATCATCGCCGGTGTCACGGTGCTTGGCTCGGCTATCCATACCATTACTACCCTTTTCACACTGCCATATGCACTATGGATATTGGGGATCAGCCTATGGAGCCTCCTGACTTATTCCATCTTTGCAGCGTTCATTATGAAACGAAATAAGCCGCCGTTACGCAGCGGCCTAAATGGCGGCTGGCTGCTCGCAGTCGTGGCTACGGACTCGGTTGCCCTGCTCACCTTGGTGCTTCTTCCGGACCTCCGCAGTCACGTCGCGACGATGCTGTTTCTCGCACTGGCTTTTTGGCTGTGTGGAGGGATGCTCTATATTTGGATGATTTCACTGCTTTTTTATCGCTACACCTTCTATGTGCATTTGCCATCGGATGTACTGCCATGGTACTGGGTTGACATGGGCGCTATGGCGATGGCGACGGTCGTGGGTGACCTCCTTCTAAAAAGAATTCACGGATCGCCTTTCGCCGATCTGATGCCCTTCATAAAGGGTTTAACTATTATGTTCTGGGCAACGGCCACCTGGTGGATCCCGATGCTTTTGATTTTTAGCGTGTGGCGCCATTGTGTGACGCCGGGTCCTCCGGTTTATAGCCCGTCGTATTGGAGCATTGTCTTTCCATTGGCGATGTATGCGGTCGCGACCGATCGGATCGCCGAACTCAGCGAAATCGTCTACTTACATGTGATCGCACGGTTGCTTGTATATGTTGCTATCACTCTATGGGTGCTTATCGGCCTCGGAATGGTAAGAGCGATTCTCAATCTATTCTCGCTCGAGGAGGTTTCAAAGGATCTACGATTCACATAAAAGGGAGGCAAGTCAGGGATCAATTCATCATTAGCCGAACCTTGGTCTCCAAACAATGGGCTTACGGAAAGTCAGTTGCGCCCAAGGACAGTATGGCCCTGAGTTCAGCACCGTGATGCGGAAATTGGGGATCTCGAGTGAGCGGACTTTGCTCTCGACCCGCGGCAGGTCCGACATGGGGTGGCAAGGAAGTCAGCGCAACTTGAGAATCAGAGGCATTCAGAAAAATCATAATATGTTCTTTACGTTACATTTGTTGCCTGTCATTATTCTGGACTATACAGTTTGCTGCCTTGCAGTTTGACCCAAGTCAGCTCAGATAGGAGTCGACACCTAATATCGTGGCTCGAATATTGATCGTTGACGATGATCCGCGGTTCCGTAGGACGCTTCGCCTCGCCTTTCTCCTCCGGCTACGAAGTCGGCGATGCCGGCGGGGGGAAAGAAGCGCTGGATACTGTCGCACTTAGCGAACCGGACCTGATTGTGCTCGATTGGCAATTACCGGATATGGACGGCATTCAAACTTGTAAGGCGCTTCGAGCGCATTCTGACGTACCGGTCATCATGGTGTCGGGAAATCGAGCAAACCCAAAAGACGTTGCTTTGAGCGCCGGCGCGAACGACTACCTCACTAAGCCCTTTGGGGTGAACGAACTGCTGAGACGCATCGAATCCGCGCTGAAGCACTGAAGGGCGCGGGAGATTCATACCAGTGAGCGACCGCTTATAAAGAAAGCTTCTGGTACTTGCCACAGGCTGTGCGCTAGCGTGGCCGAGCGCGGCGGCACAGGGTGCCCGGCCGAGCACGGCATCCAAATGTCCCGGAAGTTCGACACGAACTTATTACGCAGCCGTATTTTAGGGTGTTTGACAACTTGACCTTCACGTCGAGGGAGATAGGACGGGTCCGAGGGACCATCAAGAAGAAGCACACGAAGTCACTTTCAAGGGGCACATGGTCCACGCTTCGAAAGAGGAGCCGCAATTTCCGTGGGGAGGAACTCATTGTCCACAGATTCGAGGAAGGCTCGCTTGGTCTGGCTTCAGCCCTCGATCTGGGAAGGATACAAGAGTGTCGTAAGGCCCACTTTCGCGGGTTTTGGCCCGCGATCAAAGCCTTTTGCGGTCCGCCGGATTCTCGATCGATCCTGGCAGTATGCATCCCACCCGGTGCAAGGCTGCTGATAAGCGACATTCCGGCAAAGCTGCAGCGGGAGTGTGGTTTTCAAGACGACGTGCAGGAAGCTGTGTTTACTCAGCTGACTGCCGCCGTAAACGCACGCTCTTAAACACTCGTGCCAACCTGGCGCTAAGCGCGGGAATCAGGCGAGGCCGCACGCTGTCCCCTAAGTCCAGTCTCCTGTTCCTCCGCCAAGGAAAGATCCAAAACGCTCGAAGAGGACATTCCGTGTACTGCGATGCATGACCGCTCGGCAATAAGTTAGTGGACGATGAAATCGTCGGTGGTATAGCATTTGGCTTTCAAGATTCCGGCAGGTGCACTTTGGGCCGATTTTGCGTTTTCGTTAGTTGTGAGGATTAAGGATGATTCCGAAGAACCGCTCGAGAACCAACCGTTCGAGTGGGCGGACGAGGATCGCGAGGTGGAGGACCGTGAGCCTAATCTGGGCGAGACCGAAGAGGATACATCCGAACTGTGAAGGCTCGGCATGCGGGGCCGCAGCAGGGTCACCTGCGGAACAGCCCGAGCCCACGATAGAAGCAGGCTCGCCACAAAGCCATTCCTGTTGATCATCGGCAGCGGCACTTAACGTCCAGGATCGAAATATCAAAACGTTTGAATCCTATGGAATGAAGTGCGTCGTGGTCCTCCCGGCGATCCTGAGGGTGAGCCCTGTTGATTTCACCACGGGCGATTTCATGCATCACTGGCGGCAGACCGCAATTACCTGCAATTTATTCAAAGCCGCATTTGCCATCTCGCTGATGGAAAGAGACAGCTAAGAGCCTAGGCGGCAGAACCGTTCGCCGTGACCGCAAGGGCCAACTCATGCGCGACTGAGTGCCTTGCCTGAGTGGTGCACGATGGCTGGTTCGCCCGGGTGGTGGTCAGTCTCGCGCACGCTGTACATTGTGTTATCTGCTTTGGTGCCCATTTTGGAAACACCAGTGACCGTGCCATGACCGATGGCACTCCGATAATGCCATGACACTTTGGTGCCAACGGGGATTGTCTTGAACGTCTTCTTTTTAGTAGCCATATCGCCTCTCCCTCGAGGTTGACGTACTTTCAGTGTTTCAACCAATTAGATTGTCTCCGTGAGAACTAACCTAGGGCGGACCTGACCGCGTTTACGATATGATCGGCGGAAATACCGAACTTCGCGATCAGCTCCGCTGGTTTCCCGCTGTGCGGAATCTCCCGCACCGCCAACTTATAAGCTCGGACGCGCTCCTCAGCGAGAGCCCAAAGCACTGCATCACCGAGCCCACCGTGCGCATAATGATCTTCGACGGTGATGACGATGCCGCCTGCGGCACGCGCAGAAGCAATCAGCTCATCCCGATCAACAGGCTGCACGCTGAACAGATCGATGACTCGGATCAATATGGCTTCTTTTCGGAGCTGCTCGTAGGCTGTCAGCGCTTCGAAGACGGTTACACCGCCCGCAACCACAAGTACCTGGTCCTTATCGCTCTTCCGGAGAACTTTGCATTTCCCGATCGCAAACTGTTCACCAGGACCATAGAGAATCAGCGCCTTGGGCCGTCCTAACCGGAGATAGCACGGGCCAGAGTGCTCCGCCATCAACGCCGTGGCTCTCCAGGCGCTTGTGGCGTCGGCAGGATAGAGTACCGTGAAGTTCGGCTCCGCGCATGACATGGCCAGATCTTCAAGGCCCATCTGGGTCGGGCCATCCTCACCGATGGATACTCCGCAGTGTGTACCGACAATCTTGATATTGATATTACTGATGGCGGCCAAACGAAGAAAATCATACGCGCGGGTCACAAAGCACGAAAATAGCGCAGCAAACGGCACCTTTCCTCGCGCCGCAAGTCCCATGGCCATCCCGATAATGTTCTGTTCGGCAATATAACCTTCAATGAAACGATTGATCGCTACATTCTCGAATTCCTCTGTGTACGTCGAATTCTTGACGTCGCCATCGAGCACGACAATTCGGGGATCCCCCTTTGCCAATGCGGCCAAGCCGTCGGCGAATCCTTTTCGCGTTGCGACTTCCTTATCTCCGATCGCGTAGGGTGGTTTCAGGCCGGAACCCGGATGGCCGTTCGCATGGATTTGGGATCCGCTGTGCGGCGCTGGAGGAAGATTAGGTTTCCAATCGGCAGCAGCGCCCGTGAGCTGGCTTTCCAGTGCCACGATGACCTTGCCAGCGGCAGGCTTGTCCAATACCTTGCCGTGCCAGCCGTCAAGACCTTCAATTCCGATCAGCCCCTTGCCCTTGACTGTCCGCGCGAGTACGATCGTTGGACGATCGCTGACCCGAGCGGCAGTTTGGAAGGCCGCAATTAGATCGGTGATGCTGTGTCCGTCAACCAGCACGACGTGCCATCCGAATGCTTCCCAGCGAGCCCTGTAGATTTCGAGATTCCACTGCAGCATGGTCGGCTGGCTCTGACCCAGGCGATTGATGTCCATGATGGCGCAGAGATTGTTGAGGCCTTCGAGCGCCGCCCATTGCGCCGCCTCCCAGACCGAGCCTTCAGCGGATTCGCCATCGCCCATCAAAACAAAAATCCGTTGTCCGGAATGGTCGAATCGTTTCGCTTTGAGAGCCATCCCGACGCCGACGGACAAGCCTTGACCGAGCGAACCGGTGGCGACGTCCACAAACGGCAACAGGGTAGTGGGATGCCCCTCCAGGTCCGAGTCGATCTTGCGCAAAGTCAGGAGCTTCTCTCGTGGAAAAGCGCCCGCTTCGGACCATGCGGCATAAAGGATAGGAGCGGCATGACCCTTCGAGAGCACGAAGAGATCGTTATCGGGTCTGCGCGGATCGTGCGGATCGTAGCGCATCACGGAATAGAAAAGCACGGACATGATCTCTGCCGCGGAGGCACAGCTCGTCGGGTGACCGCTGCCGGCTTCAGTTGTGGCACGGACCGAGTCGATACGCAACTGGGTTGCCTTTTCCTGCAGTATCTTCAACGTAAGTTGTTCCGAGGTTTCAACGGTCATGACCTCACTCCAATGGCTTATCCGAGAGAAGAACGGCGGCTAGCCCGCCCTGGCCTCTTTGTCACGCGCTTGGCCACTTCCAGTCCCGGATCTCAGGCTTATCAATGCCGTATTCGTGCGCGTAAGCAAGATTCTCTACGATCTGATCATGCAACCAATCCTTAACATGCGCCCCCAACGCTTTCAACCGTGGAACGCGGTCGATGACGTCGATCGCCAAATTAAACCGGTCCACCTGGTTCAGAATGGTCAGCCCGAGAGGAGTGCTGATGCTGCCCTTCTCCTTGTAGCCACGCACATGCATGTTTTCGTGGTTGGCACGACGGTAGGCGAGCTTGTGGACGAGCGCGGGGTAACCATGGAAGTTAAAAATGACTGGTTTATCGGTTGTAAACAACGTGTCAAAGTCACGATCTGTCAGCCCGTGCGGGTGCTCGGTTGCGGGCTGGAGCCTGAACAGATCCACCACGTTGATGAAACGGATTTTCAAGTCCGGGAATTTCTCGCGTAGGATTGCCGTTGCGGCAAGAGCTTCTAGCGTAACCACATCGCCTGCGCTCGCGATCACTACGTCCGGCTCGCTACCCTGATCAGAACTAGCCCAGGGCCAGATGCCAATCCCCTTCTGGCAATGTCTGACCGCAGCATCCATGTCCAGATACTGCAGATGAAGATGCTTATCCGCCACGATCACGTTCACATAATCGACGCTCCGTA
>Ga0105240_10013426_pt1 | contig 11248 bp, 9 predicted proteins | sample KBSC54metaG_FD_80426 | JGI IMG/M metagenome (GOLD analysis project Ga0105240, IMG submission 80426) | Corn rhizosphere microbial communities from Kellogg Biological Station, Michigan, USA - KBS C5-4 metaG | ecosystem: Host-associated > Plants > Roots > Rhizosphere > Soil | place: Michigan, USA...
GCGCTGACCAACGCGCTCTGGATCCGGATGTCCGGATAGGGATACCCGGGCCGCCCGCGCACATAGGCGAGCGCCGTCAGCGACGTGGTCGCGAAGAGCCCGTCGCGATGCGTAACGAAGCGCAGCAGTGAACGCGCGAAGCGCCACGGACTGGCCAGCATGTCGTTGACCGTGATCGGCTGGTTGGTGCGAAACGTGATGCGCGGCATCAGGTGGTCCTGCAGGTTCTCGCCGACGCCGCGCAAATCCGCGAGCACCGCGATCCCGCGCTGCCGAAGCAGCTCCGCATTGCCGATGCCCGAGAGCTCGAGCAGTTGCGGCGAGCGGATCGCGCCCGCCGCAAGGATCACCTCGCGCCGCGCCGTCGCGAGCCTCGACTCGCCGCCGACACTGTAATGGACGCCGGTCGCGCGCCGGCCGTCGAATGCGATGCGGGTGGCCAGCGCGTCGGTGACGACTTGCAGATTGGAGCGGCCCATCGCCGGCCGCAGATAGCCGACGGCCGCGCTGCAGCGCAGGCCGTTGCGGCTGGTCAGCTGCAGCGGGGCGGCGCCATCGGGATTGGTGCCGTTGTAGTCGGCCACGCGCGGGTAGCCCGATTGCGAGCAGGCGTCGATGAACGCATCGGAAATCGGATCGCCCTTGAGCTCGGTGATGCGTATCGGTCCGTCGCGGCCGCGCAATGCGGGATCGCCGAAGGCGCAGCTTTCGAGCTTTTTGAACAAGGGCAGCACGTCATCCCAGCCCCAGCCGGGACAGCCGGTCGCGCGCCATGCGTCGTAGCGCGCCGGATGGCCGCGGACGGCGACCATTCCGTTGACCGAGCTCGAGCCGCCGAGGATCCTGCCGCTCGGCCAATACAGCTTGCTGCCCTCGAGCTCGGCCTCGGGTTCAGTGTGCGTTTTCCAGACGTACGTGTCGTCGTTGAGCAGCTTGCCGACACCCAGCGGAAGCTGGACCCACAATCGACGGTCGCTCGCTCCCGCTTCGAGCAGCAGCACGCTGTGCCGGCCGGATTCGGTCAGCCGCGCGGCCAGCGCGCAGCCGGCCGAGCCGGCGCCGACGACGACGTAATCGAAGGCGCTGCCCGCTGCGGTATTGCCGGAGTTCGAACTCGCCATCGCGTCGTCGATCGATTCAGTGGATGCGCAGGATAACCTTTCCGGTCGTGTGGCCCTCTTCGACCAACGTGTGCGCAGCGGCGGCCTCGGCCAGCGGCAGCACCTTGCTGACCTCGAACTTCAGCTTGCCCGCATCGATCAGCGCGGCGCCCTGCTCGAGTATCCGGGTCTGTGCGCAGCGCAGCGCATGGTCGCCGAGGAAGAGCGGCGTCGTCATCTGCACGTAGCCGACGACGATGTTGCGCAGCCGCGCCTTGTTGATCTGCGGCATCTCGCAGGCGGTCGACAGCAGCGTCGCCAGCCGTCCGTACAGGCGCACCGCGCCGAACGACTGGCAGAAGGTCGGGCCGCCGACCGTGTCGAAGACCACATCGGCGCCCTTGTTGCCGGTCCAGTCGAGCGTCTGCTGGACGAAGTCGCCGGTCTTGTAGTCGATCGCCTGTTCGGCGCCGAGGCTCTTGACGAACTCGGCCTTCGCGGCGCCGCTGACGGTCGCGGCGACGCGCGCGCCGAGGTGCCGCGCAAGCTGGATCGCGACGTGGCCGACGCCGCCGGCGCCGGCATGGACCAGCACGGTTTCGCCGGACTTGAGGCCGACGCGGTCGACCAGCGCTTCCCACGCGGTGATCAATACCAGCGGCGCCGCGGCCGCCTCGACCATCGACAGCTTCGCGGGCTTGCGCGCCGCATGGTCTTCATGGACCAGCGTGTACTCCGCATAAGTGCCCAGTCCGGAACCGAGTCCGTTGTTGAAGAAATAGACTTCATCTCCCGCTTTGAAACGCTTCACGCCGCTGCCCACCGCCTCGACAGTGCCGGCGCCGTCGCAGCCGAGCACCACCGGCGTGTTCTTCGGATAGAACATGTGGAGCTTGCGCACCTTGGTGTCGAGCGGATTGATGCCGGCCGCGGCCAGGCGCACCAGGATTTCGCCGGGACCGGCGGTGGGCTTCGGCAGTTCGCCCGGTTGCAGCACTCCGGGGTCGCCCGGCGCCGCCATCAGCATTGCTTTCATGACTTCTCCTCGTTCGAATGGTTGCTTGATTGCGCAACGCGGGATTCAAGCGCGCTGCGCTGTCTGGTTGCCGGCGCCGGTGGCCGGACCCAATCCAGGTCCTGTAACGAAAATGTGCGTGGAATGCGAATAGATGCGCCGGTGTGTTGCGAGGCTAATGCTCGAGCGACTTGACTGCCGCGGCCGGCCCCCGCGCGCGGGACGCCACGTGCAGCGTCTCGCGCACGTCGCGCGCGATCCGCGCGTTGTCTTCGCTGTCGACGTCGCGCGGCCGCGGATCGGTCACCGTCACGATCTTGATGATCCGGCCAGGGCGCGGCGACATCACGACGATCCGGTCGCCGAGCTTGATCGCTTCGTCGATATTGTGGGTGATGAAGAAGACCGACTTCTTCTCGCGCTGCCAGACGCGCACCAGCTCGTCCTGCATCCGCTCGCGCGTGAACGAATCGAGCGCGGCGAACGGCTCGTCCATCAGCAGCACGCTCGGGTTGACGGCCAGCGCGCGGGCGAGCGCGACCCGCTGGCGCATGCCGCCGGATAGCTGCTGCGGATACTTGCGCTCGAAGCCCTTGAGGTCGATCAGTTCTACGTAATGCTGGATGATGTGATTGCGCTCGTCGCGGCCGATGCCCCGGCGCTTCAGGCCGTATTCGATGTTGCCGCGGACGGTCAGCCACGGAAACAGCGCGTAGTCCTGGAACATCATCGTGCGGTCTGGGCCGGGCGCCTTGATCTCGTGGCCGAAGGCGCGCAGATGGCCTGCGGTCGGCGGCTCGAACCCGGCGAGCAGGTTGAGCAGCGTGGTCTTGCCGCAGCCGCTCGGCCCGACCACGCAGATGAACTCTTCGCGGCCGATGGTCAGCGACACGTCCTTCAGCGCGACAACCTCGTTCTGGTTGCTGCCGAAGATCTTGTGGACGCCTTCGATTTCGACCGCGATATCGGGCATCGCTTCAGCCTCCCTGCCGCCACGGGGTGACGATTGCCTGCAGCAGCCGCACCATGCCGTCGAGCATCAGGCCGATCAGCCCGATCATCACCATGCCGACGATGATGTAGTCGCTGCGGAACAGATACCGCCCCTGGCTGATCAGGTACCCCAGCCCCGAAGTCGAGGCGACGAGCTCGCCGGCGACCAGCGCCATCCACGCGATGCCGGTGCCGACCCGGAAGCCGACGAACATCGCCGGCAGCGCCGCGGGCAGGATCACGGTGAAGGCAATCGTGAACCTGTTCGCCCCGAGCGTGCGCGCCGCGCGGATCAACTGCGGGTCGACGTCGCGCACGCCTTCCATTGTGTTCAGGATGATCGGGAAGACAGCGGCGAGAAAAATGATGAACACGTTCTGCGCATCGCCGATGCCGAACCACAGGATCGAAAGCGGGATCCAGGCGAGCGGAGGAATCGGGCGAAAGAAATTGACCACCGGCTCGACGGACCAGGCGAGGCGGCGCGAGCCGCCGAGCGCCGCGCCCAGGGGAAACCCGACCACCGCTGCCGCGAGCAGCGCCCAACCGACGCGCGACAGGCTGGCCAGGGAATCCTGCTGCAATTGTCCGTTGCCGATGAGTTCGATCGCGCCCTTGTACAGCTCGGTCGGCGCCGGCAATTGCAGGTGCAGGTCCGGATAACGCAGGCTGAAATATTGCCAGAGCGCGACGAGCGCCAGCAGCAGCCAGTGCCGCGCGGCGATCTCGGCGAACCTGCGGCCCTTCTTCGAGAGGATTGCGCGCAGCCGGCGCCTGGGCGGCGGCGGCGCCGGTGCGTCATCGTCGGAAAGCGGACGATTGCCCGCCGCCGGCAGAGCCTCGCTGTCGTCGCTCTGGACCACGCGCAGTGGAGCGCCGGAGGCCGTCGCCTTCATCGAGCGGCTCGCTTCTCAGGCCTTGTATGTCTTGCCGCCGTACGTCCAGTCGCGCGCCAGGTCTCCCGGTCCCGGGAACGGCTGTGCGCCCATGACGCCGAGGCCGTAGGTCGGATACGGCGGCTTGCCGGCGACGCCTTTCCAGTCGGCCGGCAGGAAAGGCGGCTGCGCCGGCACCTTCCAGCCCAGCCGCGCATAGGTGTCGGCCATGTACTTGGGCCGCAGCACCGACTTGAAATCGGCGTCGGTGTAACGGAACTTCAGCACGCCGGCGTCGGCCATCACGCTCGCCTGGTATTCCTCGAGCGGAATCCAGAATCCTTTTTCGTTCTCGAACGGGAAATTCTTGGTCGGCTTCGGATTGATCACGTGGACTTCGACGTCGCGCGCGATCAGCTTCGGATCGCGCCCGCGCTGCGACGGATCGGCAATGAAGTCGGCAAGGAACTCCCTGGTCTTCAGCCGTATGTAGAGCTGCGATTCGACGAACGCGTCGGTGTAGGCCTGGATCACGTCGGGCGCATTGGCCTCGATTTCGCCGCGGATATACGAATAGCCGTTGAAAAACTCGTAGTTGTCGATCAGTTCGAGGATTCGCGCATTCTTCAGGAACTCGGTCGTCATGATCACGTTCGGTTCCCAGATGCCGACGATGTCGATGCCCTTCGGCATCATCACCATGTCGGCCCCGGACGTGTTCTTGATGATGAAGTCCTTGCCCTCTTCGAGGCCGAGGATCTTGGCGGCGATCAGTATTCCAAGGTGCGGCGTGCTGCCTACCGTGGTGGCGAACACCGCCGGCCGGCCCAGCACTTTCTGGCCCTTCAGGTCGGACATGCCGTTCTTCAGCGGCGAATCCGGAGGCACCAGAAACGCCTGGCGCTGCGCCGGATACGTGGCGACCGCCGCAGCGGGAATCTTCAGGTCGATGATGCGCAGCAAGCCGAGCGATCCTGCCTGCGCGACCTGGATGCGGCCGGTGGCAAACACCTCGTTGAAGAGGCTCGCCGCCAAGAGCGGCGGGAACGCCACTTCGAGTCCGCGCTTCTGCAGCAACTGGTATCTCTGTATCCCGAACAGCACCGCATTGCCGTCGGACCAGAGCGGATTCCAGGCAACCTGGAACGGCCACCAGCCCTTGGATTTCATCCATGCGATCGATTGCGGCGAGACCTGCCTGTATGGCAGCGGCCAGCCCCATTCGGTGGCGTCTGCGGCCTTTGCTTCGGCCGGCCACAGCAGCTCCGGGGCGACGCTGGCCGCACCGACGAGCGCAGCGCTTTGCTTGACGAAGCGGCGGCGGTGAAGATCGCCCGGATCGTGGGTGGGATTGCTCATCTCGCGTCTCCTTGGTGGTTTCGTTCGTCGAAAACCCACCCTCTTGCCTGCAGCCGCGCAGGAAAAGGTTTTTTTGATCTGGAAACACAATAACGTAAAGCAAATATAAGTGTCAACTTCGAGATCGCCAATCTCATTTTCTGCACTTTTTTGCATTTCTGCCCGCATTGTTGCCATAATGGCGGACCGCAATCCGCCGCGCATGCGACTCGTCCAGGGATCGGCACCGAAACGCCGGCCGCGCGCGGACTGAACAGGAAAAGGATGACGATGATCAAGAAAAAGGCGATGGCCGGCACCGCCGCCCAGCGCGCTCTCGAAATACTGGAAGCGGTGGCCAAGGCAAGGCGGCCGGTCACCGGTAACGAAATCATGGAGTGGGTGCGCCTGCCGAAGCCGACCGTGTATCGGACGTGCGCGCTGCTCGAGGCGATGGGCATGGTGCAGCGCGAAGCCGACAGCAAGAAGCTGACGGTCGGCCCCCGGCTTTGCGCGCTGTCCCTGGAAGTGATCCTCAGCTCGCCCAATCGCGGGCCGGTGCGCTCGATCCTGCAGTCGCTGGCGAGCGATACCGGCGAAACCTGCACCTTCGCCATCCTCGACGGCAACGAGATCGTCTGCGTCGACCGGGTCGAGTCGGCCGAGCCGTTGCGCATCCAGCTGCACGCCGGTTCGCGGATTCCGGTGCACTGCACGGCCAGCGGCAAACTGTTCCTCGGCCTGATGCCGCGGGCGCAATCGAAGCGGCTGATCGAGAGCGCGCCGCTGAAACCGAACACGCCCAATACGATCGTCGATCCGCGCAAGCTCGAAGCGGAGCTGCTGCGCATCCGCAGGGAAAAAATCAGCCGCGACAACCAGGAGTTTTCGACGGGACTGATCGCGATCGCGGTGCCGATCACCGGCAAACGCGGACGCATTTGCGGCTCCGTCTCGGTCAATGCGCCGGCCACGCGGATGACTCTGGCCGATGCGGAGGCGCACGTGCCCGCGCTGCGGCGGGCCGCGAAGGCGATCGCGAAAATCGTGGCGCCGTAATCTGTTCATTGTTGGAAAAATGCAGAAAATGATACTGAACAGTTCACTCTTTCCATTTTTCTTGCATTTTGCCGCCGGAGTCTGTTAAATATTCGGAACGATTCACTCCCCGCCGCACGCCGCCGCAGACCGCATCGCCGCCGGCCACGGTAATGAAACTGGAGGCACGAGAATGAGCAGCATCCGCAGCGAAAAGCCATTGACCGAAATCCGGCCGCGCGGCAAGCCGTACAGCGCGTATTACCAGCGCGACGAGCCGGCGCCCGACGCCGAGCTCACCCAGACCGGGCCCGGCACGCCGCTTGGCGAATACATGCGCCGGTTCTGGCAGCCCGTGTGCCTGTCTTCGCAACTAACGGATGTGCCACATCCGATTCGCGTCATGAGCGAGAACCTCGTCGCCTTCCGCGACAGGCAGGGACGCGTAGGCGTGCTGCAGCGGCAATGCTGCCATCGCGGCGCATCGCTCGAATACGGAATCATCCAGGACCGCGGCATCCGCTGCTGCTACCACGGCATCCAGTACGACGTCGACGGGACCATCATCGAGGCGCCGGCCGAACCCGACAAGGGCGCGCGGATTCGCCAGACGGTGGCGCAGGGAGCGTATCCGGCATTCGAGCGCGACGGGCTCGTCTTTGCGTACATGGGGCCGCCCGACGACAAGCCCGCGTTCCCCGACTACGATGCGTTCACCGCGTATCCCGATTCGCGGCTGCTGCCTTTCTCCAATGTGTTTCCCTGCAACTGGCTGCAGGCGATGGACAATATCGCCGACCAGATGCATGCATCGTTCCTGCACAACAACATGGCGGCCGACGGCATCGATGCGTCGAGCACGTCACTGTCGGTGGCGTTCGGCAAGGTGCCGGTGATGGATTACGCGGAAGTGCGCGACGCCACCGGGATGGTGTTCATCGCCAACCGGCGGGTCAGCGACAGCCGCGTGTGGATCCGGATCAACGACCTGATCGTCCCCAACGTGAGCCAGCATGCGTACCTGTTCGAGGACGGCGCCAATCGGAGGCTCTTCCATCGCGTCCACATGTCGCGCTGGTACGTGCCGGTCGACGACACCCACAGCATCATCTTCGGCTGGCGGATGTTCGGCGACAGCATCGATCCGCTGCACATGGGCGACGAAAGCCACGTCGGCTGGGACGACATGGATTTCCTCACCGGCCAGGTCGGCGACCGGCCGTACGAAGTCGGCCAGCGCGCGCCCGGCGACTGGGAAGCGATCTCCAGCCAGCGGCCGATAGCCATCCATGCGCTCGAGCATCCGCTCGCCAGCGACATCGGCGTGTACATGAACCGCAAGCTGATCCGCAATGCATTGCGCGGCAAGAATCCGGCCGCGACACCGGAAGCGATGCATGCGCGCGCCAACGCCGGCCAGCCCAGCAACTGCTACACGCAGAACACGCTGCTCGACATTCCCCGGCGCCCGACCGACGCCGAAGACAGCGCATTGCTCCAGTCGCTCGGCCGGTCGGTGCTGAAGATCACCGCCGAGGGCGACGCGTACGCCGGAGCCGAGCGGGACGCCTACATCTGCGCCAGGCTCGACGAGCTCGAACGCTCGCTGCAATAACGAGCGAGCGCGGCGTGCCGCACGCGGCCGATCGTCGGCCAGCAGTCACCGTGTGCGAACCGACCTGGCCATTGTGGCGATGAGGGTGTCCCGGGCATGACAGTCGAACTGCTCCGCGTGCGCGTCGCGAAGGTCACCCATGAAGCCGACGACATCAACGCGTACGAGCTGGTGGATCCGGCGGGCGGCCTGTTGCCTGCGTTCGCCGCAGGCTCGCACATCGATGTGCATGTGGGCGAAGGCCTCGTCCGCCAGTACTCGCTGTGCAACGCGCCGGGAGAACGCGATCGCTATGTGATCGGGGTCCTGCGCGAAGTGAAGAGCCGCGGCGGATCGGCCGCGATGTTCGACCGCGTGCGCGCGGGCACGACGCTCGAAATCTCGCCGCCGCGCAATCTGTTTCCGCTTGTCGCATCGGCGCGCAGCCATCTGCTGCTTGCCGGCGGCATCGGCATCACTCCGATGCTGGCGATGGTGGCGCAGCTCGAACAGGATCGCGCCGACTACACGCTCCACTACTGCACGCGGGCGCCCGAGAAGACGGCGTTTCGCGGGATGCTGTCCGCGGTCGCGCAGCGCGTCCGCCAGCATCACGACGGTGGCGATCCGCGCAACGGTCTCGACATTGCCAGCCTGCTGCGCGATCACGTCGCCGGCACGCATCTCTACTATTGCGGGCCGCCGGGTTTCATGGCGGCGGTGAAGGCGGCATCGGAGCACTGGCCGCAGGCGACGACGCATTGCGAATACTTCACGGCGCCCCGGGCTGCTGCGGGCCCGGCAGGCGTTTCGCCGGCCGCCGCCGCGCTCGCGCCGCTTGCGGGCCGACCGGCGGCCGAACCCGCGGAGTTTCGAGTCAGGCTTCAGAAGAGCGGCGCGGAATACGAAGTGCCCCGCGACAAGTCGATCGTCCAGGTGCTGCGCGAGCACGGCGTCGAGGTGGAGACGTCGTGCGAATCGGGCCTCTGTGGAACGTGCCGCACCCGCTATTTCGAAGGCAAACCGGTCCACAACGACTACGTTCTCGACGACGACGAGAAAGAAGAGTTCGTGATGATCTGCTGCGCCCGGTCGAGTTCTGCGCTGCTGGTGCTCGACCGCTGATGCGCGCGCGTGCCGACCTTTGCGGAACCGGCCGAACCGCCATCGGGCGGAGCCGATAGTGGGCGCCGGCGAGATCGTCATTCTCTCGACGGCGATCCTTGTCGCCGGCCTCGTGCGCGGCATCACCGGATTCGCCGGCCCGTTGATCATGGTGCCGGTGCTGGGGTTTTTCACCGACACGGTATCGGCGGTCGCCACCTCGACCATCGTCGACCTGTCGTCGAACATGAGCCTCTTCCCCGAAGCATTGCGCAAGGCTTCGCACTCGACCGTCCTCGGCCTGATCGGCGGCGCGCTGCTGACGATTCCATTCGGCGGCTACGCGCTGCTCGCCTTCGACGCGCAGACGATCAACCGGACGATGTACGCGGTGGTCGGCCTGGCGTCGCTGGTACTGCTCTCCGGGTGGCGCTACGGCAAGCCGCTCCTGCCGAGGCACTTCTTCGTCGTGGGCGCCGGAAGCGGAGCGATACTGGGCGCGACGTCGTTCGGGATCGTGGTGCTGCCGTTTTTATTCGGTGGCGCGGATTCCGCTTCCCGCGGGCGCGCCAACTTCATCCTCTGGGCTTTCTTCTGCGCGGCGGTGGGCTTCACGATCGTGCTGATCGGCGGCCGCATCGGCCCTCCGGAATTGTTGCGCGCAGCGGTGCTGATTCCGTTCTACCTCGCAGGCACGTTCATCGGCAATCGCTATGCGGGCCGCATCGACGATGCGCTGCTGCGGCGGATCGTGCTGGTGATCATGCTGGCAATCTCGATCGCGGGTGTGATCACGCAGTCGATGTAAGCGCGGATGCGGGAACGAATTTATAAACCACAGAGGTCACAGAGGACACAGAGAAAAACGGGGCGACGTCCGGCGTTTCAGATTTACCTCTGTGTCCTCTGTGGTGAAAAAGCATTTTGCAATTGGAGCCCGTGACGTCCGAGTGTCCGCGCTGCATTTCTTTGATTATTTGCCAGCCACTAGTTCTTTCCTGTCGCCGCAAGAATTTTCCGCACCGACTCGAATTCTCCCTGCATGAACCCCGCCGCATCCTTCGCCGGCACATACGACGCTTCAGATGCGATCGAGCTCTTCAGGAACTCGGTGTATTCGCGATCGTTGTACACACGGGCCAGCGCATCCGAGAGCAGCTTCACCCTTTGCGGGTCGGTGCCGGCCTTCACGACGATCGCGCGGAACTGCGGCAGCGTGACGTCGTAGCCCAGCTCCTTCGACGTCGGCACGTCCTTGAACTCGGGGACCCGGCTGTTGCTGAGCACGATGATCGCGCGCATCTGCTTGCTGTCGACCATCCCGCGCACGTTGCCGAGCGGCGAATACATCAGGTCGGTATGGCCTCCGATCAGCGATGTGTAGCGTTCGCCGGGATTCGCGAACGGCACCGCGAGGAACTTCAGGCCTTTCGAGTTGAAGTAGCCGATCGTCACGTCGTCGGGGCTGCCGAATCCCGAGATGGCGACCTTGACGCCCTTCGTCTTCGCTTCGGCCTCGACATCGGCCCACGTCTTGAAGCGGCTGTTCTCGGCGACGTAGAACCCCGACGGTTGCTGGATCATCACCGCGATCGGCGTGAGGTCGTTCAGCGTCCATTTCTGGCCGCCCGAAATCTGGTTCGCATAGAGCGTGTCGGCGGAGAGCACCGCGAGCGAGTAGCCGTCGGGGCGCCCCGCGATCAGCTTGAGGATGCCGGTGTTGCCGGTGGCGCCCGGCACGTTGACGACCGGCAGCGAGACCTTCAGTTCGGTCTCCAGCAGCTTCGCGATCTTTCGCGCAGTCTGGTCGGATCCGCCGCCCGGGCCCCACGGCACGATCATCTCGATCGGGCGCGTCGGATAGACTTCCTGTGCCGCCATGTCGACGGCGATTCCACCAATGCCAATCGCCAGCGCCAATGCCGCGGCGCGGGCGCCGTTCGAAATGCAACTCATCGCAATGCTCCTTTGAGTCGGTCGCGCTTGCCTGCGGCGCTACCGTTCGGTGGCGCGCACCATCGACGACGTCCATCCGCCGTCGACGGTCAGCACGGTGCCGGTGATGAAGTCCGATGCGTCCGAGGCCAGGAACAGCGCGGCCTCGGCGACTTCGGATGGCTGTCCCCAGCGCTCGACCAGCGTCTCGCTGCCCCAGATCTTCGCGGTTTCCGGATCGGCCGCGAAGCCCGAA
>Ga0105240_10013428_pt1 | contig 11248 bp, 9 predicted proteins | sample KBSC54metaG_FD_80426 | JGI IMG/M metagenome (GOLD analysis project Ga0105240, IMG submission 80426) | Corn rhizosphere microbial communities from Kellogg Biological Station, Michigan, USA - KBS C5-4 metaG | ecosystem: Host-associated > Plants > Roots > Rhizosphere > Soil | place: Michigan, USA...
GGCCCCTGTCGGATGCCCTCGGTCGGCGCCGAGTGATCCTCGCCGGCTTGGGCGTCTACACAGCCGCATCTGTGGGCTGCACCGTCGCGCCGACTTTCGGCACGCTGCTGGTCTTCCGTGCCCTACAGGGAACCAGCGCGGGCGCCGGCATGATCGCCGGCCGTGCGGTTATTCGTGATCTATACGACGGACCACAGGCGCAGAAGCTTCTCAGCCTCGTGACTATGATTTTTGCCTTCGCACCCGCCGTGGCGCCGGTCATCGGCGGCTGGATCCATGTCGCCCTAGGTTGGCGTGCGGTGTTTGGTTTCATGGCAGTATTTGGTGCCGCACTCGGGATTGTCAGCTACTTCAAACTCCCCGAAACGCATCCGCCGGAGAAGCGTCCGCGCCTGCACATACCTGAGCTTTCGCGCACCGCGTTGCGGGTGGCCGGCCATGGCGAGTTTCTGTTATTGGCAGTGGCGATGGGCGCGAACTTCGCCACCATGATGTGCTACGTCGGTTCGGCTCCTACGGTGGTGCTCGATCATTGGCATTTGCGCGAGACCCAGTTCGCTTGGCTGTTCTTGCCCATCATTAGCGGGTTTGTTATCGGCGCCTGGATTTCAGGGCGGATGGCTGGGCGCGTTCCCGCACGCCGGCAGTGCATGCTGGGGTTCACCTTCTCCCTGACTGGATCGACACTTACCGTAGCGCTGCACGCCGTCTTTACGACGGTGCCGCTTCTAATGCAGCAGCTACTGCTCTTGGTGATCGCGGTGGGAGTCCAATTGGTTGCACCGGTCCTAAGTCTGCGCATGCTAGATCTGTTTCCGCGCGCACGTGGGTCGGCGGCTTCGGTGCAATCTTGTATCTCGATCGTGATCTCGGCTTTGGTGTTCGGGGTCCTCTCGCCTTTGGCAAGCGGTTCCTTGCTGACCTTGAGCGAAACGTCCTTGTGCGCGGCCCTGTTCGGGTTCGCGCTGTGGCGCGCTGCGCAACATCGGGTATCTTTTGTGCCTCGGCCATCCTGACGTGACACATGAAAAAGATTACCGTTGCGCGACGCTTTTGCGGACCCGCGAATTCTTCCAATGGCGGATATTTCGCTGGGCTTGTTGCCGCGCTTGCCTCCGACACACTTGCCGTGAGGTTGTTGAAGCCACCGCCACTCGATACAGAACTCGAGGTCACCGAACGTGCGGATGGAGCTCTCGAGATACGCGACGGCGATACGTTGGTCGGGGAGGCCAAGCACAGGGAGCTGAAGCTCGAGCTTCCACCACCGCCGAGTTATTTTGAAGCGGTTGAAGCATCACGTCGCTATACGGGCTTCTTCGCGCATCGATTCCCAACATGTTTCGTCTGTGGCACGCAACGCCCGCGAGGCGACGGAATGCGCATCTTTGCGGGCCCGATTGCGGAGCGGCGGGTTGTGGCGGCTCCCTGGGTACCGGATACGACACTCGATCGTGGCGACGGTAAAGTTAGCCCCGAGTTCATGTCGGCGGCACTGGACTGCCCCGGCTATTACGCGTTGACCAGCGATGACCGGATGATGCTGTTGGCGGAGCTGACGGTTCATCTCGATCGGCTGGTGCACATTGATGAATCCTGCACCGTCGTTGGCTGGCGCATAGGCTCAGATGGCCGTAAGCACGAAGCCGGTACCGCGATTTTCGATGAGGACGGAGAGCTGTGCGGGCGAGGGCGCGCGATCTGGATCGAGCCGCGTACTAGCTGACGGGCTCAACTCTCGGGCGATGGAGCGACTACGGTCGTTGGACCTCCTGCCATCCGAGCCGAACGCCAACCGCCATACTTGTAGTAGATGATGGCGAGTACGGCGGACAAGGCGGAGGAGGTGGGGAAACTCCACCATATGGCGTCAGCGTGGTATCTACCGATGAACGCCTCCGCAAGCGGGAAGCGGACGAGGAGAAGCGAAACCGCCATGACGATCAGCGGCGCCATCACCGCGCCGGTGGCGCGCACCACACCGAACAACACCATCGACACACCAAAGAAAATGAAGGACCAGGTGACGATGTGGTTCATGTGTGAGCTCATGCGAAGCGCTTCGGAGCCCGCGGGCAGGAAAATTTGGAAGGCGTGGGCGTCAAGAAGCTCAATGATGAGGACGATCGAGCCCGTTAGCGATACGCTGAAAACGACACCGACCCGGGCGATGGAGTTGACCCGATCCCATTTACGGGCGCCCACGTTTTGTGCAGCCATAGCCGAGACCGCCATGCCCACCGCAAAGGCTGGCATCTGGATGTAGTTCCATAGTTGCAGTGCCGCTCCGAAGGCGGCGGTGGTCTCCACGCCGAAATTGTTGACGAGCGCGATCATCAACACGGCGCTGAGCGACATCACCAGCATCTGCGCGCACATGGGGACGCCCTTCTTCACCAGCGTACCGACAATTGTCCAGTCCACACGCAAGTGTCGGAGCTCGTCCTTATGCAAAACGAGGAGATGGCGGCGCCGGTAGAGGTAATGCAGTAGCGCCGTAAGGCTCACGGCTTGGGCCACGAAGGTGGCGAGCGCGGAGCCCGCAATGCCCAAGCGCGGAATTGGGCCGAGGCCAAAAATGAACAGCGGGTTTAAGGCGATATCAATTCCTACCGACAGCAACATGAAGTAGAACGGCGTCTTCGAATCGCCGGCGCCACGCAGTACCGACATCACGAACGCATACATATAAAGGAATGGAAGCGCGAGGAAGATGACTCGCATGTAGGCCACGGCCAAAGGCAGCGAGTCGGCAGGCGTACTCATGGCTACTAACAGAGGCTCGGAAAATAACAGGCCGGCAATCGCCATGACCACTGAGATTGCGGCGAAGAAGGTTGCGCTCGTGCCCACAACCTTTTTGGCCTCCGCAATGTCATTAGCGCCGATGCACTGGCCGATCAGAATCGTCGCCGCCAAGGCGATGCCGAAGGCTGCTCCAATCAACAAGAACATGACAGTGTTGGCGTTGGACGTGGCGGTGAGCGCGGCTTCGCCAAGATAGCGGCCCACCCAGATGGAGTTCACCGAGCCGTTAAGCGATTGCAGGATGTTTGCGAACAGAATGGGCAGCGCGAAGCGGACCATCCCGCCGCTAATCGATCCCTCGGTGAGTGAGCGGGGTGCATTCATGGGGGAGCGAATTATGGCGTAAAGCGATCCGCCATTGGGAGTCAATCGCGGTCGGAAATGGAAATTCGAGGTTCAGCGTCGCCAAGCAACGATAAGCCACAGAGCCCCGAGTGCCGTGAGCGCTACGGCCGGCCATCCTCCGTCCGAGCCGGGTGCGAGCCAGACGAGCCCGGCGAGCAAAATTACGGCGCCCACCGTAATGGCGTCACGCCGCTGGCTATTGCCCCGGATCTCCTCTTTTAACTCTTCCAGGCTAGCGGCGGTCACTTGCATCCGCAGGATGCCGCCCTTGGCATGCTGGACAGCGCCCTTGAGCAAAGTAGGCCCGGCTCGCGTGACTTCGAGGAGCTCTGGGATCTGGCGGCGCAAATCTTTGAGAAGCTGTCGCAAGCTATGCCGCTCACGCATCCACTCGCGCAGAATGGGAGTCGCTGTCTGCCAGATGTCGAGCTCCGGATACAGATCACGACCCAGCCCCTCCACGTTCAGCAAGGTCTTTTGCAGAAGAATAAGCTGGGGTTGCACTTCCATGTTGAAGCGCCGCGAGATCTCGAACAGACGTACCAAGATGTTCCCAAAGGAAACATCCTTGAGGGGTTTGTTGAAAATCGGCTCCAGAACGGTGCGGACCGCCGACTCCATCTCGTCCGCCCGGGTTGAGGCCGGAACCCAACCCGACTCAATGTGCAGCAGAGCCACTCTACGGTAGTCACGATCGAACACGGCCAGGAAATTTTCCGCCAGATAATGCTGATCGTCCGGGTCCAGCGTGCCCATGATGCCGAAATCCACGGCCGCGTACCGGGGATTGCGCGGGTCCGACAGCAGCACGAAGATATTCCCGGGATGCATGTCGGCATGGAAAAAGTTATGTCGGAAAACCTGCGTAAAGAAGATACGCACGCCGTTCTCGGCCAGTTTTGCGATGTCAGTTCCGGCGCCGCGTAAACGCTGCATGTCTGAGATAGGCACACCGTGGATGCGCTCCATGACCATGACATCCAGGCGACAGAGGTCAAAGTAAACCTCCGGCACATACAGGAGGTCAGATGCGGCGAAATTGCGCTTGAGCTGCGCCGCGTTGGCGGCTTCGCGCATCAGATCGAGCTCATCGAGGATGGTCTTCTCGTATTCCGAGACGATCTCAATCGGCCGTAGCCGGCGGGCTTCGCTCCAGTACGCCTGTGCAAGGCGGGCCAATGCGTACAGCACTTCGATATCGCGCTCGATTTTTGCGCGCATTCCGGGTCGTAGCACTTTCACTACGACCTCCTTGCCATCCAACAGGCGCGCGACGTGAACTTGCGCGATGGATGCGGCGGCAAGCGGCGTCTGGTCGAACTCTGTGAATGCCTCCGCTATCGGCTTGCTATAGGCACGTTCGATTGTGTCGCGCGCTATGGAACCAGGAAAAGGCGGCACGCGGTCCTGCAGTTTTGCAAGTTCATCTGCAATGTCCTGCGGCAATAGATCGCGACGGGTGGATACCGCCTGCCCGAACTTCACGAAAATAGGTCCCAGCTCCTCCAGGGCCAGTCGCAGACGCTCGCCGCGGCTGGCACGGCGCCGCCGTTCAAACCAGATGCCGGGGGACAAGAAAAACAGGAAGCGCAACGGCCTGTAAAGATGTGTGGCGCGGACGAAGTCGTCCAGGCCGTGTTTGAGGAGTACGCGCTGGATCTGCAGGAGCCGCGCGAGAACGCGTAGCTTCATCGATCTAAAAGGGAGAACCGTGCTTCGAATCGATCGACATCCTCTCGTAAGGCGTCGACGCCCCGGAGGAATTGCTCCCCTTCGTTTCGCGGCACCAGGTCATGGCGCTCGTGTCCAAGGTATTCCGCCAGATTTTGCACGGTGGTAGCCGCCGCTTTACGCGTCCAACCGAAGGCCATACGGGTAAAGCGTCCAATCTGGTGAGCGGGGACGTCGCTAACCAAATCAGACAGCCCTTCCTCCAGATCGGGCCGCAGGAGCAGGACCAGCTCACGGAACTTCTCGGCGAGCTCTGCATCGCCTCGGATTTCCACATCGCCTCGTTGGAGCACAGCTTCGGGACCTGCCCCGCCGAGCGCGAGGAGGCCGAAGGGCCCCGCAACGATTTCCGCATCAGCCCCGGCATCACCGCGTGTGATCCGAAGGGAGGCGCCCGTGGACTCCACTAGGAGTCGAGTGATCTCGCGCACTTCGACAGCCACGCTCCGACCGGCGAGCTCAGCACACAGCTGCTGCGCGCGCGGCGAGCGCGGCAAGCCGCGGTTGAGCACGTTTTCTATTGTGGCGGTCAGCATGAGGTCGGCTCCGGTGCGCGCCGATCCTATACCGCGCCCAACCGACCGGCTAGTGCTTCTTGGTTTCGATCAGCCAAACAGCTGTCGACGTTGGCGAGATAGTCTGTCAGCAAGCCGCGGGCCTTGTCGGTGAGTGTGACGAAATCGCGGCGTCCATCGCGGGCATCCGGAGTGCGATCGACATAACCTCCAGCAGCGAGTTCACCGATTCTCCGCAAGGAGGTTGTCGCTGAGACTCCGGGGATGGAGAGGGTAAGCGCGGAGACCGACAGTTTCTGATTGCTCTGTTCGGCGCGCAGTAACTCGAGCAGCAACTCCCAGGCGACCTCATCCAACTTGTGGCTGTTATAACGGTTGCGTACTCGGCGTAGCTGCTCGATGGTGTGGAGCACCGAGACTTTGGTCCGGCGGTCTAGGCGGGCGTCATCGAGTAGGAGCACTTCCTCGGTCATGACTATACCTGTCATTGGTAGGCGTCCCTTGAGCGCGTCCGTTAAGTCTCAGGGCTGTATGAACTAATACTTGTAGCCGCGATGAACCGCGACAATACCGCCCGACAGGTTATGGTAACGGCAACCCTCTAGCCCCGCCTGTTGTATCATCTCGAGCAACTTCTCTTGTGTTGGATGCATGCGGATCGATTCGGCGAGATAGCGATAGCTCGCTTCATCGCGTGCCACGAACTTTCCCAACAGCGGCAACACTCGGAATGAGTATGCGTCGTACAGAGGCTTCAGTCCCGGCGCAACCGGGTGTGAGAACTCCAATACCAGCAACTGGCCGCCGGGTTTCAACGCTCGTCGCATGGAGAGGAGCGCCGCGGCTTTGTCGGTGACATTGCGCAGGCCGAAGCCGATGGTAATGCAATCGAAGGTGTTGTCTGGAAACGGGAGTCGCTCCGCACTCGCCTGTACGTAGCGGATGTTGCTGACTAGTCCATCGTCCGTGAGCCGATCGCGACCACGCCCGAGCATGGCTGCGTTGATGTCGGTGAGGATGACAAGGCCGCGGTCGCCCACCTGGCGGGCCAACCCTGCTGCAAGATCCCCTGTCCCACCGGCGACATCCAAGGCACGCTGCCCGGGGCGTAAATGGGTGAGCGAGAGGGTGAACCGCTTCCAGAGCCGGTGGGCACCCGCCGACATGAGGTCATTCATCAGGTCGTAGTTGCCTGCGACCGAGTCGAAGACCCCGCGCACGCGGCGAGCCTTGTCTCCCCAGGACACCTTCTGGAACCCGAAATCGGTGGATCGGTGGTCTTTCATTAGGGGTTGTAGCGTGTTCGCATCAGATTGAAGTCTAGTCCAAAGCCTTTTGCATTACTTTCTGTTGCATTTTGTACCGGGTGCTGTGCAGAATCGGACCGAGTACGGGGGTCTTGCAACTGTAAAGGGCCTGGCAGAATCCGCCAGGCCCTTTTTTATGACTTAGCCCTACCCTGTACAGCCTGCGCCTTGCGAGCGAGGTACTGCGCCCATTTCGCCTGCTGATCGCGGCCCAGCTCGTAAAGGTACTTCCAGGTGTAGAGTCCCGTGTCGTGGCCATCGTCGAAGACGAGCTTGATCGCGTATTGGCCGACTGGGTCTACGGCTCGGATGCCGACATTTTCCTTACCGAGCACCAGCACCTCCTGGCCCGGTCCGTGTCCCTTCACCTCCGCTGAGGGAGAGTGGACGCGTAAGTACTCGAAGGGCAACTGGAAGCGGCTGCCATCGCCGAAGCTCACCTCGAGCACGCGGGAGGCTTTGCGCAATTTGATTTCTGCAGGGACGGGGTCGGACATAATTATTCCAGCAGTATAGGCGACAGGGTCAGCACGCGTATTATCGGGCGCCATGCAGACATTGGAGGTCGATTCCAGCCAGGCCGGATCTACCGGCCGGGAGCGAATGCTCGCGGCCGAGCAAATCCGCGTCCACTACCGCAACATGCCCGGCGCGTTCATCGGAAGCGCGGTTACCGCGAGCTTCATGGTGGCGGCGCTGTACGACAAGCTGTCCGACGGCAGGGTGCTGTTATGGCTCGCTGCAGCTTACGTTAACTCCGGTATCCGCCTCGCCCTTTGGAAAGGATTCTGGCGGGCGAATCCGACTGCCGAAGCGATGTCGCGCTGGGGACGCTACGCCGTCTGGTCATCCGCGCTGGCGGGAGTCGTCTGGGGGAGCAGCGGCATCGCTCTCAATATGGCCGGAAACTTTGCGTACCAGACCGTCGTATTGCTGCTGACGACGGGGCTCGCCTTTGCCTCCACCTATCTATCCTCATCCTTTCTGCCTGCTTATCGGGCGTTCGCGTATCCCGTTTTCGTCCTATCAGCCTATCCCTTTCTGCTGGGCGGTGATCCCTGGCACGTGGTTATCGGTCTCGGAACACTAGGATTCCTGCCGCTTGTGCTGCGTTATGCCGCAGGTCTTTCTCGGGCATGGCAGGTTTCGAGTGACGTCCGGCTGCAAAACGTTGAGCTCGTGGAGGAGTTGCGCGCGCAAAAGAAGGCAGCGGAAGAAGCCAACATCGCCAAGTCGCGCTTTCTAGCGGTGACCAGTCACGATCTGCGCCAGCCGCTGCACGCGCTGACTCTGTTTGTACAGGCGTTGGAGGACACCCCGCTTCCGGCTGACGCACAACAACTTGTCGGCAACGTGCGCCGCTCGGTCGACTCGATGGAGGAATTGTTTGAAGCGCTACTGGACATCTCACGGCTCGACGCCGGTGCCGTGAAAGCCCATGTGGAAACCTTGGCGCTCGCGGAGGTGTTCGAGCGAGTCGCCTTCGAATACGCTGCTGTGGCGCATCAGAAAGGTCTGATGCTGCGTGTTATCAAAACTTCGGTCTATGTCCGTAGCGATCCAACTCTGCTTGCCCGGATCGTACGTAACCTGGTTGCCAACGCAGTGCGCTATACCGATCGCGGCCGCGTCACAATTGGCTGCCGCAGGCGCGGCGATCAGGTGAGGATCGAGGTCTGGGACACCGGGCCGGGCATCCCGCCGGAGAAGCGCGCAGAAGTTTTTCAGGAGTTCACTCAACTGGGCAGCCCGGATCGCGACCGGCGCAAAGGTCTGGGCCTGGGGTTGGCGATCGTCGAGCGCCTAGGGAAGCTCATGGGACACACTATCGAGCTGGACTCGAAGCCGGGTCGAGGTTCGATGTTTGCGGTCACTCTACCCAGAGGGCAGCACGAAGAGCGCGACATCCTCAACCCCGTTGGCGAGATCGCCGCTCGTTTCGATCTCAAGGGGCGACTGGCTTTGCTCATCCACGGAGAACGGGGCGGCCGGGAAGCGCTGCGCGATCTGCTGGCCGACTGGAACTGCGACGTGATTACCGCTGCCTCGGGAGGGGAAATGATGGCGCAGGTGGCTGGGTTGTACCGCCGTCCGGACTTCATCGTCGTGGACTGTCCGACCCTCGGCGAAGGCGGCGCCTCGGTGGTGGAAATGCTGCGCGATGAATTCAACGCGGACGTGCCAGCGCTGCTCGTCACCGCTGCCGGCGCCCCGGCCCCGGCTGATGGGCGGGAGGGGTTGCCCGTGCTACAGAGGCCCTTTAATGCCGGACGGCTGCGCACGTTGATAAACAACCTCTTACACGCACCTCCGGTACCGGCGCGCCGAGCCGGCTGAGTCGGGCGGGACTAAGAGGTCGTTATCATGCCGACGCGACGGGCGACCAGCACGGCCTGCGTCCGGTTGACGACTCCCAACACTTTGAAGATCGCGGTCACGTGCGCTTTTACCGTCTTTTCCGATAGACCGAGCTCGATGGCAATCTGTTTATTGGTCTTGCCCTGACAAACGCGCGAGAGCACATCGATCTGACGTAGGGTCAGCAGACCGAGATCCGGCACTGGCTGCGGCGGGTCCGTTGCGGCGGCGCCCGCGGAGCCGTTGGAAAGCCCCGACGCTCCCTGTAGGTTCTCGGGAACACTCACGTTACCTTCGAGCACCTGCTGCAAAACCTCAAGCAGGACGCGTGTGGGCGCCGACTTGGGTATGAAGCCCATGGCACCCGAATTGATGGTCTGGCGGACGTTCTCAGGGTCCTCGAGGGCGGACAGCACCACAACCGGCAACGACGGAAACCGTTCGTGAAGCCGGCCGATCAAACCGAATCCGCTCATCCCTGGGAGGGCAAGATCGAGCAGCACGAGATCGAGGTCAGGGTTGGCGGCGGCCATTGCCATTCCCTGCTCGGCGTCGCGCGCGGACATGACGCGCGTGTCGTGTCCGAGCGATTCTAGTGCTGCTGCGACACCTTCCTGCACGAGAGGATGGTCGTCAATGACGAGTACTTTCAGGGGCATTTGTTCTGCAGGAGTATCCAAACAGTCTGCGTGAACGGGACGCGCTACGCCAAGTGGACCTTGGTCCCAACGTGGGCGGCGCAGCAGCTTGACGGCGTTGGCCTGAGAAAGCCACAGGGGAAATACCCAGTTTGAATGTACTTGCTGACCCCTGTTGGGAAGACGGGCGTTGTTTACTTAATGCTTTTGAATTTACGCGTTGCGGGATCAGGATGGGCGGAAGCGTCTGGCGCTCTAGGGTGCTAGGCTCGCCGCATGCCGTCAGATGGGTCGACCGAGGTGGATTTGCGAGGAGTGCCAGCCGATCCGGCTGAGGCAGAGGCGCTGGTCGTCCGCAACCTCCTCGTTGAAAACGAAAAAGTCCGCACGCAATACCGCAACATGCCAATCGCCATGGTTGGCAGTTCTGTGATCGCAACTCTCATGGGCGCGGCTCTTGCCAAGGGCGTTGCGCCTTGGAAGGTGTTGGTCTGGGTGGGCGCCGTGTATGCCTGGACGGCGGGCCGATTCCTTCAATGGCGCATGTTCGAGCGCTTCGACCCGCGGCCGGAAGACATCGGGCCTTGGCGCACTTACGCCATCGTCGGTTCGCTATGCGCTGGCATCATCTGGGGTGTAGGCGCCGTAGTGATGTACGTGCCGCACGGGCTCGCCTATCAGCTCTTTCTCACCATGGGGCTGCTCGGCATGGGCTCCGGCTGTGTATACGCTTCCGGTTCTGTCATGCCTTCGTTCTTCGCGTTCATGTATCCCGCGATTTTGCCGGCGGCAGTGATTTTCATGCGCGAGGACGATTTGCTGCACGTCACCACGAGCGCGTTGATGATTCTCTACGTCGTACTCATGACGCTGTTCGCGCTGCGGGTCTATGGCTCGATCGACGAGTTCATCAGCCTTAGGTTCGAGAACTCGGGACTCATCGCGGAGTTACGCCGGCGTAAGGATCTGGCTGAGGAGGCTAACATCGCGAAGTCCCGCTTCCTCGCCGCGGCCAGCCATGATTTGCGCCAGCCGCTGCATGCTCTCGGCCTGTTTGTACAAGCGTTGGAGGAGTCGCCGCTCGCCAACCGCGAGCGCCAGGTCATCGGCAATATCCGCCACTCGGTTGATGCCATGGAGGAGCTGTTCAACGCGCTTCTCGACATCTCCCGTTTGGACGCCGGCGTGGTACAGCCCTCTGTAACAACGATTCCCTTATCGACCGTGTTCGACCGCGTGCGCTTCGAATACGCGCCAATTGCCCGTCAGAAGCGCGTCTCGTTATCTGTCATAAGGACGTCGGTTCACGTCATTAGTGACCCATCGTTACTCGCTAGGATTGTCCGAAATCTGCTGGCAAACGCGGTGCGGTACACCGATCGAGGCGGTGTCGTACTCGGTTGCCGGCGTCGTGGTAACAATGTGAGGATCGAAGTCTGGGATTCAGGCCGTGGAATCCCGCCGGAGCGACACGGCGAAGTTTTTCGCGAGTTTTATCAGCTCGAGAACCCAGAGCGCGACCGGCGTAAGGGACTTGGCCTCGGCC
>Ga0105240_10013431_pt1 | contig 11246 bp, 10 predicted proteins | sample KBSC54metaG_FD_80426 | JGI IMG/M metagenome (GOLD analysis project Ga0105240, IMG submission 80426) | Corn rhizosphere microbial communities from Kellogg Biological Station, Michigan, USA - KBS C5-4 metaG | ecosystem: Host-associated > Plants > Roots > Rhizosphere > Soil | place: Michigan, USA...
CGGTGTCCTGCAGGTCATCGACGCGGCCTCGCGGACGGTGGCCGGCCGCCTGGACCTCGGCGCCGTCGGCGCTGGCATCGGTTATCAGCCGGCCAACCTGTTGCTCAGCGGCGACCATGCTCTGCTGCTCAGCAGTGGCGGGCCTGTCGCGGTGTCCGCCGGTGGTGCCCCGCCGCCTGTCTTCGGCTCGAGGCTGCTCCTTGTGGATCTTGCCGGGCACCCGCGGGTGATGTCGTCTTACAGGATCGAGGGCAGCCTCGTCGACGCGCGGCAGATCGGACCGGCCGTCCGGGTCGTGATCGGCTCGCAGCCGCGCCTGAACTTCCCCGCGCAGCCGTACGGCACAACCGACGCGCAGCGGGTCGTGGCCAACCGGGCCGTCATCCGCCACGCGGGCCTGGACGCCTGGCTGCCTAACTACGAGGAGACATCAGGCCGCGTCACCAGCACGGGACACGTCCCATGCTCTGCCGTCAGCCGGCCTGCGACCTACTCCGGGGCGAACCTGCTCACGGTGCTGACGTTCGATCTCGCCTCCACGGCGCTCGGCTCGGGCGATGGGGTCGCCATCGTCGCGGACGGTAACACCGTCTACGGCACGGGTTCCAGCCTCTACGTGGCCAGCGACGGGCGGCAGGCTGAGGCGACGATGGGCGGCGCGGGCGCCAGCATGTCCGGCCGCTCCGCCGCCGGCCAGCCGCAGACCGAGATCTACCGTTTCGACATCACCCATCCCGGACCGCCGAGGTTCGCCGCCGGCGGCAGCGTACCCGGGTACCTGCTCGATCAGTATGCGCTGTCGGAGTGGCGAGGTTACCTGCGGATCGCGACCACGACAGGCAGCTCGTGGGCTATCGCCGACGGACCGCCGCCGGACGCGCGGACCAGTTCTTCGGCCGTGTACGTGCTGTCGACGCGAGGCCCGGTCATGCGGCTGGCCGGCCACATCGCCGGGCTCGGGCCCACCGAGCGGATCTACGCCGTCCGCTTCATCGGCCCGGTCGGCTATGTGGTCACCTTCCGGCAGACCGACCCGCTCTACACCCTGGACCTGAGCGATCCCGCGCAGCCGCGAGTCCGCGGCGCGGTCGCCCTGACCGGCTATTCGGCCTACCTGCACCCTGCGTCTGACATACGGCTGATCGGGATCGGCCGTCAGGCAGACGCGATGGGGCACGTCGGCGGTACGCAAGTCTCGCTGTTCGACGTCTCCGATCTGGCCGCGCCGATGCGCCTGGCCACGTTCGCGCTGGCCGCAGCGGTATCGGATGCCGAGTTCGATCCGCATGCCTTCCTCTACTGGCCGGGCTCGCATCTAGTGGTCGTCCCGGTCCAGGTGCCTGGGCCGGTTCCGGCAGCGCCGGTCACGCCAGGCGAGCTCGCCCAATCCCCGGACGGACCCCACTCGAGCGCGCTGGTCCTGCGAATCGATGACTCGGGTATCACCGAAACGGGATTGGTCAGCCAGCCGGACACCGGACACGCGAGCGGGCTCGCCTGGTTCCCGCCGATCGAGCGCTCGCTGATCATCGGCCAGACCCTGTGGACCATCTCCAACGCCGGCGCTATGGCCAGCGACCTGACCACCCTCCGGCAGCTGGCGTGGATACACTTCGCGCGGCCTGGCGGCACCGCCGCTCACTGACGAGGAGCTCGTGCTGCGCCCTCACCACCTCCCCGCTCGCCAGCACCTGCCCCGCCATGTGCGCCAGCCTCGCCGTCGGCCGGCGGCTTTCCCGGCCGCGCCTGCGGGTTGCGCGCACGCGTCACATGGCGGCGCTGCGTGCCACCGTGATCGAACGTGCCCTCTGATCGGGCTGGCTGGCGCGGGCCGGGACCCGATCAGGCGCGCTGGTAGATGGCGACCAGCTCGCCTCTGGCGAGCACGTGTCCGCTGATGCGTGACTCCAGATCGGACCTTCTCGCGCCCGCGGCCAGACCCAGCCGGGTGTCTAGCGCGAGGACCACGAGGTGGTAGTGGTGCGCGGCGCCGCGCGGCGGCGCGGGCCGCCATAGTCGCGCCGGCCGAAGCCGTTGACGCCTTGCGCGGCGCCTGTCGGCGCGGCCGCCATGCTGGAGATGCCGGGCGGGATCCCGTACACCAGCCAGTGCGTGAAGGTGCCGCCCGGCGCGTCGGGGTCGAGCATCTCAACGGCCAGTTCCGGGGTGCCCGACGGCGGCGTGCTCCACTGCAGGCGGGGGCGCCGGTTCGCGCCATCACAAGTGAACTCGGTCGGGAACGCGCCCGCCGCCAGGTCCGGGCTCAAGACCGTGAGCGGGGAGGGATGTCCTTGACCGGGCGGCTCACTGCCGAACCTCCGCATCCGATCAGCGAGAGTATTACCAATACGGGGCCGATCGCATCACGGGACTGCGCCACGGACGACGGCAGGCCAGGGTGCGAGCAGGCCGGCCCGGGCGGCCAGTGCGCTTATCTGCAGGCATCTTCAGCGCGGCCCCTGGCCGGGGATCATTGGTCATCTGGGCTCCGCGGGGTGCCTGAACCAGGCGTAATAGATCATGCCCTCCCAGTCCGGTCCGGCGTTCAACGGCTCGAACCCGGCCCTGCGCAGACAGTCGGCCAACCCCGCACAGGCCGACCCGACATCGGCGGCGAACAGCTCGACGTGCTCCAGACAGGGCATCATCAGCACCGCGCCAACCACGGCCGCGCAATAGCCACGGCGGCGCAGCGACGGGTCCACGACATAGCTGATGCCCCCGGCCGGGGGCGTCGATCGTGCCGATGACACCGCGCCCGCCCGGCCCGTCCTCCCAGGCCGGCCGCGGGCCATAGGTGCCCCGGTCCCACGTCAGCCACCGGTACCGCCCGGGTTTCGGCCACCCTGCGGAGCTCGCCCAGCGGCCGGCCGGGCATCGGCCCCGGCCAGCCGGACCCGCCCAGCCAGCACGGCGTGGCAGCGTCGGTGAACTATGGCTGGACTAGAGGCAGATGCTCGCGCTCCAACGGCCACAGCTGCAAGCAGCCCATGCCGTGATGGTACGCCGCGTCTGCCGCCGGCCAACCGCGCAGCGAGATGAGCTGAGAGCCCTCGCTGAGGGGCTAGAATCCGAGCGGCTTGAGGTTCTCTCCGTTTCTCGTTTAATGTTACGATCGTTACATGAATCAAGAAGTGGTGGTACCCCGGCGGGAGCGGTTTCTGCTGGTGTCGGCGAGCACGGCCGGGGCCCGGCCGGCCACAAGGGTACGGGTATGGCGCAAGCTGCGTTCGCTGGGGGCGCTGTATCTGCACCAGTCGGTGTGCCTGCTGCCCGACCGCAAGCCGGTGCGCCGCCAGGTGCAGCGGCTGCTGGCCTCGGTGCGGGCCGACGGCGGCACGGCCCGCTCGCTGACCGTGATCGTGGATGACGAGGCCGAGTACGCCGGGCTAGTCGCGGAGTTCAATGCTGAGCGCGATGCCGAGTACGCCGAGGTGGTGGAGCGCGCGCCTCAGCTGCTGGCGGAGCTGGAGACGGAGACCGCGCGCGGGCGGGCCACCTATGCGGAGGTGGAGGAGTCCGAGGCGGACCTGGAGCGCTTCGACAAGTGGCTTGCCAAGATCGCCGCCCGCGACTATTTCGCCGCCGGCGGCGGCCTGGCCGCCCGTCAGGCGGTGGAATGCTGCCGCGCCGCGCTGGCGGCCTTCGAGGACGCGGCCATTGCCGCGCAAGCTGGCCAGTCCCCGGCCGGGCCGCCCGCTTCCGCGCGGCTGCGCGCGGTGGACTGAACCAGGCCAGGAGCGTACGCACGTGTGGTGGGACATGCTGATCGCGCTCGGCGCGGGCATCCTCGCTGGGTGGCTGGCCCTGCTGGTTGCCCTGGTGCTGATGCGCCCGAAGGGGGCGCTGCTGGCGGAGGCGGTTCGGCTGCTGCCGGACCTGCTGCGCCTGCTGCGCCGCCTGGCCGCCGACAGCAAGCTGCCGCGAGGCGTGCGTGCACGCATCGTGCTGCTGATGGTCTACCTGGCGCTGCCGATCGACCTGATCCCCGACTTCCTGCCGGTCGTCGGCTACGCCGACGACGCGATCATCGTCGCGTTCGTGCTGCGCAGCGTGGTGCGCCGGGCCGGGATCGAAGCCGTACGCGCGCACTGGCCAGGCACCGAGAGCGGCTTCGCCGCCCTGGCCCGCCTGACCGGACTCCACCGCGCCGGGGATGGTACGACCACCGCCGCTGATCCCGAGCGGCGGACAGACGTCCCGTCCGGCCGGGCCGCAGACGATCAGGAACCAGTCAGAGGAAGCCAGGACGTAGGCCGATAGTTGCGCTTGCGCCGACGGCCCAGTGTCACCCCTGCGCGAGGACCGCGTCGGGCATAGCCGGGGTGGTGCCGACGCCGCCGCGCGGGTGTTCAGTGGGTGCCGAGTTCGTGGTTGGCGTAGGCGACGGCTGGAAGGTGGGGTGCTCGACGTCGAAGTGCCCGGCGATGCAGGCCTGCAGCTGGTCCAGCAGCCGCGGAGCGCAGCCGTCGGTGAAGCAGGCGTCGTCAAATCACGATATGCGTGACAGCGCGGGCAGGGACGAGGTGACGGTCCAGGCGGGCAGGTCGTGCAGGCTGCGGACGTGCTCGGTGGCCAGCAGGTGGGCGCGCATATCCTCTAGGTCCATGGCCTTGGGGGCGGCTTCGAGCAGGATCCAGCCGGAGTCGCGCAGCAGTTCCCAGGCGGCCTTGAGCATGAGGGCCACCACGATCAGCGAGGCGATCGCGTCGGCCTGGGTCCAGCCGGTGGCCAGGATGATGACCCGGCGGCGAAGGTACCGATGAACCCGTACAGGTCCGTGAGTACATGCCGGAACGCGCCCTGGATGTTCAGGCTGGACCGATTGGACCACCGGCCACCCGACCATGACGGGCCGGTCATCGTGCCGCTCAGGGGCCGGGTGCAATGCCGCAAGGTGCTCGGCGGCGTGATCGACGAATACCACTGGGCCGCGTGAACGCTCTACGAACCCGCAGGTCACGCGATATCACGACATTTTGGAGCGGCACAGGGCTCTCGCCTCGGTCAGCTCTGCTGGATATGGGGATCGGCGTGGTGGCGCTCGCGCCTTCCCTGATCTTCGGCCGCCACGCGGCCTTGTCGCAGCCGGGGACCGGCCGCTTGATGCGCTTGCCTACACGCTGGTGGTGGTGCCGTGCGCTGCGCTGGTGGGACGGCGGGTGATCTGTTGTCTCGCCGGGTAAGGGATTCAGGCGGCCGTTTTCCTGCGGTCGTGGAGGACTCGGTCGGGTGTGAGTGGGCGGTGCCAGAACATCCAGTGCAGCGGGCTGTGTCTGAGATGGCTAGCCAGTGTGGGCGGTGGGATGGCCACGATTGGGGCGTGGCCATGCGCGAGGCAGTAGCGGCTGACCCGGCCGGAGAAGACGCGGGCCAGCGTCCCGCGGCGGCCGGCACCGATGACCAGGATGTCCCCCGGATGGTTCGCGATGGAGGTGAGCACCGGGCCGGGCTCGCCGCGCTCCACGACCGGGTCGATGGTCAGGTCGGCCGGCAGCTGCCCCCAGGCAGCTTCGAGCGCTTCTCGCAGCCGCTGCCGGGCATCTTCGGTCCAGACGCGGCGTAGGTAGAAACTGGGGCATCGCCGGTCGGCGACGTCGCCGCCCGGCGGGATCCAGGCATGAACGGGTATCAGAATAGCGCCGGTGGCGCGGGCAAGGTATTCGGCGTAGCGCAGTGCGCAGAGGTTGCCCGGTGAGCCGCTCGCGCCGACGATGACCCGGCGGGGGCCGGACATGGCAGCGCTCCTTCCCTCACGCAGTATTGCTACGGTCCAGCTAACGCCTCCGCGGCGCGGATGGGAAGACTGCAGCCTGGGCTGCTGTGCTGGTCAGCGGCTCCCGAGGCGTCGGTGCTGATCGCCGGATACTGATCACCGATCGGGCAGACTGGTGGCCACCAAGCGTGAGGCCCTGGGAGCCGATGATGCGGAGACGGCCGTGACGACCAGCGAGCTCGGTCTGGTCCTGCTCGTCGGCGCCGCGGTGGTGCTCGCGGCGATCGTAGCGGCCCGGGTGGCGCACGGGATCGGCCTGCCGGGCCTGCTGCTCTTCCTGGGCCTGGGCCTGGCCCTGGGGGAGGCGGGCGTCGGCGTCCGGTTCGATAATGCCGGGCTGGCGGAAGCGCTGGGGCTTAGCGCGCTGGTGCTGATCCTGGCCGAGGGCGGCCTGACGACCAACTGGGCGCACGTCCGCGCCGCGGCTCCGGCGGCGCTGAGCCTGGCCACCGTGGGCGTGGTGGTGAGCGTGCTCGTGGTGGTGGCGGCGGCCCGCTGGCTGCTGGGTCTGGGCTGGCGGGAGGCGCTGCTGCTGGGCGCGGTACTCGCGCCGACCGACGCCGCCGCGGTGTTCTCGGTGCTGCGCAAGCTGCCGCTGCCACCCCGGCTGGCCGGCATGCTGGAGGGAGAGTCCGGGCTCAACGACCCGCCCGCGGTGCTCGCGGTAACCCTGCTCAGCGACATCGGCCACCATCCACCCTCGGGCGCGCTGATCGCCGGCGAAATCGCCTGGCAACTGGCCGCCGGGGCCGCGATCGGGGTGCTGGCCGGAATGGCCGGCGCGCTGGCCCTGCGCCGCGTCGCGCTGCCGGCCTCGGGCCTGTACCCGATCGCGATCCTGGCGCTCATCGTCGCCAGTTACGGGGCCGCGACGCTGGCCCGGGCCAGCGGCTTCCTCGCGGTGTACGTCTCCGCGCTGGTGCTGGGCAACGCCCGGCTCCCGCACGGCCCGGCTGTCCGCGGCTTCGCCGAAGGTGTCGCCTGGCTGGCCCAGATCGGCCTGTTCGTGATGCTCGGGCTGCTCGCCTCCCCGGCCCGGCTGCCCGCCCAGATCATCCCCGCCGTGGTCGCCGGGTCGGTGCTGGTGCTGGCGGCCCGGCCCGCCGCGGTGGCCGCCGCGACGCTGCCGCTGCGGGTGCCCTGGCGGCAGCAAGGATTCTTGTCCTGGGCCGGGCTGCGCGGCGCGGTCCCGATCGTGCTGGCCACGATTCCGATGAACGCCCGGGTGCCCGGCGCCACAAGGCTGTTCGACATCGTGTTCATCATCGTCGTGATCAACACCGCAGTGCAGGGCCCGACGCTGCCGTGGGCGGCGCGGCGGCTGAAGGTGATCGCGCCGGCCGAGCCGCTCGATGTGGATGTGGAGGCGGCGCCGCTGGAGGCGTTGCACGCCGACCTGCTGCAGGTCCAGATCCCGGCCGGGTCCCGGCTGCACGGGGTGGAGATCTTCGAGCTGCGGCTGCCCGCCCAGGCCAGCATCGCGCTGATCGTCCGCGACGGCAAGGGATTCGTCCCCTCGCCCGCCACCTCGCTGCGGACAGCTGACCGGTTGCTCATCGTGGCCTCCGCCGCCGTGCGGGAGCAGACCGAACGCAGGCTGCGCGCGGTGAGCCGGGCCGGCAAACTCGCCGGATGGTTCGGCGAACACGGCAGGTTACCCGGCCGCCCGGTCACGCCCGCAAGACGCGACGGCCAGGTGGCGATCCCGGGGCGGGTAACCGCATTGCCGTTCCGTTCAGAGCCGCGGGCCGAGGCCTGCGGCCCGCCGGCCGGCCGCGGCCAGCGCGTCCCGCCGGCGACCGCGGCTGCGATGATCGGCCAGGCGGCCGGCGGCAGGCTGGTGAAGCCGACCACGTGCCCGGCGGGAGTGGCCACGAGGACAACCCCGGTCGCGGCAGCGGCCAGGGCCCAGGCGGGAAACGCCGGGTTCGCCCGCAGCAGCAAGGCCGGGCGGGCCCGGATCGACGAGGCCACCAGGACGTGGCCGGTCAGCCAGCTGGCCAGCGCGGCGGACCGGCCGGCGGCCGGGCCCCACCCAGCCCGCACTGCCAGATATGAGGCCAGGACGGCGGCAAGCACGGCCGCCACCGTGGTCAGGATGGCCGCCACCTCGGACCGGTCCAGGAACCGTCCGGCCGGATCGCGTGGCGGCCTGAGCATGGTACCGGGAGCGGTGGGTTCGGAGACGAATGCGACCGACGCGCTGAGGTCCATGAACAGCTCCAGCAGCACGATGTGGACGGGGCGAACGGCGAGGGCAGCCCCAGGGCCTGCGAAAGCCCCACCGCGACGACAAGGGCGAGCTTGGCCCTCAGGTAGAAAGCCACCGCCCGGCGCAGCTGCGATCCGATGCCGCGGCCGCCCTCGATGGCCGCGGCCACCGTGGGGTAGGCGTCATCGGTGAGGATGAGCTCCGCGGCCTGCCGGGCCAGGTCGGTTCCCCGTCGTCCCATCGTGATGCCGACGTCGGCCGCGGCGAGCGCCGGGGCGTCGTTGATACCGTCTCCGGTCACCGCGACGATCTCTCCCCGCCCTTGCAGCAGCCGGACGATCCGCCGTTTGTCCGCGGGCGTGGCCCTGGCCACGACGGTGTGACTGGCCAGCCGGGCGGACAGTTCCTGGTCGGCCAGGCGATCGAGCGGCTCGCCGCCCTGCAGCACGCCCGCGCGGCGCGCGGGCGGCCCGGCTGCAGGCGGGCATCCCGCACGCGGCGGCGGCCATTGCCGGGGTGTGCGTGGTCGCGCTGGTGCTGCTCGGCGTGGCCGTGGCCGGGGCCGGGGGCACCGCGGCGCCCGCCAGCGCAGGCGGGACGGTGAAGGTGGTGCAGATCGGCGGGGCTAGCGTGCTGGCCAACGCCAAGGGGCGCACGCTGTACTGGTTCGCCCCGGACACCGCCACCAAGTCGGTGTGCAACGGGTCATGTGCCGTGTACTGGCCGCCGGTGACAGGCCCGGTGACCGCCCCCGCCGGGGTGAGCGGCACGTTCGGCACGATCAAGCGCTCCTACGGCTCTGCCCAGGCGACCTACAACGGACATCCCCTCTACACCTACGTGGGCGACAGCGCCCCGGGTCAGGCGCATGGCAACAACCACAACCTCAACGGCGGCCTGGGGCACGAAGTCACCATCTCCGGGTGACCCTTCGCGACCGGCACGACTGGCCTGAACCGTCAGCCGATCGAGCTAGCGAAGGAGACCCGGATGCGCCAGGTGATTGTGCGCATATGGATGACCCCGCTCAGGCGAACGATGATGGACTCGCCTGGACCTGCGAATCCGCCTGGGAAGCGGAAGGTCAAGTCGTTTGGACATGCCTCTCGTCACAGGCGACGGACGACGGTTAGTCTCATTCCTAGTCTCATTCACGTACGTGGACCCGCGTCCATCACCGTCTACTACCGTGCTCTGAGCAGGATCTATGAACCATCATGGTCAGTCCTAGACGGTCATCCTTAATACTCATTAGCGGAAGGTCGGCAGTTCGATCCTGTCCCTGACCACCAACCACGTCAGACCGAGCCGACATGGCTCTGATCAGCGAAAACACGAACTACTGCGCTGAGCTGCGGACACTGTTACTTGTCCGTTCTCATCCGCTGGTGACCGTACATTGCCGCCTCTTGGGGCACGCGGGGTGCACGTAGCTCGTCCCGCATCCAGGACAGCACGACATCAACTACCACTAGCCTCGGGCTGTCGCCAGACGACAGCCCGAGGCTAGGCCTGGGGTGTCCGGAGGCGTGGCCGCGGCCCGGGCTAAAATGCGGCGGTGACCGTGACGGAGTGGGCGACGGTCGCGTCGCTGGCGACCGCCGTGGGCACCCTGGTGCTCGCGGTAGCGACCTTTGCGTCCGTCCGCTCGGCGAACTACTCGGCCCGCGCCGCGGACCAAGCTGCTCGTATCGCCGAACGGTCCGCCCGCATCGCCGAGCGTGCACTGATGGCGGCAGAGCGCCCGCTGCTGATGAGCTCGCGGTTGCAGGACCCGGAGCAGAAGATCCAGTTCCTGGAAGGCAGGTTCTTGAGAGTCGCCGGCGGCTCCGCAACTCTGGAGGTCGCTGACGGCGTGGTGTATATGGTGATCTCGGTCCGGAACGTCGGCACCGGGCTCGCCGTCATGCACGGCTGGCACGCCGAGGTGACCGGGCAGCCGCAGCAGACCCATCCGCCACTCGAGGATTTCACCACCCATACCCGCGACATTTACGTGGCATCCGGCGACGCCGGATTCTGGCAGGGAGCGTTGCGCGATCCGGCTTCAGCCCAGTTCAAGGCCGTCTCCGCCGCAGTCGAGGCTAGCGACCCGATGATGCTCAGCATCCTTTACGGCGACTGGGAAGGCGGCCAGCGAGTGATCAGCCAGTTCGCGCTACGGCACGCGAACGACAAGTGGCTGACGTCAACGGGCAGGCACTTCAACGTCGACCGCCCCGACCCACGCTAGCGCGCCGTCGTCAGGCGACGGGACGCATAGCGATATCGGCGACGAGCTCAAGGGATTCGATCATCGATACGATTGCATTAGGAGGCTCCACCCTTTCGACGAGAGGGTCCGAAGCCAGTGACAAACCAAGTGACAACGCCCTCAGGCAGGGGCCGACGTAGCGCGACGTACACAGACACTGGTATCCGTCTGGCCTGTGGGGTTCCAGAACTCGGCCATTGGCCCTGACCTGCGCTTCTATGCGGCTCGCTCGTACTCATTGATGAGGCCGCCGAGGACAGGCCGGCGCTGGATCCGCTCCTGGGAGAGGTCCGCGACGGGGTGGTCGGGCCGGGGCGGGCGGAGATGGCGGCTGCGATGGGGTCGCCGCGCGTTGTAATGGCCCTCATACTCGGCCAGGATCGTCCGCAGATGCCGCTCGCCGAAGATGAGCATCCGGTCGGTGACCTCGGTGCGGGCGGTGAGCACGAACCTTTCTGCGTAAGCGTTCGCGCGTGGGCTGCGGGGCGGGATCTTCACGGCCTGGATTCCGGCATCGGCCAGGACGGCGTCAAACGACGCGCTGAACTGACCGGCCCTATCACGGACCAGGAACCGGAAGCCGACGGTGCGATCACCTAGATCCATCAGCAGGTTGCGGATCTGCTGCACGGTCCACGGACCGTCCGGGTTCGCAGTGATCCCGAGGATGTGCACGTAACGGCTGCCTACCTCCATGACGAACAGGCAGTACAGTCGCTGCAGGGTCACCGCGCAGTCGACGTGGAAGAAGTCCGTGGCGAGCATCGTCGATGCCTGGGTGTGCGGGAACTTCCGCCACGTCATGTCGGAGCGCCGCTCTGGTGCCGGGGGAGTCTTCAGCGCCTTGAGGACCCTGCGGATCGTGGACGCACCAACCCGGTGGCCGAGCTTGAGCAGCTCGCCTTGGATCCTCTGGTATCCCCAGCCGTTGTTCTCGGTGGCGAGCCGCTCGATGAGGGCGGCTATCTCGGCGCTGACCGGCGGCCGTCCTGTCCGGTTGGGGC
>Ga0105240_10013432_pt1 | contig 11246 bp, 9 predicted proteins | sample KBSC54metaG_FD_80426 | JGI IMG/M metagenome (GOLD analysis project Ga0105240, IMG submission 80426) | Corn rhizosphere microbial communities from Kellogg Biological Station, Michigan, USA - KBS C5-4 metaG | ecosystem: Host-associated > Plants > Roots > Rhizosphere > Soil | place: Michigan, USA...
GAGCGGACCGAGCACCTCGCCGAGAACGACCTGATCGGGGCGGACACGCTCAAGTGTCGCGATCTGCCGGATCAATGGGTCGGCGTCGGGCTGTTCGACATAGCGGTTGAGGCGGCCGCTCTCAGCCGCGATCGCGGGTGCCACGCGCGGCGACGGGCCAAAGGCGTTTTCGTTCAGCGATAGACGGATCAGGCCGCGTGGCGGCGACGCATCGGCCGCCCCTGCCGGCACCGGTAGAAGACCGGTGATCGCAAGGCCGTTGGCCGCCAGCCAGGTTCTTCGGTCGATCGGTAGAGCCGACATAAATGTCTCAGAAGGTCTCCACCCATGGTCGAAGCTCGATTTCCGATGTCCAGGCGCTACGCGGCTGGGCGAGCACCGAGAGATAGCTTTGCGCGATCGCGTCGGGATCGAGCGTGCTGTCTGGCCGGTCGGCCGGATCGGGCCGCGTCGCGCTGCGAACTGCGCCGTCGATGACGAAATGGGCCACGTGGATTCCCTTGGGTGCCAGCTCACGAGCCGCGCTTTGGGCAAGGCCGCGCAAGCCGAACTTGCCGATCGCGAAGGACGAAGAGTTGGCGAACCCCTTCACGCTGGCGGTAGCGCCGGTCAGCAGAATCGCGCCCGCTCCGCGTGGCACCAGTCGCTTCGCCGCCTGCTGCACGACGAGGAACCCGCCGAACGTCGACACTTCGATCGAACGCCGTACCTCTTCCGGATCGAGATCGATGATCGGCCCGCGCACTCGCCCGCTGGCGTTGTAGACGACCACCTCCGGTACGCCGATCCGCGCCTCCACTTGCTCGAACAATCGCTCGACAGCCTCGGCGTTCGTCGCGTCCACCGAGAACAGGGGCGCGCCAGTCTCTTGCGCCAGCGGTTCGAGCTTGGCGGTGTCGCGTGCCGCCGCTGCGACATCCAGCCCCGCCGCACGGAGCATGCGGACCAACGATGCGCTGATGCCCGGACCGGTGCCGACGACCAACGCCGTTTTGTAAGGGAGGGTGCTCATGCTGGTGTCCCTAAGGCGTCGTCGGGCGCGGGGCGTGCGCGCTGGTTGAAGAGAATCCGGCGCCGTCGCTCCTGCTCGTCCGGCGAAAGGCTCGCGGGATCTTCGACTGGGCCCGCCGTCACTGCCAGGCCGCGTTTGACCGCGGGGCGTGCTGAGATGTCGTCGAACCAGCGCTTCACGTGCCTGAATTCGTCGAGCGCGATACCCTGTTGTTGCCACGCGACCGTCCAGGGATAGGAGGCGATGTCGGCGATCGTATAGTCGCCACCTGCCAGATAGGGGCGATCGTAGAGGCGGTTGTTCAGCACGCCGTAGAGCCGGTGCACCTCGTCGCCGAAGCGCCGCTGCGCATAGCTCTGGTCGCCGGCGCCTTCCGACACGCGGGCGAAATGGCCGCGCTCGCCAAATTTCGGTCCCTGGTTCGCCATCTGCCAGATGACCCATTGAGTGACCTCGTAGCGCGCCCGCTCGTCCTTCTGGGGCCAGAACTGGCTTTCCTTGTCCGCGAGGTAGAAAAGTATGGCACCGGATTCGAAGACGCTGATCGGAGAGCCGCCGCTGCGCGGAGTGGTATCGACGATCGCGGGCATGCGGTTGTTGGGGCTGATTGCGATGAACCCATCGCGAAACTGCTCTCCCTTGCCGATATTCACGGGCACGATCCGATAGGGAATGCCGAGCTCTTCGAGCAGGATCGTCACCTTTTTGCCATTCGGTGTTGGCCAGTAGTGAAGATCGATCATGCTTCCCTCGCGCCGGTAGAAGACCATCTTGTCGAGTCTGGACCGCAGGCCCCGCTGATGCCCACAGCACGATGCGTGGAGCAATCGCTTGGAGCGGACCTGAGCTCCGGCCTCATTGCTAGAATCAGCGCATCTCGGGCGCTGCAAAGAATCTCTACTCAATGAGTAGGATATTCTGTTCGGTCATTCGGCATAGATAAAATACCAAGGTAAAACAGTACGATATCGATCGTGCATCCTGCATATGAGCAAGACTCAACGTTCGGAGGCGAAAACTCTATTGAGTGGCTAGGAAATAGGCGTCTTGATGACCTTCGCTGAGACCGAGGAGTCGTCATGACGATCAGCACGAAACCCTTTACGGCCCGGTTGCGGGATAATCGTTGGCTGTCGCCAATTGCCTTCCTCCTCATTTGGGAGCTGGGATCGCGGACCGGGCTGATCCCGGCCAGGACACTCGCGGCGCCATCTTCGGTGGTGGCGACCATGTTCGACATGATCCGCTCGGGCGAGCTGCCGTCGAACCTGCTGGTCTCTTTCTGGCGGGCCGCCATCGGCCTTGCGATCGGGGCTTCGCTCGGCGTGGCGCTCGGGCTCACCGCCGGGCTCTCGCGCCAGGGCGATACGGTCATCGATCCGCTGGTGCAGATCAAGCGGACCATCCCGGTGGTCGCGCTCTCGCCATTGTTCATCGTCTGGTTCGGCATCGGCGAAACGCCCAAGATCGCGCTGATCGCCTTCGCGACGATCTTCCCGATCTATCTCAATCTCTATCAGGGTATCCGCGGCGTCGACGTGCGCCTGATCGATGCCGCCAAGAGCTTCGGGCTGAGCAGGGCCGAGATCATCTGGAACGTGGTGCTGCCCGGCGCGCTGCCGTCGCTGCTGGTGGGCTTCCGATACTCGCTGTCGATCGCGGTGATCATGCTGGTGATCGCCGAACAGATCAACGCCTCGTCCGGCCTCGGCTTCCTGATCAACAATGCGCGCGACTTCATGCGCACCGACATCATCGTCGTCTGCCTGATGGTCTACGCGATCCTCGGCCTCGGCGGTGATCTTCTCGTGCGATCGATCGAAAAGCGAGCGCTGGCCTGGCGGCCGGCCCTGGTGGAGGCATGACCATGACCGAAGTCGTCCGCATTCCCCTGGCGCCTGCGCCCGATCCCGATCCCGTCGTCCGGCTGAAGGGCTTCTCCCGGTCCTTCGGCGACACGAAGGTGCTGACCGACCTCGATCTCGCGATCGCGCCCGGCGAGTTCGTGGCCCTGCTCGGGCGGTCGGGCTCGGGCAAGACGACCCTGTTGCGTACGCTCGCGGGTCTCGACGACCGAAGCGGGCAGGACGTGCTGGTGCCGCCGTCGCGCGCCACGGTCTTCCAGGATGCGCGACTGCTTCCATGGAAGAAGGTCTGGCAGAATGTCGCGCTCGGGCTCGCCAAGGGCGCGCCCCGCCACCATGCCGAGCAGGCGCTCCGCGAGGTCGGTCTCGCCCATCGGCTCGACGCCTGGCCGCTGACGCTGTCGGGCGGCGAGGCGCAGCGCGCGGCGCTGGCGCGGGCGCTGGTCCGCAAGCCCGATCTGCTGCTGCTGGACGAGCCCTTCGCGGCGCTCGACGCGCTGACCCGGATCAAGATGCACGCGCTCGTGCTGGCCTTGTGGCGTGCGCATCGGCCCGCCGTGCTGCTCGTCACCCATGATGTCGACGAAGCGATGGCGCTCGCCGATCGCATCCTCGTCCTCGACAAGGGCCAGATCGCGGCGGAAGAGCGGATCGGCGCCGCGCGCGGGCAGCGCGCGACCGTGGTGCGTGCCTTGCGCGGCCGCCTGCTGCGCCATCTCGGGCTGGACACCGAGGACGGCGTCTATGCCGATCTGATCGCGCGCAGCCCCACGGGTGAGGCATGAACTCTGCGGCTCCCGCCGTACTGGCCGACCTGCGCCCTCTGCGCGGTTTCGTGGCCGATCTCTCCCGGTTGCTCGACGAGGAGCCGGACGAAGCACGCATCCTGGCGGAAGGCGCCGATTTGCTGCGCGACCTGATCGCGGCGGACGATTGGCTGCCGGACGAGCATGCAGCGCCAGATCCTGAATATTACCGTCAGTATCTGCTGTATCGCGATCCGGAGGCACGCTTCTCGATCGTGAGCTTCGTCTGGGGGCCGGGTCAGCGCACGCCGATCCACGATCACACCGTATGGGGTCTGGTCGGTGTGTTGCGCGGCGCCGAGATCGTAGAGAATTACGACCGGCATGGCGGATTGCGGCTGACCGGGAGCGATCGGCTGGAAGCTGGCGACGTTGAGGCGTTGTCGCCAGTGACGGGCGACATCCACCGTGTTTCGAACGGTGCCGGCAATGCCGTTTCGGTCAGCATCCATGTCTACGGTGCCGACATAGGCACCGTCGAGCGCCACGTCTTCGCCCTCGACGGCGCAATCAAGCCGTTCGTCTCGGGCTACGCGCCCGCGCCAGCACTCGATTTGGAGATCCATTGACGTGCCTGCAGCTTCCGTAACTCCCTATGATGTTCGTACCGCACTCCTGCTGCGCCACGAGATAGCCTTGCTCGACCTGCGCCGCGAGGCTCTGTTTGCCACCGGCCACCCCCTGTTCGCCGCCAATCTGGCCGCGAGCCGGATCGACCTGGAGGCCGAAGCACGTCTGCCGCGCAAGGATGTGCCGATCGTCCTCTACGACGATGGTGAGGGGCTGTATCCTTATGCGGCGGAGCGCTTCGCCGCGCTCGGCTTCACGGACGTGCGACGGCTCGAAGGTGGGCTGCGCGGCTGGCGGGATGCCGGTTACGAATTGTTCCAGGACGTGAACAGCTATTCCAAGGCGTTCGGGGAGCTGGTCGAAGCGCGGCGGCATACGCCCTCGCTGCCCGCCGAGGATGTCGCGGCGCTGATCGAGGAGAAGGCCGACATCGCCATCCTTGATGCCCGCCGGCCTGATGAATATGCGACAATGAACATACCGGGATCGCTGAGCGCGCCGGGCGCAGAGTTGGTTTTGCGCGCGCCGCAGGCAGCGCCGGATCCGGACACCACTATCATCGTCAACTGCGCGGGCCGTACTCGCTCGATCATCGGCGCGCAGTCACTGATCAATGCTGGGGTCGGCAATCGCGTCGTGGCGCTGCGGAATGGCACGATCGGCTGGACGCTCGCCGGGCAGACGCTCGAACATGATGCCGATCGCCATGCAGAGCGTGGCGACGAGAAAATCGCCCGCTCCCGCGCGCGCGCCGTCGCCTACAAGGCGGGTGTCCGCCACATCGCGCCGGATCAAGCCGCCGCCATCGAGCGCGAAACGGCTCGCACGCTCTATCGCTTCGATGTTCGGACAGCGCAGGAATATGCCGCCGGCCACATTCCCGGCTTCCGCCATTATCCAGGCGGCCAGCTGGTGCAGGAGACGGACATGGCGGCGCCTGTCCGTGGTGCCCGTGTCCTGCTTGCCGACGATATCGGGCCGCGCGCCGACATGACCGCCTCCTGGCTCGCCCAGATGGGGTGGGAGGTCTACGTCCTCGAGGGGGGCTTCGACGTCCCATTGGAGACGGGCGCTGCTCCAGCGATCCCGAAACCCGACGCGGCTGACCGCTACAAGCGTCCCTACGAAGGGACCGACAACGCCGCGCAGGCAATGCAGGCCTATCTCGACTGGGAGTTCGGCCTGGTCGCGCAGCTGGAGCGCGACGCCACCCACGGCTTCATCGTCATCTGATCACTCCCGCGAAAGGAGCATTCCCATGCCCGTCAAGTTCATCGGCTATATCGGTTTCAACGACACGTCGGAGATCCACAACGCTGTGCGGACCCGCATCCTGGACAAGCAATATGTCGATGCGGCGGCGCGCGCGCAGGAGGAAGGCGGCTTCGATCGCGTGCTGATCCCGTTCGGGTCGAACACGCCGGAAAGCCAGATCGTCGCCGCCCATGCCGCGGCGATCACCACGAAGCTCGGCTTCCTGATCGCCCACCGGCCCGGTTTCACCCAGCCGACGCTGGCGGCGCGCCAGCTTGCGACGCTGGACCAGCTTTCCGGCGGCCGTGTCGCCGTCCACATCATCACCGGTGGCGCCGACGCCGAGATGGCGCGAGACGGCGATCATAGCGTCAAGGACGATCGCTACGCGCGCACCGACGAATATCTGACCATCCTCAAGCAGGAATGGACGGAGGAGCAGCCGTTCGATCACCAGGGCCGCTTCTACAATGTCGTGCAGGCGTTCAGCTCGGTGAAGCCCACCAACCTTCCGATCTTCTTCGGCGGATCCTCGCCGGCCGCGCTCGACGTGGCAGGGCGCCATGCGGACGTCTATGCTCTGTGGGGCGAAACGCAGGCGCAGGTGCGCGAGGCGGTGTCCACCATCCGTACCTCCGCCGCGCGCTACGGCCGCAGTCCGGGCTTCTCGCTTTCGCTGCGACCGGTCATTGCCGACACCGAGGAGGCTGCCTGGAAGAAGGCGGACGACATCGTCGAGCAGGTCCGCGCGTTGCGAGAGGGGGCGGGCGCAGCAACTGAGGGCCATGTGCCGCCCAATGCCGGCTCCCAGCGCCTGCTCGAAACAGCGGCCCAAGGCTATCGCGTCGACAAGCGGCTGTGGACGGGCGTTGCCGCCATCGGCGGCGCATCGGGGAATTCGACAGGTCTCGTCGGAACGCCCGAGCAGGTCGCAGACGCGATGCTGGATTATTATGATCTCGGCATCGATCATTTCCTGATCCGCGGCTTCGAACCGCTCAAGGATGCGATCGACTATGGCCGCGATCTTCTCCCGGCGGTGCGCGATCTCGTCGCGCGCCGGGACGAGCAGATCGGCACCGAGCCGCTGCGGGCCGCCGGATGACGACGGGCAGCCTCTGGGTCGAAGCGCCGGGAGAGGGGGCGCCACCGCCGGAGCCGGGGCTCCGTCGACGCAGGTGGCCGTGGCTCGTCGCTGCGCTCGCCTTGCTGGCGGGCCTCTATCTTTGGTTGGGGCGCGGGACCGCGCAGGGTGGTGTGCTGCACGTCGGCAGCCAGCGCGGTGGCACCAAGGCCTTGCTGATCGCTTCGGGCGTGCTGAACGGCGCGCCATATTCGATCGACTGGTCCGAATTCCCGGCTGCGCAGAACTTGCAGGAGGCTATCGGCGCGGGTGCGGTCGATGTCGGTCTCGCGGGTGACGCGCCGTTCCAGTTTGCTTATCAGAGCGGGCAACCGATCAAGGCGATCGGTGCACTGGCCGCGCGCCCGAGGCCTCAAGGCACTCTCGACATATTGGTGCCGGGTCGTTCGCCGATTCACGACGTCGCGGGTCTGCGCGGCAAGACGATCGCCACGACGCGCGGCTCGATCGGCCATTATCTGATCCTGCGCGTGCTTGCCGCGAATGGCCTCAAGCCGGAGGACGTGAAGATCACATTCCTCTCGCCCGGCGATACGAAGGCGGCATTCGACACCGGATCGATCGACGCGTGGGCCACCTGGTCGCCTTATGTGCCGACTGCCCTTGCTGGTGGTGCCCGGATCGTCGCCGACGGGGCGAACCTGACCAGTGGATATGCCTTCGATGTCGCGAACAGCCATTCGATCGAAATCAAGCGCGCGTTGCTCGCCGATTTCCTGAAGCGCGAGGACCAGGCCTATGCGTGGGCAAAAGAACATCCGCGCGAGTACGCGCAGGTGCTGGCGCGCGAAACCGGTCTGCCGTTCGATATCGCGCTTTATCACGTCACGCATCAGCCGCTCGCACGCGTGCCGATCGACGATGCGCTGAAGGCCGAAGAGCACGATGTCGTCTCGGAGTTCCGCAAAGCGGGTGCCCTCGCCGGATCCCGCCCTCTCGACGAGGCCTATGAACCCCTCGCCCAGGGAGATGTCCATTGACGCTTGACTGGCGCATGCGCGCTTAACCGATCCACGGCGCAAACGCGCCGTCCTTCAACACAGCTGCCGGAGACTGACCCGATCCGACCTCGTCGGAGCGCACGGGCCTGCTCGGCCAAAATCCGGGGAACACCGAATGATCTCGAATGCCCGCCTGCTCGGCTGTACCATGCTGGCCAGTCTTCCTGCGCCGCTCTGTGCACAACAAGCGCAACCCGTTCAGTTGGCGGCGGCCGGGCCGGTCGCCGTCGCGACGCCCGTTCAGGACAGCGGCGGCGACACCATCATCGTCACCGGCGTGCGCGGCCAGCATGCCCGCACCATCGCCGACAGCCCGGCGCCAATCGACGTGGTGAGCGGTCAGGAACTGCAACAGACCGGCCGTACCGGGCTGAAGGACATCCTGGGCAACATCGTGCCCTCGCTGATCATGCCCGCGCTGGGCGGTGGCGGCACTTCGGCCAGCGTAAAGCCGATATCGATCAGAGGGCTTTCGGGCGACTATGTGCTGGTGCTGGTCAACGGCAAGCGCCGCCATACGACCTCGCTGATCAACAACCTCTCGCGCGTCTCCGGCGGATCGACGCCGGTCGACGTCGATCTCATTCCGACCAACGCGGTCGGTCGGATCGAAGTGCTCCGCGACGGCGCCGCCGCCCAATATGGATCGGACGCCATCTCCGGCGTGATCAACATCATCCTCAACGATCAGCCCGAGGGCGGGGAATTCTCGATCACCGGCGGCCAATATTATTCGAAGGGCGCGCCGCTCTACCAGACCGATCTCAGCTACGGCGAGCGGCTGGGGCCAGATGGCGGCTTCATCCGCGTCTCGGTCGAGGCCAAGTATCACGACCGGGCGGACAGTTCGGCAGACGCGGTGCCCTATATCCTGCCGACCACCACCAGCACGCCCAATCCTGGCGATTCAGCCCTGAACCATGTCTTCGCTGGCGGCTACGGCCGGTCGAACAGAGACAAGATTATCGACAGCAGCTACAATGCCGAACTTCCTATCAGCGACAACTTCAAGCTCTATAGCTTCTCGACCTACAGCTATCGCGACATCAAGGATGCTCGAGGCGCATTCATCCCCGCGAAGTACGGCTATGGGGGGCTCGTCAACACCAGCGGATCGTCGGTGCTGCCGCAGCTCTATCCGGACGGCTTCCAAGCCTATCGCCGCATCTGGGAGAACGACTTTCAGGCGACGTTGGGTCTGAGTGGCGACCTTGGCAGCTGGCACCTCGATGCCAGTACATCATACGGCGAGGACCATGTCCGCCTGGGGGCGGAAAATACGCTCAACCCCTCGTTGGGGCCGACGAGTCCAACCAGTTTCACCATGGGCACCCAGATCCAGACGCTCTGGGTCAACAACCTCGATCTCAGCCGGGATTACGACATCGGGTTCGCCAAGCCGGTAACGGTCTCGCTGGGCTTCGAGCATCGCTGGGAGAAGTTCCAGAGCAAGGCCGGCGAGCCGGACAGCTATCGCAACGGCGGCTACCAGATTCCTGACGACGGTACCGCATTCGGCGATCTCTACGGGGGACAGTTCCCGTCGCCTGGCTTGGTGTCCTTTACTGGCACGTCACCCGCCGATGCGGCTTCGCTCAGTCGGAACAACGTCGCCGGCTATATCGATCTTTCGACGAATATCACCAAGGCCTGGTATCTCGGGGTTGCCGGCCGGTTCGAGCATTATGACGACAGCGCGGGCAACACCGGCAGCTGGAAGGTCTCGACCCGCTACGACCTCGGCCACGGCTTCGCGATCCGCGGTGGCGTGAACACCGGCTTCCGCGCTCCGTCGCTTGCGCAGACCGGGTTTTCGACGACGCAGAACACCACCACCGTCGATCCCTCGACCGGCAATCCGATATCGATCACCTCAAAGTTCCTGCCGGTCGATAGCCCAGTTGCGATCGCGCTTGGCGCCAAGCCGCTCAAGCCCGAAAAGTCGCTCAACTATACAGCGGGGCTTACCTACGAGCATGGCGCCTTCCATGCCACCGTGGATGCCTATCAGATTCGGATCGATCATCGTATCGTGAAGACCGAATTCCTCGGCACCGGAACTGCCGCACCGGAAATCCAGGCGCTGCTTGCCGCAAATGGAATCACGGGGGTCAACACTGCGCAATTCTTCATCAACGGTGTCGATACCCGCACGCGCGGTATCGATGTGGTCGCCGACTACACATTGCGCACCGGCAATTTCGGAAGCTTTCGTCTCAGCGCCGCCTACAGCTACAACAAAACCAAGATCCTCAAAATCGCCGACAATCCGTCTCAACTTGCCGGGCTGCCGGTTCCGATTGTGATCTTCGCTCACCAGGCGCAGAGTGACCTCACCCGGGCACTCCCCCATGACAAGATTGTGCTGACGAGCGACTGGTCGCTCGGCAAATGGCACGCGCTCGGCCGGCTCACCCGTTTCGGCAAATATGTCGAGGCCGGAACCGCCGCCAATGGCAGCTCGGACCGGACGTTCGGAGCGAAATGGATCACAGATCTGGAGATCGGCTACGACATCACCGATCGCATCACCCTGTCAGGCGGCGCAAACAATCTGTTCGATGTCTATCCGCAGAAGCACGGCCTGATCGCTTACGACGGGTCTGGCGCCTATGGCAATTTTGCGCCCTTCGGCCTCGACGGTGGATTTTATTACGGCCGCCTTTCCATAAAGATATGAACCGAGGGTTCGATGCTTCGATCCGCGTGCGAGATTTTCGCAGCATTATGATCAAAGCCAAACTGTCCCATGAGAAATGCTGATTATCAGCGATTACGCATGCGAACTACGTTGCCGCCCGATCAGCGGGGAGAGATGGAATGGCGACGGCGCTGCAGTCAATTGAACGAGATGCCAGTCTGACTGCGGCCGAATGGAAGACGCGGGTTGATCTGGCCGCATTCTATCGTCTGGCTGCTCTCTACGGCTGGGACGATTTCATCTTCACGCATATCTCGGCCCGGGTCCCGGGGCCCGAGCACCATTTCCTCATCAATCCCTATGGGCTGATGTTCGAGGAGATCACCGCCTCAAGCCTAGTGAAGGTCGATATCGAGGGGAATGTCATAGGCGCCAACGAATATGGCATCAACTACGCGGGATATGTCATTCATTCCGCGATCCACGCCGCCCGGCCGGGCGCGCTGTTCATCGCCCACTTCCATTCGCCCGACGGCATGGCGGTGTCAGCCCAGGCAGAAGGCCTGCTGCCGCTCAACCAGCGCTCGCTCTCCGTCATTCCGAGGCTTAGCTATCACGATTATGAGGGTGTCGCCCTCAATCTCGACGAACGCGAACGCCTTGTGGCTGATCTGGGCGACAAGAAGCTGATGCTTCTGCGTAACCACGGAACCTTGGCATTGGGGGCGTCGCCGGGCGAGGCGTGGTCCGGCATCTACGCCCTGGAGTTCGCCTGTACAGCGCAGGTCCGGACACTTTCGGTAGGCCGGGACAAGGTCCTGATTGCGCCCGAGCAGGCGCAGGAGAAGGTTCGCCGCCAAATCGGACGGACACGACAGCCGCTGGAAGGGCGCAAGCCGATGCATGACCTCGTCTGGGAGGCCGCCCTGCGCAAGGTCGAACGGGATCGACCC
>Ga0105240_10013433_pt1 | contig 11245 bp, 6 predicted proteins | sample KBSC54metaG_FD_80426 | JGI IMG/M metagenome (GOLD analysis project Ga0105240, IMG submission 80426) | Corn rhizosphere microbial communities from Kellogg Biological Station, Michigan, USA - KBS C5-4 metaG | ecosystem: Host-associated > Plants > Roots > Rhizosphere > Soil | place: Michigan, USA...
GATCTCGAACATCATCGTCGAGAACGGCACGGCCGGCTACGAGCAGGGCGAGCCGTACCGGAAGATGGGCTGGAACGCCTCGGACACGCGGCCGCTCAGCTTCAGCGAGTGCCGCGTGCCGCGCGAGAACCTGCTCGGGCCGCGCGGCGCCGGTTTCAAGCAGTTCCTGCACATCCTCGACATCGGCCGCATCGGCGTGGCCGCGATGGGCGTCGGGTTGGCGCAGGGCGCGCTCGACCAGGCGCTCGCCTACGCGAAGGAGCGCAAGGCGTTTGGCAAGCCGATCTCCAAGTTCCAGGCGATCCAGGCCAAGCTCGCCGACATGTCCTGCGAGATCGAGGCCGCGCGACTGCTCGTGTACAAGGCCGCGCGCGAGAAGGACGCCGGGCGCAACTTCACGCTGACCGCCGCACAGGCGAAGCTGAAGACCGGCCGGCTGGCGGTGCGCTGCAGCGAGGAGGCCGTGCAGATCCACGGCGGCTACGGCTTCATCGAGGAGTACCCGGTCTGCCGCTTCTACCGCGACGCCAAGATCCTCACGATCGGCGAGGGGACCGACGAGGTGCAGCAGATGGTGATCGCCCGGGCGCTCGGCGCCTGAGCGGCTCGCGCGCAAACTCGCGCGCGGAGGGGACGATGCGCCTAACGAGGCTCGAGCACGACCAGCGGGATCTTGCGCTCGGTGCGGCGCCGATAGGCTTCGTAGCCGCCGTAGACGGCGACCGCCAGCTTCCACATGCGCTCGTACTCCTCCGCCGTCGCCTCGCGAGCATGCACGGAGATCACTTTCGAGCCGATCTGAATCGTCGTGTCGGGATTGGCGCGCAGGTTGTAGAACCAGGCGGGGTTCTTCGGATACCCCCCCTTTGAGGCGATCAGGATCGTGTTCTGCCCGTCGCGGGCGAACACCAGCGGCGTCGTGCGGTGCGTCCCGCTCTTGGCGCCGACGTGGTCGAGCAGCAGCACGTCAGGAGCGCCCGGGGTCTTGTAGCCGATCAGCCCGCGCGTGGCGCGGTAGATCTTCGCGTGCCCGCCCATCAGGCGTGTGAGCAGGCCCCAGTTGCGGTCGGCCCAGCGGAGGTAGTCGACAGCCATCGAGAGGTACTGTATCCATCGTTGCGCGAGCTGATCCGTGACATCCCGGATTTCCCGCAAGCGGGGATCGTCTTCAAGGACATCACGCCGCTGATGGCGGACCCGGACGGGCTGCGCGGGGCGGTGCAGGGCCTGGCCGAGTACGCGCGCCCGCTGAGGCCCGACTGCGTGATCGCCGCCGAGGCGCGCGGCTTCCTGCTCGGCCCCGCGCTCGCGCTGGAGCTGGGCTCCGGCTTCGTGCTCGCACGCAAGCCCGGCAAGCTCCCCTACGAGACGGTCAGCGCTGAATACCTGCTCGAGTATGGCTCCGATCAACTGGAGCTGCACTCCGACGCGATCGGGCCCGGTGCACGCGTGCTCGTGCACGACGACCTGTTGGCCACGGGTGGCACTGCAGTCGCGCTGTGCGAGCTGGTCGAGCAGCTCGGCGGCGAGGTCGTCGGCTGCGGCTTCCTGATCGAGCTGACGAATCTGGGCGGCCGCGAGCGCCTGGCGCCGCACGAGGCGCACGCGCTGCTCAGCTACGACTCCTGAAAGGCGCTCGGTCTCCACCGCCGCACGCGAGACTCAGCGCTTGCGCCGACCCAGCAACCGCGTGGCGGCGCTGGCCGGGTCCAGGCGCCGTTCGACGACCTCACCCAGCAACCGCTGGAAGTCGGCGTCCTCGCTCAGCTCCTCCTCCAGGCGCCGGCGCATGCGGGCAGTGGCGATCGCCAGCACCTCGTTGCGCAGGTTGCGCCCGCGTCGCTCCTGCAGCGTGCCCTCTGCAAGGATGTGCGCACGCTGCTCGTCCAGGCGCTCCACCAACTCGTCGATGCCCTTGCCGTGGGCGGCCTCGGTCTTGACGATCGGCACGCGCCATTTACCGCGCTCAGCGTCGCCGTCGAGGTTGGCCAGCGACAGAACGCCGCGGATCTCGCGCACCATCGTGTCGGTCAGGGGATGGTCGGCCTTGTTGATGACGATCACGTCGGGGATCTCCATCACCCCTGCCTTCAGCGCCTGGATCGAGTCGCCTGAGCCGGGCATCAGCACGAGCACGATCGTGTCGGCGTGATCGATGATGTCGATCTCGGCCTGCCCGACGCCGACGGTCTCCACGAACACGTCGTCGCGTCCGGCCGCGTCGAGCAGCAGCGCGGCTTGCAGGGCGGCCTCGGAGAGCCCGCCGAGCGCGCCGCGATTGGCCATCGAGCGGATGAACACCCCTTGATCGAGGAAGTGCTCGGTCAGGCGGATGCGGTCACCCAACAACGCTCCCTGCGTGAACGGCGAGGAGGGATCGATCGAAAGCACGCCAACGGTCCGTCCCGCTTCGCGTCTTGCCTTCGTCAGCGCGCCGATCAGCGTCGACTTGCCGACGCCCGGCGGGCCGGTGAAGCCGTAGACGGCCGCTTTGCCTGTGTGCGGATAGACCTTGCGCACCAGCTCCCACCCCTCCGGTCGGTCGTCCTCGACCAGCGTGATCGCGCGCGCGAGGGCGCGGCGGTCGCCGTCGAGCAGGCGTTGTGCGAGCGAGTCGGTCATCGGGCAGGGAAGTATCTCGGGTCCATAGGATGCGCGACCGTGAGACGGTCCAAGGAGATGCTGAGAACGCTGCGCTGGATGCGCGCCAACAACCTGCTCAACCGCCATTACGCGGTGCTGGGCGCCCGTTGGCTGTGGCTGAAGCTGCGCTACGGCAAGCGACTGCAGACCGACGGAATCTGCTTCTTCTGCCCGGGCGTGAAGCTCGAGATCGGCCGTAATGCCGTGTTGCGCATGGGCCGCTGGTCCTGGATCGGCCACGACAGCAAGATCCGCGTGCACGAGGGCGAAGTCTCGATCGGCGCGAAGACCGTGATGGGCCAGGAGTGCACGATTTCCGCCTACCAGCACGTCTCGATCGGGCGCGAGTGCATCGTCGCCGACCGCGTGATGCTGATCGACTTCGACCACGGCGTCGTGGAGGTGGAGCGCCCCATCCGCTTACAGGGCATCTACAAGCGCGACGTGAGTGTCGGCAGCAACGTGTGGATCGGCTATGGCGCCTGCGTCCTGCGTGGGGTGAGCGTCGGGCACAACAGCATCGTCGGCACGAGCTCCGTCGTCACCAGGGACGTGCCCGAGAATGCGGTCGTGGGCGGCGTGCCGGCGCGCGTGCTGCGGATGCGCCAGACCCCCACGCAGTTGCGTTGGGACTAGGCGCTCAGTGTCCCCCAATCGCCGCCTGGATCGCCTCGCCGCGCTCGGTCAGGGCCCAGGCGTTGGGCTCGCCCTTGACGCATCCGTCGGCGCGGTTTTCGATCAGGCCGGAGCGCTGCAGGCGGGTGAGCAGGCGCGACATCTGCCCCTCGTCCGCCACCTCGGCGCTGTCGGCGATCAGGCGGTTGGAGGGGTGTGAGCCGCGCTCGCCCTCGGCGGCGATCGTCGCCAGCACGCGGGCGGTGCGGTAGGTGAAGCGGATGGAGAGATCCTTGAACGGGTCCTTGGCGGTGGGGACCGTCGGCGACGACGCGCTGCGAGCGGGCCGCTCCAGCTCCCGGCGGGCGGCGGCCGCGCCCAGATAGGGGTGGACGATCATCGCCATCAGCGCGCCGCTCAGCTCGGCCAGCGGGGGCGCCGGCCCGCTCGGGCCGGCGTCGAGCAGCCGCGTGTGCAGGACCGACAGCGCTCCGCCGACCACACCCTGCCCGGCAAGTGGCGGCGGCTCCTCCCCTGTGACCTCGGCACGACCAGGCTCGACCGCTGCGACCAACGCGCCCAGCGCCGCGGCTCGATGTGCGGCCACCGCCGGCCCCGCCTTCAGCGTCTCGACAACGCACAGGCGCGCGATGTCCGCTTCGGCGTCGAGGCACTCCAACAGCACCTCGAGCGCGCCGCGCACCCGTTCGCACCAACTCCCGTCCGCTTTCCAAGCCTCGAGTACCGGCCGAGCGAGCCGCTGCACGGCGGCATCGAACGCGGCCAACAGGCACTCGTCGCGGTCTTCGAAGATTTCGTAGAAGGTGCGTCGGGATACGCTGGCGCGTTTGCAGATGCGTCCGATGCTTGCGTCTTCTAGTCCGTGCTCGGCGAGCACTTCGACCATTGCTAGTAGCAGTCGGCGGCGTTGCATTTCCTCGACGTGGGCGCCTTGGCGCTCGGCCTGTGTGAGCTGTCCGCGACGATCGTCTACGTGAGCGCTCATCGCTCTATTTCCCGTTGTTGCCTTTCGCGGTCGTGTGGCGCCTGCTCGCCTTTTTGCCCTTGTGTTTTTTCTTGTTGTGTTTGGGCTTCTTCTTTGTGTTGTGGCAGCCGGTGACGGCGATTTTGGTGTTTTGACGGTATTCCTTGTTGTTTTGGGCGATGAACAGTGTCGGCATCGAGAGTTTTGTCTTGCACAGGTCTCCGTTGGCTGCGAGTGCGGAGTTTGGTCCTTGGGGGAGGGTGAGTTGGAAGCTTCCGACTGGTTGGTCTGGGATCGTGCGGAATGTGCTTGAGGTGACGCTCGTCTTTTCGTTGATGAACGTTTCGCCGTGCAGATCGATCGTTACGCCGTAGCCTTGTAGGACGATGATCAGTTCGGGGAACTTCGCGCCACCATGACTGACGAAATACGCGGGTCCTTCCAGCGGGACGGGTATCAGTGGGGTTATCGCCTTGGCGTGACCGACTATCGATCCTGGTGGGCAACCAGCCGGGTTAGCTTCGAACTGGGCGTTCGTACACGCTTTCTGTAGCGTGGTTAGGCGTGAGGGGAGCTGTTTGGGCAGGTCGACCTTGACCTTGGCGATGTTCGCCTGAGTGCCCTGGGGAGCATCGGGATAGGTCAGGTTGACCGTCAGGCTCGCCCCACTCTTCCGCGAAGTCCTGCCGCTGGTAGAGACCTTGAAGCCCGGTTTGAACGCCAGTGCTTGACAGTTTGATGCTTGGAAGGGCGAAGTGACCGTGCTTGCTTGCCCATGATCGCTTGTCAGCGTGCTCGCGATGCTCATCGGGTTGCAACTGGTGGGGTTCAGCGTGAAGTCGTGACGATCCACGTATACGCGGATGTCGCGGACGTGGGTGACTATCCCGTCGATGATCGTCGGGATAGATTCGCCACTGGATGGATCGACGCTCACCCGCGCCGTGTTCGGATCGATCTTCAAACCGAAGCGCAACACGACTGTCCCCAGATCAAACGGGCCTACGACAGCGCTCGTGACGCTCACAAGCGAGAACGGCGCGCCGTGAAACGGACCAGCTAGATACAGCTTGCCCGGAACATACGCCAACACCGCGCCGACCCCCGTACCAACAAGGGTATGCCCGATCTCACTTGAAGCCGGACACGACGGTGAGGCTTCCTCCTGCCCCCCGGTCTTATGGCGTGCAGCTTCGATAGCCGCCTCGCTACAGAACGGTATCCCAGACAGGTTCCCGGTCAAACCGGATGGCAGATCGGTCGAGAAACCGGAGATCTCCTGCTCGGCATCGGTTCTTGTCAAATGCAGATAGAAGCTGCTGTAAGAACCACCATTGTTGTTGAGCAGCCCAGCTTCGATCCCTGGGCTGAACGGCGGGAGCCCACCAGACGGGCACGCGCCACCATCAAAACCCTTCGTGATCGCAAATGAGGAGGTATCGGTCAACGTCGCTGAGGGTTCAGACCACGGCGACAACAATGCCTGCGTCCCATACGTTCCACACAACGGTGGACTGATGAGTGGCGCCTGTTGACCTTCACGGAAATGGAAATTGAAATGGCTGAACGCCAACTGCGGATTGTTTTCAAACACGGTCGTGAGCTGTCCCGTTACAGGATTGGGTTCTACCCTGCCAGCAAGCTTGACCAGCACCCCAACTTCGGGATTCTTCGCTACCACATACAACGCGACCAGCGAACCGAACGGATTATCGTATGGTTGAGCGATATAGATGTCCCCATGGATCTTCTGCGTCAACAAAGGCGTTTCAATTTCAACGGTACCGAGCTTCGAATCGTTAGGACAACCCGCGCCAGGGACCGAGCTGACAGTCTCCCGCGCATAATCCCCAGGAGTGCACCCACCCAACCCCACACCCGCAGACGGATTGATCGTCAAACCTTCAGGAAGCCTTACAACAGTCTTATTCAACTGCGACTCAGCGAGACCTTCGCTGCTCGTCAAACCTTCATCTTTGAAATCCAAGTTGAAATCAAGACCAGTAGGCGCAGACGCACGATCAGTCGTCGGCTCCGCAGACATCACAGGAGCAAACGGCAAACGATTACAACCATCCAACGACTGCAACACTTCACTCGTCGGGAAGACACCAAATGCGCCTGGATTCTTCCACGAGTCCGCTTCCACGCTGCTCTGCAACGGCCCATTACACGACGTCGGCATCGTCAAGAACCCGGGGGGATGCGCATCTTTAGACGGTTCACACGACTGCCCCGGGATTTCGCCGACGTTTCCGCGACTGGCGTACAAGCATTCCCATCCTCGTGAATTGTCGTGACGGGGATCGTCCGGCACACCCCAGAAGGTGACCCGCACACTCGCCAGACCCGCTAGCTGGCTGATGTTGCTAGACGTGACATTGACGCCGTAGTCTTCCCCAGGACCGTCGCGCAACGACGTGTCCAGCACCACCGGGACATTACCCTTGTCCACAAAGAACCCAAAACGCGCCGGCTCCCCATAATACGGTTCGAGGTTAAACAGCGGGACGGTCACGTTGACAAAGCCAATGGTCGCTGGTTCGTGCACGCTCACCGACGCGACACCGATCGCGGTCGTCTGCGGACACGCATTTTCACGGAAGTTCAATTCCCTCACGAACTGCTTCATCGTGCAGCGCGGGAGGGGTACCGGATTGCCGATCAGGCCGGCGGGGACTCTCGTTATGATGTCCTTGGACAGCACTACCGGTTCCACCACCGGCTTTACGTTGGTAAGCGGCGCGACGTCTTCTCCCTGGTCGATCGCTATCGTTCCCGTCACCTGGAAAGGGTGCGAACCTGCCTGTGTGGCAAACGCGCCGCCTTCTTCTTCTGCGCGCAACCGCCAATCTTCAACACCAAAGACGTTCGGTGCTTCGCTGATCCGCAGCGGACGACTCAACGATGCGGGGGTCGCGTTGCCGCCGGCAACCGTCACACGATTGATTTCACCCAGAGAGACACCGGGGGTCGCCCTGATCTGTATACGGGCTTCCAACTCGTCGTATGGCGCCAAAACGCCTTTGAACGTACATGTCAATGTCGCCAGCGAGCAGGGGATCGGACGCGGGTGCGGGAAGTCTCCTTCGTGTCCTGGTTCGGTAGCGAGCATGCCGACAGCCTGAAGGCCGGGAGGCAGAATGTCAGTGATGGTGACCGGAGCGGTCCTTGCGTCCATCGCGGCATCCCCGAGATTCTCCGCGGAGAACACGATCTCACCGGCCGCTCGTCCACGTGTCACCTCGCCGACCTGGACCGATGCCGCTCCGCCCGCGCGCATCACTGGGACCGGGAGACCCGCAAACGAGCCCTGGAAGGTCACGGTGTACGGACCACCCGCGGGACCTGTCACTTCCACATTGCCGGCGCCGACACCGGGCAGAGCAGCAAGAGCGGCCTCTATTTCGTTAGCGCCAGCACCAACAGGGATCGGCGCGGTCGTCTCCGCCGCAGATAGCACGCTGCTTTCAAGCGCCGTGGTTACGACTATGTTGTTAGCCGACAGCGTCAATGTGTTTGCGGTCATTGCCGTGATGGTCGTGTTCGCGGGAAACGCTCCACCGCTGCCGCCGCTTGTGACCGTGACCGTATCGCCAAGATGAAAAGCGCCGTCGGCGTTCACTATGTTGGTGACCACGTTCGTCCCCAAGTTAGGCTCGCCAAGGCCGGTCGCGGTGGTCACCGACAGCGTGAAGCTGCCGCTGCCCGCATTGACCGTTACTTCCTGAACCTCGTTGGCAGCGAGCATGGGGTTCAAGTTCGCTGGACGCGAACCGGAGGAGAGCTGCCACCACGGCTCGAGAGCCAACGCCGAACCAGCGCCGACCGCGACGAACACTCCAACCAACAGTGCCGCGAGGACAAAGAACCGCAAACGCATCTGAACCCTCATCGTTTTGCCCCCCGTTTAGTATTGGCTCTTTGCGTCTCCCTGGATCGTTTCTTCTTCACCTTCGCGCACTTGCCGTGACTGCGCCGCCTACCCTCCGGACACCTCGCGACCTTCTTCTTCTCTATTTTCCTAACGGCCAGCAACGGTGTCGGATTCCCAGGACCAGCATAAGTCAACGAGCCCGGGGTGGGATCTGCCGGAGCCGCCGCAGGACTCTGGCAAGCATCTCCTTCACACGCAGGAGGCGCCTGTGACTGCGGAAAGCCACCGTCGACACGCGCGTCATACACATCCGGCAACGCGTCCCCATCCTGTGCGGACAGTGACGAATCCGTCAGGAAGAAAACATCATTACCATTTTCTGAAGCATCCAGGAACGCGGATTCTCCCTTACCGGTACCCGAGGAGACCAGACTGACACAGCCAGCCGAACGTACACTGAAACTCGAGTTCGAGCTCGCACAGTCACCGACACCCGGCGTCTCATACTCGTACACATCCTCAGCACCATTGGTATCAGATGGAACCAACACATCGGCGCTATCAAAGAACAGACGACCAGAGTCAGACAGATAACGCGACTGATAATGCGGGGAAGTCCACGCCGGGACAGTTCCGGCAAGCCGCTCACCCCCCCACTCGAACTGCTCGTCGACCAAAGGCTGTTCAAAAAGAACGCTAGCTGCGTCACGAATGCCATGGGGGCGAGCGCCGGTGGGGTTACACGACGCGCACACCAGCTTCCCAGAACCGGCCGCACTGTAGAGAAAGACCTCCTCGTCGGGCGCACCGGTCGACGCATCGCGATTGTCATAACCAGTGAGCGAACGTACAGACACAAACGCGAACCATTCGCCATTGGGGGAAACACGCGACGTCGTCCCGTACCCCCCACCCTCGCCCCAGTCGCGACCGTCATCGCCTGAGAGGACCGTGACCAGCCTGGTAGCGCCCGCACGATACACATACAGGTTTGGCTGGCCCATAACGGCTGTTTCATCCCGTTCATTGGTTTCACCGCCAGTGAGCACCCCCTCAGCGACAAAATAGATCACAGAGCCATCTTCGGACGCGCCGGGCGCAACCTCCTGCACTCCACCACCCGGCGTCAAATCCGTCGTGGTTCCCGCGGACAACGCACCGGCAAGCGGCGCTTCGAACAGATACAGGTCGCCCCCTTCCGTGAAAAACACCCGTGAATCGTCGCTGCTGGCGCTCTGAAACAGTGCTCCTTTACCCCCCAACTCAACCGTTTCTTCCAAAGGGACATCACGCACATACAAGCGCCCACCGCTGCCCCTCCCCAACGACCATACAACGCGAGAACCATCAGTGGAAATCGCGTTTCTCACGGTCCTACGAGCATTTTCCTCTTCTGAGCCCAAAGACAGAGAGCTACCACTTGACCGTACCGCGGGTTCACCACCGGGCAGCAGACTGATCAGTTCAAGCTTCCCATCCGTCCACTCATAGAGACTGTCTGCGGGAGCGCCTTCCGCAAGCGCAGCTTTGGAAGTCAGCATTATGTGTTTCGCGTCAGGAGTTGACCCAAGGAACTGCGGACCACACTCCTCCGACGGGCAACCCATTTCACCGAATTCGACGCCTTCCGGCACATTGGCAAAACCAGGAACGCTCGTGACGAGCGGACGGTAACACGATCTCACACAGGGTCCAGCGTCCGCGCCACCTGAAAAATCAGCGCGTAGATACGGCGTCGGTTCAGACGCTTCGGGAGAAATCGAAGGCGTAAAAGAACCGAACGGCTCGACAACGGAAAGAGCGAGATCGGTCGAGAAAAAGCGATAATCTTCGGAGCTACCCTCGTTGAAACCATTCGCCGTATCACGCGGAAGCGCAATATCACGCGACGTCCAAGACGACGCCCCCTCACCTCGCGTAGACAGAACCTGCGTATAGTCGGCATTGCCGGCAGGTTCAGATTCGGTCGACGCGCTGGCAACATAAGAGATAGCTTCACCGTCGGAGGCGGCCTGGATGACGGCCTTTTCAAAGAGCGACTCCAACAACGCACCATGTTTGTCCGGCGGCGAGACAAGCTCCCACGCACGCCCATCCGGTAGACCAAAGACACCGAGCGGCTGCGTCGTGAACGTGTGCGAGACTTCTTCACCATTTTCGCGACGTTCACCTTCAGCCGGCTTGCCTTCGCTGCGACTGATCTCGTTTTCGGCGACGACGCGATAGTGGTAGACGGTGCCCGCCTCAAGGCCCTGAAGATGAACGGTGACCCCGTCCGTTTCAAAGCTGGCGGGCACCAGACCGGGGGGGACCGGCACAGCTTGCGCTCCAGCGAAGCCTTCGCGCTGGAACTGTTCTTCGCTTGCATACTGGAATCTATAAGTTGTCGGTTCTTCGTTCGCTTCGCTGCGCGGCTCGATCGCAGCTTCAAGCGTGGCGCTGTCTGCGCTCACGTCCGAGACCGACTCGCTGCCAGCTTCCACCAGCGGCGCGGCGGGAGGTTCGGGGATGATGCTCTGAATCTCGTCGGCCGCAGCTTCCGCGATGTAGAGAACACCGGCCTGCGGATCGGAGGCGATACCCGAACCCTCGGTCAAATTGGGGGATTCAAACCGCGTCGAGGCGGGGCAAAGGGGACCAGCCAACGTTTGCGACGGTGTGCAAGGGGGAGCTATGGCGACAATCGACTTTCCTGCTTCATCGATGAAGAATTCTTCATTCGCGGTATCGACCGCTACGCCGAGTACACGTTTTCCCCCTCCTGGAGACGCAGCTTCATAGACGTCTCCAGCTTCCGCGCCATCTGGTTCCAACTCAAAGACTCTGCCTTGTGTTTCCGCGGCGTACAGATCGTTGACTCCACTCGCGATTGTGGTCAAAGCCGCGTATGTGGTGCCGCTATTCAAATGTTGTATGAGCGAGCCTGAGCGAGCGAACTCGTAGAGGCCGAGGTTGTTGTCAGCTACCCACACATCGCCAGAGGAGTCGACTGCAACACCTACAGGACGCGAAAGCAACGGTTCACGAGTGATCTGACCTTTCACACCCCATGTTTCGACCAGCGCCCCTTCAGGAGTGAACTTCTGGATCAGCGTCCCCCCGCTCTGCGATTCACCCGTTTCGCC
>Ga0105240_10013436_pt1 | contig 11242 bp, 10 predicted proteins | sample KBSC54metaG_FD_80426 | JGI IMG/M metagenome (GOLD analysis project Ga0105240, IMG submission 80426) | Corn rhizosphere microbial communities from Kellogg Biological Station, Michigan, USA - KBS C5-4 metaG | ecosystem: Host-associated > Plants > Roots > Rhizosphere > Soil | place: Michigan, USA...
CATCCACGAGGCGCTGAACCTGACCGTGCGCGAATCCCTGCAGTTCTTCGCCGCGGTGCCCAAGATCACGGAGAAGCTGCGGGTTCTGGAGGAAGTTGGACTCGGCTACCTGCGCCTGGGACAGTCGGCCACCACCCTTTCCGGGGGCGAAGCGCAGCGCATGAAGCTGGCGGCACACCTGCAGCCGCGCCACAGCCTGCGCCTGCCGCAGGAAGCAAAGCGGCGCCACCGCACTCTCTACATTTTCGACGAACCTACCACCGGGCTGCACTTCGACGATGTCAGCAAGCTGCTGGCCGCGTTTCGACGGCTGATCGAAGCCGGCGGCTCGGTGCTGGTCATTGAGCACAATCTCGACGTCATCAAGACGGCCGATTGGATCATTGACCTCGGACCAGAAGGTGGCGAACGCGGCGGCTACGTGGTGGATACCGGCCCACCGGAAACCATCAGCAAAAACGCCAAGTCCTACACCGGCAAATTTCTGGCGCAAATCCTGAACGGCAACGGCACGGGGCCGCAGGGATAGCTTAGAGTTCAGCTGTCGGCTCGAGTCACCCCAATTGGGCTGGCGGTCCCTTTCGCGGTAAGCTACTGGGTTGCCGCCATGCGCATCCTAAAAAGCAGCGGATTCTCCGAAAATGAGCGGTAAACAGAAGCTGGTTGGCTGGGCGGCCGCCGCGGTGCTATCCGTGTCGGCCAGCGGGTTGTGGGCGCAACAGACGGGCAAAAGCGTTCACCACGTTCGTGTGGAGGACTCCGACCCGCTGTTTCCCCCCGAGCTGCGCCAGGCGGAAGCCGCCCTGGACAAGAAGAATTATTCCGCCGCTGAGCCCATGCTGCAGCAGGTCACCGGCAAAAATCCAAACAATTATCGCGCCTGGTTTGACCTGGGCTACGTCTATACGGCGACCGGGCGAAAGCCGGAGGCCATCGAGGCGTACCGCAAAGCGGTAGCCGCCAAGCCGGACGTGTTTGAATCCAACCTCAATCTCGGGCTGCTGCTCGCGCAAAATGGAAGTCCGGAGGCGGAAGAGTTTCTGCGCGACGCCACCCGGCTAAAGCCCTCGGGCAATCCTCAAGAAGGGCTGGCGCGCGCCTGGCTCTCGCTCGGTCACGTGCTGGAACATCGCAAACCTGCGGAAGCAGTGCAGGCCTATAGCGAAGCCGCCAAGCTTCAGCCCAAGGATCCTGAGCCGCACCTCTCGGCCGGCGCCATCCTGGAAAAGCAGAATGATCTCCCTGGCGCAGAGCGCGAATACCAGGCCGCCTTGGCCGTGGCGCCCAACTCCGCCGACGCCCTGATCGGCCTGGCCAACATTTACATGCAGAGCAAGCGCCTGCCCCAGGCGGAGGCGGCTTTGCGCCAGTATTTGACCCTGGATCCGAAAAATGGCCCGGCGCGCGTGCAGCTAGGCCGGGTGCTGGAGGCGGAAGGCAAGCACACGGAAGCTGCCGCCCAACTGCAGCAGGGCCTCGAACTCGTGCCCGACGATCTGAACGCTCGGCGCGATCTGGCGTTTTCCTACGCTAATTCCGGCAAATACGACAAGGCGGAGGCCCTCTACCGCGCCTTGGTGGCCAAGGCGCCCAATGATGCCGAACTGCACTATGGTCTGGGCGCGTCACTCATGGCCGAGCACAAGTATCCGGAAGCGCAAACCGAACTGCTGAATGCGATCAAGCTCAAGCCCGACGCCGGCGTTATCTACGGCGACCTGGCGGTGGTGGCCGCCGAAAACAAAAATTACCCGCTGGCTTTGAAGGCCTTGGACGTGCGCGCCAAATTTCTGCCGGAAAATCCCGGAACTTATTTCTTGCGCGCCACGGCTCTGGATCATCTGAAGCAGTTCAAGCTGGCCGCCCAGAGCTACCGCCAGTTTCTCAATGTTTCGGGGGGTAAGAATCCGGAGCAGGAGTGGCAGGCGCAGCATCGCCTGTTGGCTATTGATCCAAAAAAATGAACCGACGCAGCCAATCCGCTGTTGCCGTTCTGCTGTTGCTGGCCTGCGCTCTGCCCGCCCTGGCCCGCCAGCAGACGGTGGACGAGTTGAAGGCCAAGCTGGCTTCCGCCAAGGAATCGGATCAGCCCAAGCTGTGCCTGGAAATCGCCCGCCTCCAACTCGACGCCACCGAAAAAGCCTACCAGGCGGCGCAGCTTCCCCAGGCGCAGGCGCTGCTGAAGGAGGTGGTGGATTATGCGGAGAAAGCCGGCGACGCTGCCCGGCAGTCGCACAAACACATCAAAAAGACGGAAATCGAGGTGCGCAAGATGTCACGCCGCCTGCAGGACCTGAAGCCCACCGTGGACGTGGATAACCGCCCACCGGTGCAGGACGCCGTCAACCACCTGGAACACATTCGTACCCAGCTGCTGATGCAGATGTTTTCGGAGCACTGAAGATGAAATTGACCCGCCCCCACTTCGTACTGCCGCTCATGCTGCTTATGGCTGTTCTTCCCCTGCTTGCCCAGCGCAACGAGCGCGATCCCCTCAACCCCAAAGAAGTGGACGAACTGCGCGATACCAACCAGGAGCCGGAGAAACGGCTGCCGCTCATCGTGCGGTTCGCCCGCGAGCGGCTGGATGCGGCGCTGGCCGCGCGCGGTAATCCCAAACTCTCCGCCGCCGACCGCACCGCCACCATTCACAGTTCCGTGCAGGACTTCCTCTCCATTTACGACGAGCTGGGCGACAATCTCGATATGTACACCGACCAGAAGGAGGACCTGCGCAAGCCGCTGAAAGTGGTGGTGGCAGGGGACGGGGAATTCAAGGTCAAACTGGACCAGATCCGCCGGGGCGCTACTCCCGACGAGATGAAGACTTATGGCTTCGCTCTGACCAGCGCCATCCAGGCGGTCAGCGACGGCGGCTCCGAACACCGCCGACTCCAGCAAGAAGAGGAAGCCACCGCCAAAGAGAGAAAGAAGAGCCACCGCTAGGTTTCCGCGCTCCCGCCCTGGCATACTCAAAGGCCGGCTACCAACTACTAACTACCGACTCCCGTCTTTTTCCGTGCTAACCTAGGCGAAAGTGCGGGAACAACTCCTACCTATTTTTCAGGAAAGCTACCGCGAGCTGCGGCCGCGCGCGCCCATGCCGGAATTAGCGGTGGAGTTTTTCGCCTTCGCCAACGTCAACAACACCATCAGGCTGCGCGAGGGCAGGCTGCTGGTACGCCTTTCCGACCTGCTGGAGGGCGCGCCGGAAGCGGTGCTGCGCGCCCTTGCCCATATCCTGCTGGCCAAGATGTACCGCAAGCCCATCGAGGCGGCCCATGCCACCCGTTATCGCCGCTATGTTTCCAGCCACGAAATCGCTAACAAGGCCAACCAGGTGCGGCAACTGCGCGGCTGGAAGAAATTCCAGTCTCCGCACGGCCACATTTATGACCTGGACGAAATTTTCGAAGACCTGAACCGGCGTTTCTTTTATGGGCTGATGGCGCGACCTCTGCTTACCTGGAGCCAGCAGCGCGCGCGCAACGCCCTGGGCCACTACGATCCGGCGCACAACACAATCGTCATCAGCCGCATCTTCGACCATCCGCACATACCCCGATATGCGGTCGAGTACATCCTCTATCATGAGATGCTGCACCTGAAGCACCCGGTGAAGTTGCGGGGCAGCCGCCGCTGCGTGCATTCCACAGAATTTCAGGCGGAAGAGCGGCTGTTTCCTCATTTGGAGGAGGCAAAGACGTTTTTGAAGCGGCTGTAGAGCATAGAACGATCCGCCGCCAGACGCCGAGTCCGCAGGGAATCTTCAGTTCTAATGATCGTTTAGCTCAACTCGCGCAATGGGGTCAAAAACTTAGTAGGAATGATCGGTGTCCTCTGCGGCTCGGCGGTAAAACGGGATTTTGCCTTTTACGCGGCCAGAATTTCCTGCTCTTCAAATCCGCCCACCCGGCCCAGCACCTCCCGCGGGCATTCCACCCTGAACAGCGGCACATGAGATGTGGCCAGGCGGGTCTTGTGGGGCTGCTCTCCGGTCATGTAGTCGCAGTTCAGCCCTTCTTCCAGGCTTTGCTGCGTCACTTTAAAAAGCAGCACCATCCCCGGCGAGAAGTGTGCCCAGGCGTGGTCGTAATACGTCGTGTAGAAGCGGCGGGTGTTTACATCGCGGAAGGTGACCAGCGCGGCGACCAGGGTAGCACCCTGAATGAGCGTGTAAACGTCGCAAGGCGCCGGCCCGCTTCCCGCGGCGGTCACCAAAAAGTGGCTGCGGGCCGAGTCGCGGAACAGGTTGGCGGGAACCTGCGACCCCTTCAACTGATAAATGCGCCGTAGCAGTTCCGCCGAGGGCCGCGGTTCGTGCCGGAACTCCACGCCTTGGCGCAGAATCTTGCGCCAGCGGCTGCCGATGCGCGTGTGGGTGGTCATCAGCTGTTCTGCGGAGGTGTTACAGGTAAGCACGCAGGGAGCGTTGACAAAGGGCAGGGGCGAAAAATCTTGCCAGGCAAGGCGGCGGTCTTCCCCGCGCAGGGCGGCGAGAAACATTGGCAGCTTCAGCGACGCCACCTCCTGCCAGGCCTGGCGCAATACTGCTGGATCGCCTTGCGAGAGAACGTCGCGGTAGTCGAACAGGGCTTCGCCCAGCAGGGTAAAACCGTGATCGGCGATGGCGCCAGGAATCAGGGCCGCTCCGGCGTCGCTCTCCACCAGCACCACGTAGGGCTCCTCCCGGCCCGCAAACATCTCCGCAGCCAGGCGGTTCCAGGAAAAGCTTTGAAATAAGGTGGAAGGATAGGCGCGGTACAGGTTCTCCCAGACCGGGCGCAAACGGTCTATTTCGGCGGGCGAGCGCGCCACCACTTTGCGAAGCAAACGCTTCTCTCCTCGGGCGTGCATCAGGTTAGACGCGGACGATTAGCGGCTGGATGTTTTGCGCCGGCAGGATTTCACCGGTCGCCGGGTTTACGCGCATGCCGGTGCGCCGCTGCGGTGCCGTTCAGGGCGGCGGGGACGCCGTGGGATGCATATCAGAGCCGTCTGTGACATCGCGCGTTGACCGGGGTTGCCGCGGGGCAGTATCCTTAGAAGTTGAAAATGAAATTCATTTTCAATTTGCCTGCCCCTTGCCATGATTGATGCCTTCATCATCACCCTGCGCGAAGGCGTAGAGGCCGCCCTTATCGTCGGCATTACCCTCGCCTACCTGGCCAAGATCGGCCGCAACGACCTGCGCCGCGCCGTCTACGCCGCCCTCGCTGCCGCTTTCCTGGGCAGCATTGGCGCGGCCCTCATCGTTTCCCGCCTCGACCTCAACCAGGACGTCCTGGAAGGCTGGGTCATGCTGGCCGCCGCCTTCTTTGTGGTCACCATGGTGGTCTTCATGATGAAGACCGCGCGCAGCCTGAAAGGCAAGATTGAGGGTAAGGTCGGCCTGCTCGCCGACCGCGGTTCCCAGCTCGGCCTGTTCCTGTTTGTATTCCTCATGGTGCTGCGCGAGGGCGTGGAAACCGTCCTCATACTTTCCGCTGTGTCGCTGAATTCCAGCGCGCTCATGAGTTTTCTGGGCACGCTGCTGGGCATCGTCCTGGCTGTCGTGTTTGGGGTGATGTTCGTCAAGGGCTCGGTGCGCGTCAACCTGCGTAAATTCTTCCGCATCACCAGCGTGATCCTCATCTTCGTGGGCGTGCAGCTGGTGGTCTCCGGCCTGCACGAGCTCTCGGAGAACGGCGTGCTTCCCTCCAGCAAGCGGGAGATGGCGCTGATCGGGCCCATCGTCAGCAACGAAGTTTTCTTTTTCGTGACCATCCTGGCGCTGGCCGCGCTGATGGTGCTGCTGGAAATGAAGCGCCGCCAGCCCGGCCCCGAACCGGCCTCCGCGGCCGAGCGCCGCAAAGCCGTCTGGAGCGCCCGCCGCGAGCGCCTGTGGATGGTTTCCGTCTACGCCAGCTGTTTCCTGTTCATTGTCCTGGTGACTGCCGAGTTCGTTTACACCAAGAGCGTGAGCGCTCTCTCGCCCGCCACCCCGGTGGCCTTCACCAACGGGCGCATCAGCATTCCCGTGTCTCAGGTTTCCGACGGCGACCTGCACCGCTACGTGGCCACGGAGCAAGGCGTGCCGATACGCTTCTGGCTTTATCGCAAGCCCGATGGCAGCGTAGCCACGGTGTTCGACGCCTGCGAAATCTGCGGCGGCGTGGGCTATTACAAGACCAGCAACGGCGTGGTCTGCAAGAATTGCGCCGCGCCCATCAACGGTTCCACGGTGGGCCATGCCGGCGGGTGCAATCCCGTTCCGCTCCAAGCCACGGTGAGCGGCGGGCTAGTACTGATCACAGAGGCGGAAGTGGCGGCAGGAACCCGCTACTTCCAGAAATAGCCATGTTCGGCCGCCTGGTGTTTGAGTCCTTCCGGCGTCAGCGTCGGCGCAAGCTGCTGGCCGGAATAGCCGTTGGCCTGGGCGTAGCCGTGGCCACCGCCATGATTGCCGTGGCCACCAACATCGGCGACAAAATTAACCAGGAACTGCGCAGCTACGGCGCCAACCTGCTGATTACTCCCCAGGCGGACACGCTGGACGTAGAGATCGGCGGCGTGGACCTGAAACCGCCAAGCGATGGCGCCTTCCTCCAGGAAGCCGACGTGCTCCGAATCAAAGGCACGTTCTGGAAAAACAATATTGTCGGTTTCGCCCCCATGCTGCCAGTCCGTGCGAATCTCAAGGCCGGCGCGCAAAGCGAATCCGTGGAACTCGTGGGCACCTATTTCGCCAAACCACTAGCGTATGACAATGAATCCTTCATCACCGGTGTGCGGACCACCAACCCGTGGTGGAAAGTGAACGGCGCGTGGCCGAGCGATGATTCGTCGGATGTATTGCTGGGCCAAACCCTGGCTGAGAAACTCGGCCGCAAGCCGGGCGACAGCATCGAAATCAACGGTCAGGCCCGGCGTGTGACCGGCATTCTGACCACCGGCGGCGCCGAAGACGGCCAGGTGGTCGCCCCGCTGCATGTAGCGCAGGAAATTCTGGGCAGCCCAGGCGCGGTGCGCCGGGTCTACGTGAGCGCACTGACTAAACCGGAAGATGCGCTCGCTCTCCGCGATCCCAAGACCATGTCGCCGGCCATGCTGGAGCGCTGGTCGTGCTCGCCTTACGTGCAATCCATCGCTTACGTCCTGCAGCAGTCGCTGCCCCACGCGCGCGTTGAACCCATCCGCCAGGTGGCCAGCACGGAAGGGACGGTGCTGGAGCGCATCAAAGGCCTGATGCTGCTGATCACGCTGGCCGCGCTGCTGGCCTCGGCGCTGGCCGTTTCCGCCGCCATGGCCACCGCCATCTTTGAGCGCCGCAACGAGATTGGCTTGATGAAGGCGCTGGGCGCGGCCAACATCACCGTCGCCTCGGTCTTTTTTGCCGAAGCGGTTTTGCTGGCCATGATGGGCGGAATCGTCGGCTTCTTCGGCGGCGGCCTGCTCGCCCGCGAAATCGGCCGCAGCATCTTCAATTCGCAGATCAGTGTGGAGCCCGTGCTCTTCCCCGTCATCCTGGGGATTGCCACGTTGGTGACTTTTGCCGGCAGCGCTGTCGCCATCCTCCGCGCCATGCGCTTCGATCCGGTATATGCGTTGAAGGCAGACGCATGAGCACCACGCCCCCAACTCGCCGTTCTGGCAAGCACGGGATGTTCTTGCGCATGCTGCTGCGAGCCTCTCTGGTGCGCCGCGGGCGTGCTCTTTCCGCGCTGCTGGCCGTGGTGGTCGCCGCGGCCGTCGCCACCGCCATGCTGAACCTCTACGTGGACGTGCAGGCCAAGCTGCGCACGGAATTTCGCAAATACGGCGCCAACATTGTGGTGGTCGCGAAACACGGCCAGCCCCTTCCCGCGGACGCTCTGCCCCGCGTGCAAACAGCGCTGGCTGGCCGTGGCATCGCCGTTCCTTTTGCCTACGTGGTGGGCAGCACCAACGATGGCTCGCCAATCGTGGTCGCCGGTACGGACATGCAGACCGTTCGCCGCCTCGATTCCTGGTGGGCTGTTTCCGCCTGGCCGAACGCGGCGGGTGAAGCCCTGCTGGGATCGCGGGCCGCAGCCGCGGTCAGTCCCCAGGGCCAGCCTTTCGATTTGAGTTTCCAGGGCCAGCCGATCCATCTGAAGGCCGCCGGCACTCTCATCACCGGCGCCGCCGAAGACAGCCGGGTATATCTGCCGTTGCAAGATTTCACCGCCTGGACGGGCGTGCAGCCCTCGACCATCGAGATTGCCGCCAACGGCTCAGCCGCCCAGGTTACGGCCATCCTGCAGCAGGTGACAGCCGCGGTTCCCGGCGCCGAGGTTCGCCCCGTGCGCCAGATCATGGAAGCCGAAGGCCGGGTGCTGGGCAAGACGCGCTCCACCTTGCTGGCGGCTGCCGCCCTGATCATCCTGACCGCTGCGTTGTGCGTGCTGGCGACGCTCACCGCCTGGGTGCTGGACCGCCGCCGCGACTTTGCCATCATGAAGGCGCTGGGCGCCTCTGAGCGCCTGATCAGCGGCTTTTTTGCCGTCGAGGCCGCGTCCATCGGCGCCTTGGGCGCGCTGCTCGGCTATGGCATCGGCCTTGGCGCCGCCGCCTGGATTGGCCGCGCCAACTTCCAGACATCTATTTCGCCACGTCTCAGCGTCCTTCCCAGCGTGTTCCTGGGCAGCGTTATGGTAGCCTTGCTCTCCGCTGCCTTGCCCATGGCCCTGCTGCGGAGGGTGCAGCCGGCCACGATCCTGCGAGGGGAATAACCATGATTCGACTGGAACACGTCAGCAAGCTCTACCCGGCGAAAGCCGAGGAGACCGGCGGCGTCATTCGCGCGCTGGACGACGTGTCCCTCACCGTCATGCCCGGCGAGTGGCTAGCCATCATGGGTCCGTCCGGCTCTGGCAAGTCCACCCTGGTGAACCTGATCGGCTGCCTCGACCGGCCGAGCAGCGGCAACGTCTGGCTGGCCGGGCAAAACGTGGCCGGGCTTAGCGCCGCCGAATTGACCCGGGTGCGCGCGGAAAGAATCGGCTTTGTCTTCCAGCAATTTCATTTGATTTCCTACCTGACGGCTCTCGAGAACGTCATGCTGGCGCAGTACTTCCACAGCATGACCGATGAGCGGGAAGCGCTCGAGGCGCTGGAGCGGGTGGGGCTGAAGGACCGCGCGCATCACTTGCCCGCACACCTGTCAGGCGGTGAGCAACAGCGGGTGTGCATTGCCCGCGCGCTCATCAATGATCCCAAAATCGTGTTGGCCGACGAACCCACCGGCAACCTGGACGCGCAGAACGAGGAAATTGTGCTTCGCCTCCTGCGCGAACTGCACCAGCAGGGCCGCACCATCATCATGGTGACCCACGACGCGCTGGTGGCCCGCCTGGCCGATCGCCGGGTGGAGCTGCACCACGGCAAGATCGCCACCGAAGAAGTCTTCGCCATGTCGGACCAGGAGCAGTTCGACGAGGTGCTGGAAGAAATCTGGGTCATCGAGGAGCACGGCGAGCCCGCCGAACTGGGCAGCATGGATGTGCACGGCGGCGTGCCGGTGAGCATTGCCGTTGAGAAGATGGTAGAACTGGGCCTGGTGACCACCCGTCCACACCCCTCGCAGCCGCACGCCCACAAAGCCGTCATCAATCCCTGTCATGACGCGCTGGGCCATATTTCGCAACGCGTAGCCGATGGCGACCTGATGATCGAGTTCACTCCCACCGGACGCCAGCGGGCCGCCGACGTCATCCGCCGCCACCGTCTGGCCGAGCGCCTGTTCACCGAGAGCCTGGGCATGGACGATCCCGCGGAAGTCGAAGAACAGGCCTGCAAGTTCGAGCACATTCTCTCCCCCGAGGCCACCGACCGCATTTGCGCCTTCCTGGGCCATCCCCGCTCTTGCCCTCACGGGGCGCCCATCCCTCCCGGCACCTGTTGCACTCTGCGCGATGTGGAGCACGCGGATGTTCGCCTAGCGCGCAAAGTGAAATAATTGTGTGGGGACGGGGCTCTGCCCCGTCCATGCGCGGGGCGAAGCCCTGCGACCACACGTGCCCTTAACTCAGCACTCTCAATTCTTTAAACCTCTGCGTCGTTTGCGTCCTCTGCGGTTTTAATTCTCTTTGTCTCCTCTACTTGCCGAATGCCGCGCCCAGACGGTACTCTGAAGACTCCGCATTCCACACGAGGACCCAACATGCCATCTGCCCCGCGCTGTGTCTGGATGGATGACGGCCTGGTCGCTTCCCAGGACGCCAACCTGCACTTCATCTCCGCCGGCCTGCACTACGGCATCAGCGTGTTCGAAGGAATTCGCTGCTACGCCACGGATCGCGGCCCCGCCATCTTTCGCCTGCCGGAACATGTGGACCGGCTGCTCGATTCCGCCAACGTCATCGGATTCCGCGACCTGCCCTGGAACCGCGAGCAGCTGATTTCCGCCATTGACCAAACCGTTGCGGCCAATGGTTTTGGCGACTGCTACATCCGCCCGCTCATCTGGCTGGATGGCGCCATGAACATGGTGGTGGACTCGGGCAAGCTGCGCCTGGGCATTGCGGTATGGGAGTGGGGCCACTTCCTGGGGGCGGAGGCCAAAGAGCGCGGCATTCGGGCCAATGTTTCTTCCTTCACCCGCCACCACCCCAACATCGCCATGACCAAAGCGAAAATTTCCGGCAACTATGTGAACTCGGTGCTGGCCAAGAGCGAATCGCTGCGCCTCGGCTTCGATGAGGCCATCATGCTCGACCCGGAAGGCTACGTGGCCGAGTGCACTGGTGAGAACATTTTCGTGGTGCGCCGCGGTACGGTCTACACGCCACACACCGCCGCCATACTGGAAGGCATCACCCGCGATGCCGTGCTCACGTTGTGCCGCGATTTGGGCCATCCGATTGTGGAACAGCCGGTCTCGCGCGACCAGCTTTACGTGGCCGAGGAAGTATTCGTTTGCGGCACCGCCGCGGAAGTGATTGGCTTGCGCGAAATTGATATGCGCAAAGTGGGCGCAGGTAAGACCGGGCCCGTGACGAAGGCGGTGCAGCACGCCTTCGAGCAACTGACCCGGGGCCGCCATCCGCGCTCGGCGGAGTGGCTGCACCTCGTCGCTTCCGCTGAGGTGGCGCAAGCCGCTCGCCGTGGCTGATCCTCCCGGGCGCTCCTACTCGTAGTGCAGCGCCGCCATGGGATCTACGCGCATGGCGCGCCGCGCCGGAATCGCACACGCGGCCAATGCTACCAGGGTCAGCAGCACTGAAACCGCCACGTAGGTCAC
>Ga0105240_10013438_pt1 | contig 11242 bp, 9 predicted proteins | sample KBSC54metaG_FD_80426 | JGI IMG/M metagenome (GOLD analysis project Ga0105240, IMG submission 80426) | Corn rhizosphere microbial communities from Kellogg Biological Station, Michigan, USA - KBS C5-4 metaG | ecosystem: Host-associated > Plants > Roots > Rhizosphere > Soil | place: Michigan, USA...
GCTCGCGCCCTTTCATGCGTGCCGCCGAATTCCACGCCACTACGCGCAGCTTGCGCACCTTCGTGAGCGAGTGGATCAGCTCCTCGGTGAGGCCGTCGCACAGGTAGTCGTTCTCGGGACCGGCATTCAGGTTGGCGAACGGCAGAACGGCCATGGTGCGCTGGGCAGGCGCGGGTTCGTGCTTCGGGGCATTGGCGGCGGCCGGGTCATGGAACAGGGCAGCGTACCCGCCACGCGGAAGATCAATGCGGATGCGAGCGTTGCGGCCCTCGCCCTCGTACCAAGTCTTGAGACGGTCGCGCAAGCGGCGGGCCTCGACGCGCACCACGGGGTCGACACGGGAATCGAAGGAGACCGGGCGGCCGTACGCTTCCACGGCGACCACGTATTCCTTCACTCGATCTGATTCGCCGCGGAGCGCCTGCTCCACTGAAAAGCGCAGAAATCGGCAGAGCCGGTCCGAGCGGCAGAAGAGATCGCTGGCCACGATTCGGCCCAGCTCCTCGCGGATCAACTCCTCACGCTGTGGGTCGATACACATATGGCGGGTGAGTCGGGCGCCCCAGAGACTATCTAATTGTAGCGAACCGTTCAAGCACTGCGCCCGGCGAGGCCGAAATGGGCGACCGCCGCGAGCAGATGACGATCGTTGGTCCAGATTTCCGTCTCGCCCGTCTCGAGAGCGGTCGCGGTGTGAATGGCGTCGCCGGCTCGCAAGGGAACGTCGGCGGGGGCGAGCGCATCAGCATGGCCGTTTTGCGTAACAGCGATTCGGTGACCGGCATCAGATTCGTTCCGCTTCATCATCCGAATGCTCCAAGAGCATTTGGCAGCGCATCCGCCTGTTTCACCCCAATGACTCGCTACTGACGTCGTTTTGCGGTCGGCTCCGGCCGTGTCGTCGGCGATCCGTACGGAGGTCGAACGGAGGCGCCGCCTTGAGCGCTCTCTCAGAGTCGCGCGTGATCCGCCCGGAGTCGACAATCGGAATCGAGAGAGTCACCTGGACGCGTAGTCGCTGCCCCCGAGTTGGACTAGATTCTGAGGCAGATTCTGAAACGCACGCTGCGCCCAGCCGCCGTGTCGTGCGGGCGTCACGTGGATGTGCTGAGACTGAATTGTGGGAGGCGCGAAAGCCTTGCTCTTGGGCTTTCGACGCTGGTCTCAAAATTTACCCTTTGTGGAACGTGATTGGTATAAGCGTGGTTGTCGTCCTGGAAAACTTCATCCCGTGCGACAGATCGCGAGCTACAGTCGCCAATTTCTCAAATTCACAGCTCAGTCAATCGACGCACGATCGGCGGCCCTGTCGAATCGAGTAGCCCATCGCGGAGAGGGCTCCCCCATTTCACGGCTCGCGTGCTACCATCTGGTGCAGGCAGGAGAGTGAATTAAATGGTGTTATCGAGAATATTGGGATGGTCGATTCTTACCTTTTGTACTGTTTTCTCTGCAAAGGGCTCGGTTATACTGACGCTGAACCAAGTCGGACCGGACGTGGTTTTAAACGGTTCCGGCACCGCCAACTTGGCTGCGCTGGCGATTAGTCAGAGTGGCGGTTGTCAGTCGCTTCTTAACTCCGTTTGGATTCAAGTCGGCGCTCTCGGCGGGTGCGTCTTGTATGGCAATATGTTCGGTCCAATGAGCCTTCCAGTAACAGGAGGTATTGGTGCCTCGTCGTCCGGTGGGGATATTATCGGAGTTCAAGATTACTTTGGTAGTTTCCTCCTAAGTGTGCCCGGTGGTTACGTTTCCGGATCTGCGCTAGCGGGCACGGCTACCTTTTCTGGCACCACGCTTTCCGCTGTTGGGGCGACGCCGGGGACTTATGTCTGGACTTGGGGCAGCGGCGCAACCGCCGACTCGCTCACCCTGCAAATAGGCGTCCCAGAGCCGAGCACAATCCTTACTCTAGGAGGGGCACTCTTGACTCTAGGAGGGGCACTCTTGGGCATCAGGGTTTATAGAAGGTCGGCAACGAGGGCGCGCGATTGAGGACAAGCAGCGGAAGAGATTTGAACGCTTTAGATCGCGCGATTGCTCGGGTGTTTGAGCACAGATCTCGGGCGGCGGCAAATTCACAGTGGGCTCACGCCGGTACAAGAGGAACACCTAAACCATAGATCGCGAAAATCTCGCTGGCAGACCGGACAAAAGGGAACTCTTCCTCCCGATGCCGGGCGTAAGCGCATGTTGCGCATAGGACCCTTTGTGAGACAGCGCTCCGCACCGTTCTAGCGGGAAAACGCAACCCGCGGCTTCCCTCAACTCCGTCCGTGTCGTCGGCGACTCGGAGAAAGGTCGGCCCGGAATTCTCCTTCAATCCCCGCCATGGCACAATCGGTAATACTAAACGCCCATCCCACAGGCGATCGTTCGTTCCCCGGCATCTTGTCGTGGTCACAGTCGCCGACCCGACTGGGAGGTCCCTATACACCGACCCTGTTTCGTGGCGTCTCTCCCCGGATTCGCGGAGCCGCGGCAGCACTTCTTGAGCACAATCTAGACCGCAGCGCCGCCCATTCCGATCGCGAATTGTCGGGGGCGCCATTGCAGTTCCAGGCGACCGTATAGGCGCCGGCGAAGCGAACAGCATGATCAACACGCCTCTGATCGCCGCGACGGTCTTGCCCTGGATGGCAGGGTCGTTCCCAGTCCCTCTCATCGTTTTGGAGCACTTGCGGCTGCCTGCGGAGAGGGTGTTGAGCAGTTATCCGAAGTACGTGTGAACCGAAACGCTCGTCACGTTTCCGGGTATTCCCTCGTCGTTACGATGCCAGGCTGCGGCACAGGATATCTGCCGCTGGCGTCCGCAAGTAGCGGGGCCGGGGACTCCATTATGAACTTATCTATGCCCGGCGCCATTTCATGTTCGCATCGGAGCATGTCGTCAAAAGTGATTTCCCGACCGGTGTTGGCGGCCATGCGGCCCATGCTCGAAACCAGGCTCGCCTCCACACCGCGTTTAACCTCGTTATAAGCTTTGTCGTCTCGAATGGCGTCTATCAAATCGTTCCACTCGTTTTGATAGGGATCCTTCTCATTGGGGCTCACGTTGGATTCCCAAATCAAGTTTGATGGGCTCGCCATCTGACTCTTGTACAGGCTCGATGGCAGCCCGCAATCGCCGCTCTTGGAAGCGATTCCCATGCCCTTGGTCCCGTGCAGAGAGCTGGTGTAGATCTCCTCACAGCCCTTCATGCACCGCCCGTCAAAGAAGAACTTGGTGCCATCCGGATACGTGTATTCCACCGAGTACACGTCGAAATTCTGATCCACGTAGGCAACTCCTTGGGGACTGACCTTGTAATGCCGGCCGCCCAAGGCCTGCGCCTTCACCGGCCATTGGTTCTTCATCCATCCGAGATGATCGATGAGGTGGATATAGAAGTCGTTATAGCAGCCTCCGCTCGCCCAGATGAAGCTGTGGAAGCGCTTCACCTGATAGAGCAGGTCGGTGATGCCAGCCGGTTTGGGCGGCGAGAGGAAATAACCGCCGGGGCCATGCATGCGGTAACCACGCTGCAGAATGATCTCGCCGATCTCCCCGTTGTGGACACGGTCGGCCAGTTCCTGCAGCGCCCGGCTATGACGCGACATGAGACCCACACCCACCTTGAGGTTCTTGGCCGAAGCTTCCTGGGCGAGCGCGAACATGCGCTTGCTCGTTGGGCCGTCGGCCGTGAGCGGTTTCTCCATAAAGACGTTCAAGCGCTTCTGGATTGCATAGGTGAAGTGCACCCAGCGAAACGCCGGAGGCGTTGCGAAAATGGCGATATCGCCCGGCTTCAAACAATCCATCGCATGCTGATAGGCGTCGAAGCCGAGAAACTGGCGATCGGGCGGTACGTCGACCTGATCCGGGAAACGCTGTTGTAACTGATTCAGGTCCCTCGTAAGGCGTTCCGGGAAGACGTCCGCCATAGCGACCAGCTTGACAGGGCCGCGCTTCACTGCCAGGGCGTTCGCCGCCGCGCCACCGCCGCGTCCCCCACAGCCGACAAGCGCCACCTGGATCAGGTCGCTGCCGGCTGCGTGGACGGGAGGAATCGCAACGTTGGCCAAAACCGATAGTGCAGCCGATTTACCGCTGGTTTTCATGAATTCACGACGGCTGGTTGAATCCTGTAACGACTTCATGGTTATTTAGTTCCTCCGCTCTACCCACGGCGGGGGGCCTCCGGGGCAGGCGGTATTAGTGTAACCCCTAGCACCTCTTGCCGTCGCGGCATACGTGGGTCGGCCCATTTACTCCCCAGAAATGCTATGACTCAATCGGAAGTGCCCTGGCGCATTTCTGGATCACTTGTCCGACGGCGACAAACCGTCAAAGTGGATCACTTCCGGTTAAGCCGATGATCCAGGAGAAGCGACAAACAAAACTCCACGGCGTGCTTCAGCACGAGTACTGGTGTAAAATGCCATCCATGAAGTCTGTCTGGTTCCGCATAGCCGCGGTTGGCGTCGCCGCGCTCCTGTTGACCGCCGCATATAAGGCCGCCGAGCCCTCTTCTGTTATGGCCGACGCCGCCAACGCGTTTCTGAATTCACTCTGGCCCGACCAAAAGGCGAAGGTGTCGTACGCGTTTGACGACGACGAGCGCCTTAGCTGGCATTTTGTGCCGACCGGAGCCAACTATAAGCCGGGAGACCGCGAATTGCGCAAGGGCATGCCCTTGGGCGCGATGCAGCCCTTTCAGCGTGAACTGGCGACGGCTCTGCTTGCCGCCGGCCTGAGCCAGCAGGGTGTGATCAAAGCTCAATCGATTATGAGCCTCGAACAGGTTTTGCTGCTCCTCGAAGCCGCCAAGCCAGCCAATCGCCGCGATCCCGATAATTACTTCATCACGATCTTCGGGACCCCGTCCGCCAAAGGCACGTGGGGCTACCGCGTCGAGGGCCATCACCTGGCGCAGAACTACACGATCGTCGATGGAAAGGTTTCGGACTCGCCGTCGTTCTTCGGGTCCAACCCGGCCGAAGTCCGCATCGGACCCCGTAAGGGACTCCGCGTCCTGGCGCTTGAGGACGACTATGGCTACGACATGATTGAATCACTCGATAAGACCCAGCAAGACGTGGCCGTGGTAGACAAGACAGCGCTGAAGGACATCATCACCGGCGCTGCCCGCAAGGCTGCCCTCAATGGGGCTCCAAATGGCCTCTCCGCCTCCAAGATGACCGCCGCGCAGTACGACAAGCTGATGACCATTGTCGAGCTATACGCTTCGAACGTGCCGCACGCGATGGCGGAACGGCGCCTGGAACTGGCGCGGAAGCAGCCGAAGGACGCCACCTTCTTCGCTTGGACGGGCGCAGTTGAACGCGGCGGCCTGCACTATTACCGCGTCCAGACGCCCGGCTACCTCATCGAGCTGGATTGCACGCAGGATCAAGGAAATCATATTCATTCGGTGTGGCGTGATTACGAGAACGATTTCGGTCTTGACCTGCTCAAGGCCCACTACACCTCGAGCCACTAATGAACAAGGCGCGCCGGTGAGGCTGTTGGACGCGAGGCCCGCCCGGCCACTGCAATTCTCGAATTTCTGCTGACGAGGGCAATGATCCGTGATGCGTGAACGGCCCGTCAGACACTGAAACCGCGACTCGGTCTTTGCCGTAGAAGTTCAGAAGCTTGTACCGGCTCGGGAGATCGATGCCAACTATCCTCGCCGTCTTCCTTGAATTCTCACGTCCCGCCTTGCCGATGTCCGCCGCCGGCCTCGGGCTGCTGGTGATTGGCCTATTGGCGGCGAAGAACGATATTGCCGAGGCTCGCGGCATCGATAAGATCGTAGCCCTGACCTACTTGTGCTTCGCCATCCCGTTGGCGGTCTTCGGCGCAGAACATCTTTCCAGCGGAAAATTCATGGTGAACATGGTGCCGCCGTATATACCGTGGCGTTTGTTTTGGGTATATTTCGTCGGCTTTGCACTGATCGCGGCGTCGTTGAGCATCGCTACTAAGATTCAAGTGCGGTGGTCCGGCCTGCTGTTCGGGACGATGATGTTGCTCTTTGTGGCGATGGTGCATATTCCGGGTGCAGTCACCGCCGGCGGCCGAATCGCATGGACGATCGTCTTCCGGGAAATGTCGTTCGGCGGCGGCGGTTGGGTTTTGGCGGGAATTGCGATGGGCGGGAATAGCGATGTGCGGGGTACGAGTCTGATCACTGTGGGCCGCGTGCTGATCGCGATCGCCGCGATCTTTTTCGGCGTTCAGCATTTTCTGCATCCTCTGGGACTTCCCGGAGTTCCGCTCGTGAAACAGATGCCCATGTGGATTCCCGCTCGCGCATTCATCGATTATTTGACGGGCGCATTTCTTGTTATTGCCGGCGTCTGCTTTCTGATGGCGCGCCGGACGCGCATGGCGGCCACATATCTTGGCGCCTGGATTGTGCTCCTCGTCGTGGTGATCTACGGGCCTGTCCTGTTCGGGGCACTGGCGGACCCGAGTACCGGTGTGAAGGTCGAGGGGCTCAATTATTTCGCCGACACGCTTCTGTTTGGCGGCGTGATTCTTTCGCTGGCCCGTACCGGCTGAATTCGGCGCGGATTTGGACCGAGAAAGGCGCTCCGCTGATTCCGCACGGCTCCGATTCCTGTTTTACAAAATATTGAGTTTTGAACCAGCCTCGGAAGTCCACGGCCGATCGAATCGTGTGCTATTGACCGGCAAATCGGAGCGATAATGGTCGCATTATGCCTCTCAATCGGTTGTTCGATTCCGGCCAGCAGATTGTCCCGCCTCCCGACGTACAGCGCACGACGCTGGGCATTGACGTTCTGAGCAGGTTCGTATGCAACACGTGGGCCGAAGCCACCGCAAGTGGCACCAGGCAATTCGATGCGGTTGTTATCGGCGCGGGAATGTTCGGTGGCTATTGCGCCGACAAGATTTTCCGTTTCGGGGAGGCGCGCGGCCTCAAGGTCCTGGTCCTGGACGCAGGAGCGTTCCTGGTTTCCACGCATGTTCAAAATCTGCCGAATGCAGGACTCAACGTCCCCGGACCGATCACCCCTGCCAACGATACCGGGATCGCGAGGGATCTGGTGTGGGGTATTCCATGGCGCGGTAATGTGGATTTTATCGGTCAGGCATACTGCATCGGGGGAAAATCGCTGTACTGGGGAGGATGGTGTCCTGAGTTATTGGCGACCGATCTTGCGGCATGGCCGCCGACCGTGGCGCAATACCTCACGCAGAATTACCCGCTTCTAGAGCAACAGACCGGCGTCGACATAAAGACCGACTTCATCCAAGGCCCGCTGTTCGATCTTCTCAAGCAACGGGTTTCCGGCCTCATACAGAACGGCAACCTGGTAAATGTGGATACGGCCGAAGATCCTCCCCTCGCGGTTCAAGGTCAAGCTCCCGCTTCCGGGCTCTTCAGCTTCGACAAATACAGCAGCGTGAATGTGCTGATCGAAGCAGCGCGGGACGCGGCTGGCCAGCCGGATTTCCAGCGGCGCCTTTTCGTGGTGCCCAACGCGCATGTGACACGATTGAATACTGTCAACGGCGCCGTTTCCAGCATCGACGTGTTCGTGAACGGGGTGAAGCAGAACCTTTCCGTCAGGGCCAATTGCGCCGTGATTCTGGCCGCGGGAACGGTGGAATCCACGCGGCTTGCGCTGCATTCATTTCCTACCAGCCCGAACAATCCTGCGCAGGAACTAATGGGACGAAATCTGATGGCGCATGTGCGATCCAATATTTTCGTTCGCATCAAACGATCCGCCATCGATCCCGGTAATACCCTTCCGAACGCCGTTCAGGCTGCCGCACTTCTCGTGCGGGGCTCAACGCAGCAGGGCAAGTTTCACCTTCAAGTAACCGCATCCGCCGATCCCGCGGGAAACTCCGACGATCTGCTGTTCTCTATGATTCCGGACATCGACCTGCTCGATGCGACGCTTGCCAACCAGACGGCTGACTCGATTTCCATCGGCTTTCGAGGTGTGTCGCAACTGTTCGGAGATCAGGCAACGAGTGTTCCGAATGGCTCCGGGCGGTGGATCAATCTCAGTCCGTTCGAGAACGACGAATTCGGGGTGCCACGCGCCTTCGTGAACCTGACCACAACCGCGGCTGAGAACACGCTGGCCAATGCCATGGATGCGGCCATCCTCCAGCTCGCAAATCAACTGGCGGGCAACAATCCAGCGAATATCCAGATTACCAGCCAGAACCGGGACGGCCTGGGGACGACCTACCATGAGGCGGGAACGATGTGGATGGGAACGAACCCCCAGAGTTCCGTCACTGACACGAATGGCCGGTTTCATCATGTGGCAAATGCTTTCTGTGCGGACCAGTCATTGTTTGTGACAGTGGGTTCGGTGAATCCGACGTTAACCGGCCTCGTACTTTCCCGGAAGGTGGCGCAGGCTTCGGTCGCGCTGGCGACGGGGGCACCGCCGCCTCCCTAAACACATTGGTCTGCAACATTCACGGAAAACCTTGACCCTCGCCGGGACTGGAGCCGGCTCGCAATTTTAGGGACGTCGGAGCGCTACCGCCCAGACAACCATGTGCGCCAGAGTGTGTCGACGGCTGCGTGCAGGAGCGATGAGGCCAATAAGCTGCCGCTATTGCGATAGGCGGATCCGTAGAACCATCCTGCCACTGTCGCGAGCGCTACATAGCGCCAGTTCGGAAAGGGAGCGTGAAGTATATGAAATAGTCCGAAGAGCACCGACACCAGCGCCTGGCCCGCGACCCAGGATCGTAGCGTTCTCGAGAGCAGGTTTTGGAGAAAGCCTCGAAAAAAGAGCTCCTCGAGTAGCGCGATGAATAGAAAGATTTCCAGATAATCTACAAGGAACTGCACGATGCCGGGCCAGTGAGGATTCCACCGAGTGAAGTGCATGGCCAGACTCGACGGGATGGCGATTACAGCAAACAGGGCAAAGTTGATCGCCGCCTGCTTCACCACTTCGCCCGAAAGGCGGAAAGAGTATCCGAGTTCGGGTATCACCCGGATAAAGGTCCAAGACCAGGAGGCGACGGTGATGAGAAAAAGCCGGCTCATGAAGTCGAGATTCGTGGGCACGTTCCAAATGCCTTTGAGCTGACCCGAGAGTACAAAGCCGATCAATAAAACGGCCACGCAGGCGTCTTGCCATCCGAACGCATGTGTATTCCGGGCTGGGAATCGACTGTAGATGGCCACCGGCAGCGCCGCGATTACGAGTAGCTTGAGCAGCGCCGTCCAGCGGAAGTCGCCCGTGCCGGCAGCGTACAGAAAATACGGGGTGCACCAGAGCGAAAGGAAAACAAGGAGTGTTCTGTATGGCGCAGCGGTCTGCTTTGCGCGGCGGCTGCTCTGCCACGCGGGCGCCAGGCTGAGGATCAGGAGCAGGGTGAACGCCAAATAGACACCGATCACGGCTGGTGTTGAAAGCGCGTAACGGCGCAGATAACCACTGGCAACGGCTGCAAAGATGATCGCCAGTGAAACGGCAACGGCCAGGAACGAGCGTGAAAACGATAATGATAATCCGTTTAAGAACCTGTCCATATCGGAAACTGCATCTTCAATGACATGCCTTCCAGTGATGTAATCATGTTAGCCTCGACGTTCAGGCCAACACAGCGGCGTGGCGTACGCAGATTCCGGCAACGCCTTTACGTGAGGCTTGAAAACGCATAGCCGGCTTGGAGCACCAGATAGGACGGAGATCGAGCGATCAAGCGGGCGCTCCAGGTAGTTCGGTGGCAGGCGGACTCTTGCAATCGCTGCGGTAACGTCCTGGAGGCTGCCCATACTCGCGCTTGAATGCGCGGTTGAATGCCGCTTCCGATTCATATCCGACATCTGCGGCAATTTCCGCTACGCCGCGCGATGTCTTTTCGAGCGATCGGGCGGCCAATTGAAGCCTCCATCGTGTCAAATACGTCATGGGGGGCTCGGAAAGATATTTGGTAAAGCGCTCTACCAGAGCGGATCGCGAAATGCCCACCTCTCCGGCGAGACCGGCGATCGTCCATGGATGGGCAACGCGGGTGTGCAGTAATCCAAGGCTTTTGCCCACGACGGGATCGCGCGCCCCTGCGAGCCACCCGATTTGATGTTCGGGCAGCTCGTAATGTAGCGCCGCAAGGTGTCGACGAACAGGGCCTCTGAGAGCTTGGCAAGCATGGCTTCGCTGCCCACCCGTCCCGACGCTGCTTCTTCCACCAGGTGCAAGATGGAATTCTCAAGCCACTGCCCGGAGCGGTCTGTGCGGATGTTGACCTTGAAGACGGGCGGCAGTCCGTTCAGTATCGGCCGGCTCAGGTAGGGGTCGCAAGTCATGTACCCGCACACGAACCGCGAAGTGTCGCCACCTCCGCCGGCATGCAAAGGACTCAGGTCGCGCGCCTTGATTTTGGAATTAATCCCGTAGGAAGGGAACGGCGCCGCTGCCCCTCTACCGCTACTCATGTCGTGCGGATCTCCGTGGGGAAAGATGACGATATCGCCGGGCTTCAGCTCGACGGACTGTCCATCGGTCAACTGGACGTACGCTTCGCCGTCGATGAGGAAATGGTAGAGGACCAAGTGTGCGGCCCCTGGTGCGAGCTCGGCGACGAACCGGTTGGATGGCGGCGCGGAAAAGCCCCATGGAGCAGAGAATTCCGCGCTGAAGAACACGGCGCCGTTCAGTTTGACTCCGCTTAAGATCTCGGAGAACGCATCCATTCGGCCCTCTGTATTGTCTCGAAATAGATTGCCTGCAAACGTTTCCTGCCGCCGCGCAAAAGGATCAGCTTCGGCAAGCCGTCCAGTAGCTGCACTGCACAATTGTAGACCCGGAGCGGACCACTTCCAAAGCTTGGCTGGGTTCATCGGCAACTTTGCGGTGCCAAACTCGACGGAGTCTCCAGCCGCGTACCCGTGGCAAACAGCCTTGTGGATAGACCTGGGATTGTCGCTACTTTGCGCTCTGCAGCACAGCGATGCCCGCCCTTGGTATTCAACTGTGCTGACCTTTGCCGGAACTCTTCGCCGATGGGGCGCGTTGCGGGCGGTCGTGTTCGCCGAAGTCGATATTCCGGTCTCTTGCCGACATCATCGCGTCATCGCTAGTTCGGTTTTCACTTCGCCCATTTCCTCCACCTTTCTCCGCCGTTCCACTCCCCAGGCGACCAAATACATACCGCTAAAGGTGGTGGCAATAATTGCTGCGTCCTGCCATGGGGTGAAGTGGGCATTGGGGCCCTTTCCAATACCCAAGAAGAGCAGGCAGA
>Ga0105240_10013440_pt1 | contig 11241 bp, 8 predicted proteins | sample KBSC54metaG_FD_80426 | JGI IMG/M metagenome (GOLD analysis project Ga0105240, IMG submission 80426) | Corn rhizosphere microbial communities from Kellogg Biological Station, Michigan, USA - KBS C5-4 metaG | ecosystem: Host-associated > Plants > Roots > Rhizosphere > Soil | place: Michigan, USA...
CGAGGCGTTCAACGCCGACGTCGCGCACGAGCTGCGCACGCCGCTGGCCAACCTGATCGGCGGCACGCAGGTGGCGCTGGCACGCCCGCGCGCCGCGCCGGAACTGCGCGACGCGCTGCAGTCGAACCTCGAAGAGCTCGAGCGGCTGCGCTCGATCGTCAATGACATGCTGTTCCTGGCGCGTGCCGACCAGGGCGAGGCCGCGGTCGGGCTCGCCGAGGTCGTGGTCGCTCAGGAGGTCGAGAAGACGATCGAGTTCTTCGAGTTCGTGCTCGACGAAAGCATGACGGCGGTGCAGATCGAGGGCGAGACGCAGGTGCGCGCGACACTCAATGTCGCGCTGTTCCGCCGCGCGCTGTCCAACCTGCTGCAGAACGCGATCGAACATTCGGTGCCGGGCTCGCGCCTCGCGGTGCGGATCGCGCGGCAGTCGGACGCGGTCTGGATCGGCGTGTCGAATCCGGGCTCGACGATTGGCGCGGCGCATCTGCCGCGCCTGTTCGACCGCTTCTACCGCGTCGACGCGTCGCGCCACGACGACGGCATCCACCGCGGGCACGGGCTGGGCCTCGCGATCGTGAAGGCGGTGGCGAACATGCATGGCGGCGCCGTTTCCGCGGTCAGCGCCGACGGCGTGACGACGGTGGCGTTCAGCGTGCCGGGACGCTGAATTCAGCCGCTCTTCGCGAGCTTCGCCCCCCGCGCGATCACGCCGCTGCTCAGCACATCGGCGCGCAGGCCGGCGCGATGCACCAGGCGCTTCACGACGGCGGCCGCCGTCAGCTCCGGCGAGGCCAGCGCCGAGCCCAGGCCGAGGCAGGGTTCGCAGAGTTCGACTCCTCTGAGCCTGACCTCGCCGATGAAGAACTCCTGTCCGACGAGCTCGTTCAGGCGAACGCCGCGGGTGACCAGGTTGCGACGGCTGACCGAGACATCGTTCGGCCTCCCCTGCTCGCGCATGAACGCTTCGAGCTCCTCGGCCTCGACCAGCGAGATGTTCCGGCCGGGTTCGTCATGGCGATCGAAGTACCGATCGCCCTCGATCCCCGCGCCTGCGACGACGGCGACCGACTCGCACTCGCGCTGCGGCGCACCTTCGCTCGGCACGATGAAGATCCGCTCGACGGTCATGCTGCGCCTCCTGTGAGGGTCGATCCATCCGCGTCGAACCAGAGGGCGCGGGCGAAGTCGGGGCGCAACTGTACCCGAGCGCCGGTGGCCAGTTCGACACCCGCGTCGTCGTGAGTCCTGAAGGTGACGATGTCGCTGCCGTCGTCCAGGCGCAGGTGCGCCACGCCGGAGCCGCCCAGCTGCTCCACCAGTTCCACGCGCGCCGGCAGGCCGTCCGCGTCGACGATGCGCCAGTGCTCGGGCCGCACGCCCAGCGTGGCCGCGCGCGCCGGATTGAAGCCTGCGGCAGCGGGCAAGGCGATGCGTCGCGCACCGTTGACCTCCGCGGCCCAGCCCGCGCCGTCGGGCACGATGCGCGCGGCCAGGAAGTTCATGCTCGGCGAGCCCAGGAAGCCGGCGACGAAGCGTGTCGCGGGCCGCTCGTACAGCGCCATCGGCGGCCCGACCTGCTCGATGCGCCCGGCGTTGAACACCGCGATGCGTTGGCCCAGCGTCATCGCCTCGACCTGGTCGTGCGTCACGTAGACGATGGTCGCGCCCAGCTCGCGGTGCAGCCGCGCGAGCTCGAAGCGCATCTGGTTGCGCAACGCGGCGTCCAGGTTGGACAGCGGCTCGTCGAACAGGAACACCTTCGGCTCGCGCACGATCGCGCGGCCGATCGCGACGCGCTGGCGTTGCCCGCCCGAAAGGTCGCGCGGCTTGCGCTTCAGCAGCGCGCCCAGCTGCAGCACGTCGGCCGCCTTGTGCACGGCGGCGTCCACCTGGGCGCGCGGCATGCCGCCGACGCGCAGTGCGAAGCCCATGTTCTCGGCCACCGTCATGTGCGGGTACAGCGCGTAGCTCTGGAACACCATCGCGACGCCGCGTTCGGCCGGCGCCACGTCGGTCACGTCGCGCCCGCCGATCAGCAGCTGGCCGTCGGTGATGTGCTCGAGGCCGGCGACCATCCGAAGCGTCGTCGTCTTGCCGCAGCCCGAGGGACCGACCAGCACCATGAACTCGCCTTGCCGCACGTCGAGGTCGATGCCGTGCACGACGGTGACGCCGCCCGCGTAGGTCTTGCGCAGGCCGCGCAGGCTCACGCCCATGCCGTTCGCCTCAGCTGCCATCGCCCGACTGCTTCGAGCGCGCGGCGATGAACTCGCGGTACCAGTGCGCGCTGTCTTTCGCGGTGCGCTGCTGCGTTTGATAGTCGGTGTGGAACAGGCCGAAGCGCTTGGCGTAGCCCGAGTCCCATTCGAAGTTGTCGAGCAGGCTCCAGTAGAAATAGGCGCGCACGTCGGCACCCTGCGCGATCGCCTGGGAAAGCGCCTGCAAATGCAGCCGCAGGTAGTTGATGCGCGCTACATCGTGCACGCGCCCGTCGGCGAGCAGCACGTCCGGGTTGGCCATGCCGTTCTCGGTGATGTAGATCGGCGGCGGCGTGTACTCGCGCGTGATGCGCAGCAGGTGCTGGGTCAGCGCCTGCGGATAGATCTCCCAGCCCATGTCGGTGAAGCCCAGCGCCCCGGGCGCGGGCACCGGCGGCACGCGCGTGCTCACGAGGTTGCGCGTGTAGAAATTGATGCCGAGAAGGTCCAGTGGCTGGCGGATCGTTTCGAGGTCGCCGGCGGCAATGCGCGGCGCATCCGTGCCCAGGTGCTCGAGCACGTCGGCCGGGTACTGGCCGAGGAAGATCGGGTCCATGTACCAGCGTGTGGTGAGGCCGTCGTTCAGGCGCGCGGCGCGCCGGTCGGCCTCGGTGGGCTCGGCCGGGTAAGGCGGCGTGTGGTTGAGCACGATGCCCAGCTGCGTGTGCGTCTGTGCGCGCATCGCCTGCATCGCCAGGCCGTGCGCGAGCAGCAGATGGTGCGACACCTGCTTGGCCTGCGCGCGGCTGGTGCGCCCGGGCGCGAACTGTCCGGTTTCGTAGCCCAGCGTGGCCACGCACCATGGCTCGTTCAAGGTGGCCAGCGACGCGAGCCGGTCGCCGAAGCGGCGCGCCACTTCGGCTCCGTAGTCGGCGAAGTGCGCGCTGCAGTCGCGCGAGAGCCAGCCGCCGATGTCGCGGTCGAGCGCGAGCGGCAGGTCCCAGTGGTACAGCGTCGCATGCGGCGTGATGCCGGCAGCCAGCAGCTGGTCGATGAGCCGGTCGTAGAACGCGAAGCCGGCCTCGTTCCAGGCGCCGCGACCCTGCGGCTGCACGCGTGGCCAGCTGAAGGAGAAGCGGTAGGCGCCGACGCCGAGCCAGCGCATCAGCCCCACGTCCTGCGCGCTGCGGTGGTAGTGGTCGCAGGCGATGTCGACGTTCGATGCGTCCTTGATGCGCCCGGGCTCGGCGCAGAACGCGTCCCAGATCGACGGGCCGCGGCCGTCGACGGCGGCCGCGCCTTCGATCTGCTGCGCGCTGGTGGACACGCCCCAGACGAAGTCGGCGGGGAATGCGAGCGGCTCGCGCGAGGTGGGCATCGTGGGGCTATCGGTGAGGTTCATTGAAAGCGTGGCGGAAGCACAATGGATCGGAAGGGTCAGCCGCGCACCGCGCCGGCCGTGAGCCCGGCGACGAGGCGCCGCGCGCTGAAGACGAAGGCGACGAGCAGCGGCAGCACGGCGATCGCGCTGCCCGCCATCAGGGCGCCCCACTCGGTGTTGTTGGGGCTTTGCATGCTGCGCAGCGCCAGCGGGATCGTGTAGTGCTCGGCGCTGCGCATCACGACCAGCGGCGCGATGAAGTTGTTCCACGAGCTGATGAACGTGATCAGCCCGAGCGTGCCGAGCGCCGGGCCGAGCAGCGGCAGCACGATGCTGCGGAAGATGCGGAACTCGCCGCAGCCGTCCATCCGGCCGGCGTCGATCAGCTCGCGCGGGATCGCGCTGCCGATGTACTGGCGCATCATGAAGATGCCGAGCGCACCGGCCGCGCCGGGCACGTAGAGCGCACGCGGCTGGTCGATCCAGCCGAGCGCGTTGACCACCATGAAGGTGGGAATCATGTTCAGGAAGCTCGGCAGCATCATCGAAGCGAGCACGAACGCGAACAGCGGCTTCTTGAAGCGGAATTCGTGCACGGCGAACGCGTAGCCCGCGAGCGAGCACAGCAGCAGGTTCAGCGCCGTCGTCATCAGCGCGACGTACACGCTCATCCACAGGTTGCTCCAGAACGGGATGCGCTCGACCAGCAGCTGCAGGTTGCTCCACAGCGCCTGGCCGAACCACAGCGGCGGCGGCGAGCTGAAGATGGCGTTGCGCGTGTGGGTGGCGAACACGAACATGAAGAAGAACGGCGCGACCAGCAGCAGCGCCCCCGCGCCGACGATGGCGTAGGCGAGCATGCGCGAGGTCGAGACGGACGATTCAGTCCGCATCGGGACCCTCGCTGCGGTTGAACAGCCGGCTGTTGGCCCAGGTGAGCAGCGCGATGATCAGGAACAGCAGCCACGACACGGCCGAGGCGGTGCCGAAGTCGCCATCCGAGAACGCGAGGCGGTACATGAAGATCGCGGTCGTCATCACCGACAGGCTCACGCCGCTCTCGGGGTCGACGAGGATGAAGGGCTCGTCGAACAGCTGCAGGTTGCCGATGATCGTCAGCGTCACCGCGAAGAACATCATCGGCCGCAGCAGCGGCAGCGTGATGTGCCAGAACTGGCGCCAGCGGCCGCAACCGTCGAGCGCGGCTGCCTCGTAGAGCTCCTTGTCGATCACCTGCAGCGCCGACAGGTACAGCACGACGTTCCAGCCGAGGAAGCGCCAGAACACGATGAACGCGACGGCCGGCTTGGTCGTGTGCGCGTCGCCCAGCCAGTTGATCGGGTCGATGCCCAGCAGCGCGTGCAGTGCACTGTTGATGACGCCGTAGTCCTTCGAGAACAGCGTGGTGAAGATCAGCGCGATCGCCACGCTCGAGGTGATGTAGGGCACGAAGTAGGCGCCGACCACCGCGTCGCGCCCGCGCCTGAAGCTGGTGTGGATGAAGTACGCGAGCGGGAGCGCCACCAGGTGCTGCGGCACGCCGCAGACGACGGAGAACCACAAGGTGTTCCACAGCGATCTGCGAAACCACGGGTCGGTGAGCGCGAACCAGTAGTTCTCGAAGCCGACCCAGCGCATCGCCGCGAGACCTTCGGTCGGGTCCCACTGGTGCAGCGACAGGTAGATGGAGAAGACGAGCGGGAACAGCCCGAACACCAGGAACAGCACGAAGAACGGCGCGATGAACAGGTAGGGCGCCAGCTCGCGGGCGCGCTGGTGGCGCGTGCGGCGGCGCACGGGTCGCGCGACGTCGATCGGGTCAGCGGCGCGCACGGTGTTCGATCAGGAGTCTGGCGTCGGCCAATGCCTTCGCGATCGGCTTGTCCTCGGTGAGAACTTCCTCGAACTCGCTGCGGATCATGTCGGTCGCCATCGAGTCGTACTTGTTCACAGCAATCGCCGGGACCTTGCCGGCGATCTCGCGCCACAGCCGGCGCGCCGGCTGGCCGCCGAGATAGGCGATCGGCTCGTCGAAGAACGGGTCGTTCTGCGCCGCCAGCAGCGCCGGGAAGCTGTCGAGCACGCGCAGCGAGTCGAGCTGGGTCTGCACGTCGGCCGTCATCAGGCGGATGAACTCCCAGGCGGCGGCCTTGTTGGCCGCGCGTTTCGGGATGGCGTAGAACGAGCCGCCGTACGATGCGCTGATTCCGCCCGGCAGCACGGTCGAGCGCCACAGGCCCGTGCTGTCCGGGGCGATCCAGTTCTTCAGGTGGCCGGTCAGCCAGCTGCCCATCATCTGCGTGGCGATGCGGCCGTGGCGCAGCCCGGTGGTCCATTCGTTGGTCCAGGCGGGCGCGCCCGCATCGAGCCCTGCCACCCGCGCGGCGCGGCCGAGTTCGAACGCCCTGACGAAGCGCGGGCTCTCGACCAGCACCTTGCCATGGGCATCGAAGTAGATGCCGTCGCCGTCGGCCAGGCCGCTGCGGATCACGATGTCGCGGATGTCGGCGGCGTTGGCGAGCAGGTAGGCGCCGGTCTTCGCGCGAATCTTCTTGCCGGCCTCGATGAAGGACTCCCAGCTGCGCGTGAGGTCGGCTTCGGTGACGCCGGCGCGCTCGATGATGTCCTTGCGATAGAGCAAGGTGCCCGGGCCGATGTCGGCCGGGATCGCGGCCAGTCCGCCCTTCGGGTTCATCGCCTGCGGAAAGCTGTAGCGCGCGAACCGGTCGCGCAAGCCCAGGCCGTTGTAGGGCGCGGCCGCCAGGTCCTCGAGGCCGCCGGACGCCGCGAACTTGCCGATGAAGCGGAAGTCGACCGCCATCACGTCGGGCAGGCCGGAGCCGGTGGCCAGCGCCGCGGTCATCGCGGTGTGATGGTCGGGGTATTGCAGCGAGACGACCTTCAGCGTGATGTCGGGATGCAGCTTCGCCCAGGTGGCGCTCGCGGCCTTCGCCGCGCGGTCCAGGTCGGGGAACGTGGCGACGACGAGCGTCGTGCTCGCCGTCTGCGCTTGGGCGCCAGGGGCGATCCATCCCAGGGTCGCCGCCATGACGACCAGCGCGATCGAAGTCCTGCGCATCGTGCTGCCTCCTGGCCTGGGATTCTGGCCGGGACGCCAGGAGGCTGTCGGCACCTGCCTCAGAAATACAGGCCCACGTTGACACCGAAGGTGCGCGGCGCCAGGTACTGCGACTGCCAGACGCCGAACGAGTTCTGCGCGTTGGTCTTGATCTTGGCGTCCTCCACGTTGCGCACGTAGAAGTCGGCATACCAGTCGCGGTGCGAGGCGTAGCGCAGGCCGAGGTCGGTGCGCGTGTAGGCCTTCTGGCGGTCGCCGTCGCCGAGGTTGAAGACGCTGAGCCAGCTCGCGGTCTCGTAGTGCAGGCTGGCGCGCGGCGTGAGCGTGTCGCCGTTGGCGAGCCTGAACGTGTGTTCGTACAGCACCTGGGCCGCGAACTTCGGCGCGTGCGGCATCTCGTGGCCGGTCACGTCGAGGCAGTTGCTGATGCCGGCCACCGGGCATGGCGGCAAGGCGTAGTCGTTGCTGCCGCCGATCAGGTGGCCGAGCTTGGTCTTCGTGTAGGCCAGCGAGAGTTGCAGCCGGTCGTTCTCGCTCAGCTTCGCGGCGAGTTCGGATTCGAAGCCGTAGACCTTTGCGCCGTCGGCATTCGAGGTCGCGAGCGAGTGGGTACCGTCGGGGTTGGTCACCGGCGCACTGAACTGGAAGTTCTTGAAGTCCTGGTAGTAGATCGCGTTGTTCCAGCGCACCGCACCGCCGAACAGGGTGTTCTTCGTGCCGACCTCGTAGTTGGTCAGCGTCTCCGAGCCGTAGGGCACGCCGCCATCCTGCAGGCCGCCTGACTTGTAGCCGGTCGACACGCTGGCGTAGCCCATGAAGTCCTGCGTGAAGTCGTAGTTGACGCGCGCGAGCCAGGTCGTCTTCTTGGCGGTGTAGGTGCCGTCGTTGTGCTGATAGGTCGCAAAGCCGGAGCCGGCGGCAAGCGGGTCGGAGCTCACGCTCACCGGCACCTGCGCAACGGTCGGGTCGCCGGTCCAGCCGTTGTTCGTACCGCCTTCGTTGGTGCGCTTGTCGGAGGTGTAGCGCAGGCCGCCGGTGAGGTGCAGCGAGTCGGTCGGGTTCCAGGTGAGCTGACCGAAGCCGGCGGTCGAGCGCACCGTCTCCTTCGGCTGGATGAACGAGCCCTGCCAGCCCACGGTGCCCTGCTGCGTGCCGTTCATGATCGGGATGTCGAAGCGGATGCCGTTGTCCTCGGCCGCGTAGTACAGGCCGAGGATCCAGTCGATGCTGCGCTTGCCGGTCGACTGCAGCGTCAGCTCGTGGCTGTAGTTGGTGTACTTCGACCAGTTCGTGCGGTCTTCCTGGTAAGTGGCGCCGCTCGTGAAGCTGGTGGGCACGCTGGCGCCGCCGTCCTGGTCGAAGGTGCCGGAGCCGGTGAAGCGCGACCAGCCGGCGACGTAGGCCAGCGCCATGTCGGGGTTGATCGCGTAGTCGATCCGGCTGCGCACGGTGTGCACGTCGCGCTTGAGCGAAGGCGCGGTGTCGATCAGCGCCGACCAGAACTCCTGGCCGGGGCGGGGGTCCTGCATCAGGTTCATGTTCGGCATGCTGCGATCGATGAACTGCTCGTACGAGAGGTTCCAGCTCAGCGCGCTGCTCGGCTTCCACAGCAGGCTCAGGCGTGCGGCGGTCTGGTCCTGTGCGTTGTACTTCTGCCCGCCCTGCGTGAACAGATTCGGGTTGAGCGGCTGGAACGACATCGGATTGGCCGGGTGCGCCGTGTTCCATGCGGCGATCACCGGCGCGGCCGCGGCCTGCTGGCTCGCCAGCGACGGGTTCGGCGGCGCCTGGTAGTCGACATAGCCGTCGTGCTTCTCGTGGGCGAACGCGAAGCGCAGCCCGAGCGTGTCGGTCAGCGGCAGATTGAAGGCACCGCGCGCGCCGAAACGGTTGTAGTTGCCCAGGCCCGCCTCGAAGGAGCCCGACTTCTCGCCGAGCACCGGCTTCGCCGTCTGCATGTTGACGGCGCCCACGGTGGAGTTGCGTCCCCACAGCGTGCCCTGCGGCCCGCGCAGCACCTCGATCGATTCCATGTCGAACAGCAGCGCCGCAGCGCCTTCGGCCCGCGGCGCGTAGATGCCGTCGACGAACAGCGCGACCTCCGGGTCGGCGTACTCGGTCTTCGCGCTGTCGTTGCCGATGCCGCGCAGCGTCATCGTGATGACGCCGTGGTCTCCCTGACTCGTGGCCTGGAAGCTCGGCACAAGGTGGACCACGTCCTGGATGGTCTGGACGTGGGCCTTGTCGAGGTCGGCTGAACTCAGTGCGGTGATCGCCACCGGGGTCCGCTGCAGCGGCGAGATGCGCTTGGTGCCGGTCACGGTCACTGTCTCGAGCGCGGTCGCGGGCGCCGACGCGGCCGATGCGGCCGATGCCGGCGCGGCCGGTGGCTGCGCCTGCGTCTGCGCCTGGGCGGCACCGGCGCACAGGGCCAGGACCGCGAGGTGGATCGGGGTGCGCAGCTGGCTCAGCCGGGACCGGGGGGCTTGAATCCGCATGTTGTCTCCTGTGGTGGTGTGGGAGCTGTCGGGCGCTGGCGCGGCGACGCTTCGTGTTCTCAGGCCGGCGCATCATGCACACCGCTGACAACGCTGTCAATCGGAAATGACAGCGATGTCATCTGCGACCGGTTTTCGCCTTACCATCGCGCCGCGGAGTCACGGAGGAGCCTATGCAGCCCATCAAGAATGTCCTGATCGTCGGGGGCGGAACGGCCGGTTGGCTGACAGCTGCGTTCCTCGCCCGCACGCTCGGCACGAGCGCGCCGGAAGGCGTGCGCATCACGCTGGTGGAGTCCAGCGACATCGGCATCATCGGCGTCGGCGAGGCGACGTTCCCGTCGATCCGCGGCACGCTGGCGGCGATCGGCATCGACGAGGCGCGCTTCGTCCGCGAAAGCAACGCGACCTTCAAGCAGGGCATCAGGTACGTCGACTGGGTGCGCCCGCGCGGCGCCTCCGGCGCCGACCACTACTTCCATCCGTTCAGCCAGCCGAGCCAGCGTCCCGGCGGGCCCGACCTGCTGCCGTACTGGCTGATCGGTGCTGCCGGCCCCGGCACCGCATTCGCCGAAGCGGCGACGATGCAAAAGCGCATCGCCGATGCGTCGCGTGCGCCCAAGCGCGTGAGCGACGGCGACTTCCTCGGGCCGATGAACTACGCATACCACTTCGACGCGGGCCGTTTCGCCGCACTGCTGGCGACCCATGCGAAGTCGCTGGGCGTCGTGCACACCGTGGCCACCGTCGAGCGAGTCGAGCTCGACGCCGAGGGTGCGATCGCCGCGGTCGTGACGCGCGAGGCCGGCGCATTGAGCGCCGACCTCTACATCGACTGCACCGGCTTTCGCGCCGCGCTGATCGAGGGCGCGCTCGGCTCGCCGCTGCGCGCGATGAACGACGTGCTGTTCGCCGACCGGGCGCTCGCGTTGCAGGTGCCGTATCCGAGGCCGGACACGCCGATCGCGTCGTACACGATCGCGACCGCGCAAGAGGCCGGCTGGACCTGGGACATCGGGCTGCAGGAGCGGCGCGGCGTCGGCTACGTCTATTCGAGCCGCCACACCGACGACGCACGCGCCGAGGAGGTGCTGCGGCAGCACATCGGGCCGGCGAGCGAGACGCTCAGCCCGCGCCTGCTCAAGCTGCGGGTCGGCTACCGCGAGATGCAGTGGGTGAAGAACTGCGTCTCGGTCGGCTTGTCCGGCGGGTTCATCGAGCCGCTCGAATCGTCGGGCATCGGGCTGATCGAGACGGCCGCCTACCTGATCGGCTACCTGTTCCCGTTCAACGGCGACACCGCGCCGGTGGCCCGCGTGTTCAACGACCTGATGCGGCAGCGCTACCAGCGCATCTTCGACTTCGTGAAGATGCACTACTGCCTGACGCAGCGCACAGACACGCCGTTCTGGATCGACAACGCCGAGGCGCGCAGCGTGCCCGATTCGCTGCGCGAGCGCCTCGCGATGTGGCGCTGCCGTCCGCCGCACCGGATGGACTTCGTCACCGACGTCGAGATGTACCCGCCCTCGAGCTGGCAGTACGTGCTGTACGGCATGGAGTACGCGACCGATCTCGGGGCGAGCCGCGCTGCCTACCCGCGATTCGCCGATGCGCAGCGCGAGTTCGCGATGATCCGGCAGGTCTCGCAGCACGCGCTCGCCGACCTGCCGGCGCACCGTGCGCTCGTCGAGCAGCTGTGTGCCAAGGCGGCCTGACGCTGTGGCACAGTCCGCCCCAACCGAAACGCAGGCAACCTCATGGCATTGAGCAGCAAGGCATCGCCGCCGACCATCACCGACGTCGCCGCGCAGGCCGGCGTGTCGATCAAGACGGTCTCGCGGGTGATGAACCAGGAGCCCGGCGTGCATCCGCAGACGCGCGAGCAGGTGCTCAAGGTCGTGGCCGCGCTGAAGTACCGGCCCAAGCTGTCGGCACGCAGCCTGGCAGGCGCGCGCTCGTTCCTCATCGGCCTGCTGTACTACGACCCGAGCGCGGCCTTCGTCGGCGGCGTGCAGCAGGGCGCGACCCTGCGCTGCCGCGAGGCGGGCTATCACCTGGTCGTCGAATCGCTGCACGACG
>Ga0105240_10013441_pt1 | contig 11241 bp, 10 predicted proteins | sample KBSC54metaG_FD_80426 | JGI IMG/M metagenome (GOLD analysis project Ga0105240, IMG submission 80426) | Corn rhizosphere microbial communities from Kellogg Biological Station, Michigan, USA - KBS C5-4 metaG | ecosystem: Host-associated > Plants > Roots > Rhizosphere > Soil | place: Michigan, USA...
GACGGCTCGCCGAGGTCCACCCACAGCGACAGCCCGCCGGGCGGGCGGCGCCACGACCACTCCGGCAGCTCCGAGGCCAGCGCCGCCTCCAGTGCGGCCCGCTGCCGCCGCAGCCGCTCGCGCCGCTCCTCGACGAACCCCCAGCCGCGCCGCAGCAGCGCCACGGCGATGATCTGGTCCAGCACCGAACCCGCCATGTCCGTGGCCATCCGCTGGCCGGCCAGTTCGGTCGCCATCCGCGGCGTGGTCCGGATCCAGCCGATCCGCAGGCCGCCCCAGTGGCTCTTGGACATCGACCCGACGCTGATCACCTGCTCGGCCGCCGCGCGAGAGACCGAGGCCGGGAACGGCGGCGGGGCCGGGACGTCCAGGGCCATGTCCGAGACCGTCTCGTCGTTGATGATCCAGGTGCCGGCGGCGCGCGCCGCGTCCGCCGCCTCGGCCCGCCGCTCGGCGGACATCAGCGTGCCGGTCGGGTTCTGGAAGTCCGGGATCAGATACGCCACCCGCGGCGCCGCCTGCCGCAGCTGCGCGGCCAGCACGTCGGACTCGATGCCGTCCTCGCCGATCGGCACCGGCACCGGCCGCAGCCGGGCCCGCCGCATCGCCTCGACGCTGTTCGGATAGGTCGGGCTCTCCACCACGACCCGGTCCCCCGGCCCGCAGAGCAGCCCCAGAGCCAGCACATTGCCATGCTGCGCCCCGGAGGTGATGACGATCTGGTCCGGGGTGGTCGGCAGGCCGCGCTGGACGTAGCGCTCGGCGACCAGCTCGCGCAGCTCCGGCCAGCCGGCGTGGTAGTAGCCCGGGTCCGCGGTGAGCTCGGCCACCCGGGGCCCGACCTCGGCCAGGACCTCGGCCATCAGCGCGCCGGGCATGCCGAAGGCGGCGCAGGACAGGTCGATGGCGACCTCGGCGGCGCCGGGCTGGGCGGGCAGCAGCCAGCCGCCGGAGACCTGGGGGTCGGCGCCCGGCGGGAGCGTGGTCCAGGTGCCCGAGCCGCGCCGGCTCTCCAGGAAGCCGTCCTCGCGCAGCAGGTCGTAGGCGGCGGTGACGGTGGTCCGGCTCATGCCGAGGGCCGCGGCCAGATCGCGCTCGGCCGGGACCCGGGTCCGCAGCGCGATGCGGCCGTCCAGGATCAGGGCCCGGACACTGTGGGCCAGCGCGCGGTAGGCCGGGCCGCTCGGGCCGGCCTGGCCGGCCGCGCCCAGATGGGAGACCTCGCGGATCAGCCGCGCCAGCCGCGTGCTGCCCACCGTGCGGTCGGTCGTCACCAGCTCCACCGGAGCAGCCATGCCACCCTCCTTCGATTGGCCCTAACGGGAAAGGCCACTTGGCCTCCATCCTGATGGAAGTGGCCCGGAAGGGCAATCCTCATAGGAGGCCGACATGACCAGCACGGCGCCCGCGGAACGCGCGACCTTCACCCCTCTCACGGGCGGTGACCAGGCCGAACGCGCGATGCTCGGGCGGCATGAAGACCGCATCGCCGACCCGCTGCCGATCTCGGACGTGGCCCGCTCCGTCCTGGCGTGGCTCTCGGTCCTGATTCCCCGCGACCGCCGCGCGCACCGCCTGGTCCAGCTCCAGCTCGGGCTGGTCCTCTACGGCATCAGCGACGGCATGATCCTGATGTCCGGCCTCGGGGCCAATCCGTGGGACGTGTTCCACCAGGGGCTGGCCCAGCACATAGGCCTGCCGGTCGGCACGACCGTCATCCTCGTCGGCGCGGCGGTGATGCTCGCGTGGATCCCGATCCGGCAGCGGCCCGGCTTCGGCACGCTCAGCAACGTGATCGTGATCGGCCTGGCGATGGACGGCGCGATGGCCTGGATGCCCACGCCGCACGCCTGGTGGCTGCGCTGGGGCGAGATGTTCGGCGGGATCGTGCTCAACGGCGTGGCGACCGGCGCCTACATCGGGGCCGGCATGGGCCCCGGCCCCCGCGACGGCGTGATGACCGGCTACGCGGCGCGCGGCCACTCGATCCGCGTGGTCCGCACCTCGATGGAGATCACGGTCCTGGCCGTCGGCTGGCTGCTGGGCGGCACGGTCGGCGTCGGCACCGCGGCCTACGCGCTGCTGATCGGGCCGCTGGCGCACCGTTTCATCCCGCTGCTGGCGATCAAGACGAAAGACGGTGCCGCAGAGCGTGCGCCGAAGCCGGAGAAGCGACGGGGCCGGGTGGCCGCCGCCCAGCTGGCATCAGAGAACTGCTGAACAAGTACAGCCAAGCAATCAGACTCCGGAGCGCGTCTTCCTTGGTGGGGCCTTGGAGGGCGCGCTCCGGCCTTTCGCAAAGCGCGCGGCTCAGAACCCCCGCACCTTGCTCGGCCTGATCCGCGTCGCCACCGAGTAGTCGGCCATGGCGTCGGCGACCGACTTGCCGAAGTACTTCGCGGCCCGGTCCGTGTACTTCGCGACGAACTCCGGGATCTCGCCGATCGGCGGGTGGCCTTCGAGGATCTCGACGTCGCCGGTGAACACGGCCACTTCCAGGTCGTGCACCCCGCCGTCGAAGTGCAGCGCGACGGTCGGCCGCTTCTGGAACGAGCGCATGCGGGCCGCGGTGTCCAGGTTGTAGATCAGGAAGCTGCCGTCGCCCCACTCGTCGCCCTCGTCCGGCGTCCACAGGAACCACACCGGGTTCGGCTGCGGAACGCCGGCCGAGTTGACGGTGACCAGCCAGATGATCTCTTCCTCGGCGAGGCGGCGGCGGATGACCCGGCCGAGGTCGGTGGCGGGGTCCGGAAGGATGTGCGCGCGAGCGGGATCAGTCATCCGGCCAACTTAGACAGCGGGCGCCGACTAAGCGATCAGTTTCAGCACCGCGTCGCAGAGGTCGCGCGGCAGGATGAAGGAGTCCGACTCCTTCATGTCCAGCACCACGCCGTCCACGCCGTCGTAGTCGGCCAGCCGGAACAACGTCGCGGCGGGCATGTCGGCGGCGCCGGTCACCCCGGGATCGCGCTTCTGGTGCGCGGTATACAGGTCCGGCGCGGTGAACGCCATGACGTAGTTGCCCGGCGGCTTCGGCAGGGCCACGACGCGCGGCCGGCCGGTGTCGTCGACCGGGACGACGTAGTGCTCGAAGGCGGCCAGGCGCGGGCCGAGGTCCTCGGTGCTGGTGGTCAGCGCGATCTCGACCTGCAGGGCGCTGATCCACCGCGCCAGGAAGTCCAGCACCGCGTCGTCGATGCCCACGGACCACCCGTGCACGCCCGGCCCCGCCGGGTTCACCCGGACCTCCGACACGCCGCGGCCGAGCGCTCCGAACACCTCCACGCCGGGCAGCGGGCCTCCGGCCGCGGCGAACGCGGCGCCGGCCGCGACCGCGGCCTTCACCTGCTCGGCGTCGGTGAACAGCCACAGGTCCCCGGGCGCCGGGGCCTGCCCGAGCGAGGGGGTGGGGATCATGCCGTCGTAGACCTTGCGGTCCGGGAACACCTCGTTCAGCCACAGCATCGGGGCGTACCAGCCGTCGTGGGCGAGCAGCGCGCGCACCACGTCGCTCTCCGAGGCCTCCCCGCGTGCGTAGTCGGCCAGGACTCCGATCACAGCAGCCATGAACGCCAGTCAATCAGGGTTCGGCGACCGACAACAAGGGCGGGCCGGGATCGCTCCCGGCCCGCCCTTGTCTTCGGTGCTCAAACGCTCGGCATCAAGCCTTCGCCACGGCGTCCTTCTTGTCCGCGCCGCCCTTGGGCTCGTAGACCGCGTCCACCCCGGCCTCCTTGCGCTGCGCCGGCGTGATCGGCGTCGGCGCGCCGGTCAGCGGGTCGCCGCCGGTGGCGGTCTTCGGGAACGCCATCACGTCGCGGATGGTGTCCGCGCCGGTCAGCAGGGCGACCAGGCGGTCGAGGCCGAAGGCGATCCCGCCGTGCGGCGGCGGGCCGTAGTTGAAGGCCTCCAGCAGGAAGCCGAACTGCGACTGCGCCTCGGCCTCCGACAGCCCGATCACGGAGAACGCGCGCTCCTGCACGTCCTTGCGGTGGATACGGATCGACCCGCCGCCGAGCTCGGTGCCGTTGAGCACGATGTCGTAGCCGTTGGACAGGGCCGAGCCGGGGTCCTTGTCGAAGGTGTCCAGGCACTCCGGCGTGGGCGCGGTGAACGGGTGGTGCATCGCGTGCCAGCCGGTCCGCTCGCCGGCGGCGTCCTCGATCGGCTCGTACATCGGGAAGTCCACGACCCACAGGAACTTCCACGCGTTCTCGTCGATCAGCTCGCACCGCCTGCCGATCTCCAGGCGGGCCGCACCCAGCAGGTCCTGCGACGCCGTGCGCTTGCCGGCGGCGAAGAACACCGCGTCGCCGGGCTTGGCCCCGACCTTGTCGGCCAGGCCGGACAGGTGCGCCTCGGACAGGTTCTTGGCCACCGGGCCGCGCAGCTCACCGGTCTCGGCGTCGATGACGACGTAGGCCAGGCCCCTCGCGCCGCGCGCCTTGGCCCAGTCCTGCCAGGCGTCCAGCTCCTTGCGGGTCTGGGACGCGCCGCCGGGCATCACCACGGCGCCGACGTAGGGCGCCTGGAACACCCGGAACTCGGTGCCGGCGAAGTACTCGGTCAGCTCGGTGAGCTCCTGGCCGAAGCGCAGGTCCGGCTTGTCCGAGCCGAAGCGGTCCATCGCCTCGTGGTACGTCATGCGCGGCAGCGGCAGCGGGATTTCGACGCCGAGGGTCTCCCTCCACACCGCGGCCACCACGGCCTCGCCGACCTTCAGGATGTCCTCCTGGTCGACGAAGGAGGCCTCGATGTCCAGCTGGGTGAACTCCGGCTGCCGGTCGGCGCGGAAGTCCTCGTCCCGGTAGCAGCGCGCGATCTGGTAGTAGCGCTCCAGGCCGCCGACCATCAGCAGCTGCTTGAACAGCTGCGGGGACTGCGGCAGCGCGTACCAGGCGCCCGGCTGCAGGCGCACCGGCACCAGGAAGTCGCGCGCGCCCTCGGGAGTGGAGCGGGTCAGCGTCGGGGTCTCGACGTCGAGGAAGCCGTGCTCCTCCATGACGTCCCGGATGACCTTGGTGGCCTTGGAGCGCATGCGCAGCGCCCGGGCCATCGGCTCGCGCCGGATGTCGAGGTAGCGGTACTTCAGCCGCATCTCCTCGTTGATGTTCGAGCTCTTGTGCTCGTCGATCGGGAACGGCAGCGGCGCGGCCGGCGAGAGCACCTCGACGGTGTCCACCACGACCTCGATCTGCCCGGTCGGCAGGTCCGGGTTCTCGTTGCCCTCGGGGCGCACCCGCACCTCGCCGGTGGCCACGACGCAGTACTCGTTGCGCAGGTCGTGCACGGACTCGCTCTCGCGGACCACGACCTGCACGAAGCCGGACGCGTCACGGAGGTCCAGGAAGGTGACGCCCCCGTGATCGCGCCGCCGGGCGACCCACCCGGCCAGCGTGACGGTCGTGCCGGCGTCGGTCGCGCGGAGCGTACCGGCCTCATGGGTGCGGATCACTTCAACTTCTCCTGAATCGTCGTGACGATGTCGGTGAGGGAGACGGACTCCTGCTCGCCGGTCGCCAGTTCCTTGATCTGAATGACGTTCTCAGCGATGTCGCGCTCGCCGAGGACCAGCGCGTACTTCGCGCCGGAGCGGTCGGCGGCCTTCATCGCCGCCTTGAGCCCCTTGGCACCGTAGCCGAAGTCGGCCGCGACACCGGATCGGCGCAGCGTGGTGACCAGCTCGAACAGCAGCTCGCGGGCCTGGCCGCCGAGCGGCACGGCGAAGACGCCCAGCTGCTCGCCGCCGGCGACGGTGCGGCCCTCGGCCTGCATCGCGAGCACGGTCCGGTCCACACCGAGGGCCCAGCCGACGCTCGGCAGGTTCGGGCCGCCGAGGTCCTCGGACAGGCCGTCGTAGCGGCCGCCGGCGCCGATCGCGGTCGGCGAGCCGGTGATACCGCTGTGCACGAACTCGAAGGTGGTGCGGGTGTAGTAGTCCAGTCCGCGGACCAGCTTCGGGTCGTCGACGAAGGCGACGCCGGCCGGCTTGAGCAGGCGGCGGACCTCATCGTGGTAGGCCTTGCACTCCTCGCAGAGGTTGTCACTGATCAGCGGGACATCAGTGAGCTGCTTCTGCACCGCCTCGCGCTTGTCGTCCAGCACGCGCAGGGGATTGATCTCGGCGCGCTTGCGCGTCTCCTCGTCGAGGTCCAGGCCGCGCAGGAACTCCTGGAGCTTCTCGCGGTAGACCGGGCGGCACTTCTGGTCGCCGAGGGAGTTCAGCAGCAGCGTGTACTCGGTCAGGCCCAGGCCCTTGTAGATGTCGTCGCCGATGATCAGCAGCTCGGCGTCCAGCGCCGGATCCTCCGCGCCGAGCGCCTCGGCGCCGACCTGGGAGAAGTGGCGGTAGCGGCCGCGCTGCTGCTTCTCGTAGCGGTAGAAGGAGCCGGAGTACCACAGCTTCACCGGCAGGCTGCCGCGGATCAGGTTCGCCTGCAGCGCGGCGCGCAGCACCGAGGCGGTGCCCTCGGGGCGCAGCGTGATCTCGTCGCCGCCGCGGGTGGTGAAGGAGTACATCTCCTTGGTGACGATGTCCGTGCTCTCGCCGACCCCGCGCTTGAACAGGGCGGTCGACTCGAAGGTGGGCGTCTCGATGTAGCCGTAGCCGGCGGCCCGCAGCGGGGCGGCCATCGCCTCGCGCACGGCGAGGAAGGCGGCCGAGTCCGGCGGGAGCAGGTCGAAGGTGCCCGGCGCGTTCTGGAACTTGCTCATGATGTCTGTGGGTATCCCTACAAGCCGCGGGGGGTGATCCGCTGCGGCGCAGCCTCCGTCAGGAACGGATTCGAGGCGCGCTCGCGGCCGATCGTGGTCTGGGGGCCGTGGCCGGACAGGACGACGGTCTCGTCCGGCAGCGGCAGGCAGACGCGGGCCAGTGACGCCAGCAACTCGTCGCGGTCGCCGCCGGGGAGGTCCCAGCGGCCGACCGCTCCGGCGAACAGGAGATCCCCGGTGAAGAGCACCTGCGGGATGTCCTGCTGCTCGGGAGTCCGGAACGTCACCGAGCCCTTGGTATGGCCCGGGGCGTGGTCGACCGTTATCTCCAGGCCGGCCAGGCTCAGCACGACGCCGTCGGTGAGCTCCTTGACGTCCGAGGGCTCGACGAACTCCGACTGCCCGAAGATCGGCGTGCCCGGGGCGATGCCCAGCCACTTCTGCGGGTCGGTGAGCATCTCGCGGTCGCCGGGGTGGATGTAGGCCGGGACGCCGTAGTCGCCGCAGACCGGGATGACGCTCATCGTGTGGTCGGCGTGCCCGTGGGTCAGCAGGACCGCGACGGGCTGCAGGCCGTGCTCGCGGACGGCCTCCTCGACGCCGGAGACGGCGTCCTCGCCGGGATCGATGATCACGCACTGCTCACCGGCGCCGGGCGCCACGAGATAGCAGTTCGCACCCAGGCTTCCGGCTGGGAATCCGGCGACAAGCACGCGCGCCCCACACTGTGTTGGATCGAGTCCGGCCGGGTTCGGATCGACGGTTCGATCGGCGGCCTCGGTCGATGCGGCTGGAGATTTCCCTACGCAGGTTACCGGGGGCGCCGGTCGCTTTGCGAACTCATTGGAAGCTCACAGGTGTTTCCCAGGGAACGCACCGTACACTGTGCCGCTGAAGAACCACGACACAGCGATCTTCCCCATCAACACAGATCTTCCCCATCAACCGTCGACACGACCTCGGCCGGCAGGGTCGACCACACCCCGGAGGCGAATCGGTGACCAGCAAGGACCGTCAGCGAGAGCTCGAGCGCGCCCGGTATGAGCGCGTCCAGGCCCGCTTGGCCCAGCAGCAGGCGGCCGCCAGGAAGCGCAACAAGATCACGGCCGTCGTCGCCGCGGTGGCGGTCGTCGGGATCGGGGTCGGGGTCGCGGTCGCGACCAGCGGCGGCAACGACAAGACGACGAGCGCGGCGAGTTCGTCGCCGACCACCTCCTCCTCGCCGTCGGACACCTCCTCGCCGTCCTCCCCGGCCCCGACCAGCTCCAGCCCGGAGAAGATCGGCTACCAGAAGACCGGCAGCGCCTCCAAGGACGTCGGGGTCCCGACGTACAACGCCGCCGACGCGGCCAAGCCGTACAGCGCGACGATCGCCTTCAACTCCGGCGACCTGACCTTCGACGCGCTGACCACGAAGGCGCCGTACACGACGTACTCGTTCAAGTACCTGGCCGGCAAGGGCTACTTCGCCAACACCACCTGCCACCGCCTGGTGACCTCGGGGATCTACGTGCTGCAGTGCGGCGACCCCAGCGGCACCGGCAGCGGCGGGCCCGGCTACCAGTTCCAGGACGAGAACCTGACCGGCGCCACCTACCCGGCCGGCACCATCGCCATGGCCAACGCGGGCCCGGGTACCAACGGCAGCCAGTTCTTCATCTGCTACAAGGACTCCCAGCTGCCGCCCAGCTACACCCCCTGGGGCAAGGTGACCTCCGGCATGGACGTGGTCACCAAGATCGCCGCGGCCGGCGAGGACGACTCCAACGGCGCCGGCGACGGCAAGCCGAAGCAGACGGTCACCATCAAGAGCGTGACCATCAAGTAAGTCCGACCGGACCGCTCCACCGGGCCCGAGCGGGCGCGAGGAACAGCGGTTCGATTCCGGAACGTGACGCGGGCCGTCCCCTCATCGGGACGGTCCGCGCTATTGTTTCCCACTGGACGACCGGGACCCCGATCCGTGCAGGTGTATGTGGCGGACCGGTCCGCAGACACCCCGGTCCAGCAGAACTTGGAGGCTCATCGTGGGCGAGGCAACCGAGGCTTGGGGCCGGGTCGCCGAGGACGGCACCGTCTACGTCCGGACCGCCGACGGAGAGCGGCAGGTCGGCTCCTGGGCGGCCGGGTCCCCGGACGAGGCGCTGGCGTACTACCAGCGCAAGTTCGACGGCCTGAAGGTCGAGGTCGACCTGATCGCCAACCGGCTCAAGCAGACCGGGCCCTCCGCGCCGTCCCCGAAGGACGCCCTGGACAAGATCGGCAAGCTCCGCGAGTCCATCTCCGGCGCCAACGCCGTGGGCGACCTGGACGGCCTGCTGGCCCGCCTGGACGGCCTGGTGGAGCTGGCCGAGCAGCGCAAGGCCGAGCACCGCGCGGTCCGCGAGCAGCAGCAGGCCGAGGCCCGCGGCGCCAAGCAGGCGCTGGCCGAGGAGGCCGAGCGCCTGGCCGCCTCCACGGAGTGGCGGGTGGCCGGGGACCGCATGAAGGTCCTGCTGGACGAGTGGAAGGCCGCCCCGCGCCTGGACCGCAAGACCGACGACGAGTTGTGGCACCGCCTGTCCCAGGCCCGCTCGGCCTTCGCCAAGCGCCGCAAGCAGCACTTCGCCGAGCTCGACGCGCAGCGCGTGGAGATCCGCGCCCACAAGGAGCAGCTGATCGCCGAGGCCGAGGCCCTGCAGGACTCCACCGACTGGAACCCCACCGCGGGCCGCTTCCGCGACCTGATGAGCGAGTGGAAGACCGCGGGGCGCGCGCAGCGCGACGTCGAGGACGAGCTCTGGAAGCGCTTCAAGGCCGCGCAGGACACGTTCTTCGCCGCCCGCAACGCAGTCCTGGACGAGCGCAACGGCGCCGAGCGCGAGAACCTGGCGGCCAAGGAGGTCCTGGTCGTCGAGGCCGAGGCGCTCCTGCCGATCACCGACCACCGCGCCGCCCGGGTGGCGCTGCGCGGCATCAACGAGCGCTGGGAGGCCATCGGCCCGGTCCCGCGCGACTCCCGCCAGCGCATCGAGGGCCGGCTGCACACGGTGGACCGCGCCATCGCCGACGCCGAGGCCGCGGAACTTTCGCGCAAGGACCCGGAGAAGCGGGCCCGGGCCGAGGCCACGGTCGAGCAGCTGCGCACGGCGCTGGAGAAGCTGCGGGTGCAGGCCGACAAGGCGCGGGCCGCGGGGCAGGAGAAGAAGGCCGCGGATGCGGAGGCTTCGATCGCGGCTCGGCAGGAGTGGCTGGCCGAGGCGGAGAAGGCGCTGGCGGAGTTCACGCGCTGAGGTGGTTCTTTCGGATCCGGGCGTCTTCTTCGGGAGGCGCCCGGGTTTGTTTTTGGGCGGGGTTTCGGTTTTTGAGCTCAGCGCGGTTCTAGGGGTTGTCCCTTAGGCGTCCCTTAGGCGTCCCCTTGGATGCGCGCCCGTTAGGTCCACGTCGACAGGCCGAACCCGATCGCGCCAGCGAGCGCGAAAGCGGTGGCGATCAGCATCAACACCGTGACCACGGCAGCGGTGGCAGCGGTGCGCAGGGCTATCCGCGCCGGCCAGATCCGGCTCGGGTGCCGAGGGTCGTAGCGCAGGCTGATGCGTCCGTCCGGCGCTTCGGGAAACGTGGCGCGGCTGCCGGCACGGCGGGTCTCCCCGCGCAGCGTGGTGAACTCGTAGACGCGGTGCAGGACGTAGCTCTCGTCCAACGGATGCGGCGGCACGGTGTACCCCTCGCTGGTGACGAAGCCCTCGACGACGACCGTGCGCCGCCACGCGGCCGGATCCCCGACGTAGTCCACACACAGCGCCAAGAGCATCCACGGCAGCCCCACCGCGAGCACCCCGAAACCGGCGGCCACCACCCACTTCGCACCCCGGTCCCACTGCCCGGCGACCACCAGCCCGAGCAAAGCCAGCAGATACACGGCAGCCACCGCGATCAGCCCCTTGCGCGCAGGGGACAACGTCATCCGCGCCGGGACTCGACTCCGCACCCGGACACCCTAGCGATCACGGCGTTGCGGGTGTAGAGCTACCCGGGCGCTTGGCCGAAACATTGCGATCGGCTGAAACGCCCGTGCGAACTCAGCCGGCGTCGAAGACCTCGGCCGCCCGGGTGGCGGTCACGGCGCGATCGAGCCACTCGTCAAGCTGGTCCAGGTCGGTACAGCCTGCGACGCGGGCACGCTGGTCCTCGCTCAAGGCGACACCCCGCTTGTCCAGGACGCGCAGCACAGCATCGGCGCGACCCTCGGCGCGAAGCTGCTGCGAGAAAGCCGACCGGTACCACGACGTGTCGATAGCCATCATCTGCCTTCAGATCTCCTCGGCCTGGGTATTCGCCATTCCGACGCCCATAATCTCGGCCAGGTCGTAGGCCTCTTGACGGTCATCCATCTTCTTCAACGCCGCGGCCAGCGTTGTCGCCGACCATAGACGGGACCGCCGCGGCAAATCAGGCCATACCCGCGCGCTTAACCCGAAAGAGTGCACAAGTGTGCGAATAAGTCTCAAGCATGCTTCGCGCTGGTCACCCGATACACGTCGAACA
>Ga0105240_10013446_pt1 | contig 11240 bp, 6 predicted proteins | sample KBSC54metaG_FD_80426 | JGI IMG/M metagenome (GOLD analysis project Ga0105240, IMG submission 80426) | Corn rhizosphere microbial communities from Kellogg Biological Station, Michigan, USA - KBS C5-4 metaG | ecosystem: Host-associated > Plants > Roots > Rhizosphere > Soil | place: Michigan, USA...
GTTCCGGCTTATTTTCATAAACCCAGCGATAGTAATCCGCCAACCTCAACTCCGAGGCTGCATCCTCGTCAAGGAATACGGTCATGTTGGGATGCATTTGCAAGGCGCTGGCCGGGTTCATCGCTCTTACCGCTCCCTCGACTGCGTCTGCTACTGCGTGCGCCTTGTTCTTACCAAAGGCCAGCAGCACACATTGTCGCGCATCCAGAATCGTTCCAATACCCATGGTGATGCAATGATGGGGCACCTCGTCTTCACTCCCAAAAAAGCGAGCATTGTCTCGACGCGTCTGCGGCGTCAGCGTCTTGAGGCGTGTCCGCGAAGCCAACGAAGACGTAGGTTCATTGAAGCCAATGTGACCGTCTGTTCCGATCCCGAGAAGTTGAATGTCGATGCCGCCGGCCTCGACGATACGTGTTTCGTAATCCGCGCAGAACTTCGGGATGTCCTCTGCCAGCCCATCGGGTATATGAATGTTTCTCTTGTCAATCGTCACATGCTGGAATAAGGTCTCCTGCATGAATCGGTGGTAAGACTGTGAGTGTTCAGGTGAAAGACCAACGTACTCATCGAGGTTGAACGTCGTGACATTGCGCCAATCAAGGTTCAGCGCAATCAATTCTCGATAAAGTGCAAGAGGCGTGCTACCGGTTGCCAACCCAAGTACACAAGCAGGTTTCTGCCGGATTGCTTTGACAAACAAGCGCGCCGCCAGGGTAGTTGCAGCCGCTGCGGTAGGCTGAATGACAATTTCCATTGATTAATTCTTTCCTAATATGGTGCGTTTTCAGGCTGTATAAAGATATCCCCTATGATCTATCAGACTCGAAGACGAGGGTTGCTGCTCCCTGAACGCCAGCGTTTTTACCAGCACTCGCTGCGCGTACCTGAGGGCGCCGTCCAGCCCCGAAGTGCAAACGCTGCTGGACCTGCGATTCCACGTCTGTGATGAACTGCGGGTAACTTTCAATGAGCCCACCCGAGAGAAGAACAACCTGCGGGTCGAGAATGTTGAATAGGTTTGCGATTGCGTCCGACAGATACAGAGACAACACCTTGTAGGCTTCTTGGGCTGGTTTATCACCGCGACACGCGAGTTGATTGATTTGCAATGCGATCGCGGCGTCATCGATGGTATCTTTCGGCATAAAGCCGCTGAGTCTGGTGTACTCCCTGATAAGACCCGCCGTGGAAACATAAGCTTCAAGGCAACCAGCACGCCCACAGTTGCACGGGCGACCGTCGACTTGGATAACACTGTGACCGATGGTGCCTGCAAAGCCATGCTGACCAAGCAAAAGCTTGCCGTTTGAGACGATGCCGCCGCCGATGCCGGTTCCAATGGTGATGGCGACGAAGTCCGTTAGGCCATCTCCAAAACCGAAGTGTTGCTCTGAGAGGACGGCGGCGTGTGCATCGTTAATAACGAAGCAGGGAAGATGAAAGCAATCCTCCGCAAATGCGCGTAAAGAAAAACCCGTCCACCCAGGAAGATTGTCCGTCGCTGCAAAGATGCTTCCGTCGCGATGATCTACCGCGCCTGCCGTGGCGATGCCGATACCTTTGATTGGAAGACCGGCAGCGTTTGCCTGCTCCAATGCTTGTGAGATGGCAGAGGTGAGATTCTTTGCGATTCCTTCGCGTCCGAGATGCGCCTCGGTGGCCAGGCGCACGGGTGTCAACGTCGTGCCATCGTGTGAGACGACTGCTGCCTTGATCGTTGTCCCACCAATGTCGACGCCGATTGCATAGTGCGCGGCGTCTTCTTTCTGTGCCGTATTCACAACATTGATGAAGTGACGCGTGATGATGCCGGGACGCGTGATCGCGCTTCCAACGACAACGCTCCAGGCGCCTTCTTCGATAGCGCGCTTTGCATCTTCAGGAGTGTTGATTCTGCCCTCTGCAATGACCGGGCGTCCTGTCTTCTGCTGCAAGTCGCGTAGCAGCTTCCAATCAAAGCATTCGCTGCTTTTTGTGGCTTCAGTATAGCCATTCAGCGTGGGGCCGATGAAGTCAGCGCCTGCCTCTGCTGCTGCGATGCCTTCCTCTAGCGTTGCGATGTCGGCCATCACCAGCACACCCAGCTCGGTGTGGATGCGCTTGATGATCTGCCGCCAGGGCTCGCCAAAGGGATGAATCTGATCGGTACAGTCCAGCGCAATAATGTCGGCGCCGGCCTCAGCAAGTGCTGCTGCGTCCTGAAAGGTAGGCGTGATGCGCAGAGCGCCCTTTTCATAACGCTTCTCGATTCCGATGATCGGGATCGAGGTATCTTTCCGAACCAGATGGATGAGCGAAGCCCCATTGAGCCGTAGCCCATCAGCGCCTGCAGATGCGACAGCTAGTGAGATACGCCGGAGCGCATCGGTGTTCTCCAGAGGGTCGTCGGGCATCGCCTGACAGGACACGATAAGTTTGTGGTGAAGGGCTTCCAGGATTTGATGCATAGTCGATTCGAATCCAACTTTAAATTTCGATACATCAGCATACCGAAATACTGTATAGATGTATAGTGTAGTTTCATCCGGGATACATCTGGATGATGGGAGCCGACATAAATGCAGAGCGTATTACTGGCGGGTTTGTTGCTGAGTCTTGTATCCGGGCTCATGAATGGCACGTTCACGCTGCCAATGCGATTTCTGGGCAAGTGGTCCTGGGAGAACGTCTGGTCGATATTCATTGTTGGCTCGTGTCTTCTGCTTCCGGCAGCGGTCATCACGATCTCTTCTCCGTCTGCGTGGGATGTGCTGACGCTTATTCCAGCCCGGCTTGCGCTGATCGCGCTGGGTACGGGATTGGCATGGGGATTTGGCGCCATCATGTTTGGGCAGGCCGTGAGCGCGATCGGAATCTCAATGGCGAACACGTTTGTTCTTGCCACCAGTTCGGCGCTGGGCGCTGTGCTGCCGATGATGATTCTGCATCCGGATAAGCTGCGGGAGCGCTCGGGCGCTCTTTTGCTTGCCGGTGTAGCGGTAGAGATCTTTGGCATTGTTTTGTGCGGCCGGGGAGGATTTCTTCGAGAGAAGAGTGCCGCCGCGGTAGAGCGCGACTTTGTGGGCAAGGTTCGGCCACTGCGTGTCGGCTTATCGCTTGCGCTTGGGGCGGGGATATTGTCGGCGATTTTTAATATTGGATTTGCTCTATCCGAACCGATCAGCCAGATTGGACAAGAGCATGGCCTGAGCGTGTTTGCCAGCACCAATCTGATTTGGGTGATCATGCTGGCTGGAGGAGCCGTTACGAACTTGGGCTACTGTACCTATCTGCTGGTTACGAACAAAAGCACGGCCAAGTTCACTCAGCCTGGAAGCGTGAAGCTTTATGCGTTGTCGTTGTGCATGGCGGCGCTGTGGGGCGGCAGCATCTTTGTCTATGGGGCGGCTACGGTGCGGCTCGGCATCTTGGGTACGTCGGTGGGCTGGCCGGTGAGTCTTGCGACCGGGCTGCTGGTGGCAAATTTTGCAGGATTTGCGACGGGAGAATGGAAATCTACGCCGCGCCAGGCTCGAATCTGGATGGGAAGCGGGATCATCGTGCTAATACTTGCTATTGTTGTAATGAGCAGAGCAATCTAGAGATGTTTCAAGTACTTGACAGATTGCCCGCAACGGCTTTCGCCACACTGAAGGATTTATCATTCGAATGCTAAGAGGCACTAGAAGCGCGAAGCAGGCTGGCCTGGGAAATGTTCGCCCCCTCAATAAAGAAAGCTTCGAACCGCTCTACTTTCAGATTCAACGCCAGCTACGAGAAAAGATAAAAAGCGGCGCGCTTGCAGAAGGTGATCCACTGCCCGGCGAAGCCGAGATTGCACGGCTGTTTGGCGTAAGCAGAATGACGTCCCGGCAGGCGCTTCAGGGGCTCACGTCTGAGGGCTTGAGTTTTCGCGAGCGCGGACGCGGCACCTTTGTAAAAACACAGAAGGTTGAAAAGAAGATTGCTCACCTGCTTGGCTTCAGCGCCGAGATGCGGGAACGTGGGCTGCAGTCGAAGAATCGAGTACTGGAGAAGAAGGTTGAGTTGGCGTCGCCGCAGGTTGCAGAGAGCCTGAAGATCGAAGTTGGATCGAATGTGATGATGCTCCGCCGCCTGCGAATTGTGAATGACGAGCCAATCGTGATTGAAGAAGTGCGGCTGCCGATGAGCCGCTTTGAGGGACTTGAGAAGATTAATTTTGAAGTGAATTCTCTGTATCAGGTACTCAAGGAACGTTATGGCGTACGGCTTGCCTCGGCCGATGAAGTGATCGAGGCAAGGGCTGCTACAAAAGCGGAAACGAAGCTGTTGCAGGTTGCGCCGCGCCTGAGTCTGCTTTGCATCTCCCGCACCTCGTTTGATGTGCAGGGTAGGCCGATTGAGACTGGGCAATCCTGCTATCGCAGTGACCGCTATCGCGCTGTGTTGCACCTTTCTGTGGGCAATAGTCACCAGGAATAGAGAATCGATCAGCGCAGTTCGGAAACATGTGGGGACTACATCGCGTTTGCCGCGATGTCCTTTGTGCTCAGCGGTTTCGTCATGCCTTCGGCCGACTATTCCCTGCATCCACCAAAAACGTCAAGGTCGGGAATCGGACTGTGACTAAAATTCCACAAAAATTAACTTGCGCCTATATGACTAGTTGTATAGGGTAGTTGCAATATTAACATTTCTGCTTTGGCGTACGAACGTACCGTTGGCTATGGAGCCTGGGTTCGCGGCACGCAAGGCAGTGGAACAAGAACTGGCTCGATGAAAGGTTCATTAATGACTCATACGCTTGCATCTTCTCTGCTCACCGGGGGACCGATCGGTCATCAGTCTGCGTCGCGGAAAGCGCCGAGTGTGCGGCTCGGTCAATGGCTGCTCGTGCTCGTACTGTCGCTGTTCCTCGGTGCAATCCCGTCTCTCGGACAAAGCAACGCTGTTGATGGCGCGATCGACGGGTATGTGACCGACAACTCAGGAGGCACAATTCCCGAAGCGCTGGTTACGATTCGGAACACAGACACGAACGTGTCGGCCAAAGCCCTGTCCGGTAAGGACGGCTATTACCGCTTTCCTCTGGTAACGCTTGGACGTTACGAGATCACTGTTGTTGCCAATGGTTACGCGAAGTACGTCGCATCCGGTGTTTCGGTAGCGGTGGGTGCGACGGTTACGGTCAGTCCCAAGCTGGCGATCTCGGGCGTGCAGCAAGAAGTTGTTGTGACAGCAGATGCTTCGATTTTGACCGAAAGCAATGCATCGGTGGGTGGACTGATTGGGGAGCAGGAGATGCATGATCTTCCAGAGCCATCGCGCAATGTGTACAACCTGTTTCTGTTTACGCCCGGCACAAAGGGGGTTCCGAGCAGCACGTTCGGCACTCCCAGCTATTCGTTTGGCGGTCTGTTGCGCAGTTCGTGGAATGTGGATGGACTGGACGATACGGCACGTCGTAATACGTCTCCGATCCGTCTTGTGATCAATACGCCTGAGACTGTTCGCCAGGTGCAGGTTATGGCGAATGGCTATCAGAGCGAGTACGGATTTACGGTGGGTGGCCAGACGAACCTGATTACTCGCTCAGGATCCAACGCCTTTCACGGTTCAGGCATGTATCTGAAGCGGCCGAAGGCGCTGTCTGCAATTCCTGGTTTAGGCAAATCGAAAGACAACTTGAGTTGGTACATGTACGACTTCAATGCATCGGGGCCGATTGTTAGGGACCGTCTGTTCTTCTTTGCGAATTTCGAACACAACCCCTATACATTGCCGGTTCCGGTGACGATTACCGCAGCCAATACAACGGCTTTAGGCTTGCCTCCAGAAGACCTGATCGCGCCTCCTGCGGGTGAGACATACGACACCCCGAGTCTTCGTGTGGATTACACGATGAATAGCCGTAACTCAGGTTTTGTGCGCTATGCAAAATTCCATAACTGGCAGCCATACTTCAATTCGGGTGGCCTCTATACTCCTAGCCGTTCGATTAACTACACCGACGCGATGGACGGTGGAGAGTTGCAGTTGGCAACCACATTTTCGCCCACGCTTCTCAACGAACTGAGATATGGAATCAACCGTCGTGAGCAGATGGGCGTGCCAGCGCAGGCTGGTACAGCTGCTGACGCGTATACGAACATTACCTCTGTTGCAAACCTGGGCAACAACTCAACAGTTGTTGACAACATTGAAACGAGCAACCAGATTGTCGATAACCTGTCTTGGCAGCATGGCCGCCACTTTGTGAAGATGGGTGGAACATTTTCATCCATCAACTACTTCAACCAGGCACAGCTTTCGCGTACGTTTACCTTTGGCGGACTGGCAAAATCTGGCATCTATCCGGCTGTATCGGCATTGAATCAGTATTTGTATACGTTGCAAGGGGTTACCAATCCGGCGACTGGAAAGCCTTATACCTATACAACGCTGGCGCTGGATTTTGGAGATTCTTCCATTAGTCGTAATGCGAAGCTAGCCGCTGGGTTCATTCAAGATGAATACCGCATTACCAACACATTCACGCTGTATGCGGGCCTTCGTTACGAGAAGGTATTTCTTCCGAAGTTGGAAGAGAACGCAGCTTATGCCCCGGCACGCAAGGTCCGCAGCAGTAACCATAACTTTGCGCCACGGTTAGCCTTTACGTGGCGTCCGAGTGCTGATTCCAAGTCGATTATTCGTGGCGCGTTTGGTCTGTATTTTGATACGCCGAATATGACCTTCTTCACCAACGCAGCGTCGCAGGACGGAACCCGTCTACAGAGCTATACGATCGCAGGCACTGCGGCCACGGCGCCTGTCTACCCAAATCTGCCAACGTCAGTCGGCTCGACGTTTGCCGCCAAGCCAAATTTGCTGATCTTCGATCCGAATTTCCGACTCATGTATGCCGAGCACGGCAACCTGCAATTCGAGCGTGCACTGTCGGCAAATATCACGGCGCGCGTGCAATATATGTATGTTGCGTCGCACTTTGGATCGTATCTTCACGACACAAACCTGGGCACGCCTACCAGCCATCTTGCAGACGGCCGCCCTGTCTATAGCACCACAACCCGTCCTAACAGCTCCTATGGTGCGATTAATATGTATAGCTCGGGTTCGGACACGAACTATCATGGGCTCGATGCTGTGGTAAGCGCGCGTATGAGCCATGGCTTGTTGTTCACGGCATATTATTCGTACTCGCATTCGTTGGGTTCTGCAGACCAGACAGGTGTTGCGACTTCAGACCCCTCAAATGTTTCAAGCGATTATGGCAACCTCTCCTCGGATCTGCGTCATTACTTTACCTTCCGTGGCAGTTATAAAACAAAGTTCAATGTACGGGCTTTGAAGTGGGCAAGCGGATTTACTACTTCATTGATCACAATGCTTAACAGCGGATATCCGTTGAACCCTCTTGCGGGAGCGGACCTGAATGGTGATCTGGTAACCAATGACAGGCCGCTGTTCATGCAGCGCAACAGCTTCCGTGGACCCAAGTTCCAGCAGATTGATGCACGAGTGATGCGCACCTTCACGATCAAGGACCGTTATCACATCGAAGGAATTATCGAGGCGGAAAACCTGTTGAATCACCTGAATGCTAATTGCACCACGAGTGGTTGCAATAGTGCGATCACCGGTACGTACACTAGCGCTAACTTTGGACGTGTTGTTACGGCGCGTGCCCCGCGGCGTCTGGAGATTGGTGGACGGTTCTACTTCTAACCATGCTTCAAAGAAGAGAGAAATACTCGATGCTTCGAATTCGTTTCGCAGTCCTGGGAATGCTGGTCTTTACGGCCGGCATTTCTATGCAGGGAGCAACGGCTCCTATAAAGCAGCCGTTGCAGTTCCATGATGCTCTTGTTGAGAAGAACTTTTATGTTCTGGCTAAGTTCAAGTCGGAGCGGGCGGTCGCTGCGGCGCTAGAGGCACAGCCGAGCTTGAAGGCGATTACACTGGGCCGAGAACGGTTTATCGAACGGTCTCTCAAGTCTTGTCGAAAGAATGTAACTTGCCTGGTCAACTCGGTTGGCTGGACGGATGAAGAGATTCATGATGTTTCGCGTGCGCTTCGCCAGGCTTATTCCACGAGCAGTGCGCTGCAGAAGCTGGCGAAAGAGGTAATTCCTGCGAGCGGTCTGCGCATCCTGGACCAATCGCTTGCGCCGGAAGATCTGCTGGTCAATGCGTGGGAGGACTCTGCGCGTGGGCTCAATAACATTTTGAGTGTGTACGGAGCAGGCACTGCGCCGCGCTTCGCGAAGATCGACAGCATCTCTATCGATCCGAATTCGGCAGAGATTAAGGACCACGTCCTGAATGTTGTGAAGCAGGCTGCGAGTGATTCGAAGCCGTTCTTCGAACCGACGCTGGATGTGGCTGTCGAGCTGCTTAAGATGAACCATCGCGATGAGGCGGCACGATTTGAGCCTCTTCAGGAAGAGAACAAGGCTGCTCTGCATCACATCCCAAGCATTGATTGGCGCCGCTACGAATACTCATCCATCCTCGTTCCCGGTTGGGGGCCTGAAGAGACGGGTGTACCACTGTCGCCTGAAGGACTCGTCGTTACCAAGATGGCTGCTGAGCGGTACCATGCGGGCAAGGCGCCTTTGATTATTGTTTCGGGCGGCTACGTGCACCCGTCACAGACGCCCTACTGCGAAGCGATTGAGATGAAGAAGGCTTTGATGGAGCAGTTTCATGTTCCGGAAGAGGCGATTCTGATTGAACCGCACGCTCGTCATACGACGACGAACCTGCGCAACGCGGCCCGGCTTATCTACCGTTACGGCATTCCGATGAGCCAAAAGGCGCTGGTGACTACGGGCAATTCACAGCTGGAGGTAATCGTTTCGCAGACGTTTGTGGAGCGATGCCAGCGTGAGCTTGGCTATGTTCCTTACACGGCGATGAAGAAGCTCTCGGACACGGATGCAGAATATCTTTACAGCATCGAATCGCTGCATGCGGACGCAATCGACCCGCTCGATCCGTAGACCGCAATCTACAACTGTAGGGTCTATTGTATGAATCGACCTTGTCGCTATTGAGATGATTGGAGAATAGTCATGTGCGCACTAAAATATCTTTCCAGGGACAGCGTTATCGCTGCCTTTTTTGGCAACTGCTCTAGCACACGCTGAGGTTCAGCTTCCGCATGTCTTGTCGGACCATGCTGTATTGCAGCACGGCGAGCCAATTCGCATCTGGGGATGGGCGGATAAAGAGGAGAAGGTCACGGTTACTGGCACGAAAACTGCGCAGCCGGTCGTGAGGACGGACTTTCTGGTTGGGGATATTTGGGTAGCTTCGGGGCAATCTAACATGGCAATGCCGCTCTTCGCCCCTCAACGAGTGCCGGGTCTTCAATGCACTTCGTAATCCTCTGGGAGGATATGGGAGTCTGTCGGTAGCAACCGGGTTCCCGTAAGTTGTTGATTTTTTGGTTGCGGGGGTAGGATTTGAACCTACGACCTTTGGGTTATGAGCCCAACGAGCTACCGGGCTGCTCCACCCCGCTCTTTGAATATACCGTTATTGAAAGATGCGGTCAATCTGGATAGGTTGTGTTGTCGGTAGGGTTTCGAGGTTTCTTTTATGTCGTAAAGCGCTAACAGATGTGCGGAACTTTTTTCGCAAAAGGGAGTCTTTATTGAGTAGGTTGAGCAGCTGAACGTTATGTCGTGCGCGAGCAGGCGGAGGAGACGTATGCGGCTGGGAGATTATTTTTTGAGAGACTGGATCACTGGATTTCTGTTCGTTGGTCTGCTTTCGGTTGGTGGGGTGGGGTTTGCGCAGGCAAAGCCGGCGATCGTGCCCGATGCCGAGATCGAAGCGAATGTTCTGAAGGCGCTGGCGAGCGCTCCGGAGTTGGCAGATCAGGCCATTACCTCGACCACGGTTTATGGGACGGTGACGCTGAAGGGGAACGTTCGGGATGAGGCATCGCGAGACAGTGCCGAGAAGCTGGTCGCCAATGCGACGGGCGTGAAGAAAGTCGTTGATGAGTTGACGATTGGTGGGAGCGCGGCGGTCGACAGCAGTCAGCAGAGCACTTCGGAGGAAGGCACGAACCCTAATCTACAGTCGGACGGAACGATAGCGTCTTCACCTGCTCCACAGGGCCAGAGTGGCGGCTCGACGGTGGCTCCACAGGAAACGCCGCAGCAGGCGGGGCAGTATCCTTCGGGTCAAAATGTTCCTCCTCCTGCTGCTTATCCGTCTTATCGACGGCCCTATCGGCCGTATGCTCAGCGGCCTTATGTTGCACAAAGGGGAGGGGATGCGGTGGTTGTGCCGAGCGGATCGATGATTCGCGTGCGCATCAAGCAAGCGATGGATAGTCGGCATACGGCTCCGGGGACTGTGTTTGATGGGGTGGTTTTGAGTGATGTTGTGGCTGGTGGTTTTGTGGCGATTCCGCGGGGCGCGGCGGTGCAGGGGCGGGTGGTCGATGCTCATACTGCGGGAGAGTTGAAGGGAAAGGGAGGGCTTTCGCTCCAGTTGATGCAGGTTACGGTTGGTGGCATGACGTATCCCTTGGTGACGAGCGTGTGGGCGCAGCAAGGTGTTGATAAGACGGGGAATACGGTTGGCAATACAGTTGGGCTGGGAGCGGTGGGCGCTTTGATTGGCGCGGTGGCCGGCGGCGGTGTGGGGGCTGCGGTGGGCGCTGGAGTGGGTGGGGTTGCTGGATTGGGCGTCTCTTCGGCTTCGCGGGCGGGGGAGGCGGGGATTCCTTCGGAGGCGATCCTGAACTTCCAACTGATGCAACCATTGGGGTTAACTACGGTGTCACAGGCTGAGTTGAACCGGCTGGGAAGCGGCGTGTTCATGGGGGCGCAACCGCAGATGCAGCGGCGGTATTATCCGCCACCGCCTCCTCCGCCTTATTATTACCGGCCTTATTAGGAAAAAATTTGGGTGGTTGTTTTTGGCGATTTTCGGGGAAAAACGGGTGCTAGACGTGGTATTTGGGTGGTGAAGTGGTGGTATTTGGTGTGGTAAAGATGATCAGGAGACCGCGCTTATTATTTACGGACGGGCTGAAGCCCGTCCCCTTCAAAAACGAACCTTAATCGGAGGTTCCCTAAAGCATTGGGCTACCAGCCCCGTTCTTTATGGGCGACTTGCGGCGTGGCTGAAGCCACGCCCTTCCGAAACCGAGACTTAATCAGAGGCTCCCTAGGGAAAGTCTGATTTAGTCAGTAGCCACTCCCTCAGCGACTAAAGTCGCGACTCTTTGCAGCAATTTACGGACGGGCTGA